>Ga0210401_10000057_pt1 | contig 126028 bp, 206 predicted proteins | sample IncBWH32MmetaG_FD_150866 | JGI IMG/M metagenome (GOLD analysis project Ga0210401, IMG submission 150866) | Forest soil microbial communities from Barre Woods Harvard Forest LTER site, Petersham, Massachusetts, United States - Inc-BW-H-32-M | ecosystem: Environmental > Terrestrial > Soil >...
TCGCAGACGCTCTCACTGGCATGAGCTTTGATCCGTGTCTCCTAAGCTAAGCCCGTCCGTAAGTAGTACGGTGCTTCGGCAGGCGGCAGAACTACTTACGGTGTTGTCTGCCGTTTTACGCGGAACGTGGACGATTGGGGATTTGAACCCCGCTCCGTGATGTGCCGCGTGCGGCTTTCATCGCGTCGAAACCAGATATCGCCCTTTAGTTGTTCCACCAGAAGCCTATTGAGACTCCCGCGAACAATCTCCCTGGCAAGAGCTGAGGACTTACATCCTCTGCGCGATTCGTACGGGTGTTGATCCCGTGACCTCTGGCTTGACAAGCCAGTGCTCTACCGTTGAGCTAACGAACCAAGTGTTAAGCCTTTTACCTAGAAACTCAGCCTAGTGATCTGGAACGCCAGTGGAGTAGCTTAACTGTCCAGCGCAGCCTATCCCGGTACTGACCCGAGGACAACAGGTTGAGAACCTGCCGTGTTACCATTACACCAATAGGCCTTCACTAGGATAACGCGCCTAGTCGCGAGCCGTCACCGCTAGGTGTCACAAGCATGCCTTGTGGAGCGCAGTCCCAGAGAGAATTGAACTCTCTCCTTCGGTGTGAAAAACCGAGATCCTAGCCAATAGACGATGGGACCGTGTTATGAAATTATCGTCAGTCTTGCAGAGGAGCCGGACCATTTTCATCGAAACGAAGTTCCCACTTAGATGGCGTAGCCTTTACTGTAGAGCCGCTCAGCGAGCTTACCTTGTCTTGTATGTCATAGCTTACCAGAGCGGCTACTAAGCTGTCAAGTGTTCCTGAGGCCACATGTTCGCGCCATACACCCTCCTCGTTAGGCTCTGGCAGCTCACGGTACAGGCGAAAGCTGTAGGCATCTGCATTGAGAAAGAATGAGTAGGTGTCATTCTTAACCTTGATCACTGTGTACTTCGCGGCATCTGTCGATGTCATTTACTCTCCTGTTCGCTGTTCGGGGAACCCCGAACACTAGGTTAACGCGCCCCTGGAGAGATTCGAACTCCCGGCCATGACCATAGAAGGGTCTTGCTCTGTCCGCTGAGCTACAGAGGCATAGATATATGCTAGCACATCACTCGTCCGTCGTCAAGCCCAACTCTTGTTCCAACTGAGCATTGCGTTCTAACAATGCTGTATAGTCTAGTTTTTTCTCATACTTAGTCTTTGGAGCTGAGCGATCAAACCATATGGCCAGCAGGCTATGACATACAATTATGGAAATTCCAAGTCCGGTTACCGGCCAGAAAAGCCCGGAAACCAGGCACAGAGTTGTAGTTTTCTTGGCTTCATACTTAGTGAAGAAAGCTACGGGGTCTCTGACTTTGCTGTATCGGCTATCCATTCCTGACGATATGAAATATCCTAAAGTAGAAAGTGACTTAATTCTCTGCTCTCGCCTCACATTGAAGAACTGCTTTGCGAAGAATAACACTCCCGCAGAGTAACAAATTCCAAAGAATACAGGAGCTAGAATAATCATTTAAAGTACCTTAGTCCTGTTGCTATAATCCCATACACACTGAATAACAGCGCTAGCCCTACTATAAGAAACACCATATGAGCATGGTATCACAACTGGTCAGCAAAGTCAACCCTGGCCGAGGAGAGGAGTGTCCGGAGACGAGATAAGCGTACTCTCAATGATGCGCATCAGCAGAGAAGCCGCCACCTTCTCGCCGTAGTTGCCTTCATCTTCAGTACCGCCAATAGTGTCTTTGAGAATATCTCGAAGTCTCAAGAGCTCAGATGGCTTAATATCCTCAGCTAGCAGTTTCTCTAAGAGCGAATCCCGTTCCGCGTAGGCCGCATGCGGCTGGTGTAGCACTTGTGCGAGGTCAAATGCTACGCCTTTCCACACAACATCAACTTTAGTCTCCAGTATGGCCATCCTGGTAGAGATCTCTATGGCTTCTTGTTGAGCTGCTCGTTCTATTGTTTTCTTGAAGTTGCGCTGAGACAGGTATATAGCACTCAGCGCCACGATGACGGACAGCACTGTAGCCAGTAGAGATATATCCATCAGCTTTTGCCGCTCTCTTTAAGAGCATCTCTGAGCTGTTCTTTTATCTGTTTAACACGACTGACTCTGGCGATAGCCAAGGTTGTTATAGATGAGGCCAGAGAAATAGCCCTAATCACACAGGCCAGTATAAGAACCATCACGGCTATAGAAGACAGAATAGGGTAAATAGCGGGCTCTGGAAGGGATAAGCCCACTGCCAGGGTAGCATAGCAGTAGTAGCTAAACAGAGCAGCATACAGCCACAGACCTGTTATCTCAAGTTTCCGTATTGCAAGAAGATTATGCTGAGCCATAGTGGCGAGAGACCAGATAAGGATCACGCTGGCGAACAGCAGTAGGCCAGACCATATGAATAGGCCTACAGCACCATGATAGTAAGGAAGAGACAGTTGGTCTAAATGCTGTATATGCTGTAGTATAAGAGCGGCGGAGGACAGCAGCCCGAAGACCACCAGAAACACTTCGAACGGCTCTGCCACAAAGCCTGAAGGAGTCAGCAGAAAAGATTTGAAAAATAGCCGCTGATGCAGAGACAGCTTCCCTGGTATAATGCTATTGCTCATGAGTTTTCACATTCTCTTCGAACTCTTTAATAAGACAAGTATCGGTTTGACAGAAGGATTCACCTATAGCCTCAAGGCCTAAGCCCTGATATATACCTGAAAGATCGACTGGCATAAGTTCGAACTCTGCTGCTTCGAAGTCTTCTTCAGAGATATGGGTATAGGGCATTTGCGGGTATACCTTATTTCCTGAGGGCAGGAAACTTACTGTTTTTAAGCTTCCATCGTACATTTTAAGTATCGTACCCACATGTTCTTTTTCTGTTTCCGGATCAAAAGTCAGAGTAACTGAAACAGAGTTGTCAGACCAGTATCTTTGAAGTAGTACAGCAAGGTTAGCTTTCTCGAATAATGAAACATCCTGCTGTGATCTCTTAGCCTGGGACTTGATGGGGAAGTAGACAACCACTGTCGTTTCTGGATTGGAGACATCAACTTCTACCTTATAACCGGAGTGCTTGAACAGGAATACCATAGGGTCGTCTTTGGCGAAACGAACAGCCCTGTTGAAGTATGCGCCGCCAGGACCCCAATGAGCGCCTGGAGAGGACCCCGCAAGAATGGAAACTGTATTATGGGATTTAACAGCTCCAGCATAGTACCAGTGAGTGTCTTCTACCTCAATGTCAAAAGTATCCATTTCCCCCATTGACTCAACTGCTGTAACTTTGCCAAAAATAGTATTGCAACTCGTACGTCGTCTATGAGGAGACCAGGGAAGTTCGGGATGACGAGGATTAGACATTTTCCAACTGTGGCCCGTCATCATATTTAGGCGTTCAGGTACTGTATCCGGACCTAGACACATTAACCACATTGATTTCTCAGGTTGAAGGTTCTCTCCTTTAGTATTATGCGATCTTCCTAGAACAATGCCTACAGATAGTGCTACGTCCTGTACATGTCTTGCAAAATTCGCGCTAGCAGTTCCTAATATTATAATGTTCTCTTTTGATCTAGCCGCTACATGGCCATCTGCATCAATCAGTCCTGCCAAGAAGGCTAAAATAGTTTCATGACTAGAACGTCTAACAACTTCTGGGATTAAGTCAATATCATTAGCAAAATACTTCCATACGCCGTTCTTAATCAACCAGTGCCAAAGCATTTTCGAGCCTATATCAAGAGTAAAAGCCCCTTCTCCGTGCTTATGGTGAATACTGGACTTGACTCCAAATACTTCCAAGAGAATGCGTTGCGCCTTTTCTAGATTTTCTATAATAGCATCTGTAAATCTGAGCCTGTACCTTCCCGGACTCATGGCACCGTCTCCCCATAGATATCCAAGTAGCCAGCCAATGTCGGGTGTCATAGACACCGGTTGAAGAATCTCTGTAGCGTCTCCACGCATAGATATCGCTCGGGAATCTAGTCTGTCTAATGGCGCTTCAGTCAAGGAGGTGTACACGCCTGGTATCACTTCTAAAACATCCCCAGACTGAAGTTCATCTGTACGAACCCAGGCATTGACAGTTGTCCATCGTGTTTTCTTAGATCGGTCATACCTGCGACTTACCCACCAGCGGTGGTTACCTGTACTCCTTACTTCCATTCCATAGGACATACGAACCGAAAAGACTTCGGCCTTTCCATTATCATAGGTCTTTGTAATTCTAGAAGAAGTGCCGTCTTGAGATGCTGAGTATCCGCTGAAAGGATGCCAAACTTCATTATTACTGTGACCAGAAGCAGTAAATATTTCTTCTAAGGTAAGAATTCCTTGATCCGTCGTAGTTAGAGCTTCCCACGGGCGGCAGCCACTGGGTTTTACTGTCGTCGTCTTTATGGATTCTCGAACACAGAGCCACTCAGAGTACACCTCGTCATAGTACTGTACAGTTGCGTACGTAGAATCAAGCCATTGACGTAATTTGGTCATTCCATTAGTATCTGTGAAGTCAGCTACACCCGAGACACTACAGCCGATACGACGATTCCGCTGCATAATGGCATTTGTTTTCTCCCAGTGAGTTGCCATTAGTGTTACTGTTTTAGCATACAAGAAAGCTAGCTTAGCAGTCTGCTGGAAATCTTTCAGATCTTTATGTCTATTCATGAATAACTCTACAAGAGTACAACACTCTCCTGACTCCAATGTTTGCTCTGAGCAGGGGTTATACCCTTTAGCTCTGTGATCTTTGTTATTCACAGGGTCAATTAATCTACCATAGGCGCGGGATACATCCATCCACACTATGCCCGGTTCCCCATTCAGAGAGATAGCTTCAGTAAGATTAGATAGATCTTGGCCGACTTCTGCTAGTACCGAATTGTTTGAAATCCAGCCCCAGCCTGACTTACCGGGGTCTTCAGAGTACTTATTGCGAGCTGGGTAAATATCGGGATTCTTGAGATTGTGAAAGTTCTCATCGGTAACCTCACCAAGCAGTAGTTCAGCACTACGCCTAACATTGCCACTTACGACGCAAACCCCAATAAGGTTTCCTATGTCTGCAATTAATTCAACATCAAGCTCTGAAACTTCACCTTCTTCTAGGCGAGCTGTGAACAACTCATGCAGTTTCTCATGAAGGCGCTCTAGCGGAGCAGGGCCAGCAGAAGTACCGCCAAATGTCTTTATAAGATCACCAGCCGGACGTACCTTAGAAGTGTCAAGGTATAGTAATGGCTTATTCGGCATCAGATAAGACTCAAGAAGTTTCTTGACTGATTCTACCCAACCTTCTCTAGTATCAGGCACTTGATATACTTCATATTCTGTAAGGCTAGGCTCATAAATTCTTAATCTCTTCTTGGAACCTAGCGTGTCAAATCCCACGCCAATACCGAGCATACTGGCTTCCATTAGAAATGTAAAAGGGCTTGACGGGTCTGCTCGGGTAATATCTTCGCTAGATATATATGAGCAGTTCTGAAGTGCCGCAGAATTTCTATGCTCCATGACCAAAGAAGTACCCATCATCCATAGGCCTCGGCCTGGCGGCAACCATTTGAAATTGAACATACGATCATAGGCATCTTGAGCAGTACGCTGAGCCTTATCAGCTCTCCATGGCAACCTATTCTGACGGCAATGGTCCTTTTGTATGGACATCATGCCCTCTATGACACGCTGGCAGACTTCCCACCACTGCTCTTTCGTACCGTCTTCTTTAATCCTGCTGTACGTTCTGAGAAACGTAATCTCACCTAGTGAATTACCTCCGGCATCCTTGAACCCCCAGTCTACCGGCTTGTCTTTGTAAGTTTCGATAAAGTCAGTGGGAAGCCGGAAACTGAACACAGAAATGTCCTCTTTTTAGATTGGAAGGTGCTACTAAATAATCGACGTTCTTAACCCATTTAACACCCTACTGGGTTAATCTTCACCTAAACATTCACTAACTTCTCGTCGGTCCACATTGTTCCAGCGTATCTCTTCCCAGCAATTCTCCACACTGCACTCATCATCCCCGTAGCAAGTGCCGCAAGACTCACACCAACCATCGCAGTTGAAGCCTTCAGTATCAGAGATATAACCCTGACAACCACTGGGATCTTTACAGGTCATAATAGTCATGCTCCAAGATATACGTCCGGAACCAGGTTACCGCCTCAATCATATCCTGTACTGTAGCCTGATGAGAACCAGGCCACCCCGGAGTGTTAATGTGATCAAACCTGTCTAGAATGGTCAACTGGATGAGGCCGATATCCCAGCCGTCATCCATGAGGGTCCCGAATAGCTCGCTGGGAGGAAGCCTGTAAAGTACTTCTAGGAAACGTCCTAGCATGCTGTACAAGGTCTCTGTCATAGTTTAATCTTCGGTATTGCTATCTTCTCGTGCCTTGTTTAGGTCTGGCAACTCCAACACTCTCTCATAAGCATACCTGGAGCTACTAGGATCTTCATCGTGCCACTCAATTGCACGCTCCTCTATGGGGGTGTCTCCGTAGTAGCCCTTAGTAGCCCAGAACCAGCCCGGCTTGAATGGCTTCTCAGTAACAACGATTGACACATCATACTTATCTCGTTCAAAGACTAATATATCGGCAGCGTTGGTTATCCTGATGGAGAAGGAGTCCCCCGCAAGAGAGTAAGCGGAGAAGGGATTAATAAACTCGGTCATAGTTTATAGAAACTCACATTCTTCAGAGTAGGGTTACCACACTTCAAGCAGTGAAGCTTTTGTCTAGGAAACCTAGACAAGAATTTACTTATCTTCCAGGCTATTCGCAATAGACGGGTGTGCTTATTGCATAGATATACGGTGTCTCCATCGTGTTCACACCCTTGATACGAGAATACAGCAGCCCAAGTCGCTTTGCTGCTGCAAGTATACCCGGGCAAGAGCATGCCGAACTCACATACCTTGTCTAGATCATAGTCCTCTAAGAGGTCTATGTCAATACCTACATCAGGAACAACTAGAGTATCCACGAGCTTCATGCCGGACACGATCCGGCGACTACACTTTGGAAGAGTGTCATGTTTCCAACTACACCAATGAAGCAAGCCCTCGGTGCTCCGCAGTTCGTGGCCGCAGACCGACACCGAGGGGTGTGTCAGCCCGAAAGACGTTTAGGTACCCATCAATCCTTCAGGCGTATCCCTAGAGAGATTCGAACTCCCGACCTGTTGATTCGTAATCAACTGCTCTAATCCACTGAGCTATAGAGATATTGTGATAGACCACAGTCTGCTTACGCCACCGCAGTGGATCAGCGAATCTATAGCCTATCGCGCGTCCACTAGGAATCGGACCTAGTTCTCCAGGGCTTCAACCCGGCGCTTGAACCATTTCAGCTTTGGACACTCAGTTGGCGGCCAAGGAATCGAACCTTGTACACACTCCGTATCAGAGAGCTGCTCTACCATTGAGCTAGCCACCATTGGGGTGAGATGCCGGTACCGACCCGTGCGTCTCTTGAGTCACAGTCAAGGATTCTACCTTTGAACTAATCTCACCGAACGATCTGAAAGAGTCGAACTTTTTACCACGTGGGTTGCAACCACGCCCCAGCTGCCCGCTAAGTTAGGTCAGACCGCATTATTAAGTTATCCGTACGCCCACTCAGATTCGAACTGAGGTCTCGTAGATTAAAAGTCTAGTACACTGACCACTGTGCTATAGGCGCGCTAGTTCTATTTAATTATCGTACACCCAGAGGGACTCGAACCCCCGACCCGAAGATTAAGAATCTCCTACTCTACCAACTGAGCTATAGGTGCAAGTGTCCATGTAGACGACCCTGGTCGTGGTACCTTGTCGGCCTTCTACTTCATCTTACCACATGACCACACCCTGGGCAAGACTTATTTCTCTGGCTAGGACTGAGCCATGGAGCCCCATGAAGGAGTCGAACCCTCATCACCTGATTACAAAACAGGTGCACTCGCCGTTGTGCTAATAGGGCGTATTAAATTATTCTACTTCAGCCTCTTCAACTGAAGTAGGTACAATCCTAGTTCTAACTTCTGGAGGGTCATAGTAACTGTCGGCTGTTATATACTGAGAAGGGAGTCGTAAAGTAGGCGCCCAATCAGACCAGTCGTCATAGCAAGGATGAGCACGCCAGCTCCACTCAACAGTGTATGAAGCTAGGACTGTCTTCGCCACTTTGCTGCCTTCCTATTATATAGCGTACCTGAGGTCAGATTTGAACTGACACTGTCTTCCTTCTAAGGAAGTGTCTCCTACCGTTGGACTACCCAGGCATTAGAAGTAGTAGACCCGTATGTGACTCACGCGCCCTTACTCCTAGGCTACGGTGTTCCCAAATGCGTTAGAGCATCTACAATTGCTCAGCTTCGGTAGTCGGCTAGGCTGAGCGGGAGCAGGGAATGAGAGGTTCGAACTCCCGACGCGCGGCTTTGGAGACCGCCGCTCTACCGCTGAGCTAATTCCCAAAGATGCTGGCAGATAGCCCCGAGACTAGTAAAAGGCAGATGCCTAAACCCTTACGGGTTCTCGTTCCTCGTACAGGCCGTGTTTCACTATTCCTTACCGCCCATTCAGGCCAGCAACTATATTTAGTTATAAGTCCGGAACCGGGGAGTCGAACCCCGTTTATCCTCATCCCAAATGAGGCGGATTAGCCGTCTTCCTCGTTCCGAGGGAGAAGACTGGCAGAGCCTTCGTATATTCGTTCAGCCTCACAGTGGCTACCTGTGGTTTCACATCGGGAGCTATCCTCGACGGCCTACTAGACATCTACTCGGGTTGCCAGTATCTTCCGTGATAGGTAGGGAATCGAACCCTCCGCATATCTGCGTAGCCCGTTCTAGCGCTAACTAGGACTCGCCTATCTCACTGCTATCAGAAGTGTAACAGTCCTTCAGCATCTAGTTTATTTACAACTTCTTCCGTTACCTCTATCACGCGCCATGGTCGGAAATCACGGTCACTTAAATGGTTCTTGGCCTTCATTCCTACCAGCATAAGGGCTCCAGCTTTGTCGGCTGCCCTTACATAAGTAATACATGGCTCATAAATCCTGTAATACTTACCATCACGCTTAACCTTAACTACATTAGTAGTTAAGACCTGATATTCTACTTGCCAAATCTTCATTTCTTCTGGACTGCTGACTTTTTCTACTAGACTTACTTCGCCTTCACTATTAACTTCTTCGTGACGGCTAACTTTTTCTGAGCTACTCATTTATTACTCCTTGCTAGCAACTTGGGTCCATTTAGGCCCATTCTTTAGTTACTGTGCGTAGCGGGAATGGGAGTCGAACCCATGTAGTTGGCTTATGAGGCCACGCCGGAACCACCTCCGGTCTATCCCGCACTGCTAGATGTAGGATCTCGGCCGACTCGGAAAACTCCTCGACATGAGGTCCTGCCGTGCTCCCCTACATCTAGTTTGTCAATCACAGTTGTGCCGAGCAACTCATTGACTCTGGGCTATATGCCTAACTCTTTCGAGTTGGTAGGGATAGTTCTCCAGCTATTAAGTTAGTGTCCGGTAGGTTAGCTCGGTCATGACTCCGAGGGTCACCGGACTGGAGCGCTGTGCCGATAGCGGCCAGTCTTTCACTCTTTATATTCTCCATTTCAGAGGTTGATAGCCTCTGATGTCTCTATTCTAGCATCGGCAGCCCGTTCTGTCAAGTGCTGGTTAGAATCTTCTTCTGCCTGATCTCGTCCCGCAGTTTCTTCAAACCCCCGAAGTACGTACTTTCGGGCATTCCTTCTAGAGGAAGGATTTCCTTGAGCTGGTACCCTTCCATTCGCCGCCCTAGTACTCTAGGGAACTTAGGATTTATCTTCTCAGCCAGTTCTAACATTCTGTCTATCTCATTGTTTATGAAACAGATAGAGTCAGGGTCCCACTCGAAGTCCGTAGCCTCATCGTGAGCCTCTTCTAGAGGATAAGTATTATTTACTATGAACTTCTTAGCCCGGACAGTGTCAGAGCGGCCTTCACGGCTTCTCAGGCCATCAATAATGCGTTGTTTTATCATCGTACAGATATACCCGTTAAGCTTGTAACCTTTGTCAGGACTGAAGTTAATCAAAGCCTGCCAGAGAGCCTCATAGGCGTCTGAGTACATCAGCCAGGGGTCCCGAACATATGTCTTAGAGAACTCAGTGCGAATTATAGCAAAGACTGCTCCTTGATGCTTTCTTATAGCATCATTTATCTCTGAGCAGCACTCGCACTTAGGAGTTGACATTCTCTTCATCTATATGTGATCTTTCCCAGATTTCGTATTCATCGGCTTCACAGTCGTCACAGATCGTGTCATCTGCGGGCACATGACCGCCGCATTCCGGGCACTCACGACACAGGGGTAACCCCATCTGAGCAAACTCAGGATCTGTACATATGTAACAACTGTCACTGTAGACCACTGGAACAGAGACTACATCATCTAAAAGAAGATGGTAAGCCGGATCACTAGGTTTCATTGGAAGACTCATGCCTCAGCCCACTGACTTGTGTTAGCCAGAGCACTATAGTCCCAGCCCTTCATGAAAATCTCATTAAGCTTGGCTGCATACTCTTGTGCCATCTTCTCAGGAATCAGCCTAGACATATCAGGATCTTGGATAGCAGCAGCCAACGGTGCAAAGTTTATCTTAGTTATCTGCGTGCTGATAACCGTTCCGTCAAAAGCGACAGCATCTTCCCAGATCTTGAAGTCTTTTGCCCGGTATCGCAGCGAGTAAGCGCCTTCAATCATTAGTGTCTCCTCTCTAGGCTTCTAGCGTATCACCTAGGCACTACTATGTCAAGTCTCACGCATAAGGCTCTAGAGGGATATCCTGATAAGTAGCCGGAGCTATTGCTCTGAGCTGACTGAGTAGTTCTGTAGCCAGCTCTAGTATCTCAGCGTCAGCGTGGATATTATATCGTTTCCCCAGGACATCTCTCCAGGCTCTGTGGTTTGCTGTCACCGTCATAGCCACCGGGGCGCAGTTGGGAAGTACTGACCTCGCGGCTTCGCGCGCCTGCTTACGGGTCTTGCCGTCGTGGACAAGCTGGTCTGCCAGCACCTGATAAGCCACAAGAGCACGTGTATACTGGTCCTCAATGATCTTTTCCATTGAAGCATTACCTCTGATGGCCGGAGGTATTACGGGTCTGGTATTACTGTAATCCACATAACGCTGGCTCTCCACACTAAAGCTCACATGTCGATGTCTAGTCAGCTCTGCTAAGAGACTTCGGCTCACGCCTTCGATATAAAAAGTAGCGGAAGCATGCTCTAAAACGCTGAAGTGCTGCTGTTTAAGTATGTTAGCTAAATAACTCTCATCAGTGGCAGTCTTAGGGTTAGGCATTTCCCAGGAAAGATAGCATGATCTGCCGCCGAAGTGGGCTAAACGGTCTGCACTGTCGCCCTCATTAAGAGCATGGTAACGGTCAAACTCTGTGCCTTCGATAGGCCAGAAGTTGTCTTCGCCTATCAGAGTAGAAGCTAGCAAAGTCACGCGCATTTGTATTCCTTTGATAGTATGTTATCGCTAGAGTATCCAGTAACATGTCTAGTGGCGGAATCTCGCCATCCCAGTACCAGCTCATTCCGAAGACGCTCTTATTGGTGTCTTCGAGCATGTGGAAACCCGGAAGGCCCTTAAAATGTGGGAGCATCAACCAGTAAGCACGACTATAGTTCTCCTCCCCGTAAAAAGTAAGATAGCCGCTGTTTGGAAAGCCTTGACAAGAGCACCAGGTAGTAACTCCCTGCTGCCATAGCCATCGGAGGACTGGGTAAAGCTTCTCATCTACAGCAGTAGGTCTTAGAGCATAGTCATCAAAAGCAGCAGCTAATAGTCCATTAACAGCAGGAACTACTACGATAGAATGATCACCAGCTATAAGATTCTCACAGTCATACCCTGTGATGTTCTTGACTGCTGCTCTCTTAGTGTGCTCTTTACGGAACTTAGGAAGTTTACTCCAGTCTACAACTGGAGGACTCTCAGGCCATATATCATCGGAGAGAGCGCCCTGATCTATAGGCTTAACACTAGCACTCCATAAAAAGGCAGCCTTGGCAGTCCACACTTCTCTTTGCTCAGTACTGAGGCTTTCTAAATCTGAGTAATCCCAATCTATGTCATCTGAAGTTCCTGTCATCGTTCAAGACCTTCCAGCCACGTATAGCCATCAGGCCTGTTACCGCCCCACGCGTCCCTATGCTGTGGGTTCCGGAACCATGTGGAAGGACATGGAGCCACAGCCTCATACAGACCATTAGTATCAACTCCCCACGGAATACCTAACTCATCATCTTCTCCGGTAAAGGCAATACGCGCGGCTTCTCTATACTCTTGATACTGAGGATACCGGTCACAGTATATGCACTTTGACGGTGCATGCAGAATTGAAGGGTCACAGTGTGGCATAGTAGGAAGCGTCATACTAGGATAGCTCCCTTATCTACAAGGAGTTTGGCCACTCCATAAGGAGTTGCATAACCTGTCCACTGTCCTGGGAATAGAGGTTTTCCGGCCTTACTGTATGCGATAGCTGCCAAGGTACTACAGATAATGTGACCTTCATCATCTATGTAGTCATGCAGTCCTGGCACTGGAATATGGAATCTGTGTGCAGCTATTGAGAAGTAGTCAAGTGACGAGTATGGAGCACCCACCATGGCTTCGGCATACTTTACAATATTCAGACCTGTAGCTTTATCAATGCCTAGAAGTCCGGTGCTGAACAGGATAGGACGGCCGTCTAGGTACTCTGAGATAGGCGCTATGCGAGCTCCGCCTACCTCTGCCTCAATCAGAGTTGTGGCATCTCTTACTACAGCTACATGTGAGAAGACACTGAGTTTCTTAGCTTCAACGCTGAACGGATGAAACAGCCGGTTACTATTGAGCAGTTCGCCGAAACCTATAAGTTTTCCAACCTCACCAGTGATATGTGTAGCTAGGAGGTCGCCGGGCTGTAATGCCTCTGGAACCGTAGTTGTCATAGGGTACTGTGCTCCTCGTCAGCATAGAGAAGCACTCCTGGCTCCTCGCAAATGAAACAGATCGAGCGGCGTTCAGGAAATTCTTTCCATTGAATTCCTTCACATTCAGGACATGCAAAGTCTACCATGTCATAGCTTGAAGCAGTTACTCGTTCAGCTACTCTGGTTTGCGGGTACAAGGCCGCTGGCAATCTCTGCGAGCTCAAGTTCAATCGACGCCTCACGAATGACTTGTGATGGAGGACAGCCAAGCGCTTCAGATATCTTGGGTAGAGCATGCGATGACAAATCCTTCCGGCCACGTTCTACATCAGAGAGGTGAGCGATAGAAATGAAAGCAATCTTAGAGAACTCACGCATAGTGAATCCGAGAGCTAAGCGCCGCTGCCTGATAACAGAACCAAGAGCTGTACTAAAACTGTACTCACTCGGCTTCGATGTATGACTCTTCCTCTTTCGAGGTTCTGGATTACGGCTGATCTTTCCGTGAAATTCTCCTCCAGCGACTCCGGTAAACCCCTCATACACTGCCTCCCCGCACAGCTTCTTAATGGGACACGAATTACAGTATGGGGCCCACTTCCTGGCTTCTAGCTCTTTCGCTGAGGAAGGAAAGAAGATTTCAGGGTCAGAAACATCTCTGCACATAGCTTCATCAGAATGGGATATAGTAAAGGTTACCGGAATCATGTACTCACCTTAGCAAGTTCTTGTCACTTTGTCAAGGGCTCGAACCATACATCTTCCACTGGAGTGTACACACCCATATCGTTGCATTCTCCGCACACTATCTCCTCTAGAAGGAAGTTTGTATTATGATACATATCCCATTGTTCTAAATAGTGGTTACGGCATAGAAAAGTAGGATCAGAGTGCTCACAGTCTGAGACATAGTAAGCTACCCATTCAGCTTGAGACTGACAGCTCTCCATCTCACAGGATGGTCTGAAGTTGAGATGTGATATCTCGTCTAAAGTAACATCTGGTTGCTGTTTCACGTACCCCGAGCCGGATTCGAACCGGCGCTGTGCAGGACTTGAATCTGCCGCCTCTACCACTGGGCTACCGGGGCTTGTTTATTTTACTAGCTGATAGTTACTTCCACATAATATAGGATTTTGATCTCCCTTATTATGTCCATTCTGTATCTCACCAACGTACCACAGTCCAGAAGCATTCTTATACTGTGCTACTATCTTCCACTGTGTGTCAGACTGTGTGTCACTAGGATAGTTAGGGTCAGGAGCCAGCTGTACAATATCTCCGACTTTCCATACTGCTGTCATAACTATCCTTACTACTAGATTAAAGTAGGCCCTGAGCGGATTGAACGCTCCTCTAAGATGGATATAAGCCACCTTCTGACCACCAGCCAGCCAAGGCCCAAGAGCCCCTAAGGGCTAATTAATCAGATTTTGATCTGCGCCTGATTAAGGGTTACGCTTAGACGAGTCGCCATCTCGGCCAGCAGAATGAAGGGAACTGATACCGCAGAAGGAATTCTGACGCTCTTAGAAGAAACGTCAAACTCCAGTTGAAACTTCGGATAAGTATCATTTACTACCTTCACTGAAGACAACTGAGGATTTCCTTTCTCATCATCCTCATAGCCTTTGCTGACCTTTACAAGTGGCTTAGCCTCAGGCTCTTCATTCTGAACCTTGAAACTAGGAGCGTTGGAAGACGCTGATGCAGATGCCATATGTTATTCCTTACTTGGTTAGCTGAGCAACGCGCTCGGCTAGCTGGGGTACGGTAAATGACTTTCCTACCTTACCGGCTACGTACTGTTGTACGAATACTGGAGTAGTCAGCTCAGCAGCTACACTGAGAGCCTCCGCCATAGTGTCAGCCTCTCCCATACGAATAGCAGGCTTAGAGTCTGACAGGACTAGATACATCTTACGCATTCATGCTCCTTTTGTAGTCCCGGAATTACCAGCCGGGTAGTTCTTGTTGTTCCACTTATCTACTAGAATCTGAGTTCTCTTATCTTTAGACTCTGACCAGGCCCACCCGCACCCGCCGTTATCAGGATGATCTACCATATGCTGCTCACGTACTCCTAGGTACTGCATAATAGTACCTAGAGTATATGGAAAAGTTTGACTAACTGAACCGTCTGGGTTCTCTGCAATCTTAGGACTTTTCCAGTCAGTGAGACTACGTTCGCACTTTGGACACCGATCTCGACTCATGCTTAGATATTAGCATGTCTCGGGCCACTTGTCAAGTTACTGTACCCGGCAGACTTCCAGCTCATCACCAGGTGCCAAGTCAAGCATGATGGAGGCGAAGAACTTGGACGCCGAACTTTCCACGGAGTCTGGTTCCTCATAGGTACCGACTATGCTCTCGTGGCCTTCGTGAGTGTATATAGTCCAAGTATAAGTAGGATTAGTCATCTGTGCTGCCACTTCCTATACGCCACAGGAAGACGCCTCTAGCCTCGTCCCAGGTGTCATAAATCCCTACTGGTCTATGACGAAAAGTATCCTCAAACAGTACCACTTCTTCGAGTTCCCACTTCTTCGAGCCGTTAGGTTGAAAGATAGCATAGTGTACAACTCTGGCATAGCTCATAAAAAGTCCTAGGGGAGCCGTTCTATGCCGAAATCACCATCGACATCCATACTATATACGATCGACTTCACTCCGGCCAGATGTATAGCCTTATAGCAGGAAAGACACGGCCTTGCCAGTCTTCTCTTCCCGAACTTGGAGACGCGCACAACATAAAGTACAGCACCTTCAGCACGGTCAGCCTGGTAGGTCAGCTTCCGCAGCGCATGAGCCTCAGCATGAACTGTGGTCCCAGGACCTCCCTCAAGAATCCTCGGATCATTCTTAGGGACATTGAAGGCCTTAGCGATTACAGAGGAGCCTCTAGCCACAACACAGCCCAGCCTCCAGCGGCTGTGTGGTGACTCTTCAGCAACCGCTGTTGCCAGCCTCAAGAACTGCTCGTGTCGTGCCATGAGAGAATATTAGCACAGGTGCTGTGCGTGGTCAAGCCTTGTTCTCTTTGGCCTGTCTTTGGAGTTTCTTATTATGTCTCTCGGCCTTAAGAACTTGCTTGTCTACGGGAATATAACTGTCAGACTGCTCAGGAATCCAACCATAAGGATGATCTATCGGATCATCTTCCCAAATATTCACAGGCCCATCAATCTCCCCGAACTCGTCATCATACTCATCGAGCTCGGACTGCCAGTCGAACTTCGCCATTACCTGTGATCCTCTATTACAAACCCTGGTGGTTTCGGCTGTTCCCGTCCCCATCCTGTTCCATTGAATTTAACTCCCGGAGGAGTCCACACACGTTTAGTATCAGGAGAGCCGCACTCTTCACAGTCTACCATAGGAATATCTTCTAGTATACTCCGTGACAACTCGAACTGGTTGTCGCACTGCTGACATTTATACTCATATACCGCCATGATAATCACACTCTACCATGAGGGGTGTTCATAGTCAAACGCGCTGTCCGGCTGTTCAACTTCTCTGAAGTCCACAGTCACATATTCTATACTGCGAAAAGGCACATAGGTGATGTTCTCGCTCACCGGAAACTGAAAAGATCCTTCTTTCCCCTCTAAGAACTGCAGTATAGCCTTTTTTAGAGTGCCGTTCACATAGTCTTTTGTTCCGGGAACATAGTCACTTTTCACATAACTGGTTGATTTCAGTTGTAGCCTTAGAGAGTATTCGTACTTCGGCTCTTCAGAGCTCATGTCTTCCTTAATAATAACGAGGGGCGCTCAAGCTGACCATTTCCTGAGCGCCTCTCCCCGTACTCTAACCATCCGGGCGGTAGCGTTTTGCACAAAGTGCGCCCGATTAACGACGCCTCTGGGATTACCAAAGGGCCACAAGGACTGGTAGTCAACAGTCTCAAGTCTTAATAAGCCACAGCGCCAACTGGGAAGTTTCCTGTATCTTTACGCTCTACGGTAACATGAGAGTTGGTAGCAGAGTCTATATTGAAGTCTCTGAAACCTTTAGGAACATCTCCATCATTGTTGTCTCCGCAGAGCACTAGAGCACCAGCACCACTCCATGCTACTACTCTAACATTGGCGATACCCCCATCCCCGACAGTCAGCCGGAAATGGCTCTTGTTAATGGTGGGGAAGTTGTACAGCCCAGGATGGACGGAAAGGGGTTCTACTTGCTGCATGTCGTCCTCCTCGGACGTTGTTGGAACTGGTGCGGGAACTGGAACCGGGGGAGGTGTAGAGGTGCCCAATGCAGAACCCCCTACTTGCCACCCTCCGAAGTTTGAAGCATCTGCATAATCAGTATCGACGTTTCCGCCGAGTCCGAAATTAACCTGAACAAGCTGAGCATCTTGCGTACTTGATCCGCCAGTCCAGTCTGTAGACATTGTGCGCCAACCCCACTTGGCCAGGCCACTGCTCACCATATACTGAACCATAGCGGCTGATCCGTATACACCGATCTGTGCTACAGGAATTATAGAAGCTATACCTTGAAAGTATGCTGCCTGAGTGGAAGGGTCTACATCTTCATCAATGCTGAAGTATATAGGATAACCGGAAGGCATCCCGCAGGCCGTAGCTTGGGATATAGCACTTTGTGCGTCAGAAGCTCCCTGACCGTAAGAACCACCCTGTCCGGATGACTCCCAGTTGGACACAATGAGAAGACCCCAACTGGTAAGTTGCTGAGCCTCTGCTAAAGTCAGGTTCTTAGATGGGTCAGGTGATAGGTAGCGTACTACGAACTGCACGCCTGCGAGGTCTGAAGCGCTGCTTGGCCGCCAAAAGCTGTAATCATATCCGTTAATGGTCATCGAGAACTTCTCCAGTTAGTTGGTCTCTCCATATTTATCATCGACTAGCGACTTTTGCAGGCAGACTTAAGATGCACTACTTTCAAGAATTTTAAGCAGTACAGCAACTGCTCTGGAGTGGCGTTCAATTACATCAGAGTCTGCCATACTTAACATGGCTGCTATCTTTTTAAGATCGAAACCACTATAGTAGTGCAGTACTATTATCAATCTATTCTCATATGCTAAGTCTCTCACAGCATCAGCGAAAGAAGCTAGCATGAAGTTTACTGCCGCTGACGACTCGGTATTCCTGTCCTCAGCCAATTGCAGACCAGACTGTTCTCCCGACTCCGTATCCAACCCTTGCATGGCCACATCTAGAGAGATAGGAGCCCTGGAGAGGCCTATAAAAGTATCCCTGACTTCTTTCTCTGTGAGGCCAGTAAGTTCTGCCAACTGGGAGTAATTATAGTCTTCTGAAGATGAATTTAGTATCTGGTTTATCTTTCTGGATCTCTCCCGCATCGACCTTGTTGCGTGATCTACCTTACGCAAGTAGTCTATGATAGCGCCTTTAGTTCTGCGAGCAGCGACCGTGGGAAAATACTTAGTATTCATCGGGTCAAACTCACGCTCTTCACAGTACTGCGGCCAACGGGCGCACACCTCAACGAGAGCCAGAAGCGCTATACTTCGCAACTCTTCTAGGTCAAGAGCATGCGGAGCTGTTTTATACACTTTCAGTGCCGCGCTATAAGCTAGTCCTAAGTTCTTCTCTATTAGAAATTCCCACTTAGGGTCTACTTTTAAATCCGCATCCATACTAACTCACGATCATTTGCATAAGTACTTCCGGTGACAATTGTTCAAACAGTTCTGACTCTGAGTTCCAAACATGGTCAATTAGAGCACTCTCAAGTTCCAATTTCTGCATATAATGCTCTTCTTGCGTATCTCTATTCAGGAGAGTATGAACATATACAGTATTGAATCTCGAACCTTGACGTGAAATTCTGCCTGCCAGCTGTGTCATGCGAGCCGGGTTCAAAATCAAGTCTAAGCAGATTAAGTGTCTTGCTACCTGAAGGTTAAGTGATGACTCAAGACTCTGAGTGCCTAGTAATACCTTACAGGAAGGATCATCCCAGAAGCGCTGTACGGACTCATTGCGTCTATTGGCATTGCTGTCCATGCCTGATATGGTAACATAAGGTATGCCAGCAGAGTCTAATCTGGCCTGAGCTGCCCTGATCATGGAAAGGTTGTGAATGAACAACAATGTCTTCTCATCAGCCAAGTCCCCTTGCAGCTTATCTAGTGTCCAGTCAAGCTTAGAGCTGGTTCCTGGACCATCATCTTCTCCTAAGGCTGCGAGGCCAGTACAGGTCGCAGCAGCCTTCATCCATATAGTCACAGCCTCAATGGTCTTCATCTCAGACAGTTTCCCTGACTTTATGATCTTTAAGATGCCATCTTGGATTTCTTTGTACTTTGCCCTCTGGGCCGGATACAGTTCAAGCCACACAGTAGAGGGGACAATAGCTGGCATATCTACATCATCAAGATCTGCTGGAGTTCTACGTAAGGCCATTGGAGACAGTTTCTGCTTGAAATCAGCTAAATTCTGATAACCTGTAATCTTCTTAGTGGTCATTATACGGCCACCGCGCACAGGGAGCTGTATGCGCTGCTGAACAGTATATGTATTTAAGAACCTTGTTTCACTGCCGAACAACTCACGGCCGCCTATGGCCTCTAAAGTAGAGTGGAGCTCTACTAGCTTCTTTTGGAGCGGTGTAGCATTGGCAATATAGACATATTTAGCATGACGCGCTACTCGTTTAAGGTTAACAGCTATCTTGTTTTTGCGATGCCTAAGAGAGTCAACATCATCAATCACAAGAGCAGTTATATCCAACTGATCGAATGCTTCATTATCTCTGTTGAAAGTCTCTCGTCCAATGACATATATCTCCCAGTCGGATAACATAAGATCCAGCCGTTTACGCGCGTTACCTTCAGCCGCTACTGTTCTGACTAGAGGCATCATGCGATTCAGCTCTTTGGCCCACTGCTTGACCGCTGGTGCCCGGCATACCACTACCGACTTCCCCAGATTCCCATGTTCTTTAAGCATTGCTAACGATAGGGCAATTGACAGTGTCTTGCCCACTCCGGTACCGTCTGCCAGCAACGCGTGGCCGCGCGTATACAACCATGCAGCTCCGACACGCTGGTGAGCTTTGGGGAGCATCCCACAGTCTCTGCAAGAGTACTCTACAGAGGTGTGGCGAGAGCACGGGTCATAGTTCCAGTGCTTGAGAATGGGGAGATCGAAGTCTTTGGCCTGCTGAATCCTTAGGGCGAGGCGAGTTCTTTCCCCGGGAAGCAGCTTAGAAAGATCTGGGAGTGTCATTAAGGTAGAGTACCATACAGCACAGAGCTAGTCAAGTTTCGACCGTCTTGACTTCCTGACGCTCGTTCGTGCTGCTTTAGCCACAGCTGCGGCATAGGCAACATCTTTTCTGAAATCCTCATCTGCCTCTCTAAGGATTTCATTAAACCTTGTATAATCTACTTCTCCCATTTGAACCTCCACTATATAATCATTAGTTAACTAATGAATTAAGCAGGATTATGTAGTGGTTTCATACATAAATTGCATGACTAATTGCTGGTTAGCAGTGGAAGCAGCCCAACTGAATGGAGTACTCTGGCTGCCTGCGAAGTTAGCCGCCCCAGCTGTAGTAGGTGGATATAGAGTAGTCGCAACACTAGAAACATTGTTAAGCAGCACTGTTCCTGCATAAAGAGACCCGGTAGAGGTCGCCCCTATAACGGTACCTGCTGCTATTCTCGCCGAGTTAGCGGGAGAGAAAGGAAGAGTGAACTGCCAAGTACCGGTACCATACGTTGTTGTTGTACCTGATATCAGTGTTATATTGATGAATATAAGGCGCCCATACTTTATATAAGAGCCAGTAAGTGTTCCGTTGCCTATAGCCGGATTTGTTCCGCTGGCTCCCCAGATTACTGGCGCAAAAGAAACACTGGCAGCTCCAACAAATGGAGAAGCGTTCGCGTTTGTTAAATCTAATTGTTTGTTATTGAGGATAGCAACATTACCAGAACTGTTAACTGACGCTACTGTTACACCATTTTGCTGGAAGTCTGCCACGTCAACTGTTGAGCCAGCTGGTGTGTTAGCAGTTAAAGGTACATCTCCCGAGGCTGTAGGAGAGATGACGTGTGGCCGGAATCCTGTTAAAGAACCATAGCTAGTTATCTTCCAGACTACAGTGCTTCCTATCATGAAGTCAGCTACATCCACTGATGTACCAGTAGGCCCCGTCACTGAAAGCGCTGTGGTACTCAGTCCGGACGGGGCTACAGCAGCTGTGGCTGCCGACAGACCAGTACCTGTCAGGACGCCTGCACTGGTAACCTTCCAGAAGGTAGCTCCATTTATCTGGAGGTCTATGATATCTGCTGTCGAGCCAGAAGGGATATTGCCAGTCAGCGGTACTCTTGAGGAAGATGTGGGAGAGGCATTAATATAGGCAAGATTGTTGAAAGAATACCCACCCATATTGACATTCCCGGTAGGTGCCCCGAACGAGTTCAAAGGCGCCCCGGCAGGATTAATCAGTGTTCCTGCTGGCCATGTGCCATTAGCTTTAGGCCCATAGAAGTACTGGGTAGCGGTATTTATCCAGAAGTCTCCGTTGTTGCCTTGAGCCGATGTAGGAGCCGATGTACTGTTCCATATAGTGTTGAACACTGGAGGAGATGGCTGGATTTGAGAAAACCCGCTGTTCAATGATGGGTCTATTTGCACAGTACTGTAAAATCCCTGAGGATAGCTTTCCTGTGCCCCGGACCCGTATACTACGAACCATTGAACATTGAATACTCCTGTATTATTAGTATCACCGGATTGCCACGAGTAGCTTACTTGGCCGTTTACAGCACTGACAACAGTAGCTGTACGGTTTATCACGTTGCCGAAGAAGGTATTAGTCATGCGGAAATAAACAGTGGCACCTGTTAAGTTAGCAACTGTGCCGAACTGATCGATAAGTGTGGCAGTTATAATAGGAAGAGTGTCACTCTGCTTTATATAGAACACTGAAGGTGTCATAGTTGCCATAATTATTCCAATTCAGGCTATAGATGCTTTACTATGGTCAATAAGTCATAACCATGTAAGGGGTATGTTGATGTAGCCGCAGTATTCCAAGTCACTAGCCACTCCACTGCATATACTCCAGGAACTTGGGTGTCGCTTAGAACCCAGTTGTAGGTTACTGCCCCAGCAGCTGCATTAGTTATGGTCGCTGCTCCTCCTATTGTGTGTCCTAGTAAAACATTTGAAGCTATAAACTGAACACTGGTAGCCGTTGTAAGATTCACAATAATATTAGTATTGTCATCTGTTAAAACCGCTGAAGTAACAGGTAAAGTGTCATTCTGGCCAATAATAATCAGAGGCGTATAACTCATATTAGCCTCCTACAGTTCTCTTCAATAATCGGTGCTGTCATTTCTTAACAACTACAGTGTACTGGTTTATAGAAGGCGCTGAATTAAAGGTTACAGTAAGTTGATTAATTGAACTTGCTGTAACTGTGTATGTGGTAGCCCCAGGTACTAACATAGCTCCAGTAGAGTTAATGAGAACTGTAACTGTCACACTCTGAGTATTTAACCCGTGTCCTATGAAGAAGGCAGAAGTTACTCCGTCTCCTACAATCTGCGTGAAAGTATTATCAGTTAAACTGTTTGAAGACTGCTGAACAACCACAGAAGAAGCACCGGATGCCGGAATAACCTGGGTATCAGCATTAGCTCCAATCTTCTGGAGAAGCACATTAAGACGCTCTACATACAGCTGAATACGGGTTTCCAGAGTCAACTCCACGCTAACGAAATCTTGAGTACCATCTATTGAGATAGAAGCGCCTACTACGCGGACCTTGTCTATATCTACGAGGTTGGCATTCTGAACACCGATCCAGTCTCCTATGTGGTAGTCCAAGAACACAGTGTGGCCAGGGTACTCTGCTGGAACCTGCAAAGTTCTTTGGCTGACCTCATACTGGAACTCATTAACAGTAGCATTAGCCATTTGACTCAGTGTAGGGATATCTGTAGCTTGAGAGGATTCTACATACTTCTCTCTTTGATTCCACTTCACTTCAGAAGCTCCTGAAGTCTGGTACACTATATTACCCGTACCGTCTGAAACTACCACGTAGTTAGCTATCTGGTCTCTTGTGCGTGTTCTAGTGTGTGTTATTATCTCTCCGCTAGAGTGGAATACTACCGTTGAAGATAGATCATTTCCCATGCTGCCATCATTAGCTGCTACCAATTGGAAGTTAGGAAGCATCAGCCAATCACCATTAAATGCTGTTAGTGAAGCCTCAAACTGTGTCTCAAGATCAGTGCCATTAGCTATCACAAGAGAGGCAGTGTCTGTCCATGGCACCTGGAAGGAATCCTCGAACATGGTGAATGTGGGGTTGATAATAGGTATTGTAGTTCTAGTTTGAGACTGCTCCAGCAGATCAAGCCACAGTGCCGCATTAGGCATTTCTAAGTAGATGTTGGACAATCCTGCACCATTACCCTGAGACAGGTTGTAATTAGAAGCCGAGCCTGGATTTACTGTAGCTGCTACTTGGCCGTTAGATCTTACAGCAGGTGTTCCAGAGGAATTTATATTGCCGACTTCCATAGGACTAAATCCTGAAGTAGCACCGTAGCCGCCATAGTACCAGCAAGTAAAAGCAAGTTGGACTTTCTTAGCATTCCACGCGTATGCCATACTCCCCTGGTTAGTCCATGTGCCACCGTCTGGCGATGTATCAAAGAAGAATACCCCATTGAATTCTCGTATTCTCCAGTAGTTATGCTGTACAGGATCATATGTTGAAGTCAGGTATATACTAGACTGCACACCATTGTTGAATACTCGTGCCCACAGTCTTTGGTTACTCTCCTGGCAGTCGAGCTCCATCATTACATAGTTAGTAGTAGGACTCGCTGCTGAAGACAGCATCATCGCGTTAGACGTGAAAGGAGTGTATTCATAAAGTAGAGCAGTGTCTACGAGGAAATTACTGGCACCTGTCCCGCTGTTCACAGAACACACAAGATTAACATTGGCGAGAGAGCCTGTGCGGATAGAGGCCTGTATCAATGACCACTCTCCGATAGTAGCTACCACACTGCCAGGATAGCCTAATTTAGAGTTAGTACTGTCATACACAGTACAGGTAGGCTGACCTGAAGTCTTAACTTTAACCCAGGCATTGAATTGGTAGTAGGTTATAGGGTTCAGGGCTGGTACTGTCTGCTCTATACCCTGATGGGCACCTGTAGCCACCACTTGTGCACAAAATCCATCCCCGTCGAAAGAGTCCGCAGTATACACAGCTGCTGTTGCTCCTACAGTCTGTGCACCACTATTGTTAGTATCCCAGCCTTCCAGACCTAACTGGAATGAATAGTTAGCTATTACATTTGTAGGCTGTATAGGCATATTTAGTGGTGTGATCTGAGCTGAGATAGCTGATGAGGTAACATCATAATTACCACCAGCGAGTGCCGGGGACACCGCATATGTAGTATTAGTACCTGCTATAGCAGCCCTGCTGTTGGCCACGTCTACATATACCTGACCGGCATTAATAGCAGCGGGCGATGTCAAGTTCCAGAATACTGGATTAAGAGAGGACAGCTGGAAAGTGTCAGCCACTGCGGATATCTTAAATACCTCATTAGGGAATCCCGGCGGTACAGCCTCTGCCCACTGGAGCATGCGTGCTGTCCCAGCTCCTGATATAGTCACAGGCTGAGCTTCAGACGATGCGTCTACAATGGTCTCTACTACATCAGTCCCGAGAAACTCAAAGATAGGCTGACCATTATAAATAGCCTGCCACACATTCTCATCATCTATTAGATCAGTGCCAGGACCTCCAGTGCTCAGGGTTTCTAAGAAGACTGTGTCACTTCGGTCTATTACGACCTGACCAGCTCCTTCATTATTCAGAGCTATGTTAAATGACAGAGACTGATAGCGTGGTATAGTAGTCATATAGGTGTAAGTGCGGCCAGAGTAAACCTTTAACTCCCATCCTACTCCCTGCACGTAGTTACTTGACAGTGCCCCATTATACATAGAACTATATGAGCATAGAGCAAAAGGCAGAGTAGAAGGGAGCATTCCTGGTAATTCTGGAGTAAGGAAGGATGCCCCAGCAGATGATGTAGAAAAAAGTCCATAATTTGTAAATGAGCCAGGCAGGTATCCTGGAATAGAAGCCGAGAATGGTATATCACTCTCTGAAGGACCTCCAGGAGTTACAGGAATTGGAGTTACTGAGCTCGCGGCACTCGCGATCACAGCAGCCAGACCGGCGCTAGCATCTACCTCAATTACAGATGAGCCAGATGAAGTGGTAGCCGAAGCAGTCCCGGGGTTTGCGTCTACCTCAACTGTGGCATTGAACGCCGCTGCTCCCGCTGAGGCTCCTCCTGGGTGAGCACTACTGCCAGTAGTCACTGTGGCATTGAACGCCGCTGCTCCCGCTGAGGCTCCTCCTGGCGTAGCTCCCACGAGAGGGGTAGCGGGATTGGCTGAAGCAGCGGCAGAGGCTTGGCCTACATTAGTGACATCTACTTCTACCTTAGGTTGTGAAGCTCCGGCAGAGGCAGTTGCAGTTGCCGGAGTTGCTCCAACTGCCGGAGTCGGAGTTTGTGCTGAAGCAGATACAGCCCCTGTAGAAGGAAGAACACCCGCTGCTGGAGTTGGCGAGTAGGCAGAAGTAGGTGCAGAAGCATTGCCAGCAGTTGGAGAAGCCGCAGAAAGAGGGTTAGGAAGATAGACTGTAGGGTTACGCAATGCCATAGGACCGACATTACGGCGATTAGACTCTTTTCGGGGATAAGTCGGGTTAAAGTTACCAGCGGAAGCAGGAGCAGCCGCATTATACGCAGCAACCACGCCTTGCCATAGAACACTGTCACCCAGTGTCCATGTGTGCGCATTAGAACCACTGCTAATCAGATCAGCACACGCTGCCGCCCAATATCCAGAACCATTCGTATTCACGAACTGCTGGGTTCCTGGGCCAGTATAAGTTATAGTTTCAGGATTTAGAGATGTGTTGTCAAAGAACCCACCGAAGCACAGGACACCAGTAGCTGATCCAGTGGTGACAGATGTGCTAGTATTCGTCCCACTGTTAGTGGAAGCTGGAGCGCCAGGCTGCACACCACTATATTCTATGCCACCTATCATAATAGTTGTGGCGGAGCCGGTGGTCACCGTGACGGTGTATGAACCTGAAGCCGGAAGTGTGATGCCATTTGCCCGGTAGATATGAATTCCAGGCGATGTTGCAGGCTGAATGTCTAAGGTGAAGGTGGTGGGACTGACACCATTGTCAATGACTGATGAAATAGTACCATTGGTCTGAATGAAAATAAGTATGGTATTACCAGCAGTAGGGTTAACACTCCATGCGGTGGACTGAGAAGTAGCACTTCCGATGATGCCAAGAGTACTTATTTGGCCTCTTACTATACTCATGACAGTCCACCTCCTAGGCTATTAAAGACAGTCGAGTGATAGACCTCCTTAACTCACTGTTTAGTTAAGCCCATACACAAACATCTGGAGAAGCTGGATTGAGTTAGTGGCAGCCGCTGAGAAAGTGGCATTCATATTGAAGTAGAGAGGGCTTGTCTGATCTACCCCAGTAAATGTTCCTGGCTGAGCTGATCCTCCCCATACTTCAGCAGTAAATGGAGAAGCTAGACCCTTGTATGAAGTAAACTCGCCTACACCTCGGCCACCCATAGTAGCAGCACCAGAGGAATCATTGAATACTATATCTGCTTCAAATCTCCAGAAGTTATTGGAAGCTGATGCCGCAAGCGCTGTGACAGCCGTAGCAGCCAGTACAGTGCCTCCAGAAACACCGCCAGCAGCAGTGGTTCCTCTGAGAGTCATAGTCAAGTTACCTTGGGATGAGGCAGCAGTAGTAATAATCCCTTTAGCTACAACCCGAATAGACCTGCGGGAAGTTGGTGGAAAGGTTAAGAAACTTCCTGGTAGGAGAGCCTGAGTTCCCATAGCACTTGTATTGTTAAGGTTAGTCTCAGCGGCAGCAGTCACAGCCGTGCCTGCTGTATATGTAGAGTATAGTAGCTCTACATTGGTTCCGGTCAAGAATGACATATTAAAATCCTATTATGTAGTAGTGACACGGAAGATGCCATTGGCGTTCCAGATAATACTGAAGTTTCCAGCTGTTACACTCTGTGCGCCACCGAAGTAGTTAAAGCAAATACCCTGGTTGGCAACAGTTCCTCCAGAGACTGAGGAATCATATACAAGAGTTCCATAGGCGTTTGAAATAGTAACACCAGTAGCGGCTACAGTAGAGGCAGTGAATTGTTCATAACCAGTGCCATTACTGAATGCGTTACCACTGAGAGTCTGACCACCGGCGCTCCAGCCAGTTCCTGTTACTTCATTACCTGATACCCACTGACCTGCACCATAAGCTGAGTTAGCTAAAGTGTCATCCTTATTAGGAGTAGCAGAGTTATTAAACAGTGCTGCTTTAATTGTGTCAGCTGTTAATGATGTGAACCCTGTAGGTTTTGTGCCATTCGTTACTGTCACAAATAAAGGATTAATTACAAACTGTGTGAATACTGAACTAGCAGACCAAGCCATGTTAAGTCACTTCCTTAATTTCCCATAGGAATGAGTGCGCAGTCAGGAAACACGGCTACATCATTTCGCCCATCTGCATACTTCGTATTAACAGCCATTACCGGCCGACCTTCAGTATCTGTGTTCACGGTAGAACTACCTATGTAGTCTGCACGCTCCACTGCTTCAACTACACAGTCAGTGCCTGCCGGTACGAGCGGAGCAGTAAGACCTCTGAGGCCAGCGCATGAATGAAAGCGAGAATGAGGTAAAGCCTCATTTGTCACATCAACTACTGAGCAATTAGGGCATTCCCACTGCTGAGAAGTATTTAATATAGGCAGATCCATATCAGTCCAACCGTCGAGATATCTACGTTACTATCATCGGATACATGCTTATACTCTTACGTTATTCCATACAGCCAAGCTTCCCCTGACAGGAAAGCTGAGGAGGCTCCGGAAGGTCCTATAGCAATTGCTGAGATCATAGCGGAAGTCTGCCAGGAACCTTTGATATCAAGAGCACTGGCTGTTGATCCGCCATCAGTGGCATAGGAATGACAATGGAAGTGCTTTACTGCCGCGCTACTCGCGTAGTAAGGGATATCAATGTAGCCCGTACCTCCCAGACGGGTAGAGTAGTTAGTGTTCCACAGAAGGCCAGCCGCCGGAGCTCCTCCAGATGTAGTACCTGTAAGAGTCGTGACAGAGGAAGAACCTAGCTGAGAGTACATACCAACCCAGTTCGAAGAGACTGATAAGTTATTTACCTTAAGATTTACGACATCTACACCATTCTGTATGGAACCTCCTGTACCATTACCGAGTAAGACATATACAATCCTTAGGTGATTATAAGTTGTAGGAATAGAGTTAAACAGCAATGAACCGCTAACCGGGGCTGCATTAGCTTGGAGGAGTTGAACAGTACCTCCACCCCAAGCGTTAGAAGGTAGTCCGTGTGCTCCTGAGGTAGGTGTATTAAGATTTATGTGCCACTGGGGTTCTGCCAAGTCAATTTGAGCAAATCCAGGTATTATATTAGTACCCTGGCTATGAGATAGTGGATTAGTTCCGTCATATCCCCGGGTAATCATATATGGACTACTAGAAGTTCCTGCACCCGATGTGACTAATCCTACTTCTTCATTAGCTGTGCCCGGTTCGAATCTCACTGCAAAAGGAAATGATAAAGGCCAGTTCACTGTCGCTTGAACAGCTACAGCATTTGTGCTATCACTTATGCCTCCAGTATTGATAATAGTAGAACCCTGAGCTAAGTTACTATAGTATCGATTCTGAGTAGTCATATTTATCCTCTAGTACGCATATAGTTCGAAAATGGAACTAGCCACAAACTGTGACCCTGTACCAGTGAACTGCGGGAATAAAGTAATCGAAGACACAGCTCCGGTAACCTGTGAACAGACACCTCCGCCTTGCAAGGCATAACTATTAGCTAGCGTTGCTCCATCTGCTGTAGATGACTGAAAGTTATAACCTTTTGCCCAGACTGACTCTGTGAATCCTGGAATATCTATTATCGTTCTAGACGCAATGCTAGTTCCCACATTGGAAGTCCAGCATAGTCCACAGACTCCCTGTGTCTGAGACACGTCTGCATGATTCGCTGAACTTCCTGAATTACTGGTCGCTAAACTATAGCCATCCCCATAGTTGGCCCCGGTGTACCCATTCAACTGAATCATCAGGTTCTCAATATTCGCTGAAGTATAAGATGTTTTACACTTAGCAAGAATCGTAAGATTAGAGCAACTAGATGGAATAGTTGAAAACATTGTAGAGGTGAAACTTACCGTGCTGGCGGGAGAGGCCAATACCTGTTGGTTGACCAGGGTCATCGTTCCACCGAGCCATGCTGAGGCTGGCAGGCCATGCGCGCCAGATGCTGAACCTGTGAGGTTTATGTGCTGTTGAGGCTCAGCCAGGTCCAGTTGGCAAATCTTAGGTACTACAAGATCATTAAGGTTATGCGGCTGTGCTGTAGTATCGTCAAATCCTCTTGTGACAATATAAGGATTAATAGCAGAGCCGCTGCCTGAAGTAACTTCTACTAGTTCTTCTGTGACTGTTCCGGCTGCTATACTTAAAACAAAAGGAAAAGAAGTAGGCCAGTTAACATTAGAAGAAGTCTGTACATTAGTCTGTACATTATTAAGTCCGCTAGAGTTAGACAGATAAGCAGCTTGGCCAAGATTAGTGTAGTAGCGGTTCTGAGTCATCGACTAGCCTCCCAGGGCTCTCTGTGTCCATATAACCATCGGATCTTAACTCTACGCGTATGGTGGTTGGAAAGATACAGAGGCATAGCCGGTGTCTCCAGTGTTAGAAGAAGATAGAGACAACTGGTTAACACCAGGATTATAGCTCATCCATCTTTTAGTACCTGAATGAGTAATGCTACCCGATAGATTAGCGCCATCTGAAGTTCTATTAGCTATAAAGTTAGAAACATCAAAAGTTACGGAATCCCCGCCCGCTATAGCAGTGTTCAACTGAATCCAAGTGTCTGGGTTAGGAGTTGTATTAGTCAGTCGCGGGTATAGCAGAGGGCCATAGAGTACCACAATATTATTCTGGTATGCTGCTATGTCATCACCTGTGTTTATAACAGTAGTTACTGTATTTAGATTAACCTGTTCAGTTATTGGAGGGCCATAGAAATAAGGATCTGCCAGAAGAAGGTCAATGGAGAAAGTTCCTGAATCGGCGTTTGGACCTTGAGTGGTTAACTGCATGTTTCCTGCCACCTCTGCCATAGCAGTAGCAGAGACTAGGGTAGGAACTCCCATTGGAACACCTGTGTTCACGGGGAGAGTGTATTCCCATTGCCTAGTTAATGGAAACTGCGCACCTCCAACATTGTAGAATATGTTCTTTAAAGTCTGAACATTATCACTGAACTGAAGGTGCGTATTAAAAGCAGGATGACCGGTAGAAGGATCTATTCCACAAGTCCACATATTCAGTGTTATAGTCCTGCTGTCTGGATATTTAGGTCTGTAGATCTGTCCAGGAATATAGGCTACTTGAATGTTGTTACCACGCATTATGGGCAGTGTTCTGCCGTCACCAAAGGTAGTTATATTCCAAGAATACTTATTAAGAGAAATACCATTGGCTATCCATGCTTCTTTAGTAGTATCTCCTATATCATAAGGCATTGGTCCTCCAGGACTCTAGTCATCAGCCTCGTACTCCCTGTACTCTTACTCTCGACAGAGCCGACTGGTAAGACTCAGTCACACGCTCAGGTATAGCATTATGGATATTGAAGTTCTCAATATGAACTCCAGGACCAGAACGTCCCCCATCTGCACTAGAACCCGCAGTAGACTTAAGAGAGCCTATGGTCTTATTTACAATACCTCCTGTGGCATAGCCAGGACTTGCAAATGACCCGATTCCGCCTGCGAACCCTCCGATTGAATAGCCCTTAGGAGGCAGATTAGCATTGGCTTGCTGGACATTCTGGATACTGTTCGAGGTTAAGAGTATTGATTTACCCTGCTTCATTGTCCAAGAACCTAACTCAGTGGACACACACCACACATCTTCACTTACTATTTCTTCAACAGCCAAGTAAGACTTAGAAATTCTGGGTACGGCCTGGTGTATAGTACCTGAAGGTATAGTACCTGAAGGCTTTCTACCATCAGTTCCCGCATTTAAAGTATTACGTCTGGGCTGATAACCCTCAAGATAAACGGCTAGAGCAATGCCATCTTGCACTTCTCCATCTGTCTGTACAATAGAATAAACATCTGTTCCTCGTTTGCCTGTTTTACTCTTTACTTTGTATCCTTCTGCTTCAATAACACCGTGTAGCCATGCACTGCGCTGCTCTGAGGACATGGACAATACAAAGTTAATCGTGTCTTCATTGTGCTTGTAGCCAGAACGCCGAAGAAGGTCATTAATGTACTTTGTACTGAAAGTGAACTCATGACGTTCCAGGTACCCATTCTTACGTGGAAGATAGACATGCTCCTTGAACGGAATATTTCCTTCCTCCATCATAGATCTGAGACGCTTCACGTGCTCGGGTTTAGCTTGATATAGAGTGCAACGTTTATTAAAGTTAGTCTTGCTCTTAGGGTCAGAGCGCCGGACTGTGCCATCTCCTGTGATCCATCCCAGAAGTTCAGCCTCAGCTGTAGTGATGTCTAGACCTTCAACTGTTCTGTGCGGCGATGAAACTACCAAATAGTCTCTAGGCCCAATGTCTACCGTCATCATCTTCTGACGTGTATGATGAATCTTCTTAGAACTAATTAAACCATGTACCCTGTTGCGATGTAGCCCAACGCCCTTTAGAGTCTTAAAATTATCCTTGTCACAAATGTCACACTTAAGATCATGAGAATCTCCCTTGTACTCATGATCAACTATCCAACGGTGGTTGGGCGTACACTTGACCTCAAGTTGAGAGTTCGACAGCTTGACGAGTGGTGCATCCTCATAGAAGTGTACCTGGGTGATCTTTGTCCACTCATTGTTACCGGTTTCGAAGTTGTAGCCGACTGTTTCATCACCCACTTGTACCTTATCATATGTGAGCCATCCGCGCTTTGTTAGAATCATAGTATCCAGTGGGACACATCCGTAAGTAGCCTCGATATAGCGGATAGCCGCTGCTACGTTGGCAATCGGATTCAAAAGGTCATCCGGCAGAGATGACACGCGGTAAGCCTCAAAAGTAGGCTTGATAACCTGAGCCAACCCCTCAGAAGGTGTACCTGCTGCTGCGTTAGAGTCAGAGTTGTTTACCGCTGAAGCATTCCATCCTGACTCTCTCTGAATAAGAGTATTAAGTCCTGCCTCCCACACACCCCATGAAGAAGTAGGGACGCCAGCCGCCTGTAGTGCGGCATCAATAATGCCCTTCTGGCTTCCTGATGGAATTACTCCACCTATATCATTGTACTTCTTATCTTGAGCTGTAAGGAAAGAATCAATGGCTGCCTTAAATCCTAGAGCACCTGTTTTTAGAACAGACTCAGGAACACTCTTAGGGTCTGACAGTGTATTAACAGCAGGAGATGCGAAAGTGTTCCAGCCTGCGTCAAAGGCGCCCTTCATAGCGCCTAATACAAGGCCCTTGATGAAAGACTCTGCTGCCCCGAGACCAGTAGTTGTACTCTGGTTAGGATTCGACTGCTGCTGCTTTGTAAGCTGGCCAGGAGTGGGTACTGAACCACCAGGATTTGTAACAGGACCATTTCCTGTGGGACTTGTAGGATTAGTTATCGGACCTCCGCCAGCAAGTCCTGGAACTCCGCCTCCACTAGCAAACTTAGGACTACCGCCAGCGCCTCCTGTGAGGCGCTGCTGTGTCATAACACCTAAGAATGTCTGATTACTGTCTCCTGAACTGATAAGATTCTTATCAGCATGGTTCAACCAGTGCAGCATATCACTGCCTAGAGCCTGAGCTGCCTTCTTGCGAATTACAAACTCACCAGGTGTTAGTCTGGCCAGTGTAGAGTCGCTGGTATCAGTCTCTCCCAGGTTACCCTGGACATGTCCACCGGCAGCTAGCTTACTCACATCATTAATGTGAGGAGCGCCTGGGATAACTCCAATAACATCGTCAATAAAGTGAATAACTGGATTGATTACTCCAGTTATGACTGAGTTTATAGCACCCTTGAAAGCCCCTTCAATACTGCTACCTAGCCCACTAAGGAAAGTCGAGATGGGTTGAATTACCTTTGAGGTAAAGAACCCTGATACTGAGTCAAACCAGTGTGGAATAGTTTGACTAAAGAAGCTGGGAATAGTATTCATAATGAAGTCTTTAATAGGATTATAGACATCATTTGTAAAGAAGCCGCCCACAGTGGAGAACCACTTAGGTATTGTGGTTGTAAAGAAGCTTACAAAATCATTAGTGATCCAATTCTTTATAGGTGTGTAAACCTGTTGTGTGAACCAAGATTCTACTGTGGAGAACCATTTAGGTATAGTTGTAGTAAAGAACGATACGAAGTCGTTAGAAACCCAGTTCTTTATAGGTGTGTAAACCTGTTGTGTGAACCACTTGCCTACGGTACTAAACCAGCTAGGTATAGTTGTAGTAAAGAACGATACGAAGTCTTTAGAAACCCAGTTCTTCACAGGGGTATAGACATCTTGTGTGAACCATTTACCTGCTGTGCTAAACCACTGTGGGATAGTAGAGGTAAAGAACGATACGAAGTCTTTAGAAACCCAGTTCTTCACGGGAGTATAGACATTCCTAGTGAAAGCACCCCCAGCACTTTCAAACCAATGAGGTATAGTAGAAGTAAAGAATCCAACAAAGTCTCTAGATACCCAGTTCTTCACCGGAGTGTAGACATCTCGCATAAAGCTAGCTGAAGCTGTTCTAAACCAGTTGGGAATAGTAGTCGTGAAGAAGCCGACGAAGTCTCTAGATACCCAGTTCTTCACCGGAGTATAAGCATCCCGCATAAACCAGCTGCCCACACTCTTAAACCAGCCAGAGATAGAACTGTTGGCAGCCTTTTCCCAGCCTGCATTTCCAGTAAAGAAGTCTCCTATAGCTTTATTCGCTGCTTTCTCCCAGCCTGACTTATCTGTGAAGAAGTTAGCTACAGCAGTATTAGAAGCTTTCTGCCATCCCTGATTTCCAGTAAAGAAATCCTTGATGGCCCGATTAGAAGCCTTTTCCCACTGAGTATCATCAGTGAAGAAGTTCTTAATAGCTATACCTTCAACATCTCGCACAGCCTTGGCTATTTGTCCTAGCTCTGAAGAGTCTGAAGTGGGACCTCCTGGGGTTCCTGGTGATCCAGGCTGCGCCTGCTGAGCAGGTACATAACCCTTCTGGCCTGGTCTTCCCTGCGCTGGAATATAAGGAGTAGCAGGTACTGAAGGAGTACCTGGGGAGTTTAACTTGTCCTGCTCCTGGCGTAGAGCCGACTTAGGATTAGTGACTCCGGTAACTAAGTAAGCAACAAGAGCCGCACCTAGCGCAGTCGCGATTATACCAGCGGCAGCATCTCCAATAGTGAATTTGCCGCCATCTAGCGCATTCTTGTCAGCGGCAACACCTTCCTTATCTGCGGCAGTACCTTGTCCCGTAGCGGCTGTCAACTGCTTGTTTGCGGCATCCAACATTGTATCAGCCGCTGTCTGCATCTTTCCAGCAGTCGAGGTGTCTGCAACGCCCCCACCTGGAAGATTAACCCCAGGAAGTTTATTGAGCATGTCAACAAGACCAGACCACTTAGCAGAGGCTAGATCTGAAAGCTTTCCAACAAGCGATAGCAGAGACGCTGAAACTACTACAGTAGCCATAACCCCGAACAGAGATGAAAGACCTGCCATCAGGTCTTTATTAGAATCCAACCACCTAAAGAAAGTATCCAGCGGATGAATAACTACATCAAGAGCTATCTGGGAAATATCATGGAAAATCTTTGACATTGTAGGCAGCGCACCAGCTACTATATCTGTCAAAGTCTTAAGTACAGGCTTAAGACCTTCAGCTATGCTAGCCACATCTGTTAGAATATTACCCAAGAACTTCAAGAACTCAGGTTTTACTAGCGCCCCAAATAGATCTACTAAAGCCTTGGCAATCTTTCCTAGGCCAGACAGGAAAGTCTCAGTGTCTGTTACCCATACCTTGAAGTTGACCTTATTTGCGTCATCTGCAATAGTATTAAGACCCTTACCTATACCGGTAAGGATGAAGTTACCTATAGGAGCTAGACCAGAACCCCAGTTATCAAATATGCGAGCTACGCCCCTGGCTATGTTCCCTACCTCAGCCAGTGCAATCATCATCTGGTTGAAGAAGTCTTTAAAACCACCATTCTTAGCAGTGGCATTAGAAACATTTACCATACCTTGAGTAAATGTATCAAACCACTTAGCAATTATCACAGTGTATGGAGCTGCGGCAGTTGCCACTGTTCCCAGAACAGTCAGTAAATTAGTCACTGTATGACCGAAGGACACAAGACCATTAGCAGCAGCTTCAGAGATTGTAGTAAACTCTGAGCTCTTCATAAAGCTTATAAAGCCTTGAAGGATAGGTTGTAAAGCTTGACCGATAGCCTTAGACATATTAACTAAAGCAGTTGTTATCGGAGGAACAATGTCTTTAAGACCACCCAAAGGCCCGGCGATACCAGACGCCAGGTTGGTAGCCATCTGGGGTACTACTTTTGATATATCATCAAATGCGCTTTGGAAAGCCTTCAGATCTTTAGCCACCTGCTGTATGGGTGTGCTGAAACTCTCGAACTGGGTCTGCGCCTGCCCTGAAACAAAACCTAAAGTGCCAGTTAAATCTTTAAAGGCAGCCTCTATCGGACCTATAGATAATTGCAGAGCTTTGAGAGCCTCTATCATTCCAACGACTACTGGAAGGAAAGTGGCAAATACACCGACAAGAGGTGAAAGCGCTCCAATAAGTCCACCAATAGCGGCGCCTAGACCAACTATAGCAGAAGCAATAGTTGGAATCAATGTGGCAAATACCATTAATGGAGCTATAAAACTAACTAGAGAACCTAGGGAACCTAAAATTCCAGATACTCCTGCGTTAGCAGCTCCACCAAGACTACCAAGAATACCACCTATCCCGCCGCCAGAACCGCCTTCTGAAGAGGCAGCAGCAGATAGCCGCATAAAGTCTGCCGCCAGATCGTCTAGCCCACTCTTTAGATTTTTACCCATGCCCCACAGGTTTTGCCAACTGGCTGTAGTGTCATCTGCTGCTTTCTTAGCAGCCAGTTGCTTAACATTAAGTTTATCTAAGGCATCGCTATCAGCATTAATAGCTACAGTTGAGGCTGTTAGTTTAGCTATCATCGCATCTATAGTAGACGTGAGATCAGGATAAGTCTTCTTTAAAGAAAGTAAAGAATTTACAAGGCTCTGATTCTTTGTTATAGCTTGATCAGAGTTTACAGTGCCTTTTGCAATAGAAGTATTAAGGTCATTCATTGCTTTCTGAATACCGGTTAGAGCAGTATTTGCAAATACCGTATCCAGAGTCTTCAGATTAGACAGTGAAGCAACATTAGCATCTATCTTTGTGCGGTTATCATCAAGTATAGTTGAGAATTTAGCCATCTGACCTAGCACTGAATCAATACCAGATACAGTCTTATCAGAAGCTCCTGTAACTTCTCCAGCAGAAGCAGCAAGTTTATCTAGACTACTCTTAGCCTCATCAGTGGTCATCGTCCCCTTGGAGACCGCTGTTGCTACGTCATCATACCCCTTTTGAAGGTCAGAGAGGGATTGCTTAGCAGAACTCTCTGCCAGCTCGCTTACTACTGTCTGTGACTTATTATATTTGTCTAAGTCATCTGCACTCTTAATTACTGATGAGGACAGTGTGTCAAAGCGAGCTCTAAGTTCATTTACTGCTGATACTGCCTGTGGATCATCTAAAGCAGTTGCCGCTGTTGCCAGTTGTTTAAGCTGAGGAGCAGTTTTAAGCATCGAACTAGACAAACTACCCAGGTCTACATCGCCTCTTTGTACGGCGCTGGCCCAGTCGACTAATTTACTTCTCAGGTCTTCTAACTTAGTCTGGAAGTTAAGAGTATTAGTACCTGTTTTTTCAGCATCATCTCCGAACTTTAGAAATTCATCCCCGGCATTACTCATACCGGCTTTCATTTCTTGAAGCCGGGTACCTAGACTATCGAGCTCCGGACCAGTATCTGTTATCCAGGCGCGAGCTGCCGGGTTATCAAGGCCTTCTGCTGAGGACTGTATAGCCTTGTAATTCTTCTGTATTGTAGAAAACTGAGTTAACAGTTGATCACTAAAGCCACTACCGATAGACTTCTCAAGTTGAGAGATCTTTGTATCTACCTTGTCCATCTGCGTAGCGAGGTCAGCACCCGCAGCGGTAGAAGCTCTGAAGGCAGGAGGCAGAACATCAGCAGCTGTACCTACATCTTCAGTATCTTTTTTAACTCCTTGAAGCGTATTTGCTAGGTCTTCCGCATCCCTACTAGCTCCAGTAAATGCGCCAGGCGCTGTAGACATTTCTGGAGAAACATTCTGTGCCGCTCTCGCAGCAGATGCTGCCTTAGCTTCAGCAGAAAGCATTCCCCCTTCTTGAGTCAACTTGGCCGCATTAGCCTCTGCTTGGGCTCTTAAAGCAGCCGCTGCATCCTGTTCTGCCTGAGACGCGTACTTATCAGAGGCAACAGCAGGACGTGGAGGACGCTCTCCCACCATAGAGGATACTGGAGCCTCAGCTCTAGCATTAGCAACTTTTTGGGCTTCTTGATAATCTTTGAATGCTTGCTGACTTGCAGTAAGAGAATTGGTAGCGTCATCTGCGCTATTAGCTACCTTACTAAGATCATCACTAACACCCTTTAGAGGAGAACTAGAGCTAGCAGCAGAGTTAGCAGCATCTGTAATACCCTTACTGAAATCAGATGCACTACTCTTTGTCTCGTCTAGCGAGCTGCTTAGAGCATCTGACTTGTCCTTCGCTGTTTCCATGCCCAGGCTGGAGTCTTCCAGGGCAGCATTCATCAACTCTGAACTTGTCTTAGAGTCAGCAAGTGCCGCACTTAAAGCATCTGTTCCCAGAGTTGATTTCTGAGCAGCTTCATTAAGATTACTAAGTCCACTACTGGCAACTGTAGACAGAGCGGTATCTAGAAGGCTAGCTCCGCTGGCAGAGTCTGTCAGCGAGCTCTTTAGGTCAGTGGCACTTAGTTTGGATTTATCCAGAGCCGCAGCAGCATCTGTAATGCCCTTATCTAGATCAGAGGCTGCCTTGGCTGTATCTTCATAAGATGTAGCTAAGTCATCAACTGTCTTTTTAGTGCTAGCCAACGCTGTGTTATCTTGAAGACGAGCCTGCGTCTGGTTCTTCATATCCTGAAGAGCCTGATCAGCAGTTAATCGTCCGCCTGTCTTAGCCTGGTATAGACGCTGCCAAGACGGAGTTTCCTGGCTATCACGGAAGTTCTTAGCATCCTGAGGAGTATTAAAACCTTGATTTACTGCCCTATTATAGAGATCAGTACTCTGGGCTGCCTTAATAGCATCTAGAGCGCTTTTGCTAAACGCATCGGACTTTAACTTCTCAGCGTCTGAAGCAGCCTTATCAGAGTCAGCTATTTCTTTATTAGCTCCAGCTGCATTAGCCTTAAGGGAATCAATAGCAGCATTAGCCTCGGCAACCTTGAGCATCAAGTCATCAAAGTCGGCAGTGGCGCGATAAATTACGTCAAAAGGCGTGGTCGCCAGGAACGCTTACCACTTAAACCACCTCCCCTAACGAGTTGTCTAGTATATCAATGACGAGTTTAATATGATCTCCACTAAAGTACTCATTACCTTTTACAGGAAGCACTCCTGCGAGTTTAAAAGTGTCTTTAATATGATTTTCAATATGTAAAGCTTTTCCCTCGGGGAGATTCTCAAAAACCCGAATTATAGTAGAGTATCCAGCAATCTTATGCTTTGAGTTTCTACCGGAACAGGCATTGCAGATAGAGTGTCCTTGTTGCACAGCATTTGGTGAGCACTTGACTTCGTGTCCTTTTTTACACCTGATAGAATGTCTGAGTGTAGAATTAATATACTCTGGTTCAAGGAGTTCTGCGCCCGCTTCCTGTAAAGCGCTATAAAATGCCTCAGCGGCTCTTCTCTTACTATCAATAGCACTCTGTCTGGGATATGACGACTTAACTAACATATCGCCTGGCACACTAGTTGACATCAGGCTACCTTCCCGCGTCCAGCGCTACTAATAAGAAACCCGACAGCATTAAGCTGTCAGGCTCTTTGAGGACCCACTTAAAACATCGGTACAACTACCAGATCTCAGGTGGTCCTTCAGGAAGATCTTCCCATCCTAAGCCGGTCTGGTTCACAGACTCTGGAGCATCTGCAAACTCAGTGGGCGCTCCCAGAGGAGCCCACATAGGCTGAGGGCCATCCGGGAGGTTATCCAGCTGTCCTACATCCCCTTCAAACTTCTGGACACCGGTGTCCAACTTTCCCCCACCCAGCAGAGTTGTTAGATCACTCACTGAAAGAGAACTTGTCTTATTCTCTTCCGCCTCTTTAAATTTGGCCTCAGCTGGAGTATCAAGACTAATATTATCAAGAGCCCTGTGAAACTTCTCTCCATCTTCAGGATTAGCATACTGCCCAATACTGGCTACAGTATGAGCTAAAGTCTTAACAGACCATGTCATATATTGTCTGTTTCTGAAATCCTCATAATAATGGCGCTCAGAGATTGCAGCAGTCATCATTCGTATTTCTTTGATAGACAGATCTTTAGCTGTTTCTAGAGTATATCCGCTGTAAGAACTTAAGATAAGGTCGAAGGCTCTGACGAAACCTCCGAGGTACTCTGAGCCGGAGAACTCTGGGGTGTATCTAGTTGCCCTGTCTTCTGAGCCAGACTGAGCAACTTCATCACTTTTTTTCCCAAGGCAGCCAGATCAGCTGACTCACGTCTCACAATAGCCTCAATAAGGTCAACCATGTCTTCGGGATCGGGATTAGACAATGTTTGAGCTACATGCTGCTGAAGGGCAGCATTGTCTTCACGAGTCTTCTTGTCTGTTCCTTTACGAAGATCAGCAGGTTCTACCATATCATATAGGAATCCAACAACCTCATCAAAAGAATCTGGAATACTGACACCTATGAAAGCTACTAGTCTTCCTAGAATCTCATCTTCTGACCCGGCCAGTAGACCAGCAGTACCTTGTGCGGCCATGAGCTGCATAGCAGGACCATGAGTAAGAATCTTAAGGAGTTTGAAGAACTGACGAGCCTTTAGATCTACAAGGCGCAGTCTAGTCCCGTCACTAAGAGTAAGGACATCATCAGACGGAGTTAACACATCTAGCTCATTGGACATATTTTCCAGCCTTCTTGGCTACATTAAGGAAGATTGTATTCAGTTGTGTCTAATATAATCGGCAAAGCAAGAAAACCCCTCCGAAGAAGGGTTTTCTTTGGCTTAAAAATAGCCTTTGACCTGCAATGATTACGTAGGATTTCCGCTTCCATATGAGGCGGTAGTACCACCGGTAAGGTTACCAGGAGATAGAACAACTCGACCAATAGTCGGATTAGTAAGGGCTACGCCTTGCTCGTCATTATTCGAGTATAGTGCAGTACCTGAGCAGTTGAAGTTAAGACCAGTCTTGTAAGCGGGACCAGTGAAGTTAATTGGGTTGAACTGCACCTTATACAGGATAATGTCAAATGTCAACTGCTTACTACTTGAGTCCTTAGCAGTTGAACGAAGACGCATTGACTGTGTAGGCTGGTTAAGAGAAGCCAAGTCCCACAGAGGCATCGAGTAGTAGTCTGATGGGGCGGTACCAGATGAACCGATTGTAACTCCGGTGATCAGTGAGTACATAGCCCAAGGTACGAACCCGGTCTCAATAGTCACTGTGGCATAGTCAGACCATACCCAACGCGATAGAACTCGGTCATTACCAGTGTTATCATACTGGCTGATGTTAGCAGATAGGGTACCTGTACGGACACCGTAAATTGCCTGCTGATCAGCACCTGTAGTGCCATTCAGAATAGAGGCTGCGGAAAGCGAGAAGGCCTCTGAGTTGCCACTAAATGCTGCCATTAGTGTTCCTCACCTTAGAAAGAGTCAAGTTGAGGCTCCAAGCCTCTCCTTCCTATAATCGGCATAAGATAATTAGTCTTCTAGGCCTGATATAAGCTCATCAGTACCATCCTCATACTGAATACAGGTTTCCCAAAGTTCCCCGTTGATAGCATAGCGGTGTAGGACTCGAAAGATACCCTGTCCTTTTTTCCTCCGTGCTCTAGCACAGTCAGAGCATGCTAACTCCATCAAGTTTCCATTTGTTACTACTGGCTTATCTCCGTCAGCCACTACTTTTAGAAAAAGCCTATTAGGAGAATTAGGGCATCGCACATCGAACTCAGGCATCTCTTGCTACTCTCTTTCTAGTATCATGTAGCAACTTTGCCTCAGTGTACTTGTCTCTCACTTCATGACCTTTTCCTGGTACTAGATCTGGAAGTCTTCGGAAGAAATCATCCATTACCCGATCCCAGGAACACATTTCAGGAATAAGTTTCGCACCAGTCATACCTTTCTGCTTCACTTCCTCGCGGTTTCTAAAGCAGTGAAGCATTAGGGCTTTAAGGTGATCTTTATCTGCCTTAGCCCACTTACAGTTAAGTAAATCTCTACCAGGGACGCCAAATGGTTCAAGTTCATAATTAAGAGGATAGGCATACTGTGTATGAAGCCATTGCTGATGGCCTCCCCAATCTGTGGCTACTACTGACCCTCCGGTAGAAAGCATCTCCAATGCTGGAAGATTCTTTCCTTCCCCATAAGAAGGCGCTAGCAGTACGTGACCACTCTTATAGAACTCATGCATCTCGTAGTCATCGAATGTTCTGTAGTGCACGCGTAGCTTAGGAATAGCATCTTCTATCATAGGAGGAAGACTAGAGACAGTAGTATGAAGATGAAACTCCGCTGGTTCGAACTCTACAGGGTATTCTGTTTTAAGTTCAGCGAAGGCCTCTATGGCTACGAATGGATTCTTCCGAAGGCCCAATTGTCCATTCATTATAAAACTGAATCTCTTACCGTGCCAATTACGCTCCATGTATGGCCATAGTTTATCATTATAACCTCCCTGTAGAGTGCCCATAGGCAGCTTTGGAGCGCGTGCTTGAAATGCGCCTACAGAAACATCAGAGTAGCCGAAAAGAGCATCAAAGTCACTTGTGCGCTTTTTAAATGTAGAGCGCCCAACAAGATTTCCTAGGGTGCTGAACTCCCACATTGACCATCCAACTATAACATCAGTAGCTGCTTTTTGTTCTTTAGTGGCGCCGAGCATACTAGGATCAACATGGTGAATCATGAGGTCGAATGGTGCTTCTAGGTGTTTTGTTAAAAGATTAGCCACACCCTTAGGAAGAGGAGGCTGAAGGTTTATGGGCTGTAAGTAGACATCAATACCTTTTAGCATCAGAGCATCAGCCATATCGATTAGGTCACTACCATACCCTGAGTATCTTGAAAATGGCCCAACCAGCAGGACCTTCAGCGGTCCTTCATTCATTAATGTCATCACGGCCTCCAGGGCTCTTAGGATGTTCTATTTTAGAATCGGTTAAGACTGAAAAAAGGCAGTCTGTAATCCATATGACACTGTGCCTATAACTAAGTCATCTTCCGAATTCAACTTAGGCATAAATGCTATATCCCCTAACCGGTATGATCTCCAGACTGGCTGGGTTCCGAACATTACAACTTCACTGCTGGTGAAGTTCAAGTAGGAGTCCATAATATTGTACAAATAGTCAGCAGCAAGACGAGCATCTCTAGGTCGTGTAACTTTACCATCCATACCACGTGGTGGATCTGCCCATATTTCTATTGTAAGCTTTGGGAACCTCTCAGTTGTCTGAGGAGAAGGAGTTCCCCATGTCCCTGAGCCTTTAACTACGATAGCGGTTACTGGATTTTCTGGCCATTTTGCTGAGATACCATTCATATTCTGAATAATCTCTTCTTGGAAGATGAATGGTGTGCCATTATCATACTGGCCTACCAGATTAGTTATCTGAGGTATGCTTAACAGGTATTTAGTACACCCTTTAACATGATCATCTGGATAAGGAAAGTTCAATTGCATCAGGCACCTCCAATATAAAATCCGCTAGAACTTGGTTTACTAGTGCCACTAGGATTTGCCAGGCCTTTAGCTAAGTGTGCTTTAAGAATCGTCTGTACTCTATTTTTCTGGTATGCCGCTGATTTCTCAACAGATCTTGCAGCTACCTTTGAGTTACCAAGCAGTGAAGGAGCTTCTGCTGTCAATTCTTGTGTTCTTGAGTTAGAGAAGAAGTTTATTATCTCTTTAATGATGCGAGATGGAATATTCGCATAAGCAGGAGCAAAGAAGAAGTGAGTTCCTCCACGAGCCAATTCAAACACACCGTAGTACGCTGGGTCTCTAGGCATGCCTGGCGCTGCTCCACCTACCTTGATAGTTCCCTGCCAGCCACCAGGATAGGCAGGGGAATCCCAAGTAGTGGTAGACTTTAAGGAACCTGTCTCTATATGAATCAGCGCAAAGACTTCTGCTGCCATTGTTGCAAATATCTCAGCAAAAGAAGTCATAGTTCTAACATCTGGAGCATCTAAGAGACGATGTAATTCGTCTTTAACCTGTCGGTCATCCACTGAGATATTTATCTTCATGGTTATCTGGTTATCTCGCCGAGCTCTACACCCGGGAACAGATTATTGTCTATTGCCTTCTCAGTTATCTGGGCCTCAATATGAGTTATACCTAACACATCCTGGGCACCTTCAGGTATAGCCATTATTTGAAATGTAGAACCTACATAGGCTCCTTTTACAACAACTAGGAGATCATTAGCTCTAACTGCGTCTCTCTTAGGAGGAATATCATAGAATACTGTTCCCGCACGGGGTATGGGACTACCTGCCTCGTAGGGAGGAGCCGTTTGAATTCCTGTGCGAACAAACTGGATATCCAATCGGCATTTCATTTTTCCGGGACTTCGAAGGAACCTATCAGCCAGGTCAGAACTTCTTTGGTAATTGAGTACAGGAGCTCCATCTTCTATTCCGGGGCCATTACCCATACTAAGGCGCCAGACCTCCACAGTACTCGAATAGAGATATCTTATGTTGGAGTTTCTAGCCATGGCTACGATCCCATGGTGAAGTTACCAGTGAAGCCGTCTCCACCGTCTCCACTGATAGTGCCGAAACCTAGTAGCCCGTCTCTGTTATGCTCAGCTGGTCCTGTCAGTTTGTGCTCATCTGTAAAGTGATCATGATCAATCCATACACTGTCATCATCCCACTTCATGGTTAGAGCACTGCTGAACACTCCGCCCATTTGTGTACGGAGAGCTAAGAACCGGACCGCGTAGTCAAACATGACTATGCCGGTGGACTCACCCTTAAGGGCATTAGACTGAGCATTACCACGAATATATGATACAGGCTTAGACCATGAAACTGAACCGGCATTTTGACTCTGAAACGGGCTGAACTCTGCATCCTTGTAGGGCTGCTGTAGTACAAGAACATCAGCGAAGGCTAGAATACCCATCTGGGCCAACTGCTGTTGAAAAGGATCTACAGGCCAATCCATAAGCTCTGTCAACAACATAAACACCACAGTAGCCTCCACCAAAGCAAAGTCTGCATAAGGCGGGTAATCTTCCAGGTCTCTTCCAGAGAATTGAGCCAGCTGAGCTACAGTAAAAGTCGGAAAAGCCATTAGCGGCAGTCTCTCTACTTAGGAACTCCTCGGCCACGCTCAAGTTCTTTTTTAGCTTCGGCCTCTAAATAATCTCTTGAGATAGAAAGGCCGTGCATATTAGAAACTCCGCGATAGTCGAATCTCTCATTTGGACTGACTTTATAATTTACAATAGGGTTAGGAATGGTAGAAGGACCAGTTTTAAACTTTACCTTTCCCCACTGCGCTTCCTGCTCTTCTTCTGTAAGCTCTAGCCAAGACTTACCATGGATGTCTTTAGTGCGCTCAAACTCTGGTGAGTCTTTGCCTACTTCTAACTCCTGCCCGGCTAACCAGCTATATCCAAAAGCGGTTAATCCATCTTCTACAAAATGAATGAGGATTGTCTCTGGCTTAACTACTTTACTTGCAGTATTTGCTGCTCTAGGCGCTGCTGGCATTATGGCCTCCTGGGCTCTTATGAGGTACTTGCGAATCTGACACTGAATGTAATACTTGACGCTGTTGTATTACGAATATACAACTCTGCCCCACCGGCAGCAAAAGGGCCACCTGTGACTGGATAAGTCGGAGTACTCACTGAAGATGAAGGAACCTGAACAAGGCCACTTGCCCCTCCGCCGAATATCTCGAATACTCCAGCAGTGGCTGTAATACTTGTGGTAGCGAATAAACCAACCGTAGTGCTAGCGGCTAGTGTGACTGAACCGACATAATTTGTAGCAGCCATAATGACTCCTTAAAGATTAATCTCTATCTTATAATCGGAATAGGCACTTAGTCATGTAATCTGTAACTTCACATATCTTATTTATAAAGTCTGGATATGACAAAATCCCCTATATCTCAAGGGGACTTTGCTTTTGCTACTAAATCATAAATGCAGGTCAGCCTGCATTCGAGCAGTAGATAAACTGCTCAGGTCTTTCGACTATAGGGAGGTACTGTAGCTCCATTAGAACCACTCGGGCTGACGGGTCTTTCTCTAGCCAAGACTTGGTGAACTTGCCGTACACATCGTCTCCGGCCTCAAGGTCAGGAGACTTACCATAGACCATGGTCACTGGCTGTCCCTGAGTGTAGTTGCCTAGGAAGACTTCTGGGTTACCAGAGGTACCATCACCGACGAAACGAGTGTTGTTACCAGCTGTGTTAGTGTACAGCTCGTCTACTGCATGCCAGTCAAGTCCCATGAATCCTGGTAGGCCCTGACCCTTGTAGTAGGCATCCTTCATAGTGTCAGAAAGAAGCCCACCAACAGCTGCGGCACCAAGACTGCTTGGTGAGTTAGGAGCAGCATTAGTCTGAATTGAAGAAGTAGCACCACCAGTGTTAAGTGAGACTGTAGCGACACCACGGTTTACCCACGCGTCAATGATCTTCTGCACTGTTACAGAAGAACAGTAGGCGTCAGTAGCAGGTACACGACCGTGGGTCTCGACTAGACGCTTCCACGCGAACACGTCATCTACGATGTTCTGAGGAGTGGCACTTGACCACACTACCGCAGGACTCACTAGATGAGAACTTGGGAACTGGTAGTTAATTGTAACACTTGAACCATCCTGGTAAGCAATGGTTGAAGAGCCGCGAAGAGCATTCCAGAGCAGGTATTCCTGCTCAAGGTCGATAGAGTCAGACATTCCCTGAAGTTCACGCATAACCTTGCGCTCAGCGTTAGTCTGGTTGATAGTGCCAGGCTCACGAAGCCAACGTAGAAGCTGACCCTGAAAGGTCTTCTTGATACGTGAGTAAGCTAGTTTGGCATAGCCAGAGCTGTTACCAAGTTGGTTCTGAAGAATGGCCTCGGCGCCGGGAACATTGAACCCGGCAAGCTGACGAGCACCCTTCTCGATGTCCCAAGCTACATAGTCAGGACCATCAGAGGGGCGTGATGGAATAGTGTTTAGAAGTGCAAGGTCCTGCGGTGTCACAAATTTCTGGACAACGCGGTTCAGAACCATGGGTTCCAAAAGGGAAATATCTGGCACAGTTTTCTCTTTTCCGTGAGGAAAGTGACTAAGGTTATAATTACCGTAAAACAGTAACCCGGCACTCTGTGCCTACCTTATATATCGGAGTAGTATTGCAAAGCTGTCGATTATGTGTTAAACTTCGTAATAAACTACAAAAGGAAAGTAATGGGCACTAGAGCAGAGCGTTTATGGGATAAGTCAGATAGAGATTGCATAGTGTGCGGGGATACTTACACACCAGTAAGACACTCACAAAAGTTCTGTCCACCCCCTAAACGGTGCAGGTATACCAATAAAGCTCGTTTATTGTCTAGAAATTCTAATCCTCATCCTCTTATATGTAAAGACTGCGGAAAAGACTTTATGCCTAGAGCCTCAAATCAATATACTTGTGGGATGAATTGCCCTGGAAGGCCTCAAAGATTTAAGAAATGTGCCAATGCTTTCTGTAGTAAGAAATTTGCGATCAGCAGGAATGGCTCAGCTACTCGCCAAATATTCTGCTCGACTAGTTGTAGAAATAAAGAAGAGGCATTCCGTAAGTATAAGATGACATCTAGAGACTACCTTAAGATGTTAAAAGCTCAGGGAGGAAATTGCCTAGCGTGTGGCGAACAACCTGAGGAAGGAAGGCGCCTAGTAGTTGCTCATGACCACAGTTGCTGCCCAGGACAATATAACTGTGGTACGTGCATAAAAGGGTTACTCCATATTGAGTGCAATATCCTGGAGGGGCTATTTACAGATAACCCTAATCGGCTGGTGAAAGCAGCAACGCACTTCATGTCCAGTATAAAGTACAGATAAAATGCAAAATCCCGCTACCTGTTAAGTAGCGGGATCTTACAGTGGGAAGATCTTAGAAGTAGAAGTACCCGACAGAGTTGTCTAGGCGTCCTACTAGCTTAGTGATAGCATTAGCATCTAGGCCAGACACAACCTGGTAGTTTACAACACCACGGTCCACAACAAGTCCGAAGACTGCCTGGGCTGGAGTACCGGAGGCTGTACCGCCGGTATCAACACCGTTGCGAAGGAAGCCTACAGGAATCTGAAGACCTGGATCACTCGCACTAGAGCTGTATACTCCGTACATGTACTGATTTACACCAGCAGCTGTGTACTGAGCAATTACAGTTCCAGTAGGGATAATTCCCTGACCCGGAGCAAGCATAGCTCCACGCTCGCGCCAGCCACCCTTAGTTGAAGCTAGAAGCTCCAGGACCGCAGGGGCGTGGAAGGCATCACCAAAAGTGCTACCATATGTGTGAAGAGGATCGGTAAACCCGGGAACCGGGATAACTGGGTAGGAGTCGCCCGGTGTGTATGAAGGCGGAGTTGGAGCAGGCATAGTTTATATTCCCTATTCCCTTAGTAGGCGACTTTACTTGGCAAAGTTCTTGGTATAGCGCTCTACTTCAGCGTCAATATCAAGTTCTTCTTGCTGGGCTGCTGGAGCCTGTTCCTGTCCTGCCATACTGCCAAGTTTAACAAGTGGCTCAGAAGGAATCAACTTATCGAACATCTCAGGATTAGTTAGACGTAGATCAACATAAGTATCCTTCTGGTGAGGAAGAATATAGCCTTCATTAATCAGAGCCTGAACAATGTGCCCGGCACGATCCTTTTCCAAGGTCTCGATACGAGCTGAAAGAGATACTTTCTCCTGGGCTAGTTCAGCAATAGCGCCGACTAGTGTCTCAGTATCTACAGTATTATCAGTACTAGAAAGCTCAAGGGTCTCAGCAAGCTGAGTAGCAAGCTGGTTAGAGAGCTCCGTAGCAGCGGATGCCTCTTCAGCCTGAGCCTGAAGAGCCTCGACATCAATGCCGTGGTTCTCAAGCAGAGCTGCAATCAACTCGTCAAGAGTCATTGGGATCTCCTCAGTAGGCGTAGACGCCTGGAGCGTCTCATCAATCAAACTATCGGCAGGTTCTTGCAACTCTTCAGAAACTTCAGTAATTTCCTGTGTTTCTTCGGCTATTGCGGCAGTATATACAACTATATCAGTGTCTTCACTTGAATTAGAAGCTGAAATAAGTTCTTTGTAGTCTTCAAGTCCAGTGACATAAGGACGATTAGTGATAGCCACATGAAGAAGAGTTGGTCCTACTTTTTCGCCAGTCCTAGTATCAGTATAGTTAGTACTTAACATAGCTGAAGCACCTAGCCATGTCTTTCCCATTTTATCCTTCGCATCAGCCCTGCGCGCATCAATTACTGCGTAAACTTTCCCATTACGCTCGCGGACTTCTACTACTTCCCCTACATTACGGTCTGGGTCTTCTGAATGCAAATTCTGTGCATCAGCAAGTGGAACTTGCACTATATCGCAAATACCATCATCAAAGTTCTTTCTCAACTTGGAGATAAACTCATCATCAATATTGATTTCGGCTTTAGTTACAGGGTGAATAAGAATTCCCTTATTCAATATATGCTTCTCAAATAATGTTCCATTTTTAGTGCGGGCAAGTTCAACCCATTCACTGTCTTCAGAAGGGAACACTGAGAGTTCGACCCTATCAGCCTGTGGTGTTGTTACCTTCTTGGACATAGGAACTCCTTGTAAAGTCTACTACTAGAATTTATCGGACATCTTAGTGCCCTCTATCTCGTTCTTTTCTGCGTTCTTTTTCCTGCTGCAACTTAGATTTAGGACTCTGTACTTCTATCTTGGCCTTTGGCTTGGTATTTCCAGGATTCTTTTCAGTAGCCGCAGCAGCTCTTTTGACAGCAGGATGTGGGGCAGCGGACACTTTCTTAGCTTGAGTTACTTTTTTAGCAGCTGATACTTTTTTCGCTGCTGGAGGTTTAGAAGTCGTTGCCTTAGCAGGTACAGCCTGTGTGCTTGTAGACTTTGCTCCGGGAACTGGGGGTGTCACTTTAGGAGGTGGCAGTGGTTGACCGTTAGGTCCTATCCCCTGCTGCTGAGCAGCAAGAGGGTCGGCTGCTGCCTCAAGAGCATTATTCTGCTGAACAAGATTAGTTTTGAATGTAAGTTGCTGAAGTTGATCATTCTGCTGGTTCTGTTTAGCAAACTGACTTTGCAGAGTGTCAGCATCAAGGTTAAGACCAACATCTTCAGCCCACTTGAGCTGGAGTGCCTGTGAGATCTCAGGTGCGATATTAGTTTCAGGAGCTATAGCAATCTGACTGAAGGCTGCCTGAATAGCGTCCTTCTGCTCATCAGTGAAAGGTCCCCAATGGAAGGTAGGATAATTTCCAGTACCGAAATTCCAGTCAATGAACCTAGGTATCAACTGATTATTTATCATGGAAGCCACATCATCCATGATAGTCTCAAGCATCTGAATGAATAATGTATCATCCTGTGAGCTGAAGTTCACTAATGGACTTTTGCCTCCAGTATCATTTCCATCAAAGAAACTTGCTAACACAGACTCAGACATCATATGGTTGTGGTACTCAATAGCTGGCATAAAGTCAAACTTGCCAGACTCCTGCAAGGATGTAACAGTCCAGTCAATAGGAACCGCCATCCACTGCTGTGACCCTAACTCACTCAAGGCACGAAGGAAGTGATCTTTATCTGCCTTATTTGGGTTTGGTGGCATAGTACCTATACGAGTACCCAGAGCACCCTTCTGTGCTGCTAGGTGCATCAAGTACTCTAACTTCTTCTTCTTGTCATAATGCCAGAAAGCTGTCGCGAACATAGATACCCCATATAGAGGGTCTATCTCAGAGTTGCAGACATACATCATCATATCATCTGCTGGAAGTTCTACATCTATGTACCGGTTATTCACATAAGCTATCTGACGCCATCCGGCGAATTCATTATTATCATTAGTCAAGTAATGAACAGTCTCTGAAGGACGATAAGACGCCTTACGCAGAGTTATTTTGCCAGCTAGAGGACCTTGTTTAGGTACCCAGTATACTAACTCAAAAGCGGAGAACCCGTAGAATACTCCAAGTAATACTTGAGATATAAGCTGATTAATAGGAACTACCATTCCACCAGACGCCGGGGGCATGTTCAACATCAGATCAATAAAGCTGGCCTCTTCTTCGCCTCCCTCAACTCCTGATATTGGCAGTATAGTAGATGTTTTAAGACTAGATCTGATAGGAAGAGTAATTAGACGGTATAATGCTTGAGCATGTCCATCAGTCTTAAGCATTGCCTCAAGCTGGGCAACCTTTACTTTCTCTTTATTCCATACCTCATGGAGACCATGATACATGGTAGAGAAAGGCCATGAGTATGTAACACCACGCTCGAAGTTTAATTCCTTCTTACGTGGCTTTGGCAAAATAACACCAGCATCTCCAATAACACCCATGTTACTAGGTCCGGTTATCCCGGAATTTGCGAAACCTCTGTTTTCGGCATTTGTAGCGAGGTTTACAATCTCTTCTTCACTATCAGGCACTTATATACTCCTTAACTAATTTCTTAACTTTAGAAGTTAAGGAAATGTCAAAGTACTCTAATCCTTTTACAGGTTCCTGACCATCTAGTTTTAATTCCCTGAGTACATACAACTCTGTCTGTCTAGCTTTCCCTTCTTCTAGTACTGGAGAAAGGTATGTTACTATTTGAAATCCAACCTCCCTGTGCCTCTTTAGCCTTCTGTTCGCATCACCTGAAGTAATTCCTACTTTAACTAATTCTTCATCTTCATTAACTACTATATAAACTCGATTCCATAACTTGCCTACACAAGTCAGGCATATCCCCTGACCCCCTAAGACCGAGTGAGCATCCACAAAGCAGTTATGTCCTTCGGCACATGTAACTTCATAACTGTAATGAGTTCCTCTCCAGGCACTATAGTTAGGTGAAGCTCCTAGTTCTTGCATCCTCTGTAGAAACTTTACTTCAGTGGAGGCAACACGTTTCTTACTGTAACAAACTTTACAGTGTCTATTTCGTGACAGAGTACCTGGATATTTTCTAGTTACATGTCCTTCACTACATCTGACAGCATACGATGTCTTCGATCCTGTATATTCATCAAACTCAGGAGTATATCCATATAGAGTCAACTGAGTTAGAAACTTATCTTCGCCTTTTCTTAACTGTCTAGAATTTGCGCAGCGGAGACAAGGAGATTTGCCAGAAAATAAGTTCATAGCTGTCGGATAGCAGTAGTGCCCGTCAGAGCAAAGTACTTTGTAATGACTGGCGGCCTTAGTGTACTCAGTGTCTAAAAGACTATGACCATTCTGCTCCAATAGATTCTTGAGTTTGTTATACTGAGATACTTTTACTTCTGGGTTAATTGGCATAGTCTCTCCTCTCAACATAATCCGGCCTACACTAGTATATCATCGGTTATCACCAATCTCCGGCATAATACTCACTAGGAGGTTCCCATACTTCCCCAGAAATAGGGATATTAAAATCAATATCCATATGATCGAAACTATTACTACTGAAAGCTGACTCTGAATGAGTTCCCATAATAAACTCTGGTGCTGTATAATAGGCTCTTGCCCCCATGGGATCTTCTTCTCCCCCCATCATTATAGCGCCGACAGCAGAGCAAGCCAGTGCATCTGCCTGGTCTTTTGAACTAAATGTGGTATGGTCCACTTTTCCGTTCGGCTTCTTTGTCAGACAGAATAATTCTACCTTAAGAGAATCATTATCTGGCAAACTTATTCTTTGAGACTCCATCAGGTCTCTCAATGCTTTCCAAGGTTCTTCAGATCTGTCTGTAGAAATTAAAGGAGACTGTATTCCCATAGCCTCGAATGTCTGTCTCGACTCCACGCTGTTGTGTACAAACACACCAGCAGACAGGGCAAAGTTGTGATGACCTTCAACTGTAAGATCATATACGTCTTCAGGAGAAGATGACCTAATAGCAACTACTTTATGATTATTTATACTGCACCCCTGACCGAACTCTCTTAACTTATAGTAAGGCATCAAACTTTGGCCCAGTTCTAGATTTTGAGCTTCTAAATATGCCCCATCACGCAGCATAAATGGATGATCTGAGGTACACTTTATCTTGGCTCCATTATCAAGTTCTACCTCTAACATATCCTCACGAAAACCAGTTTTCCAAGCTTTAGTACACTTACCAGGTACCATTTTTCCGTCTTTAAATGCATATAACCAGAATGGATCTGAGTCTTCCAACTCTTTTAGAGTTTTAGTAGACCCGTCTAATAAAGGAATCTCTGTATCCCCTGAAAGACAGTTGTACCCATCATAGGAGAACTGCGGTATATGAAAACCTCTTCGACGTAGTGCCCCCCATAACTCTCTAGCCCAGCGGATCTGGATCTCACGAGGTGGGCTGACTGTAATATCTGCCTCAAAAGCTATAACAAAATCAGTGGTCACTATAACCTCTGGCTCAAAGATTGTCTTAGGACCATCTTCTGTTATAACTTCCTTGTCTACCATACTGGTACGTACAACATGAGACATGGCCACCCCGGCTTTGTCTCCTGTGAGAGCTAGGTCGGCATGCATAGCATATCGAGCACCCACAATAGGATAGAAGTCATCCCTGAATATAAACTTGGGAGTCCATGTTCGCCCACCCTCCGAGTAATACTCTACTGTTACTGCTGGCTGCTCTTCCTTCCTTATACAAGCTTCAATAGCCATTGTGTTCTTGAAATAAGGATCAGCCGCGTGTTTCGGCTTGCACTCGTACTTAGCCTCTGCCTGTGTTTTATTACGCTGATACTGGGCATCAAAGTCTTTTTTAGAACGGTTAGGATTTACTTCCCACGTTGGGAAAGGTCCCGACACATACCACTTAGAAGACTTACCTTGTCTTATCTTATTCTTATTTCCTTCTTCGGTCAAATTCTGAATAGTGGAACCTAAGTATCTTGGATAACTAATGAATATCTGTTTGAAGACTTCTGGGAACCTTGTACTTGAAGAAGATTCCATCATATTCATAATATGCTCAGCAGTATTCTCGGCCTCGCGGGCAGTAGCAAGTCTAGTTTTGGCTACATCTGCCTGAGTCTTGAAACCATCGATCTCATCACACACACCAAAAAGAAGGTTAAGCCCCTCCTGGGATTCTGCCTTAGAATGCCCAGAAATTGCTATTAAACTTTTATCGAAGATAATCTGTCCATTAGTGACATCTACTCTATCTTTAAACCAACCTCTATTAACATTCTTCTTTAGTGGGTTAAAGAAAGCCTTTTGTGCCTGGTCGGCATTAATAGCAATGTTCAACATATGAACATCGTCATCTTCAGGTATTTTATAGTATAATTGAGGATCTTTAAGGCACATGAATAGATAAGCTGCTCTAAGCAGGGCAAACCGCACACTAGAATCTTTTCCGCCGCCCTTACCCCACTGAGCCACAAGGTAATTTACTAATCTTATATCTTCATCCCAATAGGAATAGTGTGTGGCTAATCTAGGGTACAGGCCTGGAAAGTATATTCTCTCTGCATGTCTGATAAAGTCAGTCTGTATAGGGCTGGGTGTGAAACCTCGCATCCCCAGATACTTTTTATCCTGAAGAAATACATCAAGAGGTACTGGTATCTCTGTAAGTAGGTCCTCTAGTGAAGACTCTTTTACAGCAGTTGTAGTAGGTTTAGGTAGAGTAAATAACTCATCAAATTTCGACACTTTGGGCTCACGGCCTCAGTTATTAGGTTTCTTTTTCTTGGTAGCAGATGTAAAGAATTTACGAACACGTTTACGAACCAGAAGTCTACCTGGACGTCCTTTAATTACTCTTGACTGCTTGGCCACTACTTACTGTCACTGACTTTGATACCCTGCTTCTTAGCGGCAGATACTATTCGTGCCTTAACAGAAGCCCAAGTAACACCATTAAGAGGATACTTTTTCTTCACATCTTCATGGTCTATATAACCTAGTGCAGCATGAATATGGTCCGGGTCTAGAGGAAACTTTCCATTCTTTGGGTCTCCATATTCAACAGGTCCATACGGTTTAGGACTGCCCTTACTTTTTGACTTAACTGCTGCTAAAGCAACTACTTCATCTAGAGGACTGGAAAGTTTAACTGCTCCTGGGTGAGCACTTGTCTCATTATTATGAGGTAGGTAATGGTGGAACTGCATAAGATCCATAGCAGCCCGTGCTCTGTTGTCATGCGGAGCAGTCATGGCACCAGAAGGGTGATGAATTCCAATGAATTTCTTCTTCTTAGTGGCTACTACATGACCTATTTTCATCGCCCCGTGATTAACATTGCCTGTAGGTCCCATGGTAAGACCCATAGCATGCATGTTCTCGTTGTCTTCCCACTCATCATGGTCTGTCTGAAGTATAGTATTATCCGGCTCATCTGTGGGCTCACTGACAGTAGACTTGGCAGCCTTCTGGCTTTTAGCCAGTTCTAGGATCTGCTCTAGATTATCAGAGGACATAACTTTACTCCAAGCTGCGAGACATTGTCTGTTTTAACCATCGGACTTGGCAATTAGATTAGCTACAAAGTGCTCAGCTTCGAAGTCTGAAGCATTAGCATAGTGAGCACCGCCATGACCGCGATGATGAAATTGGCAGAGCCACTCAAGATTTATTGCAGACTCTATCCATTTTCCAAGCTCATCTGGATTACTAACTCCAGGATACTGTTTTTCTAGAAATTCTAAGTTTACACTATTCTGGAGTGCCCACTCTATGTGAGAATGATGGAGTTCTAGTGGAAGGTCTAGCGTACAGTCTGAAAAGTCTCCGCGCCTCTTACCCACAGAGCACTGGTATATTTCTGGATTGTTCTTAGTTACTCTATGATAGTGGTCAAAGTCTCGATAGTTAGGATCACTCTCTCTTGCGCCGTGTTCTGGATAGTGAACGATGTAGTGATCAGACTTAGCCTGATCATGTGCAGCTACCAACTTATCCCCGCATTCACAACTACTGAACCTTCCATAAGTTTAGTTATGACTCCTGAGCCAGATTCAACTAGCAGGGCATACTTACCAGTAAAGTAAGTCATTGCCGTAGTGGCGGCAGCTGTCGCAGTGATCTCTATGGTACCTGCGGCTCCACCTAATATTAAAGACGTATTAGGAGCTGTAGTTCCATCATTTGTAATAGTCAGTATGGGAGATTTATTTATCAAATCTGTCACTACATGAAGTCGAGCGGAATACCCTGTTAAGTTTACTGGGTTATTATTACTGTCTAGCCACGTGTAAACATAATCATAAGAAGACCCTTGTTCAAATGCAATATTCATCAGTGTTACAGGTGTGCTAGACATTATTTACCCCCGTGAGCTGCTGACTTCAGTGCTGACCACTCAGCCAAAGCTTTCTTAGCCGCTGCCTGAGTGTCAGGATGAATCTTCTTTTCGCCACCCATAGGTTTACCAGCAGCCCAGCCCTTGACCACATTGACAGCTATGGCGATAGCCTCTGACTCACTATGACCATGAGAAATTAGAGCATTTGCTATATGCTCGGTCGTCAAATGTAAGGAGGTAAGTGCCACGGCTTTGGTTTTGTCTTTTTCCATAATGGCTTAGAACCAACTGGCTGTAGCGTACTAGCTTTCTGCATACTATCTGCTGCGAGCAGTACCTTTTCTAAATCTCCTGACATAAGGCATCACCTCCCAGCATCAGATTTTAAATACTTCTATCTTCGAGATAATCGGCTAAATCTCTTAATGCCTGAGGACTGTCATACTGCAACCCAGCTAGAAAATCCCTAGTAACAGCGCTCTTACTAGGGATAATCGGATATACCTATGCCGTCTACCTGTGCTCTTCGAAGGTAGCTGCTACTGTAGCAGGGTACATCTCTGGAGTAGTGTGAACTCCTTCAAGCTCTCCTATATGGCAAGATCTGCTGACCCCCGGATGAACAAATGGGTTTACAGACTTAGCCAGCCTAGAGAGATTCCAATCCCAGCCAGCCTCAGCTCCATTAGCCAGTCCAGTAGAGTAGTCATGGTCCCATGTGTCCCTTATATGATGTTCCCAAGACTCTTTCCAGGTTCCCCACACTAAAACTTCGAATCTTCTCTCTAGCCTTAGCTCATCCTGGGTTCCGGCTAGGTTGTAAGTATGTGAGCATATTCCTAAAACATCACTCGGAGTATATACTCTTTTAGCTCTGCCAAAGTACTCCAATATGTCATCTGACACTATTATGTCTTCTTCAGCTAGAATAGTGAAGTCAGATCCATTATTAAATGAGTAGTTAAGAGCTCTCCAAGGATTACCAAGAACCCCATGCTTGTGGGTATTCTCGTGTATAGTAATGTTTAAGGTAGACTCTTCCATTACTCTAAGCATCTCTGACTGTCTATCACTTGGATCTAAGAATATATCAATTTCTGTATTCTCTATTCCGCGTACCCTAGCCCAGCTCTCTAAAGACCTTCTAAGGTAAGGTGCACGTCTATGAGCTGTAAATACTATATTAATGCTCAAAGTTGTTCACCTAGAGGCACATAAGTAATAGTAGAAGAAATGTGTACTATGTACCTAAAGGGATCTACTACTACGCTGCCTTCAGGAAATTTTAGATACTCAAATGCAGAATGCTTTGTACCCACTAAGTATACGGCAGGTTTATTGAGTGCACTCTCTACACTTTCAGCACCATCTATATACGGGTCTACTTGAGTAGAGTCTCTTCCCATATAAGATAAAAGATTTCCTACCAGTGTTGCTGGTGAACCGTTTACTAGGTTAGACTCTGGCTTATAGGCCTTACCCAGAATAACTACGGGCAGTTCTCTACTATCGGAGTAAGAGTACAGCAGGTCAGCTAACCACTGAGCCTGGTCTTCACGAGCTTTCGAGACAAACTCGAAAGGGTCAGCTGACAACTCTAAAGTGTCAGCAAGCCAGGACATTGCTATATTATCCCTTGGGTGACAAGAACCACCATCCCCCATCCCTCCGCGCATATAGGTTGGACTTATTACACGCTCTGTAGCTAGGGAAAGTCCATCAATAACGCTGTCACAGTCTGCTCCTATCTTGTGACAGATCTCCATCATAGTGTTTCCAAATACTACCTTCATAGAGATAAAGCAGTTGTAGGCTACTTTAGTCAATTCTGCTGACTTTATATCCATTATGCATACTGGACGATCATGCACTGTAGAATAGATAGACTTTAATAGGTTAACGGAACTGTTATCGAAGTTATCATGCCCCACTAATACAAACTCTGGGTTAAGAAAGTCATTAATAGTCGTTCCCATAGCTATAAAGAATGGGTTATAAACTAAGTCTACATAAGTATTAAGAACTGGTTTTATATAGGTGTCCATAGACCCTGGCAGTGCAGTTGATATAATTACAAGAGTTATATTCTTCTTTAGTTCTGCTGCTGCCGCACTTATAGATTTTGCAGCAGTAGATAGCCATGTGTAATTGAAATCCTTCTTCTCAGTAGGCATCAAGGTTTCGCCGCCATAAGCAGAATCGTGTGGTGTCTGTACGGCGCAAAATACAATATCAACTTCGCGCACCACATCTGCTACTGTACTACAAAGAGTCAGATTATCAAGACTTAACTCAGATAATCCATTCTCAAAAGGGTTATCATGTAAGACGGCTATATTTTCAGGCGCTATGTCATATCCATATATGATATGACCGCCCTTATCTGCCAGAGCTAGAGCACAAGGAAGCCCAAGCTTTCCTAAACCTACCCAACCAATACTAGTCATATCACGCCGTCTATCTTATTAGTCCTGAAGTAGTAATGATACATTATACTGTCTACATAATGCTGAGTTTTAATTATCTTCTTAGCTCTCAGAGCCGAAGCCCATCTGCTGTCTTCGCCATCACCACCTGATAATTTCACAGTGGAAGCTAAGTCTTTACGAATAGGATTTAAATGACTTAAATCCCTATAGTACCCTTTATTATCTTCCCACCAAGAGTCGTATTCTAGCGAGTGATACGTCGGTTTTTGAGGGTTGCCGTCTATGTACAATTGCAACTGAAAGCCAATATAGTCTACACTACTCAGGTTTGGATATATCTGTTCTACATAATCTTCGGCTACCAAATCGTCATCATCTATAAAATTAACATAAGACCCATTAGCGGAGTCTAATAGGTCTTGGCGATTCTCACCCAGTGATATGCTAGTATCATTAGTTTTCACTGCTAGTTCTATGTCTTGGTATCCTTTTATCTGAGGCTCTAAGACTTCCAACAGCCTAGATAGAAAATCAACTCTCGAAGGCTGAGTTAAAATTAATAAAGACCATTTCATTAGAATGCTGCAATGAACTCTCTAAGCTTCTCAGCATCTAGTTCTCTGTCTCTTTGCATTGACTCATACTTTCCTGTCACGTCATCCGCCCAATGTCTCACTAGTCTCTCCTGGTGTGTCTTGTCCCAGGTACCTTTACCGGCACAAGGATGCATATGCTCTGTATAAAGGTCTGGTAGAAATACTTTACGGCCTATTCTTACTGCTAAGTCAGTCAACCATGTGTCATTGAAGTCTGAGGAAAAGTATGGAGGCACAAAGTACCCTAAAGCCTCTGTCCAGTTTCTATGAAGGAAGCTATGAGTTGCCAGTGCCTCCCCCTGAATACCATCCTCACCATGAACTAATACTATCTTATCAGGAACTTTTGCGAATTCTGCCTTGACTTGGCTGTCCCAGTGCGCAGTTCGGAATACTATGTCATCACCACAGTGCATATTTATCTCGGAATTAGAATACTCATAACACTTATTCCACATCTCAGATAATACTATGCGTGGTCCTAGGACCACTGTACAGTCTAACTTCCATATCATATCAGCGGATGCTCTGTCATCTTCATCCACATAAAATATGAACTCTACTTCGTTATCTGATGTAGATCTAGCGCTATCAACCATACGCTTTATATTATCAGGGCGCTCTCTAGTTGGCGTAAGTAAAGAAATAGTCACTTTGTCCAAGTCTTTCCACCACCGTGGCCGTAGTCATCACAGTCATCATAGGTAGTCTTATATGCACTACGAGAGGCATGATGAAACACTACAAGCCCTTCTGGATTCATAAAGCCTTTAGACGCCTGTGATCCTGTTACCTGCAATTCATATTTCACTGTTTCAATAGTGTTTGTACTAAATGAACCAACAAACAACTCAGGAACCATTCCAAGACCTTCTACCTCAGAAAGGTTGGTGTCTCTCCATCGCAGTGTGTTAAAAAGTGAGAATCTACGTTCCCCTTTAGTCAACCCATACCCTCGCTGAACTCCGCTACCCCACCATTCCCCGAAGTGTAGTCCTTCTCCAAGAACTTTGGCTAAGTCTTTGCCATTCTTCTCTACCCAGGAAGCAAATCCAAAGTTATCATCACCGGGATAGATCAACCGCTTGCGAGATTGGGCAGTCACTCTATAAGTAGAACCACCTACAGTTACTACACCTCTGTCATCTCCCCAGTCCATCATATCATCATATGGAATTAAAGGAGTAACATGAACACCGGCATTTGTTCCATCGATTTTTTCCGTAATTGTCATGTCACGATTAAGCCGTGCCAGACTTGGAAATCCTACAAACTCTACTTCAGACATTATTCTCCTTCATAATATCCATCAGCATGACTACACCCATACTAAGGGCGGAAGTATCGTCCGCCATACGAAGTTTTATCTTAAGATCCCACATTACCCGCATTGCTGCGAATAAAACAGGAGAGGGTATGCGTGCAGCTAGTCTCTCTCTTATCTTAAGAGAGGTGGCTTTATGGGTGGTCTGTCCGCCTTCTTTAATAACCATTATGTCTCTTATAACCTGTACTAGAGAGTTTAGCACAGAAGTAGGATTACCACTAGTAGTTACTTGATTGTCTAATAACTCAAAAGATTTTATAGTGTTTCCCTCTACTACAGCCTCTAATAGATGAGGTGCGTAGTCTGGATTTCCAAACAGCTCTTCATACTGAGCAATAGTAACTATATTAGATCTACTTATCTGATCTAAAGTCATCAGTGCATCCCTTAGAGCCCCATCAGCCCTATCTGCTATTCTAATAATAACCTCATCTTGGATCTCTAACTTCTCTACTTGATTAATCTCATAGAGGCGTCTAGCTATAATTTCTGGGGATACCTGATGGAATTGAAAAGTCATACAACGACTTCTAATTGTCTTTATTATCTTGTCTGATTCAGTACTGACTAGTATAAATACTACATTGTCTGGACATTCTTCCAGAGTCTTTAAAAGCGCATTAGAGGCTGCCGTAGAAAGGCCATGCGCCTCGTCCAGCACCAGTACTTGACAAGTACCTGGTACCGCGTATAGAATCTCTTCCTGGAGTCTTCTAATGTCCGCCACTAGCCCGTTAGTGGATGCGTCTATCTCTCTATAGCTCATAGAAGAGTCTTCAAATACTGCCTGGCATGAGTCACACTTACCACACGGTAAGTCACCTTCAGCCTCGCAGTTAAGAGCAGCCCCTAATACTCTGGCAGTCGAGGTCTTTCCACACCCTCTCGGACCAGTGAGCAGCATTACGGGAGGAGTAACGCCCTTCTCCACCATCTTCTTTAATAACTGAGCGACTGCTTTCTGACCTACTATCTCATCAAAGTTCTTGGGTCTATAAGACAAAGCTAAACTTTGCACACTTACCTCCTAGAACTCCTGAGCTACTGTGTATCCATTGCTGTCTAATGAGTATCTATAAGCTTTATCTGCAACTTCTGCAAAGTCTTTTTGGTGTGTGACCATTATTATTTGAACTTTGGCTTTGTCTACTACCTCTCGTAGAAACTCTGCGAGGACAGGTAGATATGAGTCTGACACGTGTGCAAAAGTCTCATCAAGTACAATGATAGCAGATTTTCTGGACTTGTCAAGCAGAAGTACTACTAGTCTAAGTAGAAAGCCAGCTACGGCCGCTATACCTCCGCCCATAGCACTTAGAATGTCCGCCTCTCTGACTCTTCCGTCTGGAAGAGTTGTCTGTATCAAGAACTCAACTACTGGAGTTTTTCCTTTCACTGACTGCTGTACCTTGAAGTTAAGATTACTACCGAATATCTTCTGTAGCCCCTGGCTGACTAATAATTCTATCTGTTCTTGGGCTTCTCTCTGCCTGTCCTCGCCTAACTGAGATAATATACCTGCTGCTTTCTCCATAGATTCTGAAATTCTAGTAAGTTCTTCTATTTCTGTCTTTAATCTAGTATTAGTCTCAGTTACTACTTTTGCTGCTCCAATATCCTGCATTAGCTGCTGCTTTTTATCAGAGTACAGAGATATTGCCTGCAAACTGCGGTATGACGGCATATATACGTTTCTCCTCATCCTTCAACAACAGAAGTGACTTTCTTGACTTGGTGTCATCTCCTAGATAGAAATGGCACTCAGTAGACTCAACTGCCCTTACTAAGGAAGTCAGATACTTGTGGTTAATTACTAGTTGTCTATCTTTTCCTGTCCATGTGGACGGAATAGTATCTGAACACGTGTTGCCGAAGTTGTCTCTAGAGGTAACAGTTACAGACTTAGAAGACAAGTATAAACCTATGGCGTCAGTCTTGGTATCTGCATTTATACGGACTCTATCAACTGCTTTTAGTATCTCAGCATGACTAACTATAAACTCTTGCTTATTTTCAAGAGCTGGCCGTAGAAGAATCTGTTCTACATTTGGAAAACTAGATGCCAATTTCTTAGTTAGCACACAAGTGTTTCCTGCCATGTAGATACAGTGATTAGGAGAATCTGCTAATCCCACAGTAGTTATATTGTCATCTTTAACCAATTCCCACACTAGATTTACTGACGAATGTGGGATAGAAGCACTGAAGTCTCTTGGAAATGAATCTCCGAGGGAAGCCTGCGACAACCTCGATCCGTCACAAGCAGTCATAGACCCTTTCCGTATGCTCAGCATCCGCAGTGTAGGACGTAGAGGACTGTCAGCTATAGACTTTCGTGTTGCTCTTATAGCTGACCTGAAACTATCAGCCGACATTTCTACTTGTGGCTTTACTAGCTTTGGAATTTTCGGGAACTCTACTGTGGGTACCTTTATAGTCCAAGAAGTCATGTCGGCAACTATGGTGACAACAGTACTCTCTAGTGTAAGTTGCAGAAGTCCCTGTGGCGCTAATCTCACAATATCTCTAAGTTTTCCCGCAGGCACTAGAAAATGGAAAGCCTCCTCAAATTTACCTGGCAGACTAGTTATAACCGTATTTGCCTGGTCAGATGCTGTTACTGTTATCTTATCTTTTTGGACTACTACTTTAAAGCACTCAAGGGCCGGGTGACCTTGAGATACAGCACCATAGGCCACATCAATAAGTTGTTTAAAATCTGTTTTAGATATATAAAGATCAGACATCTGCTAATTTCTCTTCAGCTTCGGTCAATAGTGTCTCTACCATATTTTCTTTTTCTTTTAAAAGTTCAGTCAACTCAGTTATTGTAGATATGCCATACTTTTCTTTAAGTTGTTTTGTTATTGAGTCTAACTGATCTGTAGCAGTATCTCTGGCTGCCTCTGCCTTCAATCTTGCCAGCTTATGCCTGTCTGCTCTCTTCTTAAGATCTTCTATACGCTTCTCAGCATCTACTATGTCCAACTTACTCTCCCGTCGCTCTGGCGCTTAAACTTCTCACACGCATGTGAGACATCACAATAGTTTAAGCAGCCAGAGTCACTTTCTTTTGGGGAGACATCGTTTCTCCAAATACTGTGAGCATAATCTATTATCTTATGCATTAAGTTAAGCTCATGCTGCTCAGTTATCTCTAGTGGCTTTATCTTCTCTTGGCACATTGGCTGTATTAGAGCCGTCTTACTAGGAGCTCTTCTGTACTTGCCTTTTACCATGACATGGTAAAATACCAGCTGAGCTATAGTTGTCTTGTAATAATTTTCATTCTCTGTCGCCTTTAAATCATAGATCGCCAGCAGTTCTGGCGCATCTATGAATATGTCCAGAATGCCAATCATCTGAATTTTACGCGGTGTACCGTCTAATCCTGGAATAATTATATCTGTCTTTAGATGCTTATCAGCTTCCACATCAGGCAGATACGGTACGACCAAAGAGTTTAATAAAGGAACTGAATTATCTAGAAGGGTTTTACACCACTCAATAGACTCTTGTTTGTCCGTTCCACTCTTCCATCTTACTATACCTGACCCACTTTCCAACTGTTCTTGCTGACAGAGGCTTACAAACTCCTCAACACGATCTGCCATACTCCAGGAGTCACGGTTATCATCCTGTAACCACTCACGTAATATTCTGTCAGTTACTGTGCCCCGAAAGAAGACTCTGACATCACCAGAGGGGTTTCTATGGCCAGTTGACTGAAGCCATGCTTTCTGCTTACAGTGTTCCCATGTCTTTAGTCTAGACCATGAAACTTTCAGGATATCATCAGACATTATAATCACTCAAATCCAGGACTACTACACCAGAAAAAGTATTTCCGCCGTCAGGTTCTAGTCTTCCCATGTTTCCCACCCTGAGTGCTGGAACTCCTACAGACTCTGCAGCTCTACATGTGTCTGGCCAGTCGTCTAAGAGCAGTATTGGTTCTTTTCCCTCTGCTCTTAGTTTTAATATATAATTAACCTTTATATCTGCATTTGAATCTTCATTTCCCGCTGGACGCAGTGTAAGAAAGTGGTATGGAAGATTATTTTTACGCAGCCACATTTCGGTCTCTAGAAGAGCCGAACCATCACGACCAGATATATAATGAATCTCGCATTTTGATATTAAAATTCTTGTTAGAACAGCAACAGACTCTATCACAGTGTCTCTAATGCATGCCTTAGCATAAACACTCCAAGTACTGAATTGATCTACTGTAGGTGCAAGATTATAACGATGACTAGTATCAGCTATAGTTCCATCAAGATCAACTAGAACTACCTTTTTCATATTCACTCCTTAGTTGGAGCTAATTATAGCACACTACGCTTCATCAATCAAGTCCTGAATTACTGTTTCCAACTCTGTCCCTAGTTCTAAGGATCTTATATACTCCATTACTGAAGAAATCGTAGTGATGTCTATAGAGACCTGACCTATCGAGGCTAGGAAGTCATCTAGTTTCACTTGAGCCTCTCGTTTAGTCTTTTCTTCCATACGAAATATGTCTTCGGCCTTCTGAGTCTTAAGCGGAATTTTTCTAAACTCCCCATTTAAACTATTCCACAAAGTCACAGCAACTGACCTCTTGAGATTTGACTCGTCGAGACTGCCCCGGCTGAGAGCTCCATTATTGCAGAACTGAACTCCATCCACCTTATACATTCCGTGAGGATTGTGGACGTGACCGTAAAAAACCGATCCCCTGTTACCCATGGCGGAAGCCCACTTGCCTGTATCATAGTATTCATAAGGTAATTCTTTTCCTGGAGGATACAGAGGAGCATGAGTTACTACTAATGTTTCATATTCTCCAAATGAGTCCGATGCTCTGTAATCACTAAGAGAACTAGAAACAGTATCATCATTAAAACGTTGTAACCAGGGAACTCCATATACATTATTATCGAGCCATCCCTGAAGTCTCTCTGCTCCGGCCTTAAACAACGTGCCTAATGGTTGCGAAGATATAGAATCCAAGCGATCATGTGAAAGGTCATGATTACCGGGTACTATACTCAATCCATCAGGATAGGCCTGAACTACCTCTATAGCACTCTGTACCAGAGCATGGCTATTGCGACCTGGTGTCTTGAGATGAAATATATCTCCGGCCCATATCATATGAGCTTCATACTCTTTAGCTAACTCTACAGTTTGCCAAAGTAACTCTAGAACCTCATCAAGATAACCTTCTTTTCTTGATGCCGGACTATTATCTGCCAGATGAAGGTCTGCGCAGAGTAAGATGTTGCTCAATCGTCTGTATTTCCGGTTACTAGGTTCAACGCTAACTCAGTAAATGCCCTACTAAGAGCCAGATTATGAGCATATTCAGGATCATGTGCATCAGTAGGATGCCTCTTAGCATCGCCTACACCCTTGTAATCTTTACCGTCATAGTCCAGGCTTACCACAGCTATTGTAGCTTCCTCTGTTTGAACTACTAGGTGAGCTAGGTCGCTGTACTGAATGCCATTAAGATTATATGTCATTTGTTTTCCTTCTCTTGTCTAACTACGTCTCCTCGGTCATCTGTTCCTAGGCCGAGTCTTTCAAACTCCATCAGAGTATTAAGATGAAAAGCTGCATGCGCTAAGTGGTGCAGGCCTGACTCTTTATCCCACGTTTCTCCTGAGCGCCATAGATTTATATGCCCCAATAAGGAACTAATACTGTATGACCAAGCATATCCTTTACGCCAGTTTTCAGCATCGTATTTTGCCGCTCCCTGGCCATAAGTTCTAGCAATTTCTGACTGTGGCCACACAGGCACCAATGAGTAGTGTTCAGGCTTAGTGCCCTTCTGACCTCCAGTAGACGGATCAGTGACTCTTACTTCAGCAGCTGCCCCAGATCGTGCTTCTCTGTTAAAGCCATCTTTCTTCTTTATTTGCTCTATACCATCTATCTTAAGAGAACTCAGTTGAGCTAGTACTCTATCTGACTCCCGCATGTCGGGCACTCACCTAACTCTTCTAAAACCTGCTGTAAGTCTATTCCGGCTGAAGTTTCTGCACTTAAATACTCATTGCACTCATTGCTATACTTATGACGTCTAGCGTATGCTGATTTTATACTAAGTGCTATAGCTTTAAAAGTCTTTAAATCATCATATGCGATAAGTAGACTATCAATTGAAACTTCTGGTAATATACCTTTAATATTACCTAATTCTTCTAGTCTATCTTTAAGTACTTTAAGATCTTCTACCTCTGTTTCTAGCAACTGTACTTTCTTTAAGAGAGCATTTGCTTCCTTTAATGCTGCTGTTCTTATTTTTAAAGTTTCAATGCTAGTTAACTTGTCTGAAATCTCATCTAAGTCCTTATTTCTAAGCCTTAAGTCACTATTAGCCACTGTTCTACGTCTATTTGCTTTACGCACAGCCTCAAATATAGTTATTACACTAGTCAGTTCACCTAATGTACGGGCTACTTGGGCTCCAGGTGTAGTCAGTAAGAAAGGAGAGTCATGTTGACCTGCAAAGTTTATTGAACTTCCATCCCTGACTGGTGATATTCCTATTATAGATGTTACTTCTTCAGGAACATCACCAGCTAATTTAGTGAACTCTCTATCTGTCTGGCCTGATTGAGTTATTCTATAACTAGATGAAGTGTCTGATTTCTCTAGGGTCACCTTATAAGTATCAGCTACAGCTGATACTGAAGCAGTCTTAAATCCCATAGTAATACAGGAAGAACCTCGTATGTTACTAGCCAGAGCCTGTATAGCTCTGACAGTCGCCGATTTTCCACAATTAGAATTTCCTACTATTACTGTTAAAAGTCCTAAGTCTAGATGCACATCTTTTAAAGACTGAAAGTTATGAATATCTATACTAGATAGCATCTGTCTCACGATCACACGTATAGTCTATTATCCACTCTACTATGTATCCCTCATCTAGTAATCTTTCGTAATCTGTAGCAAGATCATTATAGTCTATGACTGGTCCGTACACCCAAAAGTCACAGTTAGGAGACTCGAATCCTGTTCCTCTGGAAAATTCTCGTGTTGGAGAATCCTCAACTTCTTCTACCGGAAGCATCTCTGCTACAAGGTACCAGGCCATACTACCCTCCTAGCTGTGACTATTGGATTGATCATACCACTTTTTTAATCCGATGGCAAGAGCCGCAGCGGGCAGAGGCCACATGGGGCAAGTCGCCGCCCACACTCATTAACTTTGCTTGTTCTAAGGGGTCCATGCTGGTATCATTAGCAACTGCTGTTATAGCCTGCATGAGAGAGTACATAGTGAGACTATCATCTTCTACCATATTCTCAATTATTCTCTTTTGGTCTCTTGCAGGAAGTGTATAGTCCTCAAAGAGATCAGTCAATATTTGATTAATGTCTCCTTCTATAGACTGATGTGCCATGTCTTGAAGCATATGTTGAGAATTTTCTAATGGCTCAAGTATACTATTTACCGTCTCTCTAGCCCAGTCATATACATCTAGCCCATCGCCTCCAGCATTTCTAGTCCATGTTCCAGATGAGGCCTTGGTGTCTATAGCACCGTTAGTACACCACCAGCGGAATAGATAACCATTCACACTAGTCTTACCCTTCCCTGTTAAAGAGTTGAATAAGCTGAGACCAATTAGCCACTCGTCATCCTCAACTCCTGTATCCTCAACAGTGAATCGGCGTGAAGGAATTATCAGCCTGAGATGTGTGCCTGCTAGAGCATGGTGAAATTTCGTATCTACTAATATCTCTTCCTCACCATAGCGGTCTTCAATTCCTTCTAAAACATTATCTAGTATTCTCAAATTGGAGAAAGGTTTAATTGACTGACGAGTCACTGCTGCTGCTTTTCCTTTTGTAACAAGTAGTTTCGCGGGACGATTGCCCAATCCCTGCTCATTGTACCAATAATTTAAGTCAGGCTCTATAAGCCTAGCAGGAGCCCGCTTCACATAGGCAGCAGGTAGCCCACATAGGGAGGTTGCTTGTAAAATGGCATCCTTTGACATAGGAAGTTCCACGCCGCCCATTGAAACTTGGACCTGTACCTCTGCTGTTCCTTCTATAGTGTCTAATCCATGGTTCCAGCCATCCTCAAGAATAAAATGTACATTTCCTTCATCTAAATTATACTCTCTGAGAGGCTCTGATTCGGCTAATGTATCTTTTACCTGACTTAGCGGTATTAACTTATCACGCATTGTATCCAAGGTTATCATCTGAAGTCTACCTTTCCAAGGTTGAATGGATCATCATCATCTTCATCAGTTTCTACTACACTTGGGGCATTCTCTGATGATATTTTTATCAAGTCTACAGCATAGTCAATTACAAGTTGGCGCCACTCATTATGGCCATCTGCATACTGTAGCAATTTATCTTCCCCCTGAAAAGCTCCTGGCTTACCTGCCGACTCTGGCAGTCCTGGGAGAAGAAGTTCTGGAGTTTTACTGAAGTAATACCAAGCACCTGTCTTAGTTACTTTATTATGACTAAGCAGCACCTGCAATGCTGACCAAAAGTTATCAAACCCTTTGCCATATCTTACTTTAACTACGCAACTCTTTTTAGGTGTGCCTACTTTATTCTTAACCATAGTTACTTTAGTCTCTGTAGCTACACTAACCTCTTCCATTTCATTAGTTAGAGCATTGTATCTCTTACCTTTACTAGTTGAAATGGGAGCAAACTCAATACGAACGCTAGAGTAGAACTTGGGAGCAAAGCCTCCATTAGTTGTCTTAGTAGTCACTCTCACATAACCTGTTGGTATGCTTTCCTTCATATGATTAATTAAGATTAGAGTACAGTCATTTACAAACAGGGAATCTACTATTTGGCCTAGGAACTGTCCCATTACCCTAGCTTGGGCTGCTACTTGTACCTGGCCAGTGTCAATCTCTAGAGTAGACTCCGGCTGAGCCTCTGCGACGGAGTCCCATATTACCAGTCTAATATGCCCAGTGCCTACTAGTTCTCTGGCTAAGTTCGCGCCTTTTTCTAAACTTCTAGGCTGTGTTACTATAACACTGTCATGAAGCAGGTCTAGGCCTAAAGAAGCACAGTAGTCCACATCTAGGGTGTGCTCATAGTCTATATATAGAATTCTATCTGTTGAGTCTTCTAAAATAATTTTCTGTTGTAAGGCAGCAGCAGTCTGAAGGGCCAGTGTCGTTTTACCACTAGAGGTTGGCCCATAGGCTTCTATTATACGACCCACTGGTAGGCCATCTACACCTACACTATGGTCAATTGACATGTTGCCTGTAGTAAGACCTTTTACCTCATCTACCACGTCATCAAAGGTTCCCGCCTTTAGGCCTGCCTTTGAATACTTCTTAAGGATATCTGATATCTCAGAACGGCCTTCATTCTTTTTAACTGCCACTAGAGTATCTTTCTAAGCGTGGAATATTTTCAATGGCCGCAGTTATAGATCCATACTCTTCTCCTACGGACAATATGTAACGACTTATCATAAAAGCATCCACGTAATCTTCCATTGTCTTTCTAGCATCTACTCTATCTTTACCGTGTAGATCTTTATGCACTAACTCTGGAGGAAGATAACTGTACTTCTGATCAGCTACTAACTTTATTGCCTTTTTATCCCCTTTTTTAACACCTTCTGGCTTAAGCCAGTGCTGCCACAGCATAGGAGGAATAAATACAATCCTATCTTCCATCCCATATTGCGTCACCAGGTATATTATAATTCCCTGAAGTCTGTAAACATCCCTTACTGTCTTAGTCTGTCCTATGGCAAAAGGAAGATCTTCTATTACAAGTAAGGAATCATCTGACTTCTTTAGTCCGCTAAACTCCAGGGCTACTTTTTCGGCAAACTTAAATGCAGAAGACTGCCAACTATGCCACTGGTTTACTACTTCTCCATCACTCCCGATCTCGCAGCCAGCACTAAACTTAGCAGCGAGATCTAGAGCAATGAATGGAGTACTCACAGGTCTGTGAGATCCCCAATTAAGTCCTCAAAACTCAAGGACTCTCCGGCAGCATCATCAAGTGATGGAGTAGGTGCAGGAGTAGAGTTGTCTAGAGTAGGAGTTTCATTACTTGATCCAGCCTGAGCTAGAATCTGATCAGTGTTAGAAATTGCCACACCATTAACTATATCCCAGTTTCTCTTAACACGGTTAACTAGAGACTCTACTTGAGCTCTATCCTTGACTTGAGCTATTGCCTTAGATAGGTCATTATCCTCGATACGATTTTCTTTGAATGTCTCCATAGTCTGTGACTTTCTAGCGTCATCAGCTAACCATTCAGCAGTTTGAGAAATCATAATATTAAACTTCTGGTAAGTCTCATGCTCACAAGGACCTAGAATCAAATCATGCTTCTTAAGGTCATAATTTCCTTCTTTGACCAAAGCGCGAAGTTCTGCATACTTAGCTGCTCCAAATACCCACACTTCTGCGGATACCCCGAACGGCTTCTGTACTTCTGAAGAACCTGCTTTAGTATTATACTTAATTATGTTCAAGGCATACTTAGGTTGGGGACCACGAAACCGGTCAAACTGCGTAGAAGCCTCGCAAGCAGGGCAATTCTTAACATCCACACCTTGTTGGAATAGTGTCTCTTCATCTCCCAGGCACTGGAATGAGGCTACAAACTTATCTTTCCAGTCTTCGTAGGTGCTCTGATCCTTACGCTTTCTTACTTCCATAACACCTTTGCCATCTAGAATCACTGGCTCTACCAACTGATGTACAAAAGCCTCATAAGGTGTCTCAAGAACACAAACACGAGCCTTGTCGCCCGTCTTCAGCTTAAGTTTGGGAAAGGAATCTCCACGGTTGAAAGCTGGTGAAACTTCATCTGTAAAACTAATTCTACCCATTTAATTTATCTCACTTATCATTATAAGGTTGGATCTGAAATGTTCTAAGCCATGTTCTATGATCTTGTAATATGTCATTTATGCCTCTAAAGGCTACCTTTATAACATCGGAGGCCTCATCTAGCAGGGCTAAAACTTCTTCTGCCTGACGTAGTTTTCTACGGCTGTCTAGCACTGCTAAATCTGCTTCCGCATACCTCTCACGAGGCCCTTCGTACTGATCTCTATTGCGGGCAGAAGACTTTTTCATGTCTACTATAGCAGTAGACCATTTATCATCTACTGATGCTTTTAATACGGCCACATATCTAAGTACCTTAGATCTTCTTCGTAAGATCTTTATACTTATCTCTTCTACACGATCTGACTTTGCCCTAGCATCTAGTAAAGAGTCTAGTACTATCTGTGGGATAGCTTGTGATGACGGAAGACTAACTTCTAACCTTAACTGTAGAACCTCATCTAACAGATCAGCTATGCCAGAAGTTAATTCATCCAAATAAGTCATCTATGCCTTAGTTGCTAGCGCAATCTTACTTTTAACAAGACCTGTTAAATCTTGTAACCTGATTGCTAGAGCTCTTGGAACATCTAAGTCTCTAGCCTTCAAAGCTAACACATACTCTACTGTCAGTAGTCTTTCAGCTTCTGCTGAAAGTATAGCATAGGCAGTACTTAATGTCAAACTTTCTGGTGACCTATCATTCTCAAGAAGGAGTCTTAATAAGTCATCTTCATCTAGTTCAACATCAACTTTAGCCCAGCTACAAGACTTTAACTCCTCAGAAAATCCTTTTGTTACCTTCATGCTACCAACTCCCACTTACCAGTTTCTGTCTTATGAATATCTTTACAAGATCCCCAGCGTTCCCAGGTATGCCAGTCTGCCACCATATCTGGCCATCCCTGAACTGGGAAGACCACCGCTGGTTCTAGGAGTGAACACACTGTATCTAGATCTACACTCTTGTGCACATAGAATTCTAGAGCATCATGTATATTCATTACTAGATGAATTTTATCCGCCAGACCTGCTGCTTTTATAGCTTTAGTGGCCCGGACCATGGCAATCTTAGGTACATCTCCCGTAGCTGATCCTTGAATCACAGTATTGAAGGCCATTCTATCAGCCTTACCCTGGGCATAATGACTCTTATCCTGATAATCCCAAATAGTCATCTTGCGCCCGAATTTTGTTATGGAATATCCATTCTTACGGCCTAGTTGCATACACTTATCAATATATCTCTTGATATTTGGATAGGCCGCATACCATCTATCTTGAAGATCCTGCGCTTCTTCTTCAGAAGTTCCCATACTCTCAGCGAGTGCCTTAATTCCCTGCTGATATACTGTTGCAAAGTTTAGAGTCTTACCTCTTTGCCTTTTAACAGGATCTACCTGATCTGCTGGTATCTGGAACATAAGCATGGCACTTTTAACATGGACATCCTCACCGTTAGCAAATGCCTCCAAAAGAGCAGTCTCATTAGCCTCGCCAGCAATCGCTCTCAACTCTGCTTGCCCGTAGTCAAACCCGACAGCGTAGTAATCCTCAGGACATACTACGGCATCACGAAAACAGAACTCTAGAAAGGCGTTGCCAGACTCATACCGTGTCATTTTCTTACCGGCTAAAGGTCCTTCTTTATATGAGATATTGCCCCCTGGTAATTGCTGATAACCAGGTTTAGATACTGAGAATCTTCCAGAGATTACAAATACTTGATGATGACTAGGATGTGTTAGACCCTCATGCTCAATATCATAACTGAAGTCTCTCTCATACTTATCGAGATATGATCCTATTAGTTTATTAACTTCTCGCCACTCTAGCAAACTTCGTATTACTGGGTGTTTCTGAGCTAGGCCTTCTAGAGCAACCGTGTCTGTTGACATTTTGGGCTCAGTAGAGTCTCTAGTACCCTTAGTGTACCTAGTAGTAGAAAATCCCAGTCTGTTATATAAAAGATTTTGTACTTGAGCAGGTGAGTTAAGGTTTACAGTGACTGGTTCTCCTAGCATCTCTGAGAAAGTATCCTGAATATTGGATAGTTGTATATCTTTGAATACTTTAGCATGCTCACTTACATCTCTCATGAACTTCCAGTCGAAGTAAACTCCAAATCTTTCCATTTCATACACTACATAGAGGACTTGCATCTCTAACTTGTATATGAAATGATCTTTCACAATAGGGTAGTGTTTATTATGAAGCGCAAGAGCCCACAGAGCATCTTCACAAGCGTAGTCTATTACTTTAGAATTCAACTCAAGCACGTTGAACCGTATAATACTCTTCTTACTGTCAGGAAGATCTGGAAAGAGTTCATGAATCTCGGTCATTTGATGTCCGAATATTTCAAATACTAATTTCTTAAGTGCATTACTCTTATAGGCAGAGACTATAGCAGCTTCTATCAGAGTACATGAAAATATTGGGAAAGGTTCTTTTCCTACTATTTCTATACCAAGATACTCTATAAGCCAGGGAACTAGGAAACTTAACTCGAACTTTGCATTGTGAGCTATTACTAAACCTGACTTAAGAAGTGGCCATATAATCTCAGCTACTTCTTTATTGTCTAAGTTCTCTTCAGCATAGTCATGCCGTAACGGTATATATCTAGCCCAATCAGTTGAATTAGCTACACTTATTCCTACTACAAAGCCTTCTTGCGGATGAGTGGCCGCGTCTTTCCTGTCAGGACCATCATACCCAGTCTCAATGTCAAGGCCCACAGGTGTTCCTTCAGCTAGGAACTTGTCCACTATGGACTTTAGCTCTTCTAGTGTGTGCACTAAGCCGTAATTACGAAGCACTACCAGATTCCTTTAGTTTTCTCAAGTCAAAATGTAAATTAATAAGTTCTGTTTGTAGCTCATGTACTTTTTCTTCTGTTTCTTTTTTCTCAGTTGTATGTTCTACTATTAATCTCTCATTTTCATTTATTAAACTACTTATTTTATCTTCTAACAAAGTTTTTACTTCTCTAAACTCTGAGGCTTGTCTCTTCTTTGATTCCTCAACCTCGTCTAGGCCATGTTGTAGTAACTCATTAACTCTAGCTACATTACCCAATTCTAGACTTTGAAGAATGTATGGTTCCCGTCTTTCATTACGCCTATCAGCATTCTTAGCCGTCTTCTCAAGTCTTTTTGAGGTCCAAAAGTTATAGAGTAGTACAGTCGCGCCAGAACTACCGACAGCGCTAGCTATACCCACTAAGTCAATCATCGCACTTTGGACCTTCCAGCATTATTCAAGCTCAGGGTATAAGATTCGAACTTATGACCTTGGGATTAACAATCCCCTGCTCTGCCGACTGAGCTAACCCTGATAGATATTATATTTTAGACCAGGTATGGTGTCCTCGTATCATATGTCCTGCTGTTGATCTAGCAACACCATACTAATTCCCCTAAATCTTCTTGAGCTTTCGGCCAGAGATTCGAACTCCAATTGTCGGTACCAGAAACCGGTGTCCTGCCATTAGACGAGCCGAAACCGAAGGATGCTGTACAGCATCCTTTGGAGATAAGGATCACGCTCCTAAGCCGAAGGACTAATTTCAAAGGCAATCGACATAGGGCCATCCCCCTCTCTGTTAATCTGAGTGGAGGACAAACGTCCCTTGTTATATACTACCATGAAGCCTCCAAGGTGTCTAGATCCTAGGCTTACTTTTCTAACATCGACTCTACCACATGAGCACTAGTACCTCCAGAATGCCTTCTGATATGCCTTGACGGTAGTAAGACTCAAGGTAAGCCAGTACCTGGTGATTTCTTACTAAGTCAGTATAAGAGTATCTTTTAAAGACTGGCAGCAATGAGCTAATTCTATACATAGGAATATTTGTACCTGCGTCTAGTTTAGAATTTGCAGGTATTTCTTTTAGTTTTTCTATTAACCCTAAACTGTAATCTAAATATGACAACACAGCGCCCACAGAAGAAGCCTGTATTGTTGAAATGGCTTTTATTGCTGAGTTTTTATCTCTTTCCAGCAGCGCTTGACTAAACTCTACTGGTGTTTCTTCATCTAGACTCTGAATAGTGTCTATATTTAGTTCTATATCAGTCATTTCAGGCAGTAATGTTTTTATCTTTTTACAGACATCATAGGTGGCTAAAAGATTTCCATTTTTGTATTCTAATAGTCTTTTTGCTGTACTGTCTGAAAGATTTCCTATACTAGACACCCAACTTAACTTATGCTCTAGCTTAGCCATCACACATTTTATAACTACAGCCCTAGGAGTTTTCATAGCCTTATTATCAGATTCTTCATTAGCTACTAATAGAAGAACTGTTTCTGGACTATATTTTGAGTACTTAGCAAGCCAGTCAGTTAGCCTAGGAGCGTCACTGAGTTTCTCTGCATTTATAATTTCTATAAATCTAAAAGAACCATCAGTCAAGGACCGACTATACACAGTATCCCATATCTCAGTCTCTGGATCACAAGCAGCATCAAATGCATAAGTGTCTAAAGGCAGTGCGGCAGTTTCTTTTTTAATAAACTGTCTCACCTCTTTAATAAGAGCCTCCTCAGGTCCGTATACCCAATTTACTCTTCCTATCTTAGCACTCCTAGCCCATTGTGTATAAGTACCCATTGTGTGATTTAGATTATGCCTCTGAGAGCTTCCTGAGGTATTCTGGAAGGGGAAATACCCTCAAGTAGCGTCTGTCGTCTCTGCTGAGTTTCTGCCTCTTCTACTTGAGCTTGTGCTGTATTCAGAGCCATGTCTAGAATGTTAGACACCATAGTCTGAGTCACTATCTCTAACTTCAACTGATGCTCTTCATCTAGTAGCACTGATACTAAAGCACTAAGTCTGGCATGAAAGAAGTTTAATGGATTAACACTAGCGTTAAACTTTGCAGCTAGCATCTCTTCCCTAGATGAGTTATTACTTATAAGCTCCTCGACCTGTTCCTTTAACTCATCAATAGTTCCGTCTATAGCCTGACTGCCCACTGCCTCTTCTGTCATTTTATGCCTTTCTGAGATACTATGTATGCCATTAATAGTGATGTTACTACTCTTTTTTCATCTGCGAACTTTAATGTCTCTAAAGCCTCTAATAATGACCAGGCAAAGGTATTTCCTAACCCCAAACCTTCTACATCTATACTAGAGAATATTTGAAATCTTTTTGATATACTTTCGTAGCACCATATCTTTAGTAATTTTGTGTCTGATGCAGCCCATGAGACCATCGAGTCTCTAAGCAGCTTCTTCTCGCTAAGAGCGGTAGATGCTAATACTTTTAGTACTTTTGTTTTACTCTCCACCGTACTATCTGTATTGTCAAAGACTCTCAGTACTTGACATCTAGAGATACATGTATTAATTACCCATGATTCACTAAATATTACTATTTTTGCATAGCCTGGAGGATTGTCAAGCACAGACAATAATGAACTCTGAGCACTAGATGATACTCCCGTTAAATTTATTACAACTAACTTGGTTTTCCCATATGGGGTTAACTGTATAAAGTCTTTAATATTTTGCAGTGTCTGTGTATCTATGTCAGGCACTACTAGTGTGTCTTCATTTAATAAAGCAAGATCAAAGTACAGAGTATCTAGAATATTACTCAGAGTCTCTTCTGAGAGTATGCCTTTTATGAGACAGGGTTGCTGTGAACTAGTTATAAAGTTAGAGATATTATCTATATCAGGCATTCAATTTCTCTTCTTCCATAACTTTATGTATATATTGTTTTGCCACTTCTAACCACTTAAGAGCTTCTTTATCTGATGTTGCCTTGTCTAAGATCTCATATAATTTAGTAATCACTCTAGTTATTGTATTATTATACTGCACAATACCCCAGTTCCGGGGGTTAATGGAGTAACAGTACTCCATTAATGAGTCTCTATAGACTGTTCTATCTAAAATTATAGGAGGATCTATAGCTTCTTGCCACTTTTCCTCAAATGTCTTTGGTTTATGGCCTATTTGTTCTAGCAGATCAAAAGCAGCAAGCCTATATGATATCTCTCTGAGTTTAGCATACACAGATACAGGAGTCATAGTACCACACCCCATAAAACAATTTCCTGTGTTTGTTTCCGAGTATACCCTCATACTCTTTGATGCATCTCCATCTAAATGGTACATATCTGCATAGGGACATCGGGCTTTAACAGATTTACTATGAGTAAACTCTGGAACATATATATTAAACTTACTTAGTACATATCTTAGAGGAACTAGTCTGTTTGCTGTCTGTACTAAAGATTCAACTCTCTGAGTCAAGAAGATCCATCACAGATGTCACGGCAGTATCTAATCTTATAGCTGCATCTTCTAGCTGCCCATACTTCTGCCAAGCTTCGTTGCTGCTCTCAAAGTTTCCTACACGCTTAGCTGTTCTGTATGCCTGATAAGCCTCTTCGGCTTTCATTTGCAGCTCTGAACGGAGCTCCGCAGGTGTTGCGGACTTTAGTCTAGTTGAGACGCTCATTGTCTATTTCCTGACTATTAGAAGCTAGAAGTTCTACACCCCTACATTTATAACATAGCCGGAGTGGTTTATCTTCTTGTATCCATTCCCAGTCTCTGCGCAGCGGAGCTCCACATATAGGTCCAAACCCTACTGGATCTATATAATGTGCTACTTTGCCGCCAGGTGCCTTGCGCTTATAGTACCAGATATCACTAAGAGAGGTACCAGCGAAAGGATTATAAGGAACATCCATAAGTCTATGGTACCTCTCTTAGTGCATTCTGTCAAGGGGTAATACTAATTACCATAAGTTCCGCATACAGGCCATGCTCCTATACCCTGACTGGCCAGAACTGCGTTAGCCACAGTCTCTTGGTCGCCTTGACTAGCCTGGTTCGGGAACTGCGCGTAAAACCCCCCGCCATAAGCTAGCCATGTGCTCTCAGTAAACTGAAGGCCACCATAGAAGCCATTACCAGTATCAGCTGACCAGTCACCTGATGACTCGCAAGAAGCTATGGCATCCCAATTAACAGTACTGGAGCTAGCAGTCTGGGAAGAGTTCTCAATGTTAACAATCGGTTGGTAAACAGTAGGTGAGCTAGGAGTGCTAGTCACACCACCTAGTTTAATCACTTCTCCTGGATAGATCAAGTTTGGGTTATTCAAACTATTGATATCTCTAAGATACTGCCATGAAGTGCCATGGCTAGCAGCAATGATGGATAAAGTCTGCCCTTGTCTCACTGTCACAGAAGTATCTGCGAGAGACACTGAGGCAGTACCTACAACAACTGCCATGGCAACTACAGGGATAGAAATAAACTTAACAGCTCGGGACTTCAACACTAGTTGATTACCTTTGCTCCGTGTTCGCCATACGTCTAACGCGCAAGTCCTAGTGACTCCCGGGCGAATCTCGTTAGAGGATCATACCACAATCAACCCACGGCTGCAACCACTTCGAGTGTTACATCATAGTAAGGAAGCACTTCTAGCACTATACAGTCCATACTCTCGAATGGGTTCATTATCTGGCTCTCTTAAGGTTTAAGAATGAAACTTGAGTATTCCCAAGCAGAATAAGGACTCTCTGAAAGCACACCCTGATAGTGCCACTTGCCCCCAGTCCAGCCGGTAGTAGTAATGACTCCTGTGTACTTATTCTGGTCGGGGTCGAAAGTTCCCGTACATGTATAGTCTACTACTCTGTCAGATGGGTTGTACTCTGGATCTTTTGGCGGAGCATAGAAGTTAAATACGCAGGTAGGATTAGATATTGGCAGTTTTGTTACTCTATCGAAGGCTTGAGCTGTGACTGTTATAGTCATCCCTGAGTATAAACTCATTTAGACATCCTAGCTCTGGCTATCATTAGCATATTTTCTGGATCTTTTGAGAATCCCACTTTAGCAACTCTTTGAGCCTCTGAAGCTAGTCTATCTACTCCATGCCGTGTTTTAAGTAATTCATGGAATCCTGCTGGGGTATGATGAATGCCTGTTATATGAGCATGACGTAAACGAGCTGCATCTTCTAGAGCTCTGTGCTCTTCTGACAGATGATCAGAGGGAGATTTCACAGGAGACGTGGTTTTACTATCTCTGTCTTGTGTAGGTTTAGCACTGCTAGACCTTGGAACTACACTACTGCCTCTACGAGTCAAAGAGGAGCGCACCAAAGTTCGCAGAATCGGATGACTCCTACCTAACATTCTAAACCCGCCACCGCGTGGACGTACAGACCTCAAAAGGCTGGCCGCGCGTAGAGCTCCTAGAGCTTTTGATGCAGTACTAGTGGGGGACTTAGCCGCTGCCGGTGCTTTTGGAGCAGCTGCCTTAGGTGTTGTAGCAGCTTTGGGTGTTGTAGCAGCTTTGGGTGCGGCAGTTTTAGGTGTAGTTGTTGCTGTACTCTTAGGGGTCGTTGTAGTCGATTTAGTTGTTGATGTACTCTTAGGAGTTGTTGTAGTAGCTTTAGTTGCAGTAGTCTTAGAAGTAGCAGACTTTGTAGTTCCTGTACTTTTAGTTGAAGTAGAGGTTGTCTTTGACTTGGTGGCAGCCTTTGAGGCAGCTGTCTGAGCTTTAGCCTGAGCTGTTTTAGCGGCGGCCTGAGCTTTTGCCACTGCTGCTGCGGCTGAAACGGCCTTAGCTTGGTTAGCTGCGGCAGCTGCCTGTGCTGCCTTTTCAGCTGCTATAGCTTTATTCTGTTCTGTTACCCCGGCCGCCGCTGCTTTAGTACCGGCATTCAAAGCTGAGTTAGAAATAGCTGGAGAAGACTGAGGAGCAGCCGTATAAGGCGTAAAAGGAGTTCTACCTATAGTGGAAGAACCGACAGTGACTGTATTCTTTGATCCCATAGCTTGAGCTACTGATTTGTTGGCCTGATTAGCCTGCCGAGCTCCTGACAACCCTTGTCTTAAGGTACCACCAGGATTTGTAACACCATATTTTGGTCCTGGTGCCCCACGAGTAGCTGGCCGTACTGTTACTGCTTTACCTGTAGGTGATGATTTAGTGTACTGGCGTACATTAACCTGACCGGACTGAACAGCGAGCTCTATAACCTTTTCTAGGTCACTTTTTTCTTTAGGCATAGGATATCTCCCTGTAGGTATAGCTACAAAGAAAATATCGGTTACAGTCCCAATCCTAGATTTAGTAATGCTGTATTAGCAGCATGTTGTGTTCTGCCTGAGTCAGTGTAAAAGCAAGTGGCATAATCTACATCAATATCAAAAGGAGGTGCTTGCTCTCCATCACGCCATTTAACTACTGACATTGATAGTTTATTACGTTGTTGAGACTCTAGTATTCCTATAACACCATCAGCATAGCGCTCAGCATATGAAGTCTCAGCCAGAGCTGACATTCCATAGTAACCTTCTCTGTCTGCGTCTTCCTTTGCCTTACGGCTAGCCTGCCAAGGAGACACCACAGCCAGTCCATTGCCGTTGTCAAATGTTTTTGCTAAGATCATAGCCTGTTCGATGCGCTCATTTAGTTGCTCGCGATCAGAAGCTCGTCTAGTTTCTGGTTTAAGAATGTATAAAGCGTCTACTATCAGCAAGTCTATAGGAAATTCTCGCTGTATTGCCTGAAGTCTTACTTTCATACCATTGACAGTCATAGACTCTGACGCCTGCATGACTCTTAGTTTGCCATAATCTTCACTATGAGAGAAGTCATGTACTACTTCACGTAATTTTTCTTCAAGCTCTGCGTCTAGATTACCTCTTTTTAGATCTAGAGAGTTCAATCCTTCTGCTAGTCCGAATTTCTTTAATCTGGAATGTCTTGATACTAGTTTTCTTCGTATCTGTGACCTCAAAGTCTCTGTGGTCACATAAACTACATTCTTTTTCTGCCTTACAGCGGCCTGCCATGCTAGTTGACAGCACAATGAACTTTTTCCAGCACTTGCATAGCCTAAAATAAAGTCCAATTCTCCAGGCTGTAGACCTCCAGTAATAGAGTCTAACTTAGGAATGCCGAATTCAATACCTGAGAACTCTCCTGATAGAAAACTTTCCTTCTTACTCTCATACTCAGACAGCATGTCGTCTTCTTCTTCACGGATATCACCGTCTGGAGCCTCTTGTACTGTGAGTCTTTGGTCAATAACCCCTAACTGAGCCATAACATACTCTCTAGCGGCTTCATGCCCTTTAACTTCATTACCCTTGGAGTCTTCTATACCTCTTGTTAGTATATCCATGCCCTGCTTAAAGGTACGTTTTACACTAGACTGGGCATATAACTCATTTAACTGGTGCAGTGACCACTTAAAGTCAGACTCTGAGGACTTCTGGCTCATTAAAGAGTCATATGTAGTCTGATATAATATTACCTTATTAGTCTCAGCAGACGGCAACTTTGCCAGTATTGCCTCAATGGCATTCTTAGTAAGAACATCTCCTGCATAGTCATAGTACCACTTAAACATTTTAAAGAAATGGCGCCATCTATCCTCTGGAAAATGATCCTCTGTAAGTTTTGTCAGCACTGTTTCTAGAAGATCCCTGCGGTCAGGAACTACCGCAGAAAAAAGTGCCCTAGCGTGGTCAGAAGAATCTACCACTTATACTACTTTCAATAGGTAATTAATTAGATTTTCCAAGACTTGTATGTTATCCCCCACCATACCAAGAGCACTGTTACAATTTATACACAGAATTCCTCTTATGCACTGTCCACAAGATTTCTTTCCCGAGCAACAGGAATGATCATGATCTACACTTAGAAAATTCCCGCTGTCTTCTATATATCTACCACACCCGCCAGCGCAACCTCCCTGGCTCTCAAGAATTTCTGTGTACCTTTTAAAAGAAAGTCTGTATACGCTTAGTAATTCACTGCATTGATTACATATTTTTCTAGTTCTTATGAAATTAGTACCTGGCCTAAATCTTTCACAGTCTCTATACCATTTTTCACCTTTTTCATTTATAGGTTGAAATGATCTAGTAATTTCATGTTTTAACCTGCCATTAATGGGTGTTAATGGTTTTCCTGCCCTATACTGCTGATAATGAGTGCCACATAAGTCTTTAGCCCAGAAGATATTAGTACATCCACTAAAGCTACACGGTCTTTCTACTCGTGCATTCTTTCTGACCACTTACTAACCTCAGTATATCATATGTAGATTTCCCCAGCCGTCTGGGTGATCTTCTCCTACTGTCAGTGTAACTATGGCTGATTTACTATCTTGCCCAGAACCATCTACATACCATTGAGACCCGCCGTCTTCGGCAGGAAGCTGAATAAAAGATTTCTCACCTTCTGTTTTAGACATCCAATGATGCTTATGCCCCGCTATTAGAATTTTAGTTTGCCCAATTTCCTGACAGCCATGAGCCTGATTTGCCCACCAAGTGCGCCATCCCTCTGCACCGCTCTTGAACTGGTGGCCGTGAGCTAACCCTACTGGAACCCCGGCTATATTCAAACTGATTGTAAGGTCTTGATTCTTGGGTACAACAATAGACACATGCCCATAGACATCAGGATTTTCAGCTAGTATCTCTGCTACTTGCGCGGCTACCTCTATAGACCAGCTATCTGAATTTTTTGTAGACTGCTTTCCATTTACTCTAGAAGCCTCATCATGATTTCCTGGTACTGATGTCACGATTAAGTTATCTGTAAGAGGAGCGTATGCCTTAATCTGCGCAAGCATGAACCGTCGGAACAACCTAACTTGCTCAGTTATAGTCAATGACACATTAAATGTCTGAGACGGGTAGTGTCCTGCCGTGGCTTCTATACAGTCGCCATTCCAGGGAAGGTATACATCTCCTACAGGACGACCAATTTTTCTAAGTTCCTGAAGTCTTGCTGTACCCTCATCTATTCCTCTAGAAAACCGTTCCCAAGCCCAGCGCGGGTCATCTTTTCCTATTTGTGTATCTGAAGTACAGTGCAGGTATGCTAGGTCCCCTGTATACGACTTCTTAGTTTTTCTAGGTTTATGTTTTTTAATCTCATCAAATAGAACTTCTAGATCTAAATCTCCTCTAAAAGATCTTCGTCTAATATGGGCTCTATAAGAACTAAGTTCCTGTATACCATCTGGAGTCTGTGCTTCCCAGCTAGAGCGTCTTACATCCCCAACAATCTCTACTTCTTCTGGGTCTAGACCCCATTTCTCAAGTAGCCCAGACCAGTCTGAAGGAGCACCTGAAGTAGGACCTGTGCGCAGCTCACCTTCATTACCGTCCCACTCTATTCCGGCTTCTTTACCGGTAGGTAGTTTACGAGTTTCACGCTGTCTTAATTTAGCATCATTATCTACTATAGGCTTAAGAAACTTCTCAGTAAACTCATCATCATAGGTAGTCATTTAGTCACTTTCCCTGTAACAAGGGCAACTTCGTCTGCGGTGTTCTTGCATAGTGTATCGCCCTCCCGGATAAGCTATTTGATACAAAGCCTGTAAAAGTGTACGACCTGAAACTGACTTATCATCTATGACAGACATTACTAGCTCTCTACGGTCTGGAGTTAAAGTATCTAAGAACTCGCCTAACTTACATTTATCCTTAGTCCAAGGATTAGATTTTCCATACGCTACTTTGGAAAATGCTTCCCAGTCTACTATAGAAGGTTCGGTCATGATCAACACTGTACTCTACTTAGGATCATCTGTCAAGGGTCTAGCGAAGGCAGTTACTTCCGATATAAAATTATATAGGTGTCTCTCGCGACTCCAAAACTCTACTTCCACACTGTCATTATCTTCTCTAAGATATACTTCTTCTACTAACCCTCTACCTTGGACTACGTCGCCTGGAAGAAGACTTACTACCTTAACCTGGCGCCATTGTCGGCCGTGATGATCCATGTCTATAGAGTTTCGCTTGAATGGCGGAGGAATTTTTCCCACTCAACTTACCATACTTTCCAAGTGTCTCAGGTTCTCGCGTAATTTGACTCTCACTTTATTACTCATCAAATTATGAGGATCGTACCCAAATGCTGTCTTTAAATCTGAAATAGAACATCCTTGTAAATACTTCATCGACAAGTATTCGCGCTGTCTGTCTGTTAATGTTGAAATAGCCCGTTCAATATCTTTGCGGTAAATTGAGTATTCTATGTCTGACAATGCTATAGAACCAGGTATAGAAACATGTTCCATATTTTCTGGAGAAACACTAACAACTGAGTACTTTTTGTTGTACCTAGACATCTTCTTGCTACCGGTGGTCCATGGCGAGTCTTTAGTTACTATGTCTGCCATTTTCCATGCTGCTCTGTTTCTAACTATAGTATCTACAGAGATTTCATTATCTGTATTAAACTTCTTTAGTTCTTTCCAGACAGCTATAAGAGCTTCTTGAACTAGGTCATCTTCTGGGTATCCTGGATATCTTCTAGCCAGCGACTGCAAAAGTCCTGTACTTCGGCTAAGTATTTGATTTATATCAAAATCAGAAAGCTGCACTACAGTTCCTTTAGATCAGTTAGTCACTAAGATAGTGTACCATAACTCTAATAGACTGTCAAGACTACTCTTCATGCATAGTTAAAATTAAAGACTCTTCTGGTACCAAATTTAATATTGTACTATATAGGTCAAGACAATGAGCATGCCATGTCTCTTCTGCTTCTTCCTCAATCACATCATTTAAAGTAGATTTATACCCTCTAGTGACTGAGTAGTAACTTTCACCTGATGAGATACGAAGAAAACAGCCGAAGCACCTCAAAGTGAAGTAACCACTCAAGTTGTGAGCTTTATGTCTTGACACTAGGATAACCTCGTGCTATGTTCGAGCCAAGGAGTGAATAATATGATCATTATTTTTGGTGGATTTATAAGTTTTATCATAGTCATCGGCTACGTCATGTGGTGGATGCTAAAAGGTAGCGTCTACATGCTGTTTTACCTTCTAGTAGCTATAATGTTCACAGCTATGGGACTTACTGGAACTGCTGTAGGACTAGGCAGAGGCATCCGTGCGGCTTACAAAACACACAGCTGGTATGACTTCTTCAGAGAATTCTGGCTAGGCTTCGTGTCTGTAGTCACATGGAGGCAGAACTCTAGACTGCCCGATAATGCTAAGGAGAGCTAGGCTCTCCTTCTGAAAGCGAAATACTATGTTCGTAGCCGTTATCGAGATATTGAGAAGGCCTGAATGCCTGATCACTGCGCATAGCTATGACTCCCTGCTGGCTAAGTTTCGCAGTCTTCAGCGCATCGCCAGGCGTGATGGCTTCGAGCCTGATATGATACTTCTTCAAATAATTCCCGCAAAAGACTTGACAGCTGACCCTCCCTTGTGTTAGTGTTAAGTCACACATTGGTCTACTTAAATACGTGACCTATTCGTGACTGGACAGCATAGCCAGACTCTAGACATAGAGTAAAAGATATCCGGAAGCTAGGGGCAGCCGGAATCGGAATACCAGAGCCACTCCATCTCAAGCTCAGGATTGCGACCAGCGTCTTACTTTTAAGCTCTCAACTGGGAAGTTGACCTTGGAGGTAAGGAGGCGCATGTCGTTTTCCAAAACATCCTCTCAACAATAATCACGCGCGAGGGACTAATGCACTTATCAGAATACCTTGACCTGGCCGAACTAGGCAGTGAGATTGAGAATGGCTTTATTCGTGAGGCTAAGCATGAGACTCTTCCTCTGACTCTGTATACTTATACGGAAAAAGCTCAGTATGCCGGACTATGGCCTGATGCAACGCGTAAGTGTCGTGGGTTGGTTGTCGAGGACACCGGACAGATCATAGCTAGGTGCCTCCCGAAGTTCTTCAATTACTCTGAGCATGTGAACGGCAAAAGTTATGCACCTCCGTTAGAGCTTGAAACCGGATTGGAGTCTGCTTTCGAGATATATTCTAAAATGGATGGTTCATATGGGTCGTGCTTTTTCTATGATGACAATTGGCATGTTGCCAGTAAGGGGTCATTCCATTCAGAGCAGGCAGAATGGGCTACAAAGTATCTTCGCAGAGCTATATTTGATTCATGGGAAGATAGTCCTTTTGCAGAGAAGCGGAATGGCACATTTGATCCACTTAACAGGCAGAAGACATACGTATGTGAGATAATCTATCCTTCCAATCGTATCGTGGTGGACTATGGAAGTCTTGAAGATCTGGTTCTTCTTACAGTGTATGATACTGAGACAGGCCAGGAAGAGTTCACTGAAGATCGTAGATTAGAATGGGGTTGGGTAGGTTCTATAGTCCCCTCGTATAATCCTTGGGGTATTAATCTAGACGAGCTACAGTTGCTAGCGGAGGAGAATGTTCTTCTAGATGAGGACAATGGTGACCGTGAGGTGTCTGGAACTGCTATGGAAGGTTATGTCGTAAGACTAAGTGATGGCACCCGCGTGAAGATAAAGTTGAGTGACTACTTACGTCTGCATAAGGTGTTGACCAACTGTACAGAGAGATCTATCTGGGAAATTCTTTCTACAGGTGGAAGTCTTGATGACTTTATGGAGAACACACCTGATGAGTTCCGTGACTGGGTGAACTCTACAGTATTGTGCCTGAAAAATGACTTCGAGATGCTTAAGAATAATGTCTACCACACTTATTTCAATATTTTTCCAAAGGCGATGTCAGACGGCGGAACAAGAGCAAAGTTCGCTGCTCTCGCTAAGGACACAGAGTTTCCTTCTGCCATGTTCATGATGCTCGATGCTAGCGAGGCTAAATTAAATGAGTGGTTATGGAAGCAGATTAAGCCAGAGGCTACAAAGCCATTCACCAAGGCGGAATAGTGTTTACCTTAATTGTCACAGGGTCACGCTGGTCTCTGTCTGTGCCTACTCAGCTGCGTGTACGAAGTACTTTAGGCCTGGTGGCTTATAGGATGTGCCCTACTGGAGGTCTTCTGAAGCACGGGGAGGCCACAGGAGTTGATTCTTATGCTTCAGTATACTGGAATCGCCTTGGTCCTGAGTTCGCTGTTCAAGGCTTTCCCTATATCTCCTCACTAGGCAGACGAGGAGGACCTGTTCGCAATCAACAGATGGTTGATAGCGGAGCTGACTTGTGCTTGGCTTATCCGTCAGCAGGCTCTAAGGGTACCTATGACTGTGCTAATAAGGCTAAGAAAGCAGGAATACCCACTTTTATTTTAGTTAACAGCTCAGATGACGCAGAACTTGAACACTGGTTAGTTGCCAATCAACGTCTTACGTGATAGGATAGCGGGATGGACAAGGAAAATAAGCCAGTAGTACGTATAATGACAGGGCTACCTGGGTCAGGCAAGAGCACAGTAGCTAAAGAACTGCCTGGCCTGAGAGTGTGTCTTGATGACATCCGTTTAATGATGGGATGGACAAGTCAGGCTTCTTGGGATAAGGGCAAGGAAGCTGTGGCTATTGAGACCATGATGAGTGCCATAGAAGGCGCTATAGAGGAAGGTCATGACGTGATAGCTGATAATACGCACCTCACGGCTAGACTTCCCGGAATCATGCGTAGACGTGTAGGCGGAAGAGCTACTTTCCAGGTGTGCTCTCTGCTAGATGTACCTATTGATGAGTGTATCAAGAGAGATGCTAGCCGTGAGCGCTCAGTAGGTGAGCAGGTTATTCGCAAGATGGCTAAAACTGCCTCAAAGTGGAAACTAACTGAGGAGTATATGAATGTCTGGCCAGACATAGAGCCGGTGGGTCCCTACCTCATGGGAAAGCCTGAGTGTATAATTGTAGACCTTGATGGTACTGCGGCTATCCATAATGGAAGAGGACCTTTTGAGACTACTAGGTGCGATGAAGACTTAGTAGACAACTCTGTGTCCTGTATTGTATTTTCTTATGACCTTATGATGGATGAGTTCCGTAAGTCCTTAGGGGATGAACTTCAGCATAAGATAATATTTCTGTCGGGTAGAGAAGGTACTGAAGAAGTTCGTGGTAAGACACTGAAATGGCTTCTTGATGATTTTGGAGTAGCTGATCTTACCGAAGGTTGTTGGGAATTATTCATGCGAGCCGAAGGCGACAGTCGACCTGACTTCATAGTTAAGTATGAACTGTACAATAAGCATATAAGAGGACAGTTGAATCCAATATTCTCGCTAGATGATCGTAATCAGGTTGTACGACTGTGGCGTGAACTTGGTCTTAAGTGCTTGCAGACAAACTGGGGTAACTTCTAGAATGGAATCTAATGGCTGATGAAATTGATGACCTAGACAAGACTGAGCCAGCAATCACTTATGTTCTGTTCGAGATATCAGTAGATGATTTCTCGGGGGAAAATCCTACAGAGGAATACCTGGCCGATTATGCAGCAGACTTCGCAGCCAGCATGACTAATTGGGTTATGACAGACAGAGCTCTGATAACTTTTAAGGGAATTCCTCTGAAGAACTTCGTATATTATGATACTGAAGAAGAACTGAATGAGGCAAAAGGCGATCATGGATACTCAGCTGAGATAGGTTAGATTATTTCGATTTCCAAAAACCGTTATATTGATTTAAAACAACTTGAGGTCATATACGGTATCGCTCATGATTGTTAGTAAGCATTACCACGAATGTATCTGATGTCATAAATCTATTACCAGGTCCCAAGATTTCTAAAACTGAGTATCCCGGACCATTCCATCCTTCAGAAAACCTGAATTCAGTATATCCTTTATGTCTCCAGATATGCTTAGCTTCCTCCTCTGCGGCGTCCGCCGACAACCAGGTGGATATTAGTTGAGTACCTTTCCAGACCTGCCACTGTCTTCCGCTGAGTAACCTTGAGTGGAATTCAGACACCGCTCTCTGCTCATCCGGTGTTCGGAAATCCCCATAGGAATCGACAACTTCATCCATTGTCTGTCATTTCCTCACTAGAGGTATTCGGAACTACAGTAGGCTTTGTGAAAACACTTTCTGGTATAACTCCCAAGGCTATAAGAAAGCCTTGAAGAGAGTTATGAGCAGCGGACAGCTGATGATAACCGCTAATCAACACTTGTAACAGCTCTTTAATAGCAGTTATTTCTTTTTCTAACTCTATGACTGTCTTGTTGTTCTTTCGATTCTGACTTGATGACATTTTATCTCCGAAGATAGAAAGATCCCGCTATACTGAGTATAGCGGGAATCTGTCTTTAAGTCAAGTTATCAGACGACTGGAGGCTTTCCCTCTACTGCGTCTGTGCCGTCTTTTACAGCTGTCTCCACGGCTGTAACGGTGTCCTTGGCAGCTGTTGACTCTGCCTTACCTTCTAGAGCCTTGAGGCGTGTCTCTACATCGCCTGCTAGCTTCTTAACCTCAGCCAGTGCCTCTTCAGCCTTGGCCTTACCTTCGGAGGCTAGTTTCTTAGCCTCAGCGGCTACCTTGCTTACAAATCCGAACATGTTCATCCTCTTCTCATAGGGAGACCTCGTCAGGTCTCCTATTATTTATCGGTGCTATACACCTTATCAAGAGCTTCGTCAAGAACTCCCAAGTTATCTAACACTGACAATCCCCACATTCCTTGGGGTTGCCATTTCCAGTATCCCTTGTCCGGGATACCGTCAGTTCTCATAGGATATATCCTACCATATCTAGGAATATAATCCAACTTGAGTACAGTTTTATATAGATATTTCTTCATGCTACTTATCCCACCACCTAACCATATCAGGGTCAGGTGGGCAAGCCCATACATAGCCCCAAGGCTTTTCTTTCTTTACAAGGCCTTTACTAGTAGGATGACCACAAAGAATTTTAGCATCATTTCCTATTTGATGAATATCAAAAGCCGTAATGCCAGAGAACGTCTCGTGACATCTTCCGCAGTGGGATGTGTTTTTTCCTTCCCACGCATTATTACACTTACCACATGAGATCGACTCAGCCATTAAGTTCCTTTTTCAGGTATTCAATATGAGATTTCATAGTACTGAGCGCCACCATTTCCCACACATAGAGTCTCACGAGCGGAGACTTCACTGATAAGACCAACCAAGACCCAGCAGTGAAGAACACCACCCAGAAAATAATAGCCAGTATAACCATTAGAACTCCATGGGAGTATCTACAGCAGCGGCTTTAAAGGACATAACCAGTGTGACATTATCATCGAAGTTCTTAAGTCGTGCAACTTCATCCTCTACAAGCTGCTCTTTGGTATAAATACCCTTTATTTTGAGTTCTTCCAGGTCAACTATGATATAGTAGTTCTCTATGGCCTCAACCTGTAGATCTTCAAGGTTGAAACCGTCATTCTTATATGTGTACTCAGTCATTTTCTGCCTCTATTACTGCGAACAGTTCGCCATCGTAAGGATCAAAGTAGTTACCACCATAGGTATCGCTCCATGTCACGGATACTGGTATCGAAGTTTCAGTATAGATAGCTCCACCACTTTCCAGGTAATTATGGAGGTCTACATATACCCCGCATTCATTGCAGGTAAGTGAGATATCAGGAGACTCTTCAAGGCATACCCATTCTAACTCTAGTCTATACTTCAACTTGCCAGTTTTAGGACACTTACACCCGAAGTATTCTTCTATGTCGGGAAGATCTCGGGCTTCTACTAGCTTAGTAAACTCAAGTTTTCCCACTAAATCTCCTGAGCAGAGTAGCGCTGACAGTTTTCACACAACCACATTCAGTGTAGTCTTCATGTATATCAGCAGCACAAGGATCTGGACCATACTCTATCATGCCTCCATGCGGTTCACCATACCCTCCGCCCTCACACTTCGAATAATCCACATCAGGCAAGGTAGCGTAAGGAAAAGCACTGAGATAACTATACACCATATGTCTCTTTTATCTTAGAAAGAACTGACTCCACTATTGGTTGACCTACAACCCAAGCTGCCTGTAAGTAGTTAAAAAGCTCGTCAGAGTTGCGCTTAGTGGAAGTGTCTTCCTTACTTTCCTGCACAGGTTCTCCTACTTCCTTGAATCGCAGTTCTACTGCTCTGCTTTCTTGATTACCAGCATACACAGCCAGCTTTAAAACATCAGTGCTGTTGACTTCAATCCAGTGACTCCAAGGATAAATTGTGTTATCCCATTCCTTATTCCAATTCCTGCCACAAAAGTAATTCTCGTCATATGGAACTGTGCGCCATGACACATAGTTACCCGGCTTCAGTTGCTCTTCCTCAGTCATCATATGCTCCACGATCGAATGCACGCTGTCTGGCTAGCCGCAGTTCGCTTTCAGGAATGTCTAGGCGACTGCTGCTAGCTCTCTTGTAGTCGTCATAATCACGGTACGTCTGCTCAAGAACCTGGAAGGCCTCAGACAGGCATTCAAGCTGCTTATAGGTGAGTTTTGTCTCGACAGTCATTCCACCTACGGTCTTTGTCATCACCACCTGACTCCAAGGCACGTTATCCGCATCATACTCAACCTTGAAATCAGGTTCCATCCACTCATGCGCGCTCAACGCGGACCTCCCATGACAGTCTTACCGGAGCCGTCCATATACATCACGCGAGAGCCGTACACATAGTTCTTCTTACCGGTTTTATTGCGCTTCTTCTTGCCGTTCTTGTCAAAATTCTCGCCACCGTGATAACGACCCATCGTCTTCTGTTGGCGGTACTTCAGCTTAAGGGGAATCAATGTGGTCTCCATGGTATTACTCCTTGTCGTCCGTATACGCGGTGCTGTAGGCGGCAATACCGTTGAGCTGTACCAGAGCCGCTAGGAAGTGCGCCTGAGCTCTTGCCACCATCAGCGCCTTTCTATCGTCCGTGCGTATACTGTCTTTATCCTCAGCTTCTTCCAAACACTTGGAACCCTTGATGAAATGCTCATGAGGTTGCATCATACTACATGTTCCTTGCTCTGTCTATATGGTCTTGAACGTCTTTGAGGTCCTGCACTCCGGTCTCTTTGACCTTGTCTATTCTACTCTGAGTCGCTGCCATGACCTCTTCACCGTGCTTTAGAGCCCTTGCTATCATCTTACGGGTCTTATAGACCTCCCAACCCCTGTACAGGTGCAGGAAGGCTATGAAACCGCACAGCCACACCAGCTTGGACTCCGCTGAGAACGACGCCGCCACTGTCAGGACAGCCCACACGAGCCCCGCGACCACCCATAGCCAGTAACTGTGATTATACCACCAATCCCCCAGTCTTTCAAGCCGCTCGCGCTTCTTCTCAGCGAACTTGAAGCCGTCCATCCACGACGACTCGGACCGCAGTTCCACCAAAGGCAACGGCGTCTCAGGCACCTGCGCCTCTTCATACTCCTTGAAAAGCTTCTTTTTACGAGGCATCCGGAATTCTCCTTAAACAGCCTCAATCTACTCTAAGATCTCTTAATATATTCAACTCTCGACTCATACTACCATGTTTTTCGCATAAAAACAAGCCCTAATACCTAAAAATCATCATAAAATACCCCAAAAATGACTAATATGGAGTATTTCTAGAAACATCAGTTCGGCTATTATAGAACAAATTCCTATTTAAATTCGGAGTGGAAGACAAAGTAATAGTCTTAGTGTCCTATAATCGAACATTAAAGGTTATTATATTCAACATCTGTGATATGCACTAGCCTATCCGATCCGTACGCCCCGGTCTGCCCGCTTTCAAATCTGACATGATACTTATTCGAACTGCTATTCCACGCCAGAACGGAACAAACAACTCCCGGCAGTCCCGCATTTTCATCATAGGCAAAAGCATGCTTGACTCTTACAACGTCTCCTACCTTAAACTTGTCTTCTGCCTGCGGGTTCACCAGATCTTTCGGCATAATCGAGACCGGCTTGACCTCTTGGTCCTTGCTCAGTGCCTCTTTGCTGTGCCTTTTAAGCTCATCCGCTGAGTCCATCCATACAACCCAGTCCAACTTATCGTTATTGCTCCTGTCGAACACACCATACCAGCCAGCCTCGAACGGCTCCGGGAATTCCTCAACCTCGGCTCCGAGCGGCAGGGTAACCCATGTTCCGGAGTAGTCGTACCATCCTTTGCACCCCCCGGCAACCGCACGTGTATAACACCATCAACCCCTTGTGTAAGATCAACTTCAAAGCTCACTCTATATCTAGTCATACTGCCAACCTACCATACACACCTCTATCTGTCAACCCACAATAAGTGCAGGTCAGCGGCCTTGTTTCAAGGGAATCGAAGATCAATTTGAAAATCACTCCGGCGGCTAAAACCGCCCCATATCAGCACCCTGCGTCACGCGACTAGCCCCGCCCCCGCCATGCGACGCAGCACACGCATCTACGCACACGCATATCAGTCATCGAATCTCAAAGCAATGCACTGATAGGCATCCCAAGAGCCGGCAGAGTATTGACATCCACATATCAGTCATCGATCACATAGCCGGCAGACCTTTTACATATGAAATCTGAGAGCCTAGCAGACCCTCAGGTAGTATCCTTATACCAGAGCCCTGTGTTAGGCTCTCTACGATCAACACAGAAGAACAGGAACAGGCATCTCAGCACAGTGCGTTGATGTCAGTGATGTGTATTGATGTATGTACACTGTTGTGGTTAGGAGACTTGACTACTGTGTGTAGTGTTGAACTGGTTACTGTGTGTAGTGTTGAACTGGCTACTGTGTAGGCTGCCGTGTTTCATCCGGCCTGTGGTATGCCGTGTGCCGTACAGGTCTGCTCATCCCCTGTGTGTGTGGTGAACGACTGTATACCCTGGTACAGCCAGAGGTACATGCTGTGTGTAGTATGGATCAGTGTGCTGTGGCAGTGCTCTGTGTGACAGCGTGTCGGTCTGGTACGGTGTGCCCTGTATAGGATCTGTCTGCGTGTCAGCCGTGTGCCGTATCCTGATATCAGTGTGGCTGTATGCCGGTACTGCCGGCGCATGGCTGCTCATCCGGTTCGGATATTCGCGTGTCTTGATACAGGATGGATACTGCTGTGCGGGGTCGCTTATACCACGTCTGGGCATGCTTGGAGTACCTTGGTACCTGAGTATGCCGCATGGCGGGGATGTATGCATGAGGTCTCGGGTATAGTCGCAGGCGGAGCTCATCCGTGTTTCTCGAAATGGATTTATATTCATAGTGCCCGGGGGTTGCGCCGCCGTGGGGCAGTAGTAACGTAGTGAGTGAAGCAAGAGGCATTCGAACCGACAGGGAACCACCGGCTCAGCCGGACAGGCCAAGGATCGAATCCCCCGCTTAGGTCACCGGAAGCCTTGTCAACCGGGAAGCATCATCCTAAAGGGGTGATGGAACCGCGCGGGTCAGCATCGAACGAAGCGCCGCACGGCACGCAGTGAAGGCAGGGATCAGCAGGGTTCCGGGGTGAAACTCCCTGGTGCGTTAGGAGCGACCGGCTTAGACGCCAACGGCTCTGGGGACGTGAGACGGTCTGCCTTGTATTACAGCCACGAACGGGAACGTTGATCGGTCCGACTCCGATCCGTGGCGCGGGGCGATCGCAGTGAAGGACGCGGGTAAGAAAAGTGATGCCGCCGGGAGGCCTTGAAGCATCAGCCCAGCGGCCTTCAATGCGAAGCTCAAGGGACGCTGTGAAGGCGAGGCGGTTGGGTCCGTCCGCCGAAGCGGCGTCCCGCATCAAAGTCCCTATGGTGCAGCGGCCTAGCACGCAAGACTTTCAATCTTGTGACGTCGGTTCGAATCCGACTAGGGGTGCGGGACTGGCAACACGACCATCGATGCGCGGACCGTGAGAACGGATTTTGCGAACTTCACAGGCGTTCAGTCCTTTTTGCGGCTGTAACTCAATGGCAGAGTATCTGACTTCCAATCAGACTATGCGGGTTCGATTCCCGTCAGCCACTCGTAGGAAGTGCCGCACAACTCACCTAGGGAGTCAGAAACTATGAGCGAGTTCTACATGTCCGGCCGTTCCAACCGTGAAGAGTACGGCATGCGCGGAACAGATTGGGTGGAAGAGTACACGCGGATGATCAACGGGACCGAGTACGAGTTCTCGCGTGTCACGTGGGGAGACGGCGCTGTCACCGTTCGCGCGTGGATCGTGGGCGGTTCGGCCTACTACCCGATCCATCAGTGGGGACGTCAGGTCTCCTAGCAGCAAGCCTCTAGGGTCAAGCTTCACAGCAGCGCCTAGAGGCACTTCAAAGGCTCCAATCAGGTGCCTTGAAACAGAAAGGCAATACCATGCGGCGTTATCAGGGCGAGTCGGTTCAGGTGGTCAACGAGACCACCTATCGCGGCGTCCGCGTTCTCTGCGTCATGTTCAGCGACGGCATGGCCGAGTGGGTTCCCGCCAGCGAGGTGACCAAGTGACCGGCCTTACCGTAGCCGATCGCTGCGACGCCTGTAGCGCGCAAGCGCTGGTCGCTTTCAGCCGTAGCGCCGGACAGGGCCGTCTCGACCTCTGCGGCCATCACGCGCGTCGGTTCGGCGCCAAAATGGCCGAACAGGGATTCACCATCGCCGAGGATCACAGAGAGAGCGTGGTGGCGCGATGACGCGCGTCATCGCCATAGGCGTGGCGTGCGCCGTATTCGCCTCTCTCGCCATCGCTGGCATCCTGGCCCTGTCCGTGAGTCAGGCTGACCGGCCTTCCAATCCGTGTGCAGTCATCGGCATGAGTCACTGCGGCTCTGTCGGCAACAAGTAGGGAGTCTGTTTCATGAACCGTTTCCAGAAAGTCCGCATGGGCGCGGGTTGGGCCGTGTGGGACCGTGATACCAACCATTTCGTCGCTGATGCGTCCTACGGCAACGAGTACATGGCCGACGCCAAGGTAGAAGTCCTGAACCGCAAGCACGAAGAGCAGAGCATGAACAGCCATGCATAAGGCTCATAACCTCTACCACACCGTCAAGGACGCACGTACGTACCGTTCCCGCGTCCGCGCCTACAGAGGTGATGACACGAGCGTTCTTCGGCCACTCAGCGTCCCCGATCGCATTATGTGGTTCCTGGTCGACTTGGTGTCCTAGGCGTCACAACCGAGCCCCGCATCTTGGCCTCGCGGTCAGGATGCGGGGCTTTTCCATGCCCTGACCTATATCAGGGCACTGAGCCGGCAGACAGGGCACTCTAAGGCTCTCGACCGTCGCCCGGGTATGGTCATACGCGGAGATGCCCGGGAACGTGAGAGAGCCGCCCATCGTGCCGAGTGATGGGCGGCTCTGTCTCTAGGCTCGCTGTGTAACATGACCGGGGGTGTAACACGGACTGGCGTGTAACACGCTTCCAACGTGCGATGCCCGATTTGCCTACTGACCAGTGCTTTCGACATCGTCACTTGCCGTAACCGACCAGTGACTCTCGAAATCGTCCCGCTTGAAGCCTCGCGAGACCTTGTCGCCCACGCGGACCGGAGTCGCTGCGAGCCTGTAAGGAGCGGTAGAGAGCAGCGTGGTCAGTTCCCTCGGCGCCACACCAGCGTTCGGCCAGATGGTCTCCCATCCCGCGTTGAGCGCATAAAGTCCTTCCACCATGGCGACGGTGGTCATTTTCTCCCTACCGGAGAATACGGTCTCAAGATCAGCGACCAGACGCATGGTGAGGGACTCGGGGGATTCCGTACTCTGACCGGTGGACAGTTCCCTGCAAGCCTTTGCGCAGCGCTCAGGCCACGATCCGCCAGCGACGTTTGCGATTTGAAACAGTGGTTCCCAGACTTCGGCGAGACGGTCCTCTATACCGGCGGGAAGTTCCGGCCAGTTCTCAGTGATCGAACCGAGATTGAACCCGACCCACTTGCCGAGGTCCGCATTGATCGCTCGCGCCATGCCGTCATGCAGCCGACTGCGGTACTTCTCACCCTTACCCTTGGCTTGCTTCATACGGCTAATGATGCACCGCGAGCGAACAGCCGCGAGCGCTTCGGCGGACTGGAATACACGGCCTAGGCCAGCCATGGCCATGGGACCGAAGATGTCTTGTTCAATCTGCTTTGCGCGCATGACGGTCGCACCCTTGCGGTAGCCTGAGTTGATGACCGACCGCACAATGGATTTGGCCTCGCCCTTGCCGAACAGGATGTCTACCTCGTCAATCAGGATGACTTTGCGCATTTCGGAGATTCCGGCGACCAGAGCGGCGGGAGTGGGATCGGTGGTGACCTGTCCGTTGCGCCCGATCAGACGCAACATGTCCAGAGCGAGAGTCTTGCCGCTGGCAGGTTCGTCCGAGATGAAAGCCAGGCGCGGGGAAGAGTCAAACAGCAACTTTCCCTCCCCATCCACCGCATGCGTGTGCGCAGCCCAGAGTGTCATCACGTCGCGGATTGCGTCCCCGGCAATGAGAAAGCGCGACATGAACTCATGCGCCGTGTCTAGAGCCTGTCCGTTGTAGGGAACCTGAGCTGTCACCTCTACCGTCTCGGCTTTGAACGTACCCTGTGACGTTCGAGCCTTCACACCTGCCATATCAATACCCTTTCTCGTGTCCTGACACTCGGCATGCCAGGTACCCCGATCTTCTCACAGAAAAACCCCGCCTGTCAAGACAGGCGGGGTTAATCATAGTCGCTGCTACGCGTTCGCGAGCACGGCGCCCAGCGTGGTGAGCGCGTTGCGGTCGTTCTCACCCATCTTGCCCGAAATCACGTTCTGCATTACGCGATCCTGGCGCGCCGTCTTGCGGATCGTGGCAACGTGCGTGTTGTACGTGTTGACCGCCTGAAGCACTCCGAGAGCGGTGTTCTTCCACGGCGACACGCGGTCGTCATGGAGCCACAGCTCGGACAGGCTCTCACGGTGCTTCTCAGCGACCGTCTTGCCCCGTCCCTCTTCAGTCGGAACCGGGGCGTGAGCGTCGAGGAACTGGGCCCACTGGGCATCGGTCACGGTCTGCTCAGTCAGAGCCTTGACTTCCGCAGCGAAGTCATCCGCCGCAGCATAGATGATGGCCAGCGCGTCACGCGCCTCATCCAACTTCAAGCCGCTGTTCTTCGTGTGCCTCAGCTTGAAGGACTGGTCGCGCTCGGACTGCGCCATTTCCAGGGTATTATCGCAAACCACTGCTTGGATCTTACGGCCGTACTGCGTTGCGACAGTGCCGTCGAAAGAGGTGGTCGCGAGCAAGAATGGCCGGAAGTCGAATCCCTCGACGGTCTTGACCGTGTCTTCCATCTCAACCTGAACCCATGCCACAGCGCCGCCCTTCAGGAGGCCAGCGCTGCCGATCGCGAGTTCACCGGCTCCGGTGTCGAGGATGGAACCGACGTTGTTGATCAGCCACTCCTGATAGCCGTGACCCTGATAGCCGTCGCTGAAGATGCCCATGACGTGACCGGTGTCGCTGCGCTTCCACGCGGTCTTGTTGGGCACGGGCACGAAGTCCGCATCGACGTACACGGGCGAGGGAACCGCGTCCCAAGCGAACAGACGCCCTCGCACGGTCTCTACGGGAAGATGATACCACGCTTCCCCCCGCTTGTTGGGCACGGGCACGAGGTCCTCACCGTTGTACGCATCGACGTACACGCGCGAGGGAACCGCGTCCCAATCGAACAGACGCTCTCGCACGGTCTCTACGGGGATGGCGCCCGGAAAGTGGTTGTCGGTGCCCTCGCGGTGGTGCCACGCATTACCGCGCTTGTCGGTGTAGCCCACAAGCGTGTTCTCATTGAGCCAAGTGAGGCTTTCCTTGGACATGCTGTCTCCCTAGGTCTGAGGCCCACAGCTGGGCACGAGCACCATTAGATCATATGGACTACAGATGCGTCAAGAAACTACTTGACCTGTATCAGTTCATTGATAATGTGCTGGCACTCACTATCTGTAGCCAAAACAGTGAGTCTTACTCACATGATGCTTCCAAGCATCTTTCTTTCAAAGTAGTGAAATATTGTGACTACTGCATAGAACTGCAAACCTATGAATAAGTATTCAATGAGATTATGTGACTACTTTGCGTGATCTGATGGCTATTCATGACTAAATACGTGACCAGGGCCGTTCTAAGAGCCTCCCAGGACTAGGGATAGGCAACCACCCTAGGGTTGTACTCAAAGGCCGTTAGGATGGATATGCCCAGGTCAGAGGGCCTAGTTAAGATCCCTCACGATACTTTCCGCGATGAACTGAGAGTATGCAGGCGGGATGGCTTCCGCGATCGCTTTTCGATCATCAGTCCAGTCGATCCCCATTGCCTGCTGCCACTCGCTGACAGAACCCTTACCTCCACCGCGTCCGTAGACCGCCAAGTAAGGACCCTCATAGTAGACACCGTGTCGCCATCCTCTGGTTCTACCTCTATGAGGCTTGTGCACGATCTGCGGAATAGACAGTCTGCTGAGCCAAAAGTTCCGATGCCGAGTAACTCCCAAACCGAACGTCTCGCCGCACAGCTTCAAGTCAGGTGGCCTTGGCATCCGTTTGGTTGCCTTACCCGGTGGCTGCTCCAAGATCCACGGCAGGCCTATATGATCGAGTGCTGCGACCGTGGGCAATAGTAAATCAGGGTGCTGTGCCGGCCTGTCGGCGTTGGTACCAGCCGTGAGCGGAGAATCGTGCTGGCATGGCGGCGAAGCGTGGATCACCTGGAATGTCTTCCGAATCCAGTCTGCCCGCTCGTAGAGGAAGCTGACCACGTCAGCTTGTATAAACTGATCCCCGATATACCTGGGCTGCTCAACGATGTCAACACCCGTGACCTCGAAACCGCCAAGCTGATAGCCTCTGGTCGCTCCCCCTTGACAACAGTACAAATCCAGTAAGGCCAGTCTGCTCACTCGTCTTTCAATGCCTCTCTAAGCCGCAGTACCGCAAGCTCAGCCATACCCATAGCCTCTACAGTGGACAACCCGTCAGTAGCTCTAGCCTGATAGGTGACACCGTCCTCAACAAGGCACTTCACCACTACCAAGGCTGCTAGAGGAAACTCATTAAGCTCTCCCTCGATAGGAAGACCACAGACATATCTCAGCTCTTCAGAATTAGGCATAGCATTCCCATGAAAGATTGATGTTGACTTTGATTTTATTGTTGATTAGATGTTTTCGGGTACACTCGCCCTATAGTCCCAAAGCCCAGGTCAGCGGTATATGTGCTGGTCAAAGCTTCAAACTATAGGAACGAGATAGTACCCGCCATACTTGATTTAGAGTGGCTTCCGGGTCCCACTGAGATGCCCAACCTCAGACATTCGATCAGCTTAAGAGCGCTGTCCGGGAGGCTCCCCTCCCGCGAGGAAATGAAAAAAGGATCAAAGCCTCGACTCTGTACGCGACCGTCAGGACCTAACCGAAGTTAGCTAATCGCACAAGAGCCGGGCCCTGATCCGTCTACGTACTTAGATATCATCGACAGATAGATTTCTTTAGCAGAATTTCGAACGAGATCAATGTCACACGTGGCGGCTCTTGACTTATCTGCTGATCTGTGCTTGCCAGATCAGGACTTGACAGCGCTGCTCAGGTTGCCCTAGCTTGGAGTCACAGCAGCACGAGTCACAAAACTGATGAGGGTTGGTGGGTCACGCGGTGGCTACGGTCCCCATTAGGTCTGACACTGCCGCTCGCGCTGCTCAAATGGTGGCCAAGTATCAGGTAAAACTCCTGAGGCAAGATCCGTCTGTGAGCGGATGGCAGATGCCGTTGGCTAGGGAGTGCCACCCATAATCAATCTATCTGAGGAGACACGATGTTCGGAAGCAGGATCGTCACCCGTCAGGTTCGCCGGACCGTCCGTAGGCAGCGCCGCAAGGTTACCCGCGCGGCTGTCCGGCAGCTCAAGAAGTAGGTACTCATGCTTAAAATGAACCGCTCTAAGCGCTACAGTCCCGGCTACGAAGCACTCATGGAAGAGGTAAGGCTAACTTGGGACCCGCACGATCCGTTCGCCTCAGGCTGCGAATGGCGGTTTGCACTCACGGAAGTCCTCCACTTCGATCACGGAGAGCACGTCCCAGATTACAGCCCCGGCGCTGTCACTGAGCCGGAGGCGCACAGCTACGCGGTAGAAGCTGTACGTGACCTTCTCAAGTATCATGAAACGACCACGGAGGATCTTCGCGCAGTGCTCGGCGTGCTCAACCGTCACCGTGAATGGCTTCGGATACTCGGAAGGGACTACTAGGATGACATCATTCGTCCGTTGCCTGAAGTGCCGCAAGCGTGTTATTCTCGGTAGAGAGAACTTCGTAGGCACATCGAACGGTTACTATCACTCGGCTTGTATGCCGTGGCCGCCCAAGACTGAGGAGAGCTGATTATGGAGCTTAAGGAAAACCACCGACGCGCTCTGCGCTACGTCGCTAAGAACCACGTTCATGTATCCAATAATGGCACCAGCGACTCGCGAGCCGTCTCCGGTCCCGCAGTGAAGGAGCTCACCCGCGCAGGTCTCCTAGCCAAGAATGGAGCCGCTTGGCGGTTCGTCGGTGGAAGGCGCTACCGGCGTCTGGTTGTCACTCAAGCCGGGTTCGACCTGCTCACCTCGAAGTAAGAAAGGACTACTTATCAACCTGCTCAAGAAACACGACAAGTGGATGAGCAGAGTGAGCAGAAAGAAGAACTGTTGCAACTACTGATAGATGTACTTTGTGTTGTCATCCCTGTAGGCATCATAGGGCCTTTCATGTGGTTTAATGGAAGCACTAGGAAAGCCAACATTAAGAAAAGGAATTCATCATGATGCTTCGAGTCACCTATGAGAGGCTCCATAATGACTGACATCGTAGAAGTCGGAACCCTGGTCCTGTACCACGGACCCAATAAACTCTACCATGGCCTAGCTTTCGTCTCTCGTAAGATCAGTGGTTACGATTCTGATTCCTACGTGCTCGTTCCCTTCGTGTTCGATGAGGGTGAAGTGGTAGGGGTTAACAGTGGTAGCATCGACACTGATCGCCAGAACTTCACGACGGTACAGCTGCCGGAGGTCCCTGTGGAAGAGAAGCCCGGTTACTACTGCTCTTCTAGCCACTACTTCTACCGACACGACCCCAGCGCGGATGACGAGTGGATTTACTGGAGTAATCTGAGGGCAGAGTGGTCTAGGCCTGATCACATCACCAAGCTCACTCCTGCTGAACGCCAGAAAGAGCTCACCTATCTTGGAGGTCTGTAAGCTATGCCTCTCACTTCTGCTCAAGCTCGCAAAGTTCAGGCTTTGAGCTACGGTCAAGGCCGAATCGATCAGTCGCTCAGTGCTATTCCCTACACAGTTGAGGTTCCGCAATACATAAAGGATCTACCCCGCTATTTCGCTGAGTGGGTAGAGAAGTCTGCTCCTTGGGCAATGATCGACTCCTTCATGTGGGACGCATTCATAGAGAACTACGAACCGCCCAACACGAGAGGGTGAGGTAATCATGACTGAGATGTACCTACCGTGTGGCTGCTACCACGCTGGTCATTCTATTCCTTGCCAAACTCGTTCCATCAACAGCGAGTTTGCTGGCAAGTTCCCAGGTGACACGGAGAAGTCTCTCGCTGTCAAGGCTGCTAAGCTCGCTGTACTCCGGCTTAAGGAAAGGGTTTAGTCATGACCGAATCTGTCACCACTCCCATGCTGGATAAGCTCAGCGCCGAGAAGTACAAGACCGAGATCATACATGAGTTTCTTGAGTTCTGTGAGGAACATAGTGTGTATCTTGCAACCTTCCATACAGGCACGAGCAACGGCTTCTACCATCCTGCTACGCAACGAGCAACGGATCTGTTGATGGCTAAGTTCATCGGAGTCGACATGAACATTGTTGAGCAGGAAGGAAGCGAATGCCTAAGCTGATCATCGAGTCTCAGCCGGACTATGGTTTCTCTCGCATCGAACGTGAAGTCGACAGTCTGGATGATGCCTGGAAGACGATTCTAGCTGATCTGGAATTGTCCAGGGTCACTCCTGACTTCGCTGCCGAGGTGGGTTACGAATTCGGGCGCCACACCCTAGCTTGGAAAGAGTACGGTCGGAGCCTTGGCGAGCAAGACATGCCAGGAGCAAACCACAACGGCTTCACTTTCACTATAGAGGACGGTCCTGAAATGTTCATTGTCTTCACCTACGAGGAAGACAATGCTTGAGGTAGACGAGGGTAAGCAGAAAGACTTAGCCCTAGGAGAGATTAGCATGGTACGTTCAAGCCGCAAGATAGATTTGTCTAGACGGCAGGATAAGATGTGTGGCAATAAACGGCCGTACGCCACTCGTGAGGCTGCTCTCAGTGCCGTGGAAGACCTGGAAAGCCGAACAGGCGACGTGAATAGAATGGTAGTATACAAGTGCCATTATTGCGATCAATTTCATTTCGGCCACCTGCCGGGTAGCAAGCGTCTAAAGAAGTAGGGATTAAATGTCTGAGAACACAGCAGTACTGCTCGTTCAAGACTGGACTACAGTCTGCTCACGGTGCCTCTACCAGGTCTTGCCAGAGGCCAAGACACATGTTAGGATTGCAGGCTACGGACCTCCAGCTAACGGGTGCGGAGCACTCTTCACTGGAATCGCGTCAGCGGAACCAGGAAAGTTCAACGATGCCAGGCTGCATGAGATGCGCCCCGATCTGAAAGTGGTTAGACTGTAATGGACCCTAATGAAGTTCTCAGACTCATGCGCAGCTCTGCAAAGCGCATTCACGCCATGCTGCTGCTAGATGACAATGAGGCAGTTACTCTAGCCGACGCTGTTGAGGCTATGGATGACTGGCTTCGCAAAGGCGGATTTCTTCCCGACGACTGGGACCCGGAGATTAATCAGGCGTTCGGGGATTGTAAATGAACAGTTACAGACTTACAGGATTGTTCCGGTGTGCTGATTGCTCCAAGGTTCACCAGTACAGCAGGGTCACGGTAGCTTCTCGCTGCTCATGCGGCGCTGACCTTCACAAGCGTGCACAGCAGCTCATGGATAGGAAGTAACAAGAATGCAGTGGCGTGCTCTTGTGAGAGCCGACAGCGGCTATCTTATGGGCTTCGCAGATCAGGATGGGAATTCCATGATAGTGTGGAGTGACTGCCGTAGTACTGTGTCACGGCAGCCGGTGTTCTACTCGTCTGAGTCAGATGCCTATGAAGCCCTGATCAACTGGGCTGAGCAAATGCTAGTTGAATTAGAAGCTAATGAGTTCTGGGGTAAGAATTTCCATATTCAGTACACAGATCTAGGTTCAACTGTTAGAGAGAAAGAGAACAAATAGAATGACTTACTATGCGCAAGAGCTCAGATGGATCACCGGTGACTGGCTCACGATCGGTGCTGAGTATGCTACGCTGGAGGAAGCAGCTGGATACATATACCAACGGCGACACTTACCACATCGCTGGACAAGACCTCAGGAACCTTGGTAGGCTGATCACAAAGATCCTAGCGGAAGAGGACAAAGTGACAAGGTACGAAGCTCTAGACGGCTTCACCAACACCTACACTACGGGAGTTAACCTACTCGGAGCAACAGACATGACTCACTACTCGGTTACCTTCATTCAACTGCTGCCGAGTCCGTGAGGTTTTCTAGGGCATATGACAGATCAGACGTGCGTATGGTGCGGCCATGAGGCCAAAGATCATACCCGCGAAGGTTGTCGAGGTGTGAGTCGCAAATATGTGCAGACTGGTGGTATCATAGACGTACAGTGCAGATGCACTCGCAGATTCGTTGAACGCGCAGAGATAAAAGGAGATGTATTGTGAAGATCAAACTGATCGTCCCGGCCATCCTGGCTGCTCTTGCCGTGCCTGTTCTCATGGCCTCTACCGCCTCTGCTCATGCCGGTCGCCACCACTACCATGTGGTAGTCTCAGGAGCGCCGTACGCTGGGCACACTGACTGGAATGAGCTTACTCCGAATGGTGTCGAGGGACAACAGAACTTCAAGTACCTTGACCGCGAAGAGAGGCTTAATGCTCTCAAAACAGTGCAGGCTGCTCAGTCTATGAATCTTCCTACTTACGCGGCTGTCATCGCGATTGCCACTGCTTTACAAGAGAGCGGACTGCATAATTATACAGAGTCCGTCGATCATGACTCACTGGGCACCTTCCAGCAGCGCCCATCCATGGGCTGGGGGACTGTTTCTGAAATCGAGGACCCGGCATACGCCGCGAAAGCTTTTCTTCGAGGGCTGGAGCAGGTAGACTACCAGAGTATGAGTGTCACGGACGCTGCACAGTCTGTGCAGCGGTCAGCCGATCCATATGCTTATGCTCAGTGGACTGCAGAGGCAGCCCACGTTGTCCAGCAAATCTCGAATGGAGTAAACTATGTCAGCTGAATACACGAACCCATACATTCATCAGTTTCATCCTGAGGGTAGTCCTCTCATCACTCAAATCGATAGAAAGAACTACTCTGCCGACGAGTATGATATATTTGTAGTTGTCTCTGAAAAGAGCGACGCGGATAAAGCGGCTATTGCTGAAGCACGTGAAGCAAAGCGTCAGGGTTACAGGGCACGAGCAGATCGAGCTGATGCTTGGCGAGAAAACTATATAGCAGACTATGAGAAGCATCATGGGCACAAGCCCTCAGGGTACGTACCGGTGATGACTCTAGATGGACAGATTACAGGACTGTGAAAGACTGTGGAGCGTGCAAATGATCTGGTATTACCGCTACAAGCCACTGAAGCCAAACCGTGAAGATGAGCAGTGGACTATGTGGTTCCCGTTAGTTGAATTCCGTTTTGTCTGCTACAATGTCGCTGCTATTGAATTTAAAGAGCTCTGATGGCTAATCATAAGGACGCCGCAGTCGCACGAGTTCCTGCTAGGCTTCTTCTTGAAGCCCTTACGGTCGCTCTAGAGCACGGACTCCAGATTGTCCCTAATATAACTGGAGAAGGATTCAGGTACTATGATGTGTCTGCCGCTGGAGAAGTTTACTACCAAGTAGTCTTTAGTCCAGAAACTGCTAAGTGGGAACTGATTTATGTTGGAGACGAAGATTAAATGACTTATGATATTGATCAACTCGTAGAGCGGTTCCTGTCTTGGCCGCTCCCTCGCACCGTCTGTGCGGACACATGCACCGTAACACCGGATCATAACAATGTGTGGCACCGTTCGGGTACCAATCTGCTTACTCAAGCCGAAGCTAAGCAAATGCTTGAATATCTTCTTGAGCAGCCTGAGAGTACTTCGTGGTACGTGCTTGAGATCTGGACTGACAAGGAAGGATGGGCCTATTTGGACGACTACCCTGGCACGTGTGAGGGATTTGAACAGGCAAATAGCCTTCTTATGAAACTTCTTGCACAGAATGACACACGGTATGACTATCGTATACGCGCTGTAGCCTCTCAAGAAGAGGCTCAGTGAGCCGGATACAGGCACTGATGCTAAATAGATTTATCAGGTGGCCGATCGGCGAGCGCTACCTCATCGTTGACACTGAAACCAATAAGCACGCCAAGCACTCGGAAGGGCATGAGGTCTTGTTTCATACCACAAGTGTGGTAGACTGGCTACTAAGGCACCTCAACGAGGGCAAAAGCTACCGTGGACTGGAGTTCTGATGACTAACCAACGTAAGTGGAAGTTCCTGAGGGACGTGGATGGAAAGATCAAATCTAACTCAGGAGAGCATGAGTGGGCAGTAGGCCAGTGGTATCACGAGAGTGATGTGTCTCTTTGCAATTCGGGCTTTCACTCTTCTGATGAGATCCGTCAAGCCTTCGGTTACGTTCAGGGCGAGTACCTCGCACGTGTAGAGGTCAAGGGACATCCTGTTTCCAGCAATGACAAGCATGCGCATCCTTCAATGAAGCTGGTCGAGGTATATCGCTGGACTAAGGCTGACAGCGTTGCTCTTGCTGCTTATGCGGCTGAGCTTGTCCTCTCGAACTACGAGGCTGTGTATCCTAACGATTTGCGACCTCGTAAGGCTATTGAAGCTGCTCAAACTTACATCGCTGACCCATCAGAAGAAAACCGGAGCTCGGCGTACTCGGCGGCGGACTCGGCGCGCTCGGCGTACTCGGCGGCGTACTCGGCGTACTCGGCGGCGTACTCGGCGGCGGACTCGGCGCGCTCGGCGTACTCGGCGCGCTCGGCGTACTCGGCGCGCTCGGCGGCGTACTTGCTCAACAAGATAGAACTGTGGTTTAAAAATCGTATTAGCTCTCTGGAGAAGGTGAGCTGATGCTAAAAGCGGCTGCCGCTGGAATGCTTACCGGGAAAAGAATCCGGGAAGAACTGTTCAAGTCTGTCAGAGTAAACTATAGGAAGTACTGATGCTTGAGACGACAACCTATACCGGAGTTATGGAAAGCGTGGCTGCTCTTGAAGACCTTGAGTTCAGTCCTCCCTGCGACGGGCGTTATCACAGTCTCGAAGGAGTCGGAGATCCCGTATGGGTAGTCCGCTATCCTACTATGCCCTGTACACCGCGTCATAGAGGTCCTTTTCTGTTCTGCGCTGGGTGCATTGGCAGGCTGCAACGAGAAGTCAGGAAAGCAGAAGAACTGGAACTCCCTGGAAACTGCGGGCGCTGCGCGGATGATGGTATACGTACACCATGGGATGGAACCTACACATTGGAGGCTTTGTAATGACTAATCCCTATGGGCTAGAAGGCGCTGGTGCATACTGCCAGAACACTGAACCTGCTGTATACGAACTGCGAGCCAGCAGACACGGCGAGTACTGGTCTACGCTCGGCAGCTCTGCCAATATAAACAGACTTGAATCAGTCCAAGCTTTTCTAGAAGAAAACGGCTGGACTGTGGAAATACGGCCGGAAGAGGACTATTACTGATGCTTATTCCTTTCAAGTACTACCTGCATGACTCGTCGTACCTGGACGAGGACACTGAAACCGGTGATGTTACAATTCTTTCGGCCAAATAAGGAACTAAAATGAAAGTACTATTCAGTGAGTGGCGCCCGCTAAAGGATGAGGACATGGCAGTCAGGGATGTCTCTATTCAGACGAAGGGTGAGTGGGTAGACATCAAGTCATGGAAACTCAAGCAGAGTAACCCTGATCTATATGAGGATCTTGAAGACACCAGTATCTATGTCCTCTACCAGAATGATCTGGCGGCTACCTTCGAACGGCATGCGTCTGTACTTGAAGAGATCGCTGCCTTCATCGCAAGCTACCCGGAGTACACCAATGTCATCGAATAAGGAGAAGCAGTTTAAGAAAGCCAGTCGGGCCCATATGCTGAGCGAGGTATGGGAGTCCTTCAAACACGCGTATGTAGGCCTCACAGTCATTATCTGTGTAGTGGTAGGCCTTCTGCTGCTCATGGTGCGATGATGGCTATCGGCTACTTCATCTTCGTGGGACTAAGTGCGCTGGTGGCTCTCATAGGTATTGTGAGAATAGGATGGGGTAAGCGACACGATGCAGATTAATTGGGCTGCTGTATCTGATGAGTATATTGTTTCAGGATTTATGGGCCGCCCGGCAGAGCAGCACACCCGGATATTGACAAAACGCGCTGAGGCTGTCATGCTGTATGAAGAGTGGAAGACTAACCCGGCATGGTCCAGTGTAACTATCACGCATGTCACCAGGCAGAAAGGAACAAGCAATGGCTAACATTGTCAAACTTGAAGACACGATGGCTTTTATCGAGGCCAATCCTGAGAAGCACAATCAAAAGTACTGGGCTCAGCAGACACCTTGTAGCACTTCGTATTGCTATGCAGGCCTGGCTATTGCCCAAGAATACCCCAAAGCCAAGTTCCTTTTTTATGATAATTGGGACACTTCGGACCCTGAGCTGCTTGCTTCGACTGTAGAAATCAACGGTGAAATGTATGATGTTGAAACACTGGCCTCTAAGATTCTAGAGCTCGATAAAAAAGACTCAGACATCCTGTTCGATTCAGACAACTCTGTGAGTCTGCTTCGAGAAATGGTTGATGCTCTCAAGAACGGTGAGAGCCTTGAGGTCCATGGCCCGACCTATGAACAGGATGAAGACTGGTACTGGACAGCAGACGAGAACTACTATGACTGATCGTTATGTCGTTGAACGTACCACTGCCAGTAATTCTGGACTCAGATACTTCATTCGAGACCTTGAAACTTCTGAACCGGTTCGCGATGACGATGAGACCAACTATATCGTCAGATTCAAATCAACTGAACACGCGCAGTTCGCAGCTGACCAGCTTAATGCTAAACACCGAGGAAGCGTGTGATGACAGATAAGCAGGAAGTCACTGAAGGTAGTACAGTCTACTACCATGGCGCTGACCATGAACAGGGTTTCTACACTGTTTCCCATATCAGTAGGCATCGTTATTATGTAGATCTGGTTCGTATTTTGAAGGACCGTCTCGACAAGTTTGGAGGTATTTCTATTGGAGATGTGACAGTCGTCCCGGTCCCTGATCTCCCAGAACTGCGGCCGGGATACTATGTGCAGTCGACTATCCACACTAAGAATGTAGACCGTTATATCCTAAACTCTGCGGAAGAGTGGCTATGGATCGATCCCATAACCTTTGAAGTGGTTCCTCTCAGTAAGGGTGTTCTGCCGACACATCCTCTTCGTGATCTCAAGCGGGTGGATGGCTGGTGAGCCAGTACTGCGCGGATTTGGACTGGGCTCCGGACTGGATAAGCGACTTCAAGGCCTGGGGTAAGGGATGGGAGTGCGCGTATTGCAGGGAAGTGCACGAAGAGGACTCTAAATATCCTATATTCATATTCTCTGTCACCGAGGGCACTAGTCTGGTTAGTTTTCTCAAGGTGCTTGATGAACACGTAGAGAATGTGCATTACGGCCCTGATGCCTACGAGGGAGAGCTGTCTTAATGACCAGAGCTGGCCAGTGCTGTTGAGGTAGCTCTAGCAGACCATCGGGAGTATTGTGACCTCTGCGAATACAAAGCCTGGAAGCCTAAGAAATACGGGGACTCACGACAGTGGGTTCATTGCGAAGCTATTCAACCTCTAGTGGACTTCTGGTGTTTGATAGGATGATTAAAACCACAGGAGCTTGGATCTACACTCCTATTCTACTCCTTATAGTAGGAGCCAAGATAAGCTACCATCTGTTGCAGATTGCCGCTCGCGCACTCATAGACATTGAGAAACAAGTGGAAGACCGCAGACGGCAGTACTTGCGCAAAGCTTCCGAGTAGGGTAGTGTGAGTTCTAACGATAGTACTGGAGAATATATATATGGCCGCAAAGACCACTAAGCCGAAGTCCCTTCCACCCATGCTTCCTGCGGAACGCTGCGACCATTGTAAGGTTGCACAGTCACTCGTGCGGTGGGAAAATCAGATAGGCCACACTCTTCAATTCTGCAAGCACCACAGCGACCTTCATGAGATCAACATGAAGGTCCAGGGGTTTAAGATCGAGACTGATATCAGCCACATTCTCACAAGCCCGAGCGCTGCTCCTGTCTTGGTGGAGGAAGCTGATGAAGAAGACGACTCAGATGATGACTGGGAAGAAGTAGAGTCATGATGACTGGGAAGAAGTAGAGTCATGATGACTGGAGGAATGTATAATGTCTAAAAAGGTGCGTGCTGGGGATGTGTGGCTCGTAGATCAACTCGTGGCTCCTTACCCGGTTCCCGCGTTCGTGAGTGCGGACAGAAAATTGATGCTTCTCGATGAGCTGGGAGACTACTATCCTCTTAGTACTGCCTACTATAGTCGTCTGCGCACGCTCTTGGTTAAGGGATCAGGCAGCAAATTCAACTTACTGGAAGAGAGTACCTAATGGCGCCTAGATTCGCTGGACGGCAGGGCCGAGGAGCCCTGCGTAAGTACCGTCAGGATAAGCAGATTGCCGCAGAACTGCGCAATGAGGAGTACCAGGCTCGTAGGAAGGCGGCAGATGAGCTGACACGGCTGGACCAGGAAATGGCAAAGGAGAGCGACCTTGAGCAAGCGTAGAGCCAATAATCTAAATGAACTCAGCAAGAAGTGGATCTATCGTACACAGGATGGACTCCTAGTCTGGCTCACTTCTGATCTTGATCGAGCAGAGGCCACACATGGTAATGACTGCGAACTGTGGCATATCGCCTACGACGGATCTGGGACCTGGAGGGTCTATTCCAAATCGGATATGTACCCCATGTACAAGGTGGCCAAGCTCGATGACCTGAGAGCTGTACAAGAGGGCGCATATGACTACGAAGTGTGAACTTGCGACGGTGTAACAATGTCAGGCAACAGTATCTCGAAGCTATCGATCACGACGATATACCAGTAGAACACCAAGCTTGACAACCAATTGGTAAGGAAAAGATATTGAATAGTAAGAAGATCGCAGCCATTGTAGGAGCCACGGCTCTCGCGGCTGGCGGACTAGGGGCCGTGGCTGCTACAGCCGCGAGCAGCCCTAGTCCATCCAATCTGGTCTATAATGCCCTGACGCCTACACGTCTTGTAGACACACGCACGACACACTCTGTTAGCTCTCATTCCAGCCTTGTCGTCAATCCTAACGAGTCGGGCGCAAGCGCTGTTGTTCTTAATGTGACAGCTACCGGCGCTACTAACTCAGGTAATCTGACGGTTGATCCTGATGGTGTTCCTGAGACAGGCACCAGTAATGTCAACTTCGCTTCCGGGCAGACTCAGGCAAACGAGGTGACAGCAGCTCTCGGTGCTGACGGAAATGTGGCTATCTGGAACAATTCTCCTGGATCAGTTCAGATTATAGTAGACCTGGAAGGCTACTATACAGGAAGCCCTAATCCTGGTCCGACGACTACGAGTCCGTCGCCGACGGCCACTACGCCCACGCCTACTCCAACCACACCGACGCCCACGCCTACTCCAACCACACCGACGCCCACGCCTACTCCGACCCCTACTGGAACTTCTACAGGGTTCAATCCTACTCCGCTAGGAATGCCCGGCAACTTCACCTACACCGGTGGAGATGAGTTCAATGGAACAGCTCTTAACACCAACATGTGGACTCCCGGATGGTTCGGTACAGGACTTACCGGTCCGGTTAACAGCGGAGAACACCAGGGATACGACAGTGCCAACGTAACAGAGCCCGGAGACGGAACTCTTCATCTGGCACTTACTGCCACTAAGGGATCTCTAGTATCTTCGAACACACATTTCAGTTTCACATCACCAGGGGCGTATGAAGCTCGCGTGTATCTCCCCGGAAGCGGTGGAGATCTCTACAACTGGCCAGCTGCCTGGACTGATGGACAGAGTTGGCCTGCCAACGGCGAGATCGATGCCATGGAGGGTCTGGGAACTCCAGATACTCCCTGCTTCCACGTACACACGAGCGCGTCACCTAATGGTGTGGGTGGTTGTCCATCTGGTGACTATACCGGATGGCACACATATGGATTCCAGTGGACTGGAACTACCATTACTTTCTACTATGACGGTGTGAATGTCGGGTCAGAGCCTTACAGCACCGGCAACGCGCCTCAATACCTAATCTTCGATAATACCTCTTCTGGCACTCCAGTTCCGGATGTAATGCAGGTAGACTACGTGCGCGTATGGTCAAGCAGCGGTTCTACACCGACGCCCACACCTACTACCACAAGTCCGACACCAACACCGACGGTCACTACCACAACACCAACACCGACTCCAACAGTTACGACAACCAGTCCGACTCCTACACCAACACAGCCCACTACTCCACCGGCCGCCGGAAGTGCTCCAGCACACACAGTAGTGTTATTGGAAGAGAATCAGAGTCTCAACAATGTCGTAGGTGATACTACGGATGCCCCATACCTTAACAGTCTCGCGAGTCAGGGAACCCTGTATACAGATGATACCGGCAAATCCCATCCGTCACTCCCCAATTACCTAGATCTGTACTCGGGAAGCACTCAGGGCCAGGACGGCAGTGACAATTGCATCCTGTCTTCAGCTCCGAATATAGCTACCGAGCTAGGGTCTGGCAATGTGAAGGAGTTTGCTGAGAATCTGCCGTCAGATCCCACATCGAACTCAGGAAATTATGCCTGTCGACATAATCCCGCAGCGCAATTCACAGACAGCGCGTCTAAAGCGGCTGAGAATGATTTCTCTGCTTTCCCGACAACAGCAGCAGGATACGCAGCACTTCCTAAGCTGAGCTACGTCACACCTAATCTGATTGACGACGGCCACACATACAATAACCCGCAGTCTTTGGCAAACACTGACGCGTGGGCTAAGGCAAACATCGATAGTTATGCTCAGTGGGCTAAAGCCAACCATTCCGTTCTGATTGTGACATGGGATGAAAACCTGAGTAGCAATACAGACCTGACTACACCGCTTCCGATGTTCATTGTGGGCGCTGGAGTCCCAGCTACTACGCAGGCATCTCATGTAACCCACGACTCAGTGCTACGAACTATAGAGAACTGGTATGGAGCCAGTCCTCTGGCTGACACGGCCGCAGCGTCAAGTCTTCCTGGCCTTCCGAGCTCCTTCTAGGAGAGATATGAGCCTGACTATTACCTATAGTGCTCCAGATGTGCGTGGAGGAGAACCGTGGCGTGTTACTCTTCCCATCCATGGCGACTCTGTTCCTGATGTGCTCAGCTATGCTCAGCGCAGGCTGGCGGAAGCTCTAGAGCTCTTCCGTGATCCGGGTTGGCATGAAGACGGTGTCTATCCTGTGAATGAAGATGCCATGAGCTACATCATTGAAGGTAACCTATACTAACTCAATAAGTTTCAAGAATCACAGACGGTCCGAGTTGACAAGCTCGGACCTTATGTGTATCCTGGAGGCATGGTAGTGATTAGAGAACGAGGCACCTTTGAGGAAGTCATAGCAAAGTGGCTCAATGAAAACACAGAGCTTCACCGTATGGTGCAGAACTACTTCAGTCAGGCTGACTGGTACGGTGCAGGCTCTCCTTATTACCTGACTCTATGCGAAGCTGATAAGGCAGAAGAGCTTTATATTCTTGTGCGCGATGAGCTTCATAGATGTTCGGGATATCTTTTCTCTAAACTTATAGATCTTATACTAGAAGAGGTAGATTTCTCAGAAGTGTTTGACCTGGTATACGAGCGTAAGGAACTAGACTGATGTTCGATCTATTGGTGTTCGATCAGGCATTTCAGGCGTGGCTGACCGTAGACGGCTTCTACACGGAAGAGGAAGCTGAAGAACAGCTTACCCTGATGCTTGGAACCGTGGACGACAATGGACATGAGCTTACTATAGACGACTTCATTGTGGAGTATGTAGGCTGATGTCTAAGTACCGCGTGGCTCATAGCTCCAAGTTCAAGGGATGGCAGGTTCTAAGCCATCATGACAGCAAGAGAGACGCTGAAAAGGCACGCAGTGACTTCCTGCGAGTTGAGAAAGACCTACTGAACTACCAAGTACAGGTAGAGCAGGCTGAGCGTAGGTATGAGGTAAGAGCCGGTGATCCGGCTCTAGAACTTGACGTTCTTGTCAGTACGTGGGACACTAGAGAAGATGCTGAAGTCGAATTGTCTTACGAGCAGAAGGTAAGCTCGACACGAGAACTGGTCTTTCGCATCGCCGAGACAGAAGAATGGGTTAAAGCCAAGACCTGACAGGATTTAAAACAATGAAAGTGGTCAATAACCTAGAAAATCCTAAGCCGGAATGGGAGACAGAGGATCATTCTGTTTCTCTACATCTGGACGGCAACTACACACTCACTGTATGGGGAGCTGGCCACTATGCCCTCACCTACAAAGACAATATTGACCATTCTCACTCTAGGCTGCTGGCCTCTGGAACTGATATCACCAAAGAGCTCTACCTAGGTTATAAGACTAGAAAAGGATTACGATGAGTGTCCGTTATGTGGTAGTTACGAAACTCAGTTCTATCTACTATAATATCTTAGACTGCAAGACGGACAGTCTTGTGACTGAACGCAGTAGAAATAAGTTCAATGTGCTTGAAGATGTAGAGCTATCCTATCGTCATATAGGGTCAGCTCAGTACCACGCAGACAAGTTAAACGAGAAAGAGGAGGGCCGATGAACGGCGCTTCAATCACTACAGAGCCTATTGTAGACGAGATGGCAGAGTGGAGTCTTCTGAAGGATTTAGACTTCAACCCTGGAACGCAGGAGCCTGAGACCTGTCAGATGACGTGGGTGCACAACAAGCAGCCATGCTGCTCCAGAAAAGCAGAATGGCGCACAATTGGACATTTCTTGTGCGAGCATGATGGCGCCTCTGCCGTGCTATGCGACCCGTGCAAGAGAGAAGACGAGGCGCAAGACTATATCGGCTGGGTGTGTACCGGCTGCGGAGCGGCTCAAGTTAAAATAAGTTATGAGCGCCTATGACTATAGATGCCAGGGCTTTAGAGCTCAAAGCCCACTATGACTCACTACTGACTCTCTCAGAGATAGCCCTTGACGAGTACGACCTTGTGCTTTACACTAGAGGCAGTACAGGCGCCGAGATAGCAGAAGCCTACACGGAATACGAGAGATTGCGGCGCAAAAGAGAAGAAGCACGACAAGATTATATAAACTACATTGAGAAGGGCGAGTAATATGTCTCTAGCTGTAGCCAAGAATCCCACGGCTGCCCAATACTGCCTGGAAGTCTTTTTCCGCAGGAACCTTGATCTTCTCGGGTTGGACGAGTACGAGCAAGACTACGAGTCCTTGTATCTGCACGACTACCCTACTCAGAAGGATATCGATGCTCTCGTTCCGGACGGCTGGGAGTTGGTGAGCTCCGCGATTATCCCTCTAGCCCTTGACTTTGTAGAGGATGAGCCATATGCTGTAGAAGACGACCCGATGAAGGACTCAGTTGACTGGGAACGCTACAGCGGCTATGATGCATATGACGAGATCGACGACACGGAAGACTGGTATGGACATGGCTAAGCTAAGAGCCGGAGATGCGTGGCTTGTTCTAGGGTCCTATGACGAGTGTGGTAGGCCTTTCATTGGGCTGGTCACTAATGAGGGCATCCTGACAGGCACACTCCTAGACGGGCAGCCTTTTCAGGCATCCACTGAGAGCTACTCGGGCCGCTTCCTTACGCGTCTTACTAGGGGTACGGGCCGGGTTGTAGACTATGCGGAGAAGTTCTATGGCTGAGATCTCGCCAGGCGATATGGTCTATTTCTATGGAAATGAAGACACTGAGGAAGATTTCGGCTTCGTAGACTTTATCTGGTCCTCAGGTAACGAATACACTCTGGAGATTGTGCATCATAATCCAGGTGGCCTCCCTTATATCTTCTATGCGGATGAAGTCACGCAAGATACCTTCACTGTGATTGAACCTCCGCAAAAGCCCTTCGAGCCCGGATACTTTCTGTGTAATGACTCTACTGGCAGCTATAGGACGGGCGACGTAGTAAAGTGGGCCGTCAGGCCACCAGAAGGTTACTGGAGCCGCATTAACCTGATTCTTGACGAGGAGGCTGTACAATGACACTCAGGCGATTCAAGGACCATCCTGCCTACAGGCCACTTACTGTAGTCAGTGACTTCAAGAAGCACCGATGCTATGTGGCAATGGATGACGATACCAAGCAAGTGTACTGGAGTGGTGAGACTATAGAAGAGGTTAACGGCTTCGCTGCCGTGATAGCTGATACCCTGGCAGTTAATGTCGCTGTATTCACCGTGGAAGTATTCTATGCCTGAGTCTCGTAGTTTCAAGAATGCGGCTGTCATACACAGTCTGAATGATCCTATATCCTGGTGTGTCTATAAGAACCCTGGAGCTGAGGACAGAGAATACTTTCCTGAGGACGAGTATGATGTCGAGATCACTATCACGAAGAAGTTCAAGCCTGGGTACTTCAGGATGCTGAAAAATAATCTAGGGCAGCCTCAACTTACCGGCCCTATCAGCTGGTGGGGTACTGATCCCGGTGATCGGTTTGAGCGAGTCAAGGTAACTCCAGACAGATGAGTAGCAGTAAGCTCGCTTTCGAGAATTTCCATGTTCGTTGCTCTCCGAGAATGAGCGAACCTGAAGACTCCGTGGTCTGGGAAGTAGTTAATACTGAAGGCGTGGTAATATTTCGCCATGAGGATTCTCTTAAAGCCCGTCTTATGGCTGCCACTTTTGAGTATCTATACCTGAAGATAGACACCTTCGACAGAGACATGATAAAAGACCTACTTACGGAAACAATGGCTGAATTAGATGAGGAAATAGCCAAAAGTGCACGAATCCAATGAGGAGTACGAAGAGATGATGGGTTGTATACCTCCGGATGACATGGCCGCCGTTAGCGCGGCCTACGGGGCAATGTACTCCAAACTCGCTTATCCTCAGCCATATAAGCCTAAGAAACTCATCAAGCGCGAGCGTATGGGTGTTGAAGAGGTACTGTGGGAGAAGGGAACTACTCGTGAGACCGTGTATCATGAGTATGATGATGGAACTCTCTACAGTATTGCGAGATACAAGACTGAGAAGTATACTAGAATTACAGTCTACAAGTTGGCCGCAGACGGTTCCTATGCGGAACTGAAGCACCTGTTCATGAGTGAGGTTAAAGACTGATGTATGAGATGCGCGTGCGTGAATACGGTGAGTGGATGGAGTGGGAACCCATTTCAGATCTAGATAGTCTCGTGGCCATTTCAGGAATTGAATTCAGAGAGATGCCCGAGTTCGAGCCGGGTTATTACCTGCTGGTTAAAAGCATTGACGGTAAGAGTGCCCTAACAGGCGACAAAGAGCATTTCGTTATATGGAGAGATGAACCGTGTAGCGGGATGCGTAACGGGGCTGAGTATGTCAAAGTAAGAGTATTCGCTAGAGACGGTGGCGAGATCTGATGCCTAACCGCTCTCGGGCTAAATGGTACTATACTACTGTGCGTAAGGATTATGCAGGCAACTATGATTTCTACTATTACGACGAGTACGATACAGTAGAAGAAGCCACAGATGCCAGAGACAACCAGATAGGCTATGGCTCTGAAGATGACTGGGTAGTTCTAAAAGTCACTACTACTTATGAGGAACTGTGATGAGTCTTTATGACTCCAGACCCTTCGATGTCTGTGAGCACTATGGAGTAGACGACTTCATTGGAGTGCTTGACAGTTTTATTACTCAAGGAGAATATCTAGTCTGTGACCGGCCGAGCTGTGCCTGGTCAATATCCGTAGACGATAATTCGCTATCAGACACTGTCTCTGAAGCTATGGAGCACTGGAATAGGAAGCATGCCTGACGCAGAAACTCTCGTAGAGACTGAGTCTATCTCTGCTCTGGCCTTCTCTCCGCCGTGCGAGGCCCTGGACTGGGATGCTAGTGTCTGCGGCGCCAAAGCAAGCTGGATCATGTGGTATGATGCCTCTTGTGAGCACAAAGGTCCTTACTTCTTCTGTCCAGAGCATAAAGAGTTTATGCTGGAACAGCTGGCCAAGTGCTGGGATGACACATACCAGTATAGGAATGGTATAATGTTCTGTGTCCGGTGTGGAGCCTGGACTACTATCTTCAATATTCGAGTAGAACCTTTGAAAGGTTGAATTTAATGAGTAACTCAGCAGATGCCAGACTTTATTTCGGGTACTTTCTCGGAAACCCTGAGTACACTAGTTGGCTCATCAAAAATGAAGACGAAGAGGATGACCAGGCAGAAGGCCTTGTCTCTAAGGCCTTCGACAACATTCCTGAGGACTGCAAGCCTAAGATGAAGTACCCGGATCGCGATGACTACTATGATTTCGAGAAAGAGAGAGCCGTTAAAGACTATTATGGTGTAGAGATCAGACACGCTGGATATGTGTACTCATCCTGCTACCTGACAGTAGCAACCACCACAGCTCTCGAAGCTAGTGATTATGGGTATATAGTCCTAGATCTTGATGATCTCCTGTGCCGTTCGAGCCAAGAGCACTGGGAGGATCGTCTGGACAGGTTCATCACAGCATCTGGCTTGGAATGGGCTGAAGATGTAGAAGATGAGCCCCAAGCTTCGTGGCTTCTGGTCGCAAGTTATGGATGATATCCCTGATGGTCTTCACCGTGACTGGCTCATAGACAATGAGTTCGTGGATCTCCTAGAACTCTGGAGTAACCAGCCGGACTGGTCCTATGAAGATGTCAGACAGTGGTACTTCACCCATGATTGTCAAGTCTGCCGACTCAAAGGACCCAATGAGTCGTGCCTAGATTGCTAGGAGACTATTATGATTTCATTCGGCCTTATAATTGACGAGGCTGGCGTCCCTGGCCTCTATAAGTCTGTCGAGAGAGCCAAGAAGCAGGTAGAGGAAGAGATTAAAAGTTGTTACGGGGTAGATGTGTGGGAGGAAGTTGGATACAAGTGTGTGTGGATGACTCCGGTAGATGCCTGGTGGGAGACTGTGAGTGTCTACAGTCTTAATGACGACTGGGTAGAAGATTATGATTATCAGGTAGGTCCCATAATATTATCAGACGCTTGGCAACTGTATTAAGTAAGTAGTAACTTTGGACTAGGTCACAATAGTAAGAAAGCCCCTCAACCTTGAGGGGCTTTCTCATGTCATCTGTTAGGCTGTGCTCTGAAAGGTGTTAGTACTGCCATCAGGAAGACTGAAGGTTGTCATTGCAGAGTTCTTTATAAGAGGCAACGCCTTGTCTATGGAATAGGCATTAAAGGTGTCAGTAGGTTCTTTCACATCTATTCTACTCTTTGATGTGCCGCTGCGGAACTCGAACAAGTAACTGAACCAAACACCGGACTTATCCGCAGGATCTGAAACCTCTAATCCTATGAATAACACATCACTGAAAGTTCTCATCATGACTTGACTCTTACCCGTCTGCGTCTTACTCTGGCTCTTCAGCATAAGAGTATAAGGTCCCGAATCTGAAGATCTAATAAGAGAAGACCATTCACTCTGAAGACTAGACAGTCCTAAAGTATTCAATATCTCTACATCTAAGAATCCGGACTTTACTCTGATATTACTGCTAGTGATTTCCACTGCACGCGGTCCATAGAGAGCTCCGAGACTCTTATTCTCCGAGTCGAAGATCTGTACTGAGGTGATAGAGAAGGCCTCATATTTGTCTTTCTCAGGAGACTCAGGAGCCACGGTATTCTTTTTGCCTAGCAGAGTGACCTGATCTACAGTACTCGTGCGAACTGACCAGACTTTGACGTTTCTACTAAAGCCAGAACCCTCAGGCGCGTTGGCGTGAAAGACAGTCCTGTCTTCCTGCTCATCATACCAGTCAGCCACCACATAGGTGGGAGCAGTCATTCCATTACGCAGTACCTTGAACTCGTAGGTACCCAGACCTTCAACCTCTAGCCGTTCTGGCTGAGGAAACTGCTTTACATCCCAACCCTCACCCAGGGATGCCAAGAATTCTTCTTTATCAGTAGCCATTGTGTGTTCCTTTAGTGTAGTGTGTTATGGCTTGTATATTAAATTATTATGAAGTTATAAGCCTTTAGGAAATATCGGTCTTTTCCACGAAATGCTTCTTAAGCCGTCTGAAGAACATGTAGTAGCCTACCACAGTTCCTACTCCCTGAAGTACATTCAACACAGTGAGAAATACAAGCATCAACTATCCTCGCAAGGGCACTCAAGCCTGTGTAACCAGGAGAACCTGTGTAACCAGGAGAACCTGTTTCCTTACAGCCGCAGCGGTCTGCACATTGAGTAGGAGCAATAAAGTAACCACTGGGAGAAAGTTTAACTAATACTTTATCATCCCCTAGTGTCTCTAAAATACGGAAGGTATTAGTCTTTTTACGCTTGAAAGGATTCCACACATGTTACTCTGCCAAGCCTGGTATAGTCTTCCTCATGATATAGACCTACAGATACTTTAAAATTAGGAGATGTAGCCGTAATCCCCACGGATGCTTCTATCTCGTGTCCTTTAAGCTCAGTGATGGTCCAGACTTTTATTTTTCTAGCATCATCTAGATTCATGAAAACTGGCTGAACCTTTCCACTTTTGCTGTGGTGGACCCAGGAGTACTCGCGCTGCCCTCAGTGTAGGCAGGCACCTCTGCAACAGGCAGAGGCGGTGTATATGAGGTGTCTGGAGCTGCTGGAGCAAACTCATCAGGAAGGTCGTCATCCACAACTCCTAGCCCTTCCTTCAGGGCTGCCAGCACCTTGGTATCGTGATTGGCATAGGCTGACTCAATGTACTTTATAGCGGCTGCTACATCGTAAGAGTGATCAAGATCAGAACTAACCTGGTATTGCTCGAATGTGGGTTCGGGCATTATCTGTGCAAGACTCCGCGCTTCGGTCTTAGCTTCCTGAACCCACTGGGAGTGCACAGCATAGCTCTTCTCACGCTCTTCCTCTGTTCCGTACAGGTCTTCATCATCTTCTAGGTAATCGTCTTCATTCTCCAGTGGCTCTCCGAGATCAGCAGCATAGAGAAACATGGCAGATGACGGCGCCACATAGTCGGCCGGATGAATATAGGAATCTAGCAACTCAACAGAGACAGAGTGCACTACATGCTCAGGGAGTGCGTGTTGTGCGGCTCTCACTTTGCTGGTAAATATTCCTACCAGGGCGGAATCACCGTCAATTACCACATAGAAGTTCTTAATACTATTTAGACTCACTGTTTTCCTCTTCTAGTATATAATCCACACAACAATTCTGTCCTTCATCATGAGCAGAGCATAAAAACCCATACTTCTCATGTGCCGATTTCAACCATTGCTTCTGGACTGCAGTCAATGACTCACCGAACTCTCTAAAAGAAGTACCGTCCTCCTCCGTGTATTCGGCGTCCTCATATGGGGAATGGAACATATACTCAGTATCCCAGTTTGTAGACCCACGATTGTCACAGTCACTCGGACAAGGACAGGTCTCTTCCTCGCAGTTACCCACAGTGATTCTCCTCATAATGTGTAGAGAAGTTATCCAGATAAGACAACTGTGTCAAAGTCAGGTGTTCAGCCATTAAGAGCCTCGCCCTCAAGTATCAAAACCCGTTCCAGGGTTGTGGCAAGGTGCACAGAGCCGTGCAGTCTCAACTCGATAGCCAGCTCTCTCGCCGCGTCTCTGTGGTCCGGCAATACCGTTCTCAGAGCTTTCACGAGAGCCTCGAAGTCAGCCACGATAGCCTCATCTACTCTGTCCCCCTCGGCTTTAGCCGTAAACTTCTCTATCAGAGCCAGAGAGTTTCTGACTTCCTTGATGGCATTCAATGCGAGGAGGTCGTTTCCAAGAGCATGCGCTCGACTCTGAATCTCCCGCGCGGTGGCAACAGTCTCAGCAAGCATCTGATTGATGACCTTCTGATCAGTGGTGAGGCCTGCTGCTATAAGTTCTTCCGTATTACCTCGAACAACAAGAGCATTGTTTATAATCACAGACTCTGCCAGATGCGCCTGAGAATGACGATACAGGGCAGAGGCAGTTACCTCGTACTTCTCAGCAAGAATAGAATGAGGAACCTTAGCGGCAAGATCAATATCAATCTCTACATGTCGCTCATTGGTACATATGGAACAGGCGCGGGGCAAAGTAGTTATCCCTCTTCTGCTAGCAGGTGTTCTTTAACCATCGGAGAGCTCTCTAGCGGGTATTCTAGCTCTGCTTTACGCTTGGCTACGAAAAACCAGTCTAAATAAGGATATTCTTCAAAGTGTTTTACCCCCATAAGAAAACCCTGAATGAAATGGTACCTTGTCGCGGCGACACTTGCATCAGAGCAATCTTCACAGACCATTACATCCCCTGATACAGACTGGGAACAGGATTGTGCTCAATGTGGCTTTCCAGGAAGAACAATGCTGATTCTACTGCTTCTTCAACACCGGCATAGAGTTCTTGCAGGGGATGAAAAAGGTCCAGCATATAGAAAACTGTAGACCTCAGTGTCTCCTGAGGGAGAGCTGAGAGATCCATAGATCTTAGGTACCTGATACGCTGTTCTAGGTCATGTCTCATATGTCGCTCCAGTACGCTAGTCTTACTTGTCTAAGCCAATATGATACTGCTTCATAGTCTGGATTCATTGGCAAAGGGGATTTCGCCTCATTGTACTCTCGCTTCCAGTGTTCCAGCCATGCCTTGACTTCATCAGGGTCATTAACGGCCATCTCTGCAAAGTCCCAGCAGTCTTGAGGCTTTTCCAATCTGACTGTTAGATTAGCCGTAGTATACAGCTGATAACCCTGTAGTACAAGCCTAAACAAATGCCTGGCGTGCTTGCTGGCACGCTTGTCGGAGATGTCAGAATTGAATTTCCCACGGTCTAGGTACCGGCGGAACTGCTGGTCAGCATAGCCTAGATACGAATCTCTAACCCTGTACTTGGACAGGAAAGCTCTGCGGATGAAAATTAGGCCTGCGCCAAGCTCCGTGCTGGTAATATACAAGTGTTGAGGTAACCAAAGAAGTTCATTTAAAGTAGGATTTCCGCCAAGGCAAAGCCTAGCGAACTTAGCTGCCTCATGCATAACTTTGTCAGCTGGTTCATGTTCTTGAACAGTTTCAACTGGTTTATCCAGCCCTACCAGATCTATAGTATCGTGTGCAAAGACACCTAGAAAGTCTACGTCAGAGTTCTCTGTCTGGAGTCCATACGCTGTGCTACCAACTATCCCTTTAATGAGGGTGTTCATCAGTCCTCCGGAAAGAACTTATCAAGAGCCTCTAGCGCATGCTCAAGAGCATGCTTTTTCTCCTTGGCTTTGCCCCAGGCTTCTCGCATCTCTTCCGGTACCTCTTCTGCACTGAACCAGTCCAGTCCGTCGTAAAGGCCACCTTCCCAATCTGCTTTAGCGAGAATGTCCTCGTAAGAGTAAACCTTAGTCATAACCGTCCTTGATGCTTCTCTTCCCAATGTCTACTGCATAACTCTAACACATCATCTAGTGTATTGTCAATAGTGAGTTCCACTGTCCAAGGACATAATGGATCTAAACAGGTCACGAATGCGTACGATCCCCAAACTACCGGAGCGGCATCCTCATAGAGATCCCGGTATCTGATATCGCTGCCTATGAAGAACTTATCCCAAATCCAGTATGGAACGGGTACCATATCAGCCTACTTAGTGTCTTCGTCTCGGTCTTGCTGCTCTGCTACATGCTTAACCTCGGCACGAAGTCCTCTTATTTCTTCTAGAAGAACAAGTTGATTCTTATTTATAACCATTAGTTCATCTGTATTAGACTCAGTATGGACAGCTACTTCTCCACTTATGCGGTCTCCCCTGTTAGCAGAAATCTGAAGAATGATGCCTTGGACGGCAGCGATCATACTAAGGCCGATGTTCAATAGCAACCACGGATAGGGATCAAGGCCGTGATTCTTATCTACCACTGATTGTAAGAGAACCCAGATTAGAATACCAGCGGCCACAGAACCTAGAGCTACCCAGGTTCCAAACCAGTGCTTTAATACATCTGCTGCTCTCTCCCCGAATGATAACTGCTTGTCAGTTCTTACAGCAGGATGCTTACGCCATAAGTCTATGCCGTGCTTAACCATCATCTCGCACCAGTTGTTTCTTCAGCTCATGGGTCTGCGCAGCGAGAGCTGCCTTATTCTCTTGATCAATCCGTGCTGTCTGCGCACGAAGCTTCACAACGACGCCTAGAAATGTTACACCAGCAGACAGAAGGACTGCTGCTGATGATATCAGTGAGGCTACTATTATCGGATTCATTTGTTCTCGTACTCAGCACGTTTCCAGCTAAGGTGTTCTTCAGAGGATAGAGGAACAGTTAGTTTGGGGTCTAATCTTTGACCAGTTTTAACTATATCCCACTCCACAGGCTGATCACCCATGAATCTCGCAACCTGAGCAGGGTGAGTATCTTGATACTCTTCCTTGTACTCTTCGTCACGGAGTGAGTAGAGCCATGCTGATGCCATTGCGATTACCTGAAGCAATTCATCTTTAAGGTTCTGCGGATCAGCATTGTCATAGGTAAGCGATCTTGCTACTTCCCCGATCTCCTCTGAAAGCACAATGAACTTGACCTCGTTTGGCATACCCGAACTGGTGGGAACCTTATCAAGGCCATGCTTTTCTGCGGCTGAATAAAGTTCCTGGTCTACTTGGTAGGGAAGATATGTGTTAAGCCACTCCCACAACTCGTCATACCAGATAGAAGGGACTGAATGCTTGTGCTCTGGTCTACTCATTCTATACTCTCTGTTGTGTGGTCCTGCGTTACATCGGCTTCGAGCTTCGTACCCTGTGGGAATAATCCCGGGACTATCACATTGTATTTCTTATGCAGCTTAATTCCCAGACGAGTATAGAAAACTTCTGAGCTCGCCAGGTCTAGAAAGATGTGCATGCAGGCAGCGACGACTACAGCAAGGACTACCACAGTAAGAGGAACCAATCCCAGTATCACTAGATAAGTTAACACTGCTTGCATACTACTCCTATATATGACTTGTGCAGGGTCTAGGTACAGTTATCTTGAATTCTCAAGCACTATAGCATAGATATGCATCAAGTGTCAAGTGACGCATCAAGGAATCGAACCTCACCAGCCGAAGCGCGTGGGCTACAACCACGCGGGAACCCCAGTTCCCCATATACGCCGTGTGCGTAATTAGATCAGTCTCGCCGGTCATAGTGTACCTTAGCGACCATTGAGCATCACTTTTCGCCTACACGCGCCGATCGGTCAGTGAGGCCGTAGACATTACGCGTGCCTACCGTGGAATACCTCGGATTTGAACCGAGAAACCTCCGCATTGCAAAAGCGGCGCTCTACCAATTGGAGCTAGTATCCCTAGTAAATATTCAGTTATCAGCGGAAGAGACAGGAATCGGACCCGCTACCGTGTTACCGGCGCTAGTTTTCAAGACTAGTTGTCCCCATGGACCACTCTTCCATGACTGGTCTTTTATGCACATTCCTCAGCATACGGCTGAGTTTAGTTCCAGTCCAGCACGCGGAAACTGCATGGATCGAACATGCGCAGGCTTTCGCCTGACTCCGGTTTAGCAAACCGGTGCCTTACCTCTCGGCCAAGCTTCCAGTGCAACTGTCAAGGCATCTTGCTTGCCAAGTACCGCGCTTGTGACCGTTGCCGCCACGCGTACAGGATGAGAGAATCGAACTCCCGCTTTCTCGGTGTAAACGAGAAGCCCTACCATTA
>Ga0210401_10000059_pt1 | contig 125774 bp, 126 predicted proteins | sample IncBWH32MmetaG_FD_150866 | JGI IMG/M metagenome (GOLD analysis project Ga0210401, IMG submission 150866) | Forest soil microbial communities from Barre Woods Harvard Forest LTER site, Petersham, Massachusetts, United States - Inc-BW-H-32-M | ecosystem: Environmental > Terrestrial > Soil >...
CGGCTCGTGCGGGTCGTCCAGGCTGCCGGTCACCGACTGCCAGAAGCCGGCGTGGTCGGCGCGCTCCAGCAACAGCGTGCGAAGGCGCGGCGTATAGATCACGACCAGCACGGATTCAGGCACCTTGAACCCCACGGTGGCCACCCCACAGCGCTTCGAGCAGGCCGGCGCCAGCCTCACCGATCCGACACGGCGGCTTTGGTCTCGGTGCGCAAGCGGATGTGCAGCTCCCTGAGCTGGTGCTCGTCCACCGGCGATGGCGCCTGGGTCAGCAGGCATTGCGCGCGCTGCGTCTTGGGAAAGGCGATCACGTCGCGGATCGATTCCGCGCCCGCCATCAACGTGACGGTCCGGTCCAGGCCGAACGCAATGCCGCCATGGGGCGGCGCGCCGTACTGCAGGGCATCGAGCAGGAAGCCGAATTTGGCGCGCGCCTCCTCGGCGCCGATCTTCAACGCCTCGAACACCTTGCTTTGCACGTCGGCGCGGTGGATCCGGACCGAGCCGCCGCCGATTTCCCAGCCGTTAAGGGCCATGTCGTAGGCCTTGGCGAGGCATCTTCCCGGATCGGACAGCAGGTAGTCTTCATGGCCGTCCTTGGGCGACGTGAACGGGTGGTGGGCGGCGACCCAGCGCTGCTCCTGCTCGTCGAACTCGAACATCGGGAAATCGATCACCCACACCGGCCGCCAGCCCGGCTCGAACAGGCCGTGGCTGCGGCCGAATTCGGAATGCCCGATGCGGGTGCGCAGGGCCCCCAGGCCGTCGGCCACCACGCGCGCCCGGTCGGCGCCGAAGAAGATCAGGTCGCCGTCCTGCGCACCGGTGCGCTCGATGATGGCCGCCAGCGCGCGGTCGTGCAGGTTCTTGATGATCGGCGACTGCAAGCCGTCGCGCCCGCGCGAACGCTCGTTGACTTTCACGTAGGCGAGACCCCGGGCCCCATAGATCGCGACGAATTGCGTGTACGAATCGATTTCGGACCGCGGCATCTGGCCGCCGGCCGGCACGCGCAACGCGGCCACGCGCCCATCGGCCAGTTCGGCGGCGGAGCGGAACACCTTGAAGTCGACGTCGCGCATCACGTCGGTCAGATCGGTCAGCTGCAGCGCCACCCGCAGATCGGGCTTGTCGGAGCCGTAGCGGCTGATCGCTTCCTGATAAGTGATCACCGGAAACGGGTCGGGCAGCTCGACCTCGAGCGTCTGCGCGAACACGGTGCGGATCAGATCCTCCATCAGCGCGCGGATCTCGCGTTCGTCCAGGAACGAGGTCTCCACATCGATCTGGGTGAACTCGGGCTGGCGGTCGGCGCGCAGGTCCTCGTCGCGGAAGCACTTGGTGATCTGGTAGTAGCGGTCGAACCCCGCCACCATCAGCATCTGCTTGAAAAGCTGCGGCGACTGCGGCAGCGCGAAGAACATCCCCGGATGCACCCGCGAGGGCACCAGGTAGTCGCGCGCCCCCTCCGGCGTACTCTTGGTCAACATCGGCGTCTCGATGTCGATGAAGCCGTGCGCATCCAGGTAGCGGCGCACCGCGCTCGCCACCCGGAAGCGCAAGCGCAGGTTGCGCTGCATCACCGCACGGCGCAGGTCCACCACCCGGTGCGTCAACCGCGTCGCCTCGGACAGGTCCTCCTCGTCGAGCTGGAACGGCGGCGGCACCGACGGATTCAGCACCGTCAGGCGTTCGCACAGGACCTCGACCTCGCCGCTGGTCAGCGCCGGGTTGGCCGTGCCCTCCGGCCGGCGCCGCACGGTGCCATCGACCCGCACGCAATATTCGCTGCGCACGCCTTCGGCCGTTTCGAACACCTGCGGGCGGTCCGGATCGCACACGACCTGGACCAGGCCCTCGCGATCGCGCAGGTCGATGAAAATGACGCCGCCGTGATCGCGCCGGCGATGCACCCATCCGTACAGCTCCACCGGCTGACCGATGAAGCGCCGGTCGACCAGCCCGCAGTATTCGGTTCTCATCACGGACCTTTCGAGATTTGCGCGGCCCTGGGCGCAGCCTCGGCGCCGACCACGCCCAGCGAGATCACGAACTTCAGCGCCTCGTCCACGCTCATCTGCAGTTCGCGCACTTCGCCCGGCGGCACGATCAGCGTATAGCCCGAAGTCGGGTTGGGGGCCGTCGGCACGTAAACGACCAGGTAGTCGCGGCCCAGGCCGCCGCCGAGCCGCTCGCTGGGCGAGCCGACCACGAATGCGACGGCCCATTGTCCGCGCTGCGGAAACTCCACCAGCACGGCACGGCGGAACGAATGTCCATCAGGTGAAAGCAGCGTGTCCGATACCTGCTTGACGCTCGAGTAGATCGAACGCACGATCGGGATGCGCGACAGCAGCCTCTCCCACCACCGCACCATGCGCTGGCCCATGATGTTGGCGGCGGCCATGCCCGTGAGCAGCAGCACCAGCCCCGACAGCAGCGCCCCGGCCCCCGGCAGCGGAAAGCCCAGCCAGCTTTCGGGGCGCCACGGCGGCGGCAACAGCAGCAGCGTGCGGTCCATGCTGGAGACGATCAAATCCAGCACCCAGAGAGTAAACGCCAGCGGGATCCAGATCAGCAGCCCGGTGATCAGGTATTTTTTCAGCGGCATGGTTGGCTTGGCCGACGATCCGCGGCTTGCGGCGCCCGCAACTCGGGCCAGCGGACGCAAATCCCCCGGGCTCCCCGGCCCTTGTTCGGGCGTCGAAAATCTAATCTAGCAGGCCAGGGTTCCGGATCGAAGCTGGCCGCGAGCCTCGATCGGCCGGCACCCCCTCATCGCGTCAGCTGCAAGTGGAGCAGCCGCCGCTTCCGCAGCTGCCGGCAGCAGGGGTATCGGCACTTTTTTCCGTCTTGGCCTTGCCATCCGATTCGCTCGACTTGGCAGCGGTTGCGCCCTTCTGGCCGCTGTTCTTGAAGTCGGTCGCGTACCACCCGCTGCCGCGCAACTGGAAGCCAGCCGCGGTCAGCTGCTTCGAGAGCGTCTCAGCCTGGCACTGCGGGCAACGGGTCAACGGTGCATCGGACACCTTCTGCAGCACGTCCCGGCTGTGGCCGCAGGACGAGCACTTGTAGGCGTAGATCGGCATTCTTTCGCCTCGATTCTTCAGTAACTGGCTGAATTATAAGGGTCAGGAGCACGTTCCCAACCCCGAATGTTGGGGCGATTTGTGCGGCATCAAGGGCTTTGGGACGGCCTCCGCCCGCCCGCGGTCAGTCCTCTTCTTCTTTGCGGTGTGCCTTGTGGTCGGCGGCAAGCTGCTGCTGGACGTTCGGTGGCACCGGCTCGTAGCGCGAAAGCTCCATTGAATAGCTGCCGTTGCCTTGCGTGATCGCCTTCAGCCGGCCCGCATAGCCGTCCAGCTCCGACAGCGGCACGGTCCCCGATACGATCATCAGCCCGCCGGCCAGATTGCCGGTGCCGGTGACCTGCCCGCGTCGCGACGACAGATCGCCCGTGATGTCGCCCATGTTCGAGTCGGGGCACACGATCTCGACGTTGACGATCGGTTCCAGCACGATCGGTCGCGCCTTGCCCAGCGCGTCCAGAAAGGCCTTGCGCCCGGCCGCGACGAAGGCCACCTCCTTGGAGTCCACCGGGTGGTGCTTGCCGTCGTACACGATGACCCGCACGTCCTGCATCGGATAGCCGGCCACCGGACCCTGGCCGAGCACCTCGCGCACGCCTTTCTCGACGGCCGGAATGAACTGGTACGGGATCACGCCGCCTTTGACCTGGTCGACGAACTCGAAGCCCGCACCCCGTGCCAGCGGCTCCACCCGCAGGTAGACCTCGCCGAACTGGCCGGCGCCGCCGGTCTGCTTCTTGTGCCGAGCGTGTCCCTCGGCGTTGGCCGTGATCGTCTCGCGGTACGGTATCCGCGGCGGCCGGGTCGACACCTCCAGTTTGTACTGCACCGACATCCGCTCCAGCACCGATCGCAGGTGCAGGTCGGACAGCCCGCGCAGCACCGTCTCGTTCTGGCCCACGTCGTGGTCGATCACCAGCGTCGGATCTTCGGCCGCGAGCTTGCTCAGCACCTCCGAGATGCGCCCCTCGTCGCCGCGCCGCACCGGCTCGACCGCCAGGCCGAACATCGGTTGTGGAAACTCCAGCGGCTTCATCCGGATCATGTCTTCGTCGTGCGAATCGTGCAGAACGCAATCGAACACGATCTCGTCGACCTTGGCGACCGCACCGATGTCGCCGGGGATCAGGCGCGCCACCTCGACCGTGTCCTTGCCCATCAGCAACAGCGGGTGTGCGACCTTGAAGGGCTTTCTGCCGTCGCCGACGTACAGCTGGGTGTCGCGCGTGATCGTGCCCTGGTGCACGCGGAAGGTCCCGATGCGCCCGATGTACGGGTCGTTGACGATCTTGAACACGTGGGCGAGCACGTGCCGGGCCGGGTCCGGCTCGGAGCGGAACGAGCGCGCGTCTGCCTCCGGCCCCGTGTAGAACAGCGGCGGGTTGCCTTCGCCCGGATGCGGAAGGTGCCGGACGAACACCTCCAGCAGGTCCTGCACGCCGGCGCCGGTGCGCGCCGACACGAAACACACCGGCACCAGGTGGCCCTCGCGCAGGGCTTTTTCGAGCGGCGCGTGCAGGGTGGAAGGGTCCACGCTGCCCTGCTCCAGGTAGCGCGTCATCGCCTCCTCGTCGACCTCGACCACCTGTTCCATCACGCGCCGGTGTACGTCGGCGACCGACATGAAATCGGCTTTGCCATGGTCCTCGGCAAAGCAATCGATCACGCGGGCGCCACGATCGGACGGCAGGTTCAGCGGCAGGCATTCGGGACCGAAAAGCTCCTGCACCTGCTCCAGCAACGCCGGCAGATTCAGGTTGTCGGCGTCGATCTTGTTGATCACGATCATCCGGCACAGGTTGCGCTGCTTGGCCCACTCCATCGTGCGGCGCGTGGTCAGCTCGATGCCGGAGGACGCGTTGATCACGACCGCGACCGTTTCGACCGCATCGAGCGCCCCGATCGCCTGGCCGACGAAATCCGGGTAGCCGGGCGTGTCGATCAGGTGTATGCGCGTATCGCGCCAGTCCAGGTGCACGATCGCCGAGCGCAGGGAATGCTGTGCGGTCTTCTCCATCGCGTCGAAGTCGCACACGGTGGTGCCCTTTTCGACCGCGCCGGCGGCGCCGATCATTTTCGACTTGACCAGCAGCTGCTCGGCCAGCGTCGTCTTGCCGGCCGCGCCGTGGCCGACCAGCGCCACGGTTCTAAGCCTGTCGGTCGTGAATTCGGCCATCGCGCGCTCCCTCGATTTGTTCTGGTCGGGCGGCCCATGCCCGGCCGGCGCGCTATCGGCGGACCCGGCAGTGCTAGTTTACGTCGCAGTCGGGGGCGGGACGAGCGCCCAGGCGCCCGCGCCCAGAAGACCGGGCTGCGCGTGAGCGATCGCGAAGGTCGGGATCGTTTGCATCAGGGAGCTGAAGCGCCCCTTACTCTCGAAACGCTGGCGCAACCCGCCCTGGCAGATCCAGGGCAGCAGCGTCCGCGTCAACGCGCCCCCCAGGTAGACGCCGTCCCAGGCCCCGTACATCAGCGCCACATCGCCCGCGAAGGATCCCAGGATCGCGCAGAACAGCTCCACCGTGCGCGCGCATGCGGCATCGGTGCCGACGCATGCGCCGGCCGTGATCCCTTCCGGCGTGTCGATCGTCGCGGCGGTGCCTTCGATGGCGCAAACCGCCGCGTACAGGTTCTGCAGGCCCGGACCAGAGACCAGGCGTTCGACCGATACGCGCGCATGCCGCTTCATCACGTACCGAAGGATGGCGATTTCGTAGTCGTTGCCCGGCGCGAAGGCGATATGACCACCCTCGGACTCGATGACCGCGGCACGCCCGTGCCGCAGCATCAGCCGACACACGCCGAGCCCGGTTCCGGGCCCCAGGACCGCGTAGTGCCGGTCGGCGCCGTCCGTGACCGCCCGCACCGACGCGTTGCCGATGGGCGCGAGCTCGCCCGGCTCCAGGTGCGGCACGGCCATCCCGACCGCGGCGAGATCGTTGATCACGTGGATCTGATCGAGCCCGAGTGTTTCCCGCAGCGCCGCGATCGAGAACGACCAGGCATTGTTGGTGATGCTGACCTGATCGCCGGTGATCGCGGAGGCCACCGCAAGGACCGACCGGCGCGGCCCGGCTACCCCGAGGCCGGCCAGGTAATGAGCGGCCGCCTGCGCCAGTGAACCGAACTGGAGCACGGCAAATTCGCGCACCGAAACCAGCAGCGGGCGCCCTGCGGGGTCCGCCTCGGCCAGGGCAAAGCGCACGTGGGTGCCGCCGACGTCGGCCACCAGGACCGGCCCGGATTTGTCGTCCATGTCTTCGTCCATGCCTAATTGTGCCAAGCGCGCCGCTGGCGCGCCTGCCACGCGAGCCGAGGTCCAATCGAGGGCGCAGCGATCTGGTGCATGCGACAATCGCGCTGCCGCCCTTCGTATCCGTCCCGGTGAATCCGATCGACCCCGCTGTCCGGGACCCCGCTGCCCCGCCGACCTGGCGTCGCTTCAGCGGCGCGCTGTCCGGTGCGGAGCAGCGCGAATTCGTCCCGTTCGTGCATCGGCTCATCGCGACCGCGTTTACGACGATCCGGAAGCATTTCCTGCGGCCGCTGGCCGTGGACTCCAAGGCCGACGCCTCACCCGTCACGCAGGCGGACCGCGAAACCGAAGTGGCTCTCCGAACGCTGATCCGGGAGCATTACCCGCGCCACGCGGTACTGGGGGAGGAGTACGGGCAGGTCGGCGGCGGCCCCTACCGCTGGGTGCTCGATCCGATCGACGGCACCCGAGCCTTCGTCAGCAACTGCTTCCTTTTCGGAACACTGATCGCGCTGGAGCGCGACGACGGTGCCGGATTCGTTCCGGTGCTCGGCTGCATCGCCCACGGCGCGGCCGGCGCCGCGCTGATCGGGCATCGCGACGGCACCACGCTCTTCGTTGCCGGCGCCGGCGAGCGGCCGGCGCGCGTGCGCGCGTGCAGCCGCCTGCAGGACGCCACCGTGCTGTCCAGTTCGACCTGGGTCGGGCGCGAGCAGAACGATGCGGAGGACATCGAATCGGTGGCGCGCGCTGCCCGCATGTACCGGTCCTGGGGAGACTGCTTCGGTTATTTCTCGCTGGCCACGGCGGGCGCCGACGTGATGCTCGATCCGCAGCTGGAATACTGGGACGTGGCGGCGATCGTTCCGGTGATCGAAGGCGCCGGCGGCCGGGTCACCAGCTGGCGGGGCGGCGATCCGCTCGCCGAGCCGTCGCTGATCGCGACCGCCGGCGGGCTGCACGAGCAGGTGCTGGAGCGGTTGAAGTCGCGGGCTTGATTTCGATGCGCTGACCGGAGCGTTGGCCGATCCGTACCCCCGTCGAAGCGCTCAAGGCTCCCGCAGGATCTCCGCCAGAAAGGCGTCCCCGTACTCCTCGAGCTTCTTGTGCCCCACGCCGTACACGTTCAGGAACTCGCCACGCGTCCGCGGCGTGCGCAGGGCCATGTCCTGCAGCGACCGGTCACTGAAGACCACGAACGCGGGCACTTTGCGTTCGTCCGCCAGCTTCTTGCGCAGCGCGCGCAACCGCTCGAACAGGCCCTGGTCCCGGATCGCCTCGACCGGCTCGAGCGTGTCGCCGTCGGGTTCGTAAGGCAACGAGCCCTCGAGCGATGGGCGCTTCTTCGGCCGCTCCTTGTTCTGCGCCGGCGCGCCGACGGGGTGCGCGTCGCGGACGATGTCGAGGCCGAGGCAGGTCCCGCATGACTCCCCGCAGGCCTCGATGACTTCAGCGAAATGGCCGGCCAGGCGGCGCCACAGGCAGGTGCTGTCGTCGGCGAGGTCGAACATGCGGCGCACCGCGCGGCGTTGTTGAGCGGCCACCTCGGGAGCCTGGACTTCGGAGTTTTCGAGCAGCCGGTCGTGCGACATGACGTCGGCCCAGGAGTAGAAAAGGACGCAGTCGGCGGCGGCTCCGTCGCGCCCGGCGCGGCCGATCTCCTGGTAGTAGCCCTCGATCGAGCGCGGCATGTCGCGGTGCAGTACGAAGCGCACGTTGGATTTGTCGATCCCCATGCCGAAGGCGATGGTCGCGCAGACGACATCGAGGTCGTCGCGGCTGAACCTGTCCTGGGTGCTGGCGCGCTGCTCCGACGTGATTCCCGCGTGGTAGGCGGCCGCGCGGACGCCCTTTGCCTCGAGGAACTGCGCGGTCGCCTCGGCGGCCTTGCGCGACAGGCAGTAGACGATGCCGGACTGGCCGCGTCGTTCGCGCACCAGCCGCAGGATCATGTCGCGCACGCCGTCGCCCTGACCTTTCTTGACCGCGAACAGTTTCAGATTGGACCGGAAGAACGAACCGCGAATCTCCAGCGGATCCTTCAACGCGAGCTGCTCGATGATGTCGTTCTTCACGTGCGGCGTTGCGGTCGCGGTCAGGGCCAGCACGGGGATTCCGCTGAAGCGCTGTTTCAGACCGGCGAGGTTGCGGTAGGACGGGCGAAAGTCATGTCCCCATTCGCTGATGCAATGCGCCTCGTCCACCGCAACCAGCCTCAGGTCGAGCGAGTCCAGCAACCGACCGACCGACGCATCGATTCCTTCCGGCGCGGCGTAGAGCATCTCGAACTCGCCCGCCCGCAGCCGCGCTTCGCGCCGCGACCGCTCGGCCGGGTCGAGGGACGAGTTCAGGAACGTCGCCCGCATGCCGACCTCGTCCATCGCGTCGACCTGGTCCTTCATCAGCGAAATCAGCGGTGACACGACCAGCGTTATCCCGCCCATCAAGCGGGCCGGGATTTGATACGTGACCGACTTGCCGGCCCCCGTCGGCATCACCCCAAGGCAATCGCGCCCGGCCATCGCGGCGCGGATGATCTCCAGTTGTCCCGCCCGAAACTTCGGATACCCGAACACCTCCTTCAGCATCGCCAGCGCGCGCTCATCGCCGGCAGCGGCGTGAGCCTGCTTTGTGCGCTCCGCCGCCTGGCGCAGCAGCTGAAGGGTTTCGGGCGTGAACAGCAACGGCGCCTCGCGATACCGCAACCGGAGCCTCTGCAGTCTTGCTTCGACCGCATCCGCGGGCAGTGCAGCGAGCGAGCGGGCCTCGGCCAGGATTCCGTCCGGTGTGCCATATTTCGGATCGAGCATCTCCATGCCTGTCGGTCCTCCGGGCCGCGGCTACTGGCCGGCGATCACGTTGCGCCCCATGGAGCCAAAAGTTGGTGGAAATGCTGTGGACAGGCGGTGGACAAGCTGTGGATCAGCGGCAGGACCGCCGCCGTCACCGACTCAACAGCTTGAAGGCGCCCGAGATGATGCCGGTCATCGCGACCATCGGTCGACGACCTCCGGATCCACGCTCGTACGAATCTAGAACGGAATGTCGTCGTCCATATCCGCCACCGCCCCGGCGCCACCGGCCGGCTCCTTGGCGGGCTTGGCCGTGGCGGGCTTGGCCGCAGCGCGCGGTGCGCGCGGCTCCTCATCGGGTGGCGCGCCAGCGCCCTGGCGCGATCCGAGCATCTGCATCACGTCGGCCACGATTTCGGTCGTGTACCGGTCCTGGCCGTCCTTGTCCTGCCACTTGCGGGTGCGCAGCCGGCCCTCGATGTACACCGGCGAGCCTTTCTTCAGGTATTCGCCCGCGATCTCGGCCAGGCGCCCGAAGAAAGCAACCCGGTGCCACTCGGTTTCTTCGCGCTTTTCCCCGGTGTTCTTGTCCTTCCACTGCGAGGTGGTCGCGACCGAGACGTTCGTGATCGCAGCTCCGTCGGGACTGTAGCGGGTCTCCGGGTCGCGCCCGAGATTGCCGATCAGAATCACCTTGTTCACCGATGCCATGTTGGTCCCCTCACCCTCTCCCACCCACCCGTATCCCGGGCCAATCGATAAACTCCATCATAGTCCGCGGCGACGCCGCATTCACGAGTCGGTAAAGTGCCTTCAACCATACTACGCCGGCCGATTGCAAATCACTTCCCGGCAACGGGACGCCTGCGACCACCTGCGGCGGCAGTGCCGGTTCGGCGATGAAGGACGCCGCCCCCCAATGGTTCACCGAAGCCATCTCGTCGCCGTTCGACCGGCGCACGCTGGCGGTGGCGGGATGCGCGATCAACTACCTGACGTGGGGAGAGACCGATAAGCCGCCCCTGGTGCTGGTGCACGGGGGTGCCGCGCACGCCATGTGGTGGAGCGCGCTCGCGCCGCAGCTCGCGCGCCACTACTACGTCATCGCGCCGGACCTGAGCGGCCACGGCGACAGCGGCCACCGGGAGATCTACCCGGTGGAGGGCTGGGCGGACGAAGTCCTGGCCGTGAGCGATGCGGCCGCCAGCGGCCGCCCGCCGGTCCTGGTCGGCCACAGCATGGGAGGGCTGGTGAGCATCGTCGCAGCGGCGATCTACGGTGAACGCCTCGCCGGAGCGATCATCGTCGATGCACCGGTCAGGAAACCGGATCCCGAGAGCATCGAAGGCAAAGGCGGCAAGACCTTTCGCAAGCCGGGAACGTATCCCGACCTGCAGACGGCAATGGCCCACTTCAGGCTGATCCCGTCGCAGCCGTGCGAGCATGGCTTCATCCTGGAGCACATCGCCCGCCACTCGCTGCGTCAAACCGTGGATGGGTGGACCTGGAAGTTCGACCCCAGGGTGTTCCTGCGCGCTTCGCCCAAGTCACCGCGCGATTATCTTGCCGACGTGCGCTGCCGCGTCGCCTTGATGCGGGGCGAGTTCAGCGCCATCGTTCCGCCCGAGACCGGCGAGTACATGTACGAGCTGCTCAACCGGAACGCTCCGCTGGTCGAAATTCCCCAGGCGCATCACCACCTGATCCTGGACCAGCCGCTGGCGTTCATCGCTGCACTTCGGGCCCTGCTGGCCGACTGGGAGCATTCGGTGCCGCGTCCCCGGTCGGCATAATACGTTCATGCAATCCCGCGACGCACTGGTCTTGTTCGCCCACGGTGCCCGCGACCCGCGCTGGTCGGCACCGCTGCAGACGCTGGCAACGGCGATCCGGACCCGCGCCGGCGACGCGAGCGTGCACGTCGCGTTTCTCGAGCTGCAGAGCCCGACGCTGCCGGAGGCACTCGAGGCCGCGGTTTCCGAAGGCGCGCTGCGGATTCACGTCGTGCCGGTGTTCTGGGCCGGCGCCGGGCATGTCGAAAACGATCTGCCGCCGATCCTGGCCGCGTTCAGCTCGCGCTATCCGCAGGTGGTTGTCCGTACGCTGCCGGTGCTGTCGGAGCTGCCGGGGATGCTGGATTTCATCGCGAGCTCGGTAGCGGGCGCCCTCACCCCCTCCTCTGTCCCGGGGAAGTAAATTCCTATTTCGGTGGCGGCAATCCGGCATCGATCGAAAAGATCGCGCCAAATGCTCGCTTGCCCTGGGCGTCAACGCCGCCGTTGTAGGTGGTTCCATAGAGCTTGCCATCGGAGAACTGCTTCAAACTGGTGGCAAGTGAACCATCTGTGCCGTTGAACAGAACGGTCTGCAACAGGGTGCCGGAAAGCGTCAGCGAACGCACCCCGCCCCAGCCGCCGGCCCAGCTGTCGGTCACCCACAGATTGCCGTCCGTGGCCAGGATCACCTTGGAGGAAGGCCGGTTGCAGCAGCTCGATCCGTTTTGATAGATCTCCTGGTAGGCGCCCGACAGGCTGATCTGGAAAATGCTGGCAACGCCGTTGCTCTGGTAATGAACCGCGGCGCCATAGAGCAGGCCGTTGGGCGCCTGCACCAGCGGGCTCACGGGCACTTGCGGAAACGGGAAGTTGTGAATCATCGTGAAGTTGCCGCCCGGGCTCATCCGGAAAATGCCGCCGAATATCGGCGCGCCGGCCCCGTTGAAGAACGACGCGGGCCCATAGAAGTTGCCATCGGAGGCTTGCGTCAGACTGCTCACATCACTCCCATCGCTGGTGCCGTTGATGGTGTGCAGCACCGTGAAGACGCCGGCCGGGCTCAGCTGGAAGATGGTGCCGCAACCGAAGCTCTGGCAGCTTTGCCCCTGAAACGTCCCGCCACCCGCCGCCGTTCCGTAGAAGTTTCCATCGTGGCTCAGCATCAGGCTGCTCGGAAGCGCGCCGTCCGTGCAGTTCGGCGCCGAACAGAACGTGTGAATGATCTGGAAGCTGGCGCCGGATTTGCCGATCTTGAAGATATTGCCGGGTTGAGAAACCGCAAGTCCGGAAAACTGACCGCCTGAAGCGGCCACGCCGTAGAGAAATCCGTCGGCGCCTTCGACCAGGCTGGTGGGTTCCGCGCCATTGGGGAAGTGCCCGGCCGAGTTCGGCAAAAACGTATAGAGCAGCGTGAACTGTCCGACCGGGGTGATCTTGAAGATCGTGCCGCCATGGTCGAACGGGCGGCCGTACGAGGTCTCCTCGGTGGTAAAGGCAGTGCCGTAGAAATTTCCGTCCGACGCCTGTATCAGGGAACTCGGATCGGCGCCGTCCGGACAGGTATAGCCGGAATTGATGCAAGGGAAACCGAACAGTTCGCTGATCGTGGCGCCGTTTACTCCCGAGGCGGCCATTGCGATCGAAAATCCGGCGAGCATCGTCAGAGCGCGAGGCGGTTTCATCGTTACCCCCATTTTGGTCGTTGTTGGCGCTTCCAGGAGATAGACCGTGGATCGCCTGCGCTTTTCGGAGGAAGCGTTTTACGAACGGCGACCGCGATCAATCCGCGTCGCCCAGGCGACTTCAGTCTATTCCCGCCTCACCGGCTGAAGTTCAAGCCCCGCGCAAAATTCCTTGCGCGCGGGTCTGCTTAAGCCCTCGCCCGGACGGCCTTAAGGCCGACGTCCCGCGCGCATCGCCTTAAGCCCCAAGACGCACTGCTGACCTATCGTTGTTCCCGTGGCGTGATCACTCTGTGCAGCAGCTTGCCGCCGCGCACCACGCGGACCGCGCACAGCCGCCCGATGCGCGTGTGATCGAGCAGCCGGCGCAATTCGCCGATGGATGAGACGGCCACACCGTCCAGCCCGATGATCCAGTCGCCCGGCTCGATGCCGGCGGCCCGCGCCGGGCTGTCCGGCGCCACGTCCCCGACCCGTACACCGTGCGCCTGCTCCACCCCGATCGCGCGCTGAAGCAGGCGCGGTATCGAGGCGGTCGTACCGGTGAGGCCGATGAAGGCGCGCCGCACCCGGCCGTGCGCCATCAGCTCGGTCACCACCCAGTGCGCCGTATCGATTCCGACCGCGAAGCACAATGCCTGCGCGCCCGGGATGATCGCCGTATTGACGCCGATCACCTCGGAAGCCGAGTTAACCAGCGGGCCGCCCGAGTTGCCCGGGTTCAGCGCCGCATCGGTCTGGATCAGGTCTTCGATCAGGTTGCCGTCGCGCGCCGGCAGCGAGCGTCCCAGCGCTGAAATCACGCCGGCCGTGACCGTGTTCTCGAATCCGTACGGATTGCCGATTGCGATGGCCACCTGCCCGACCCGAAGCGTGGCCGAGCGGCCCAGACGCGCCGTCGCCAGGCCGCTGGCGCGCACCCGCACCACCGCCAGGTCGGTCGTCGGGTCATCGCCGATCGGGTCGGAATCGAATTCGGACCCGTCGGGAAAGACCACATGGACCGTGCCGGCTCCGCGCACCACATGGCTGTTGGTCAGCACGAAGCCGTCCGGGGTGAACGCGAACCCCGATCCCGCGCCGCCCACCTCGTGCAATCTGCCGCTGCGATCAGCCAGCCGGCGCCGCACCGAAATCGCGCACACCGCCGGACCCACACCAGCCACGGTGTCGACCACCGTCCGCGAATAGGCGTCCAGCCGGTCCTGATCGCTCGCGGCCCGCGCGTCCGGCGCGGCCCCTGCGGGTTCATTTTCCATCCCGTTCAGATGGGTGCCGGCGGCCGCAAATCAACCTCCTGCCGCCGGCCACGCCGTCCCGGCTCATGCCGCCCCAGCATATGGACATTGCGATCCGATCCTTCCCAGCCAGAGACTGAGCCAATAGTCTTACCAGACCTTCCCAACGGGCCGGGGTTGTTCTGTGCTGCTCGAATACGTGCTGGGCGGAGCGCTGGTGGGCGCGGTCGTTGGTGCGACCGGCGTCGGCGGCGGCTCGTTGATGACTCCGCTGCTGACGCTCGTGTTCGGCCTGCCGGCCCAGGTCGCCGTCGGCACCGATCTGCTGTTCGCCTCGATCACGAAGTTCAGCGGCACCATCGCCCACTGGCGGCGCGGCAACATCGATTGGCCGCTGACCGGGTGGCTCGCCCTGGGTTCGGTGCCGGCCGCGCTGGCCACGATCGTGGCGCTGCGCGCCTGGCATCCGGATGCGGCGCAATTCGCCGCGGTCGTGCGCCCCGCGCTCGCTGGCGCGCTGCTGCTGACGGCCCTGAGCCTGGTGCTGCGCTCGCGCATCCAGGGCCTGGGGCGTCGCTTTGTACTGCGCCCCGCCGGTGCTGCGCTGCCGCCCGGGGCCAGTCCGGTTCGCCCGCTGCCCACGTTCGTTCTGGGCGCGCTGATCGGCGTGATGGTCACGCTGACCTCGGTTGGCGCCGGCGCGATCGGCGTGGTGGCGCTGCTGTTTCTGTACCCGACCATGACCGCCAAGCGCCTGGTGGCGGTGGACATCGCGCACGCGATTCCGCTCACGCTGGTGGCGGGCCTCGGCCACGTCGCGCTCGGCACCGTGAACTGGACGGTGCTGGGCGCGCTGCTGGTCGGATCGGTGCCGGCGATTGCGCTGGGGGCCCTGCTGGCCGACCGCCTGCCCGAAAAGACATTGCGCGTCGTGCTGGCCGCGTTGCTGACGCTGATCGGAACCCGTCTGGTGGTGGTGTGACGATGTACCGCTACACGGAATTCGATCAGCGGATGGTCGACGAGCGGGTCGAGCAGTACCGCGACCAGGTGGCGCGCTACCTGCGCGGTGAGCTGACCGACGACGAATTTCGCCCGCTGCGGCTGCGAAACGGCCTGTATATCCAGCGCCACGCTCCGATGCTGCGACTGGCGATCCCGTACGGGCTGCTGTCGGCGCGCCAGATGCGGATGCTGGCGCACGTGGCGCGAACCTGGGACCGCGGCTACGGCCATTTCACGACCCGGCAGAACATCCAGTTCAACTGGCCGCGCCTGCAAGACTCGCCGGACATCCTGCAGGCGCTGGCGACCGTGCAGATGCACGCGATCCAGACCTCGGGCAACTGCGTGCGCAACATCACGACCGATCCGATGGCCGGGGTGGCGCCCGACGAGCAGGTCGATCCGCGCCCGTATTGCGAGCTGGTGCGGCAATGGAGCACGTTCCACCCGGAATTTTCCTTCCTGCCCCGCAAGTTCAAGATCGCGCTGACCGGGGCGGTCGGCGTTGACCGCGCGGCCACCGCCATGCACGACATCGGCTTGTACCTGAAGCGCGGCAACGCCGGCACGGTGGTCGTGGACGTGCTGGCCGGCGGAGGCATGGGGCGCACGCCAGTGGTCGGCACGATCATCCGGCGCGATCTGCCCTGGCAGCACGTGCTGTCGTACTGCGAGGCGATCCTGCGCGTGTACAACCGCTACGGGCGCCGCGACAACCTGTTCAAGGCGCGCATCAAGATCCTGCTGCGCGCGCTCGGCGCCGAGCAGTTCACGCGTGAAGTCGACGACGAATTCACGCATCTGGAAGGCGGCCCGGCCACCGCCACCGAGGCCGAGCTGGCCCGGATCGCGGCCGATTTCGAAGCGCCCCCTTACCGGCAGCTGACGGCCGGCTCGCAAGAGGTGCGCGAGCAACTGGCGTCTCATCCGGGCTTCGCACGCTGGCACGCGCGCAACGTCAGCGCGCACCGCGTGCCGGGCTACGCCGCCGTCACGCTGTCGCTGAAGCGATCCGGAACGGCGCCGGGGGACCTGGATGCCGAGCGCATGGATGCGGTCGCTGATCTGGCCGAGCGCTTCAGTTTCGCGGAACTGCGCGTGACCCACGAGCAGAACCTGGTGCTGGCGGACGTGGCCGAATCGGAGCTGTTCGCGCTGTGGAACGAGCTGCGCGCGCAGGGGCTGGCCACGCCCAACATCGGGCTGCTGACCGATATCGTGTGCTGTCCGGGGGGCGACTTCTGCTCGCTCGCCAACGCCAAGTCGCTGCCGATCGCGCAGGCGATCCAGGAGCGCTTCGACGACGCCGACTATGTGCACGACCTGGGCGAGCTGACGCTGAACATGTCGGGCTGCATCAATTCGTGCGGCCACCACCACGTCGGCAACATCGGGATCCTTGGCGTGGACAAGAAGGGTGCCGAGTTCTACCAGCTGACCCTGGGGGGCGAGGTCGGTCCCGATCCGGGCTCCACGCACGTGGGTGCCGTGATCGGTCCGTCCTTCTCGGCCGAACAGGTGCCCGACGTCATCGCGGCGATACTGGACACCTACGTCGTGCTGCGCGAGCCGGAGGAGCGTTTCATCGAAACGCTCACACGCGTGGGACTGCCGCCGTTCAAGACCGCGGCCTACACGGTCCCGGGCTCCGTCAGTGCCGAAGCCGAGAGCCTCGAGCATGCCTGAGCGCCGCATCATCCGGCTGGTCGACGGCCGCGCCCGCATCGTCGAGGACGTCTGGACGCTGTTCGAGGACGGGGCGGCCTGGAGCGGCGAGCCGCGCGCGCTGATTCCTCTGGCGACCGCCCTGGCGCAGCCGCAGCGGGTGCTCGCGGCAGCTCCGATCGGAATCTGGCTGTCGCCGACCGACGAACCGGCGCAGGCCGTGTCGCTGTTCGACTCGATCGAACTGATCGCCGTGCGGTTCCCGGTGTTCGGAGATGGGCGCGGCTACTCGACGGCGGCGCTGTTGCGCAACCGCCATGGCTGGCGCGGCGAGCTGCGCGCGATCGGCGACGTGCTGCGCGACCAGCTCTTCTTCATGAAGCGCGTGGGATTCGACAGTTTCGCGCTGCGCGCCGACCGCAACATCGAGGAGGCGGTGGCGTCGCTGTCCGACTTCACCGATTCGTACCAGGGGTCGGTCGACCCGGCGCTGCCCGCGTTCCGCCGGATCGAGCAGGGCCCGCGGCCGCCGCGATGAGCGCGCATATCGAATCGGCCCTCGGCCTGCTGCGCGAAGCCGCCGCGCTGGCGCCGGCGGCGTTCTCGACCAGCTTCGGCGCCGAGGACATGGTGGTGCTGGATCTGATCCGGCACTACGACATCCCGATCGACGTGTTCACGCTCGACACCGGGCGCCTGCCGGAGGAGACCTACGCGCTGATGCAGCGGGTCGAGCAGGTGTACGGACGCTGCTTCGAGACGTTCTACCCCGATTCGGCCGCGGTGCAGGCGCTGGTGCGCGAGCGCGGCATCAACGGCTTTTACGAGTCGGTCGAAAACCGCAAGGCCTGCTGCGCGGTGCGCAAGGTCGAGCCGCTCAAGCGCGCCTTGAACGGGCGGCGCGCCTGGGTCACGGGCCTGCGCGTTCAGCAGGCCGCGTCGCGCGCGCAGCTGGCTGCGCGCGCGCGCGACGAGGCGTTCGGCATCGAGAAATTCAATCCGCTGCACGATTGGAGCGAGCAGCAGGTATGGGAATACATCCGCGGCCGCGACGTGCCCTACAATGCCCTGCACGATCGGCACTATCCGAGCATCGGCTGCGCGCCGTGCACGCGGGCGATCGCGCAGGGCGAGGATATTCGCGCCGGGCGCTGGTGGTGGGAGAACCCGGAGACCAAGGAATGCGGGCTGCACGGGCATCGAACGGCCGCGATCCCGGTCCGAGTGGCCGCATGACGGCCGCCGTTGCTCCGAAACGCACGCTATCGCATCTGGACTGGCTCGAGTCCGAGGCGATCCACATTCTGCGGGAGGTGGCCGGGCAGTCGGCGCAACCGGTGCTGCTGTTCTCCGGCGGCAAGGACTCCATCGTACTGCTGCATCTGGCGACCAAGGCGTTCCGGCCGGCGCCCTTTCCGTTCCCGCTGATGCACATCGACACCGGGCACAATTTCCCCGAGGTGATCGAGTTTCGCGACCGGCGCGCCGCCGAGTTGGGCGAACGGCTGATCGTGCGCGGCGTGGAGCAGTCGATCGCGGCCGGGCGGGTGGTGCTGCGTTCGGCGGACGAATCGCGCAACAAGCACCAGTCGGTGACGCTGCTGGATGCGATCGCCGAGTTCGGCTTCGACGCCTGCATCGGCGGTGCGCGACGCGACGAGGAAAAGGCGCGCGCCAAGGAGCGCGTGTTCAGCTTCCGCGATGGCTGGGGGCAGTGGGATCCGAAGAACCAGCGTCCCGAGCTGTGGAACCTGTACAACGCGCACGTGGCCCCGGGCGAGCACATGCGCGTGTTCCCGATCAGCAACTGGACCGAGCTGGACGTGTGGCAGTACATCGCCCGCGAAAGGCTGCAGGTTCCGCACATCTACTTCGCGCACCGGCGCCCGGTCGTGCGCCGCGGCGGCGCCCTCGTTCCGGTGACCGACCTGACACCGGCGCGCGAGGGCGAGACGGTCGAGTCGCTCAGCGTGCGGTTCCGCACCGTCGGTGATATCTCGTGCACCTGTCCGGTCGTCTCGACCGCCTCGACCTACGAGCAGGTCGTGGCCGAGACCGTGGCAGCGACGCTGACCGAGCGCGGCGCCACCCGGATGGACGATCAGACCTCGGAAGCATCGATGGAGCTGCGCAAGCGCGAGGGGTACTTTTGATGGCGGCTCTTGCAGGCCCTCACCCCCTCCCGTCTCCCGCTACGCGGGCGAGGGGCGATACCGCGTGCCTGTGCGAATGTCTGCGATCTTGCGACGCCCGCGGGTGAGGGCTATGCGGCGCGACGAAATTCCAGACGACGACCGCGGCGTGCTGCGCTTCCTGACCTGCGGCAGCGTCGATGACGGCAAGAGCACCCTGATCGGCCGTCTGCTGTACGACACCAAGACACTGCTCAGCGACACGCTGGCCACCCTGGAGAAGCACGCCCAGCGGCGCGGACTGGCGGCGCCCGACCTGTCGCTGCTGACCGACGGCCTGGTGGCCGAACGCGAGCAGGGCATCACGATCGACGTGGCATACCGCTACTTCGCCACCGCGCGCCGCAAGTTCATCATCGCGGACAGCCCGGGACACGTCCAATACACGCGCAACATGGTTACGGCCGCGTCAACCGCGGATGCCGCCGTCCTGCTGGTGGATGCGCGCAAGGGAATCATCGACCAGACCCGCCGCCATGCGACGATCGCCGGCCTGCTGGGCGTGCGGCACCTGATCGTGGCCGTCAACAAGATGGACCTGGTGGGCTATTCGAATCGGGTGTTCGACACGATCGCGGCGGATTTTCGCGGCTGGCTGGAGCAGCACCCGTCGCTGCACGTGCGCACCGACACCATCCCGATCTCGGCCCTGGAGGGGGCCAACGTGGTCGACCGCGACGAGCGCCTCGCCTGGCATACGGGTCCCACGCTGATCGAGCTGCTCGAGCAGGCGCCGGCGCACGAGGCCGACGCGCAGGCGCCGCTGCGGCTGCCCGTGCAATGGGTGTGCCGGCCGCCCCAGTCGGAATTCCGCGGCTACGCGGGCCGCATCGAAAGCGGCACGATCGCGATCGACGATGCTGTGGTCGTGCTGCCGTCCGGCCGGGCGAGCCGCGTGGCGGCCATCCGGATCGGGGACCGCGCGCCCGAGCGGGCCGTGGCCGGCGAGTCGGTGCTGGTGCAGTTGACCGACGAGCTCGACGTATCGCGCGGCGATCTGATCGCGCCGGCCGGGGCCGGCGCGCCGCAGCCGCGCTCGGCGTTCGACGCCACCGTGTGCTGGCTGGGACCGCGCGCGCTCGAACCGCGCCGCGAGTACCTGATGCGCCACGGAGCGCGCGAGACCCGCGCCCGCATCCGAGCCATCGCTGCGCACCTGGACATCGAGACGCTGGCCTGGCGCGCCGGCCCGGATCCGGTCGAACCCAATGGGATCGCGCGACTGGCGATTTCGACCCAGCACACGGTCGCCGCCGATGCCTACGAATCGTTGCGCGCCACCGGCAGCTTCATCCTGATCGATCCGACCACCTTCGACACCGTCGCCGCCGGCCTGATCGCCTGAGCGGACCGCGGTAGGATCGGGCCGGCTGGTTTCGGGGCTGACATGGGGTACGTCACTGGTTTGCGCGCTCTGGCAGCGGCCGCCATGTTGCTGGCCGGCGCCTGGGTGTCGGGCGCCGATCCGTCGCGCGACGCGGCCGACACGGACCGGCTGGAGGCCGTCTTCAGGACCTGCGTTTCGTTGTATGGCCATCCGCTGGCCGGCGCGTTGATGCGGTCGATCGGCGACAGCGCTGCCCGCGACGCCTTTGCAGGGGTGTATCCGGCTGCCGTGCGCGGCTTCTCGTTGGAGCACGAGCATGGATATTCGACCGCGACCGCAATCCTGAAAGACGGCGTTTCGATCGCCGGTGTGCCGGCGCGGGCGATATACGCGTCCACCTGCGAGCTCGACTGCCCGCTGGCCGTCTGGGGACTCGAGTTCGGACCGCTGAAAACGGCCCAGCGCAAGGCGCTGCAGGCGTGGGTCGAATCGGCCCCATCCACCCACACGGACATCCACGGGGACATCAAAGTGCAGCTGAGCACGGGCACCGACGGCCAGACGCTGCTGGTGTGCGACGTCAGCGGCTGACACTTTGCCGCTCGGTGGTCGGCCCCCGCTCCCTTCGGGGCAGGGGGCTGCAATATTTCGCCGCGCCGAACGTCTTCATCGGCATGGTTGCCGCGCTACCGCTGGACCGGGTCATGAACGACCAGGACAAGAAGATCGCCGAGGTGATCGCGCGCGAACGCCGGCGCCTGGGCAGCTTCATCCGTCAACGCGTGCCGGATCCGGGCGACGCCGAGGACATCCTGCAGGACGTGTTCAGCGAGCTGGTCGAGTCGGTCCGGATGGTGCGCCCGATCGAGCAGGTCGGCGCCTGGCTGTTCCAGGTGGCGCGCAACCGGATCATCGACCGCTTCCGCCGCAAGTCGACCGAACCGATCCGCATCGAGGCCGAAACGGATCGACCGGACGGGCTGACCGACCTGGCCGAGTCGCTGCCGTCGCCGCGCGCCGGGCCCGAGGCCCAGTATGCGCGGCGGCTGCTGGTCGAACAGCTCGACGCGGCGCTCGACGAACTGCCGTCCGGCCAGCGCGAGGTGTTCATCGCCCACGAGCTGGAGGGAGTGAGCTTTCGCGAGCTGTCGGCGCAGACTGGACTGAACATCAACACGCTGTTGTCCCGCAAGCGTTATGCGGTGCGGCATCTTCGCAACCGCCTGCAGCAGATCTACCGGGAATTGGAATCGTGGGAAGGAAACGAACGATGAGGATCAATCGCCTCGGATGGGGCCTGAAATTTCTTGCTTTGATCGTTGCGGTGGTCGCCGCGGCCGGCCTGGCGGTGATGGCCCTGTGGAACTGGCTCGGGCCGGACCTGTTCGGATGGCATCCGATCGGCTTCTTGCAGGCGGTCGGATTGCTGATCCTGTGCCGGCTGCTGATCGGCGGCTTTCGCGGCAGGGCGGGCGGACATCTGCATTGGCGCGCGCGGCTGGCCGAGCGGCTGGACAAGATGACGCCGGAGGAACGCGAGAAGTTCCGCGCCGGGCTGCGCGGCGGCTGCGGATGGCACGCCGCTCCCGAGAAGGAATCGGCAGGCCATGGCCCCGCAACATAGCGGGCGTAGCATGGCGCGTCCGAGACCTTCGTCTGGAGAAATGACATGGCAAACGCATTCGTTCACGTGGAGCTCAACACCACGGATGTTGGCAAGGCAAAGTCGTTCTACGGCAAATTGTTCGACTGGAAGCTGGAAGACGTTGCGATGGGCAACGACACATACACGATGATCCGGGTCGGCGACGGCACCGGCGGCGGCATCATGAAGCACCCGATGCCGGGCGCCTCGTCGGTATGGCTGGCCTACGTGCTGGTGGACAACATCGCCGGCGCGACTCAAAAGGCCAAGTCGCTCGGCGCCACGGTGGTGAAGGACGTCACCGAGGTGATGGGCGCCGGACAATTCAGCATCATCATGGATCCGACCGGGGCCGCGCTCGGACTGTGGCAGCCCAAGCAGGCCTGACCGCGACAAGGTCGATCGGGTTCGCCCGATAAAGGCTGCCGGCTGGCAGGCCGCTGAAAAAAACGCAGCGGTCTGCTAACGGCGGCGCGCGCGGCCGTAGCGGATCAGCAAATACCCGCCCAGCATTCCGCCCAGGTGCGCGAAGTGCGCCACATCGCCCATGGCGCCGGTCACGCCGGCGTACAGCTCGAAGACTCCGTACAACGTGACAAACAGCCATGCCGGCATCGGAATCGGCGGGAAGATCAGCAGGATCATGCGCCGCGGATACATCATCCCGAACGCGAGCAGCAGGCCGAACACGCCACCCGAGGCTCCGATCGTTTCCACGAAAGACCCCGTCAGGTAGTTCACCAGCGACTGTGTCAGGCCAGCCGACAGCACGCATACGAAGTAATACGTCAGAAAACGGTTGCGTCCCCACACCCGCTCGACATCGCCGCCGAACATCACGAGCGCCAGCATGTTGGAAAACAGGTGCAGCACGCTGCCGTGAAGAAAGCCGTACGTCAGCAGCTGCCAGGGCTCGAAGGCGGCCGTTCCGACCGGCCACAGCGCGAAGTACGTGACCAGCGCGCCGCTGCCGCCGGACAGCTGCAGCAGGAAGACCGCGACGTTGATCAGCAGCAGCGACCGGGTACCGGCGGGAAGATTGAACATCGGGGCAAGTCCGCCCGGGGCGGCTGTGCAAATCCGGCATCTTACTGAGCTTTAGCCCGGGAGCCGTGCCCGCCACGCGACAACCGGTCCGACCGGGCCGCGGGTGCAGCCGGTTCTTTACACTGGCGGCTTTTGATCCGCCCGCCGCCATGAAGACCAAAGAGCCGTCGCGCCTGGCCCGAGCGTTTGCTGGATCGGGCCACTTTCTGAAGGAATCGCTCGAGATCGCCCGCGATTCGGGGAATTGGCGGGCCGACATGGGCGTCTGCGTCGGCGCATCATCGGTTTGAGCAGATGCCGGAGCACATCGTTTTTTTGACGGGCAAGCTGGCTGAGCGCAACCTCAGGGGCGTGCTCGAGGATCTGGCAGCGGACGAATTCACGTACGAGGTGGTGCGGCTTCCGATCAACGTGGCCGGCTTGATGACCGCCGATTTCATCGGTCGGCATTTTCCGCGCGGCGCGGGCGCCGACCGCGTGATCGTGCCGGGCCGCTGCCGGGGCGATCTGGAGGCGCTCGGCGCCGGGCTGGGCGCGCGGATCGAACGGGGCCCTGACGAGCTGCGCGATCTGCCCGAGCACTTTGGCCGCCGGCGCAAGGGGGTGGACCTGTCCAGGCACGACGTGCTCATCTTCGCCGAGATCGTCGATGCGCCGAATATGAGCCTGGAGGCGATCGTCGCGCGGGCGCAGGCTTACCGGCGCGACGGCGCCGACGTCATCGATCTGGGGTGCCTGCCCGATACGCCGTTTCCGCACCTGACCGGCGCCGTGCACGCGTTGCACGGGGCCGGCTTTCGGGTCAGCGTCGATTCGCTGGAACCTGAGGACCTGCTGACCGCGGGGCGGGCCGGCGCCGACTACCTGCTGAGCCTGAAGGCCGAGACGGTCGACATCGTGGACCAGGTCGAATCCACGCCAGTGCTGATACCGTCCGAACCCGGCGATATGGACTCGCTGCGCCGCGCGATCGAGCTGATGCGCCGGCGCGGCCGGCCATTTCTGGCCGACCCGATCCTGGAGCCGATCCAGTTCGGATTCACCCGATCGCTGCTGCGCTACCAGAGCCTGAGGGAAGCCGAGCCCGAAGTCCCGATCCTGATGGGCATCGGCAACGTCACGGAGCTCACCGATGCCGATTCCAGCGGAGCGGCGGCCGTGATGCTGGGGGTTGCCGTCGAACTCGGGCTGAACGCGATCCTGACGACCGAGGTCAGCCCCCATTGCCGCCGCGCGGTGCGCGAGGCCGACTGGGCGCGGCGGATGATGTACGCGGCACGCGAGTCGCAGTCGCTGCCGCGCGACCTGACCGATGCGCTGCTCACGGTGCACGGACGCCGGCCGTTTCCGTATTCGAGCGACGAAATCGCGCAGGTCGCCGCCGAAGTGCGCGACCCGAATTTCCGGATCCAGGTCGGCGAGCGAGGCATACACGTGTTCAACCGCGACGGACTGTTCGTGGCGGCCGACCCGTACCAGCTGTACCCGGACCTGGGCGTCGAGCAGGACGGCGCACACGCGTTCTATCTTGGGGTAGAGCTGGCGCGGGCGCAGGTCGCCTGGCAGCTGGGCAAACGCTACGCACAGGACGAGGAGCTCGATTGGGGCTGCGCCTACGAGCGGCCGCCCGAGGACCCGCTCACGCAGCGGGCGCCGGGACCGACGCTGGCGGCGCGCCGCAAGCGCGCTGCCGGCAGGGCCAAATGAACCGGATTTTCGAAACGATCGTCACCGTGCGCGGCCACGATGGCCGCACGCAGGTCACGCCGCTGGGCGTGCGCCGCGAAGGCGATGTCGTGGTGCTGGCGCCGTTCAAGCCGTCGCTTACGCTGGAGCTGATGCTGCAATCGCGTACGGCGGTCATCAACTGTACCGACGATGTGCGGGTGTTCGCCGGGTGCATCGTGGGGCGGCGCGAATGGCCACTGGTGCCGGCCACGCGGATCGATGGCGTCCGGCTCGCGGCCAGCCTGGCGCACGAAGAGATCGAGCTGGCCGAGTTCATCGACGACGTGCAGCGTCCGCAGCTTCGCTGCCGCTCGGTCCACCGCGAAACACATGCGCCGTTTCGGGGCTTCAACCGGGCCCAGGCGGCCGTGATCGAGGCCGCCGTGCTCGTGAGCCGCCTGTCGATACTGCCGGCCGGCAAGCTCGAGGCCGAGCTGGAATATTTGAAGATCGCGATCGACAAGACGGCCGGCGACGCCGAGCTTCAAGCCTGGAGCTGGCTGATGGAAGCGATTGCGGTCCACCGCGGCGGACACGGAGCGTCGCGATGAACCGTCTGCCCAGGGTGCGGATGCTGGCTAGCGTGCGCTCGGCCGAGGAGGCGCTGTTCGCAGTGCAGGCAGGGGCCGATCTGATCGACGCCAAGGAGCCCTCGGGCGGCACGCTCGGCTCGGTCGGCCCCGAGGTGCTGCGCGCGATCGTCGCCGCGGTCGGCGGACGCCGGCCCGTCAGCGCCACCGTGGGCGACCTGCCGCTCGAGCTGGAGTCGTTGCGGCAAGCGGCGCGCCTGAACGCCGACTGCGGCGCCAATTTCGTCAAGGTCGGCATCTTCGACCGCGACCTGCCGCTTGCGAAGATCCGGGCCCTGCCGCGTGCGGTCGCTGGCGTGCCGCTGATCGCGGTGCTGTTTGCCGACCTGTCGCCCCCACCGCTGCAGGCGGCCGCACACCTGGCCGATGCCGGCTGGCATGGCGTGATGCTCGACACGGCCGGCAAGATCGACGGGGGGCTGAGGGACTGGACGGAACCGGACTGGCTGGCCGACTTCGTGCGCCGGGCCCGTGCCGCCGAGCTGCTGGTGGGCCTGGCCGGATCGCTGCGCGAAGACGACGTGCGCCCGCTCGCGGCGCTCGGTCCGGACTACCTGGGCTTTCGCGGCGCGTTGTGTTCGGGCGCCGACCGCGAGGAGTGCCTCGATCCGGACCGTGTGCGGACGATCCGCGCGCTGCTCGATCGCGCGGCAAACTGAACGATCTGCCCGAGCCAGTGGCGCGCCGCAGGGCCTCAGCGCGCCGGCGGACGACCCCGCGCGTCAAGGTCCCGCCTTCAGCATCGCATCCCGCCGCGCCTTGAATTCGGTACCCGCTTTCCATTGCGGATAGGCGTCGCCCTGCGCCACGTCATAGCCGACCAGGAACAGCAGTTGTACGTCCTGGACGGCCCCGGACAGGTCCCAGCCGGGCTTCACGACATCGCTGACCTTGTGATAGTCGTTGCTGGTGTACTCGGCGAGGCTGGCAGCGCCAAAGCCAGCCGGCTTGCCGACGTAGTCGAGGCCGCGCTTGGTATACAACGCCGGAACGCCGGCGCGGGCGAATTCGAAATGGTCTGCGCGGTAGAAGTAACCGAGCTCCGGATTCTGGTCGGGGTTGACGGTACGGCCCTGGGTCCGGGCTGCACGGACCAGGCGTTCGTCCAGATCGGAATTGCCCCAGCCGACCACCTCGATGTCACGCGTCGGACCCCAGGTGTTGATCACGTCCATGTTGATGTCGGCGAGCGTCGTGCGCAGCGGATACAACGGGTTGGAGGCGTAATACTGAGCGCCCAGCAGGCCGCGTTCCTCGGCGGTCGTGGCCATGAACAGCACGGTGCGCCGCGGCGCCTGCCCGAGCGCCTTGAAGGCCTTGGCCAGCTCCAGCAGCGCAGCCACCCCCGAGGCGTTGTCGGCGGCGCCGTGGAAGACCTGGTCGTGCTTGGTGCCCGGCAGCTTGGGGTTCCATCCGAAGTGATCCCAGTGTGCGCTGTAGATCACGTACTCGTCTTTCAACTTCGGATCGGACCCGTCGATGCGCCCGATCACGTTGGCGGTGTCCAGATCACGCCACTGCTTGGCCACCGTGAGGTCGATCGTGGCTTTGAGCGGCACGGGCCGAAAGTCGCGCCGCAGCGCCGTTTGCTTGAGCTCGTCCAGATCCCAGCCGGCCGCCGCCAGCAGCGCACGGGCGCGGTCGTGATGAATCCACGCCGGAACCGGCGGAAAATGCGGGTTCGGCGTCGTGGTGCGGATCTCGAAGTTCTCGCCGCTGTTGGAGTTGACGACCACCTGGTACGGGTAGGCGGCGGTGGCCGTTTCGTGGATGATCAGCACGGCCACGGCCCCGCGCGCCGCGGCCTCCTCGTACTTGTAGGTCCAGCGGCCGTAATACGTCATCGCCTTGCCCTTGAACATCCGATCGTCCAGGCGGCTCGGATCCCGCGGGTCCGGCACCTGGGGATCGTTGATCAGCACCAGCAGCGTCTTGCCGTGCAGGTCGACGTCCTTGAAATCGTCCCAGCCGTACTCGGGCGCCCGCACGCCGTAGCCGACGAACACGAGCTCGGACTGGCGCACCTGCACCTCGGCCTCGCGCCGGTACGACCATGCGACCAGGTCGTCGGGAATCTTCAGATCGAACCGTTGCCCGTCGACCGTCACCGCAGCCTGCGCGACGGACACATGGCCCGTCATCGGCACGCGCTGAAGGTAGGTTCCGTCGGGATTGCCCGGTTGCAGTCCGATGCGCTTGAACTCGCCGGTCAGATAGTCGACCGTGACGTCCCCGCCGTGGGTGCCGACCGAGCGGCCCTCGAAGTCATCCGATGCCAGGACATTGATGTGCTCGAGCATCGCGTGGGCGTCGATCGATTGCAGCGCGGGGGCCACCGCCGTCGATGAAGGCGCCGGCGGTGGGCTGGCACACGAGCCCACCAGAACCGCGCCCAGCAGACCGATGGGAGCGAGCCGTCTGTGCTGCATCAAGGTACCTCCTGGCGCGATCTCCCGCGCAGTTTCCGCCTCGAGCGCATCGAGTTCCCGGATCGAGCGAACGCGGCGCGATCGCCGGGCACCGACCTCGCATCACTGCCACCCGTACCGCCTCAGATACCAGGACTTGACCACCTGGGTCAGCGCGATGTAGCCGGCGATCATCGCGGCCCACCAGGGGAAATAGGCCGCCGGCAGCGGAGCGAACTTGAACAGGTGCGCCAGCGGCCCGGTCACGATCGCCATCCCGAACGCGACGATGGCGATCGTGGTCAGCAGCAGCGGGGTCGCCGGGCGGCTCTGGATGAACGGCAGCTTCTGGGTCCGGATCATGTGCACGATCAGCGTCTGCGTGGCCAGCCCCTCGAGGAACCAGCCGGCCTGGAACAGCGGCGAGGTCGCCTGGGTGGTGGCGCCGAACACGAACCACATCACGGCAAAGGTGCCGATGTCGAACACCGAGCTGACCGGTCCGAACACGATCATGAAGCGGCCGATGTCGTCCGCGCGCCAGCGCTGCGGCTGCTGCACCAGTTCGGGATCGACATTGTCGAACGGGATCGCGGTCTGCGAGATGTCGTAAAGCAGGTTCTGCACCAGCAGCTGCAGCGGCAGCATCGGAAGAAACGGCAGGAACGCGCTCGCCACCAGCACCGAGAACACGTTGCCGAAGTTCGAGCTGGCGGTCATCTTGATGTACTTCAGGATGTTGGCGAACGTGCGCCGCCCCTCCTGAACTCCCTGCTCCAGCACCAGCAGGCTCTTCTCGAGCAGGATGATGTCGGCCGCCTCCTTCGCGATGTCCACCGCGCTGTCGACCGATATGCCGATGTCCGCGGTGCGTATGGCCGGCGCGTCGTTGATGCCGTCGCCCAGGAACCCGACGATGTGGCCACGCGAGCGCAGCGCCCGCACGATGCGGTCCTTGTGGGTCGGCGTCAGACGGGCGAACACGTTGTGTTCCTCGGCCACGCCGGCCAGCAGTTCGTCGCTCATCGTCTCGATGTCCGAACCGAGCACGATGCCGCTGGTCTGCAGCCCGACCTCCTTGCAGATCTTGCGCGTCACCAGGTGGTTGTCGCCGGTCAGGATCTTCACCGCCACCCCGTGGTCGGCCAGCGCTTTGAGCGCCGGCGCCGTCGATTCCTTGGGCGGATCCAGGAACGCGATGTACCCGACCAGCGTCAGATCGCATTCGTCGCGCAGCCCGTACGTTTCGCGTATCGGGGGCATCTCCTTGACCGCGACCGCGACCACGCGCAGGCCTTCCTCGTTCAGGTCCGCCGTCAGCTCCCGCATCTTGGCGAGCGTCTCCTCGGTGATCGCCTCGGTGGCCCCGCCGTGCTGCACACGCGTGCATACGGCCAGGATCTCCTCGACCGCCCCTTTGCAGATCAGCAGGTGATGCTGATCCTGTTCGGCCACCACCACGCTCATGCGTCGGCGGTTGAAGTCGAACGGGATCTCGTCGACCTTGCGAAAGGCGGTGGCGACCGACAGCTCGTGGTGCACCTCGACGTGCTCGAGGACGGCCACGTCGAGCAGGTTCTTCAGCCCGGTCTGGTAGTAGCTGTTCAGGTAGGCGTACTCCAGCACCGTGTCGAAATCCTCGCCGAAAGCCCCGCACGTGCGCGACAGGAAGATCTTGTCCTGCGTCAGCGTTCCGGTCTTGTCGGTGCACAGCACGTCCATCGCGCCGAAGTTCTGGATCGCGTCCAGCCGCTTGACGATCACCTTCTTGCGCGACAGGTACACCGCCCCCTTGGCCAGCGTCGAGGTCACGATCATCGGGAGCATCTCGGGCGTCAGGCCGACCGCGATCGACAGCGCGAACAGAAACGCGTCTCTCCATGCCTCGAGCGTATTGCCCTTCGTTAAGCCGTTGAGCACCAGCACGATCGGCGTCATCACCAGCATGAAACGGATCAGCAGCCAGCTCACCTTGTTCACGCCGGCCTGGAACGCGTTCGTGGTCGGGGCGGCCGCGGTGACCTTCTGTGCGAGCGCGCCGAAATACGTCTGGTTGGCGGTGGTCACCACGGCGCCGATGGCCGTGCCGCTGATCACGTTGGTGCCCATGAACGCGATGTTGTCCAGCTCCAGCGGGTTGCCGGTGGGAGGGCCCCGGTGCTCGGCGAATTTCTCCACCGGCAGCGACTCGCCCGTCATGGCCGACTGGCTGATGAACAGGTCCTTGGCGGACAGCAGACGGATGTCCGCCGGCACCATGTCGCCGGCGGACAACGCCACGACGTCGCCCGGCACCAGGCGCTTGAGCGCAATCTCGACCCGGCGTGGCGGCTTTGGGCGCAACACGGCCTGGAAGTAGCGGCGCGCCTCCTCGGCGGCAATCTCGGCCGGGTCGCGCCGCAGCACCGTCGCGGTGGTGCTGACCATCTCCTTGAGCCGATCGGCCGCCTTGTTCGAGCGCGTCTCCTGGAAGAACCGGACCAGCGTGGACAGCAGCACCATCGCACCGATCACGATGGTGGCGCGCACGTCCTCCGTGTAATACGAGATCCCCGCCAGGAACGTCAGCAGCACGTTGAACGGGTTGCGATAGCAGTGCCACAGGTGCACGTACCAGCGCAACGGCTTGTCGTGGCCGACCTCGTTCAGCCCGACCCGCATCCGGATCTCGGCGGCCTGCGATTCGGTCAGCCCGTTGGGATGGCTGCCGAGCATCGCCAGCACCTGCTCGGGGCCCATCGCGGATGCCTTCCGCAGTACATCGGCCAGCGGCGGCAGCGCCTCCCGCGATGCGGTGTCGCGCAGCAGCGATTCGAACAGCGTGAAGCGCCGGAAATGGCGCGAAATGCCGCGGGCCCGCACGAACCCGGCATACAGCTCGCGCAGCAGGCTAAGTCTCGCGGTCTGGGTATCCATGGAGCCCGCTTTTACCACGACCCGGTCCGGCCCGTGATGACCGGGTCGCACACCGGCGGTTAAGCTTCCGCCGTGGCCAATACCTCCCATCCGACCGCTGCCGCGCCGTTTGCCGGCCTGACACCGGATCTGATCCTGAATGCGGTCGACTCGATCGGTCTGTCCACGTCCGGCCAGTTGATGGCCCTGAACAGCTACGAGAACCGGGTCTTCCAGGTCGGCCTGGAGGGCCCCGGCGCTGGCCGCGTGGCACCGGTGGTGGTCAAGTTCTACCGTCCGGACCGCTGGACGGACGCCGCAATCCTGGAGGAGCACGCGTTCGTGGCCGAGCTGGTGCTGGCCGAGGTGCCGGCCGTGGCGCCGCAGGTCATCGGCGAACGCACCCTGCACGCGTACGGGGGCTTTCGGTTCGCCGTGTTCGAGCGCCGCGGGGGGCGCGCGCCGGAGCTGTCGGACCGCACGGTGCTCGAGCGCATCGGGCGTTTTCTGGGAAGGCTGCACGCGGTCGGTTCGACCGCGACTTATCGGCACCGGCCGTCACTGGACGTCGAAACGTTCGGCGTCGAGCCCAGCACCTTTCTGATCGAGGCCGGCTGGATACCGCCCGATCTGCTGGACGTGTACCGCGGCGTCGTGCGCGACGCCATTGTGGAGGCGCGCGGCTGCTTCGACCGCGCCGGCCGATTCCGGCACCTGCGGCTGCACGGCGACTGCCACGAAGGCAACCTGCTGTGGACCGACGTGGGCGCACAGCCGGGGCCTCATTTCGTAGACTTCGACGACAGCCGGCTGGGGCCGGCCGCGCAGGATCTGTGGATGCTGCTGTCCGGCAGCCGCCAGGAGATGCAACGGCAGCTTTCGGATCTGCTGGCCGGTTACGAGGACTTCGCCGAATTCAATTCACACGAGCTGCACCTGGTCGAGGCGCTGCGCACGCTGCGGCTGATCCACTATTCCGCATGGATCGCGCGCCGCTGGCACGACCCGGCGTTCCCGGCCGCCTTTCCGTGGTTCGATTCGCCGCGCTACTGGGAGGCGCGCATCCTGGAGCTGCGCGAGCAGATCGCCGCCATGCAGGAGCCGGCGCTGGTCGCCTAGCGCTGGGCGGCCCTGTGAGCGGCCCCGCTTCAGTGGCCTTCGCGCCGCAGCATCGGCTCCAGCGCCACGTAGTCGTGCGAGGTGATTTCGTACGGATTGCCGTCGGGGTCGGAAAAATACATCGACCACGCGATCTGATGATCCTGCAATTCGGGGGATTGCCCCAGCAGCCGGGTCAGATGCAACCGCCAGGCCAGAAACTCGTCCTTGCCGACCGCCAGTGCAATGGTCGACCGGCACGGTTGCGCTGGCCGCTCGAACAGCGCCAGGTGAACGGTTCCGGCCTGGTTCGAGACCGTCAGCGGGCCGCCCGCCTCCATCGACCAGAACTCCAGGTCGGGCACCCGCTGCAGGCCGAGGGCGTCCAGGTACCAGCGCTCGGCACGCTCTCGATCGGACACGAAGACGTGAACGTGGTCGATCCGGTCGATTGAAGGGGCCATGACTTCCTCCGTAAACTGGCGGCGTCAGTCGTCGGGCCGGCCTGCGGGCCGATGACGCCAGTACGTCACCCAATTCCAAAGCCGCCCTATGTTCAATTCTGATCGATCGGCTCAAAACCGGCGCGTCCGCCTGCTGATTATCCTGCCGCTCACATTCGTGGTCGGCTTGTCGATCGGAGCGCGCGCCTTCATGAACACGCAGCCGCGCGCCTGGCTCAATGTCGCATCGTGCGCGCAGCGCTGCTACCGGGCCAACGACATCGCCGGCCTGTTCGCATCGGCCGGCATCGTCAACGCGCCGGGCTGGGTGCCGCAGGTCGTGCGCGAATCCGACAAATGCCTGGCCGTACCCTACCCGCGCAGAGGCCGTCACCTGCACCTGGTGTTCTTTCCGAAGCGCGATATCCGCGACATCGCCGACCTGACCGCCGAGGACGCGCCGTACGTGATGGACTGCTTCGCGATCATCCGGGCGATCGTCAACGAGCAGAATCTGTCGGACTATCGCGTCTACACGAATGGACCCGGCGAACAGGACATCTCGTACCTGCACTTCCATCTGGTCGACTGGTGAAACGATGGCCCCCGCGGTCGGCTCCATCTTCGGGTGCATCTGGCTTGCGTGGGCCGCCTACTGGTTGATCAGCGCGCGCAGCGTCAAACCGGCGCAACGGCACGAATCGCCCGCGTCGCGCGCCGGCCACATCGTGCCGCTCACCGTGGCGGTAGCGCTGCTGGCGATGCCGGCGCGGCCCGGGACCTGGCTCGCCGCGACATTCGTTGAGCCATCGCTCGGCCCGGAACTGGCCGGCGCCGCGATCACGGTCGCGGCTCTGGCGCTGACGGTGTGGGCGCGCCGCGTGCTGGGGACCAACTGGAGCGGCACGGTGACGGTGAAACAGGATCATCAGCTGATCACGGCGGGCCCGTACCGCTATGTTCGGCATCCGATCTACAGCGGTCTGCTGCTCGCGTTCGCCGGCTCGGCGCTGGCATCGGGCCAGTGGCGCGGGCCGTTGGCCCTTGTCATCGCGGGGTACGCCCTGTGGCGCAAGTGGCGGCTGGAAGAGCGCTGGATGCGCGAGACATTCGGATCGGCCTGGTCCGACTACGCCGCACGCACCCCGGCGGTGGTTCCGCGGATTTTCTGACGCCGTGGTGCCGGCCTGAATATGGCGCGCTCCTGCGACTGTGAACTGTGCCGCGAAGACGGCGGCACGCTGGTCGCCCGCACTGCGCGGCTGCGCGTGGTGCTGGTCGAAGATCCCGACTATCCGGCTTTCGTGCGCGTGATCTGGAACGCGCATGTGACCGAGATGAGCGATCTGACCGAACCCGAGCGGGTCCGGCTGCTGGCCGCCGTGCATGTGGCTGAAACGGCGCTGCGCCGGACGATGGCGCCGGACAAGATCAACCTGGCCAGCCTCGGCAACCAGGTGCCGCATCTGCACTGGCACGTGATTGCGCGCTTTGCCGACGACGCGCACTTTCCGCAGCCGATCTGGGGCCCGCGCCAGCGCGACCCGAGCGCCGCCCGGCTGGCGAACTGCCGCCGGCAGCTGGCCGCGCTGACGGCCAGCATCGTCGAGCTGCTGCCGGCCGATTGATCCGCCTTAAGAGGGCGGCTCGGCCCCGCACGGCTGCACTTTCTGCTGCGGGAACTCCTTCTGTAATGCCTCCAGCTGCTGCAGCGCCGGCGCATCGGCGCCGCGGATCAGCACCCGCGTGGACCGCACCGTGGTCGGCTTGTCGGCCACGCGCGCACCCTTGACGCCCCGACGCTCCAGCTGAGTCACCTGCTTGAGCGCCAGATCGCGGTCGCGAAACGCGCCCAGACCGATCGAGTAGCGAAGCTCGCCTTCCTCCTTCATCACCAGCAGCTCCCGCACGCCCTGGGCGCGCAACTGATCGGCGCGCTGCTCGGCCTCGGTGAGCGACCTGGCCGGCGGCAGGTACACCTGGTACCAGCCCGGCAACTCCTTGCTTTGCTCGGCCGCGCGGTCCACCAGCTTCATCTCGGCCAGCTTCTCGCGCAAGCGCGCCAGCTGGGCATCGTTGACGAACTCGCCGATCTGCACGCACGAGCCAGCGACGTCCTGCGCGAGCGCCGAGGCGGTCGCGGCGGCCGCGCCGGCCGCGTCGCCGGCGCGGCGCTCGAGCTGCTGGACTTCGCGATCGGTCAACACGCGAATGCGCTCGGCCGCCACCTGCTGCTCCAGGCGAGACGGCTCGCGCCCGCTGACCGGCACGGTGCCGAACCAGCCGTGCAGCCAGGCATACAGCGCCAGGTTCAGCAGCAGCAGCGACAGCAACACCGCTCTCATTTCGGATCGCGCCGGTCAGCATCGGCCTGGACGGCGGCCAATGCGCGGAACCACAGCCCGCGCAGGACCAGGTGCTCCTCGATTGTGATGCCGCCGACGTCGTCTGCCAACGTCAGTCGCGAGGCTAGCTCGCCGGCGCGCCCGCCCGCCACCACCAATTGGGGCGGCGCCGTGGCGCGCCTGAGCGCGCGAACCCGGCGTTCAACCAGACCGGCCAGGGCATCGGCCACACCGGTGGCGATCGCGTCGTCGGTGTTGTCGGGCATCGCGGCCGGCCGTCCCGTGCTGCGCGGCAGCCTGGCCGTGCCACGAGCCAGGCTCTCGGTCATCAGCGAAGCGCCCGGCGCGATCACGCCGCCCAGGAATCGCCCCGCCGCATCAATCGAATCCACGGTCGTCGCGGTTCCGGCGCATACGACCACCAGTGGCTGACCCGGAAACGACAGCCGCGCCGCGATCATCGCGTGCCAGCGATCGGCTCCGAGCTGGGCCGGATCGCGATAGCCGTTCAGCAGCTCGACGCCGCGCAACTCGAACCGGGCTTGCGAGGACAGCCATCGGATGCCCCCGTGCGTCAACGGATCGACCGCTGCCGCGATTTCCTGCGTCATCTCCTCGGAGGCCACGCTGCAGCCGAACGCCTGCGCGCCGGACACCCCGACGGGCGCTTCGCGCAGCGACTGGCGCAGGGCGCCAGCCAGCGTGCCCGCGGACGTGCCCAGCTCCAGGAGGCCGCGCGCCAACGCAGAAGGCTCACCCGTCCCGGTCAGTGCCCATTTCAGCGCGGTGTTGCCCGCATCGAGCAGCAGCCACGTCATGCGTTGGCCGGGCGCAGCGACAGTTCTCCGCTGGAGACGGCCTGCACTGCGTTGTCGGTGGAAAGCAGCAGGCGCCCTTCTCCATCGATGCCGACCGCCACACCGCTCATCGTGGGCAGTCCCGCCTGCATCAGGACCACCGGCCGGCCGCTGTAGCAGAACAGATCCTCGAAGCGCGGCCGAAACGGCGCAAACCCCTCCCGCTCGAAGCGCTCGATCGCGTCCAACACGGCGCGCGCCAGCAGCCCAATCCAGCTCTCCCGCTCGGACATCAGCCGCGCCTCCACGATGCGTTCGTCCAGCGCGGCGGCCGGCTGGTCGATCGATACGCGCGTTTCCGGACCCAGGCACAGGTTCACGCCCAGCCCCACCACCAGGCTGGTGCGGCCGTGCGAGTCGATCGCCAACTCGGTCAGGATTCCGCCCAGCTTGCGCCCCGACAGCAACAAATCGTTGGGCCATTTGAGCCGGGCCTCGATGCCGCGTTGGCGCAGCAGCTCGGCCACCGAAATGCCGCAGGCCACGGTCACCGCCGAGGCGGCGGCCGGATCGCGCAGCCAGGCCGTCATCACCGAAAACAGCAGCGCGTGCCCCCGTGCGTCGTGCCAGCGCCGGCCATGGCGGCCGCGGCCGGCAAACTGGTGCAACGCGGCACGCACGGTCGGCTTGTGCGGAGCAGACAGGCGCGCGACCTCCAGCAGGTCATCGTTGGTCGATCCGGTCTGTTCGACCGCTTCGACCCGCACCGAGTCGGCCAGGCCGAGCGCCCGCTCGATCGCCTCGCGCGACAGCGGCGTGTCGAATGTGTGCGCGCCGCCCCGTTCACCGGGTGAAGGCACACCGCCAGTGCGGCCTTGCGGTTTCGAAGCGGACATCGGCCCCGGAGGGAATGTGACCGTAATGAGCGCGAACGCGCGGCGACTGTACCACCGAAGCGCTTGCGGCCAAGCCGGCACCGATCCGCGCGTGCGGCGCGACAGGTCTGGCCCCGGTTTCGACCTGCCTGCCAATCCGTATGACGCCGTATGGATTGAACATTGGGACCCTGGCAAACTGCGTCACGATGAGCTATTTCAAACACCACCTTTTTTTCTGCGTCAACCAGCGCGATCCCGGCCAGGTTTGCTGCGCCAACGGCGGGGCGGCAGCGATGCAGGCCTACGCCAAAGACCGGATCAAGGCCCTGCGCCGGGCCGGTCCCGGCGGGGTACGTGTCAATCGCGCCGGTTGCCTGGATCGGTGCGATCTGGGCCCCTGCCTGGTCGTGTATCCGGAAGCGGTCTGGTACACGTACGTCGATGAAAAAGACATCGACGAGATCATCGATTCGCATCTGGTCAACGGACACATCGTCGAGCGGCTCCGGCTGCCGTGACCGTGCGATCGGAACGGCGCCTGGTGCCCGGCCCGGTTGGCCGGATCGAAGTGGCGCTCGACTGGCCGGAGGCGCCGTCGCCGGTCGGTATCGCGCACATCGCACATCCGCATCCGTTGTTCGGCGGCAGCCTGGACAACAAGGTCGTCTCGACCCTGGCGCGCGCCTTCTGCGCTCTGGGGTGGCTGGCGGTGCGATCGAGTTTCCGCGGGGTCGGCGCCACCGAGGGGCAGCACGATAACGGCCGCGGAGAGCTCGACGATGTGATGCACCTGATCGATTCGATTGCGCAGCTTGTGGGCATCGCGCCGGCCGCGCCGCTGCCGGTCGCGCTGGCCGGATATTCGTTCGGCAGCTTCGTGGTCGCGCAGGCGGCGGCCAAACTGCAAGACCGCGGCGCCGCGGCCCGGCATCTGGTGCTGATCGGTGCGGCAGCGGGCAAGTGGCCAATGCCCGCGGTCGCCTCAGGCGCGCTGGTGATACACGGGCAGCAGGACGAGACGATCCCGCTGGCCGATGTGTTCGCATGGGCCGCAACCTGTGACATTCCTGTGGTCGTGATCCCCGCCACCGACCATTTCTTTCACCGGCGCTTGCCGATCCTGAAGCAACTGGTGACGCGCCACGTGGTCGGGGCCGAGGCGGAATCTGCTCGATCGAACTGAGGCGTTCGATGAATCCCGACGACAGTCTGTGCTACCTGAACGGGGAATATATGCCGCTGGCGAGCGCCCGCATTCCCGTTCTGGACCGTGGCTTCATCTTTGGCGACGGCATCTACGAGGTGGTGCCGGCCTACCGCAAGCGCCCGTTCCGGTTGGAGCAACACCTGGATCGGCTGCAGCGCAGCCTGGCCGAGGTGCGGATCGACAATCCGTACCGCCGCGATCAATGGCGATCGCTCATCGGCCGCTTGATCGAATCGGCGCCGGCCGAGGATCTGGTCGTGTACCTGCAGGTCACGCGCGGCGTGGCCAAGCGCGATTTCGCATTCCCCGCCAACGTCAGTCCCACCGTCTTCGCCATGGCGTCGGCCCTGACCCGGCCCAGCACGGAGCAGCGGGAGCGGGGGCTGCGCACCATCTCGGTGGCCGACCTGCGCTGGCTCCGCTGCGATATCAAGTCGGTGTCCCTGCTGGGCGCCGTGCTGGCCAGACAGCAGGCGGCCGATCGCGGCCTCGACGAGGTCATCCAGCACCGCGACGGACGCCTGACCGAGGGCTCGGCCAGCAACATCTGGGTGGTCAAGGACAGCCGCGTGCTGGCGACCCCGCGCGACAACCTGATCCTGGAGGGCATCCGTTACGGGTTCATACAGGAACTGTGCGAGCACGCCGGCATCCCTTTCGAGGTCCGATCGATCTCGATGGACGAGGTTCGCGGCGCCGACGAGCTGATGCTGAGCGCCGCCACGCGCGAGGTGCTTCCGATCGTCGAGCTCGATGGCCGGCCGATCGGCGCGGGCCGGCCCGGCCCGATTTACCGGCAAATGCGCCGCGGATACGACGCCGCCATCGATGCGTTGTAGCATCGGGTGGGCGCGGCATGCCGCCGCGGGTGAGCCAATGGCCGAACCGGAAAGTCTGATCAAGTATCCGACCGACTTTCCGTTGAAGATCGTCGGTCTGAACCAGGCCGGCTTCGAGGCAGCCATCGCCCAGGTGCTGCGCACGCACGCGCCCGACTTCGACGTGACTTCGATCCAGGTCCGTGAATCGCGCGCCGGCAAGTATCTTTCGATCAGCGCGACGATCGTCGCGCGCTCCCGCAGCCAGCTCGACGCGCTCTACCTGGAGCTGACGCGACACCCGATGGTGCGCGTGGTCCTTTGATCAGACTGCCCACCGGGACGCGCCAGTCGCCTTGCGGCGCCGGTACAGGAAAAGCAGCAGCGCAACCAGCGTGCCGCCGGGCAGCAGGATTTCCAGCATCAGGTAAGGCCCGAGCCTCTGGAAAAATTCGCGCAGCAACCCTACAGTGCCCACGGCGACTTGCATTTTCAGCTCCCGTCTTCGACTCATCCCATAGTCGAACGGCCGCGTCCAAATTCGACAGCCGCAGGGCCGTTGCACCGAAGCGAGGCACGCCGTGATCGACTGGGGTTTGACCGCCGCGGTCCGAGCGGGGTTTCCTCGCCGACCGTTTCAAACGAAACCCGGGCCGGGGCGCGCGATGCAGAAACGGGTTATGCGGTTCCGAAGGGGAACCGGCGCAGCAAAAGATGCGATCAGTACGAGGACATCGTTCTTTGCGGACAGATGAGGCAGATCAAGCAGGTCACCGTCGCTCCTCCGCGGTGGTCAGGTCGGCGATGCGCGATTCGAGGTCGGCCGGGTCCTCGGAGTTGGCACGCGCGACGTCCTGGTCGACCTGGCCGGCGGCGACCAGCGCGGCCAGCGAATGGTTCAGCAGGTGCGACAGCGGCGCCCGCCGGTCGATTTCGCCGCGAATCTGCAGCCACTTGGCATCCCGGATCATCGTGCGCAACTTCGGCGTGACGGTCATGATCTCGTGGGCCAGGTGACGCCGCTTGCCATCGTGGCTCGGCAGCAGCGTCTGGCTGATCACGGCTGCCAGGAACGCGGCCGTATCGCTGAGCGCCTGGTGCCGGAATTCGATCGGATACAGGTCCTGAATCCGTTGCAGTGTCTTGGCGGCCGAGCTGGTGTGCAGCGTGGCGTACACGAGGTGACCCGAGCTGGCGGCGCGAAACGCGGCCTGCAGCGTTGCCAGGTTGCGGATCTCGCCGATCACGATCACGTCCGGGTCCTGCTGCAGCGTGTGCTCGACCGCCAGCTCGAACGTGGGTACGTCGGACCCGACTTCGCGCTGCTGGATCAGGCAGCGGCGCGATTCGAACCGGTACTCGACCGGCTCCTCGATCGTGACGATCCGCAGATTCGTGTGGCTGTTCAGGTGCTCGATCAAGGCCGCCAGGGTCGTCGATTTGCCAGCCCCGGTTTCGCCCGTGATCAGCACCAGGCCCCGCTTCAATAACGTGAGCTCACCGAGCTCCGCGGGCAGGCCCAGTTCGCCAAAGCCGGGGGCCGTGGGCCGCAGGCGGCGCAGCGCCAGGCTGAACAGCCCGCCGCGACCGCTGGCGGTCAGCCCGCCGAAGCGGGTCATCGCGAGCCGGAACGCGACCCCCTGGATCGATGTCACCGACAGCCGCGTCTGTCCACCCCCGGCAGCGACCCGCGCCAGGATGTCCTGCGCATCCAGGCCCAGGTCGCGCAGAAGGTCCTCGATGTCGGAGGGCTTGACGCCGGTTTCGTACCCGCGCACGCTGCGCAGCCCGTCCGGCAGCCGCAGCGCCGGCGGCACGCCGCAATCGATGTGAATGTCACTGACCGCGAAATCGCGTTCTTCGGCCACGTGGATCAGCAGGTCAAACAGGCGCATCCGGTACCCTTGGGACACTTGGCTATTGCCTTTGCGGATCGTAAGCCGGATAGGGCTGCCCGGGCTACCCTGGCGCGCTGCAGGGGTTCGTCCCGGCCCCATATGGAGGGCGAATCCTCGCCCTAACGGTCTAGCGCGGCTGCCTGACCGCCGCCAGTAGCGCCTCGAGCGAGGTCATTCCGTCCGCTACCCGTTTCAGGCCGCGGTCCCAGATCGAGCCGCCCTCGGCCAGAAGCGCCCGCTCCAGCTCGACCGGATCGATACCCGATGCGATCAGGCTGCGTGCCCGGTTGTCGATTTCGACCAACTCGTAGGCGAGCACGCGGCCCTGATACCCGCAATGCCCGCAAGCGGCGCAACCGGACGGCGCTGCGCGGCGAGGATGCACCGCGCGACCGGCGAGCCAGGTGTTGGTCGCCGGCGCCAGGGCACGGCGCACCGCCTCGCGATCGTCCGCTATGGAGCAGGCGGGGCACAGTCGGCCGACCAGCCGCTGGCCGATCACCAGCGACAAACCGTCGATGGCCTGGGAGGCCGTCACCCGCAGCCGCCGCAGTTCCGCGAAGACGCTGCTGGCCCGGCCCAGCGACATCGTCGACAGCACGAGCTGGCCGGCCTGGGCAGCCTGTATCGCAAGCTGTGCCACGCCGGCCGTTGCGATTTTTTCCACCAGGATCGCCCCGGCCCTGCCGCGCAGGACCCGGGCGAACGTGCGCTCCCAGCGGCGCCCGCCGCGCTCGCTGCCGGCATCGGGCACCTGCACCTGCCGCCATGCGGGAACCGGCCGCAGAGAGCTCGACTCGATCGTCCGGACCCTTCGCCGCAACGGATCGAGCTCCCCGAGCATCGAGTACAGGGCGGTGCTGCGGCCGGACCCGGCTGGCCCGACGATCAGCACCAGTCCGTCGGGCGCGTGGATCGCGTGGCGGATCGCCTCGAGGTCCGCCGCTTCGTATCCGATCTGATCAAGCGCTGGCAGCGGCTCGTCCCGCTCGACGATGGGTGCCGTCGCCGTTGGAGCCAACGGGCGTTCAAGACTCGGCGGCCGCGACGAAAACGCGCTCGGCGATGCGCAGGCAGGCCCGATGGGCGTTGTCATGCCAGGGCTGCCGGGTCGGCCCGATTCGGCCGGAGTCGTTCATCGATGAGGACACTTCGGCCGCAACCGTGGTCAGAAACAGCACCGGCCGGCACACGACCGCGGCCCGGTCCGAAGGGGCGCTGGGAAACGACTGCAGCACGCTGGCGGCCACGGCAATCAAGAGCGTGAAGAACGTCAGGCGCGTCAGTCGCATCCGTACGGCCTTCCCCGTCAACGGCGGGCGCCATCGGTCGGACGTCCCGATCCGGTGCGCCCATACTCGACCCAGATGCGCGAGCGACCCAGGTCCTTATGCAACGAGCCGCGATCGGGGTAAATGCCCAAGCCGCCGATCTGCAACAGGCGGGCCAGCCGCAGGTTGTCCTGGAACGACAGACCCGCGTAGATGTAGTCGTCGGCCCGCCCGTCGAAATGAACGCTCGGCTCGACGCCGCCGACCCGCCGATTGGTCTGCGCGGTCCGGAAGCCCGACAGCAGCACCATCGGGCGCGCCGACCAGTGCTGCGCGACCACGCACGCCATCACGCAATTCAGATCCAGCAGCCCCAGCGCGATCGGCCGCTCGACCCCGGCTTGCAGGTCGCGATAGATCCGGTTGATCGAGCGGTAGCCGTCCGGCTGCAAGGCGCCATCGGCCCAGTAGGTGACGCGCACCGATTCCTGCGCCTCGGGCCGGGTGATCCACAGCTCCCGCGGCCACTGCAGCAAGCGGCGGCGGACCGGCCGATCGCTCACCGCGGCATGCAACGGCACCCAGGTCGTGGCCAGTGCCGCAGCGGCCGAGCACAGCAGCAGGCGGCGCCGATGGTCGGACTTCATCGGCAGAAGATAGCCCGGCCGGATCCGGCTCGCGCTACTGCCAGCGGCGGTCTCCAATAAGATGGGCACCGGCGCGCAGGCAGCGCCCGTGCTGCGATGATCCAGACCGAACCGATCCAACGTCTGCTGGGCCGCGCGCCCTACGTGCAAACCTGGCACGCGATGCGCGAATTCACCTTGCAACGCGGTGCCGAAACCGCCGATGAGCTCTGGCTGGTCGAGCACGAGCCCGTCTACACGCTGGGCCTGGCCGGCCGCCGCGAACACCTGCTCGCCCCGGCAGGGATGCCGGTCGTGGCGACCGATCGCGGCGGCCAGGTCACCTACCACGGGCCTGGCCAGGCGATCGTTTACACGCTCATCGACCTGCGCCGGCTGGGGATCACGGTGCGCGAACTCGTATTCCGGATCGAGCAGGCGGTGATCCAGACGCTCGAACCGCTCGGCGTGGTCGGGCGCCGCGTGCGCGGGGCCCCCGGCATCTACGTGCCGTACCCCGAGGGCGCGCGTTCAGGGCCGTTCGACGGGCTGGCCAAGATCGCCGCGCTGGGGCTTCGGATCCGCAACGGCTGCAGCTACCACGGGGTGGCGCTGAACTGCGCCATGGACCTGGTTCCTTTTTCCGGCATCGACCCGTGCGGTTACCCGGGGCTGGCCACCGTCGACTTGGCTACACTGGGCGTGGATCTTCCCTGGACCGAGGCGGCCGGCCGGCTATCCGACCGGCTGGCGGCCCACCTGCTGCCGTGAACGAACAAGCGCAATCGATCAAGACCGCCGAAAAGATCAAGGGCGCCGGCAAAACCCGGCTGATTCCGATCCGGCCCGAGGCCAGCGCGCCGCCGCTGCCCAAGCCGGACTGGATCCGGGTGCGCGCGGGGTCTGCCAACACACGCTTCTACGAGATCAAGGCATTGCTGCGCGAGCAGCGCCTGCACACCGTGTGCGAAGAAGCCAGCTGCCCGAACATCGGCGAGTGTTTCGGCCACGGCACGGCGACGTTCATGATCATGGGCGACCGCTGCACCCGGCGCTGCCCGTTTTGCGACGTCGGATTCGGCCGCCCGGACCCGCTCGATGCGGACGAGCCCGCGCACCTGGCCCAATCGGTGGCGCGGCTGGCGCTGCAGTACGTCGTGATCACGTCGGTCGACCGCGACGACCTGCGCGACGGCGGCGCGGCGCATTTCGCAGATTGCATCCGTGCCATTCGCCAGACCTCGCCCGCGACCCGGATCGAGGTGCTGGTGCCGGATTTCCGCGGACGGCTGGACCGGGCGCTGCCGATCCTGCAGGCCACGCCGCCGGACGTGATGAACCACAACCTGGAAACGGTGCCGCGGCTGTACCGCAGTGCACGGCCGGGCGCCGACTATGCACATTCGCTCAAACTGCTGCGCGAATTCCGCGAGCGCGTGCCCGCGGTGCCGACCAAGAGCGGGCTGATGGTCGGGCTGGGCGAGACCGACCCGGAGATCGTGCAGGTGATGCGCGATCTGCGTGAAGCCGGCGTCGAAATGCTGACGATCGGCCAGTACCTGGCCCCCAGCGCGAGCCATCTGCGGGTGCAGCGCTATGTGCCTCCCGAGACCTTCCGGATGTTCGAGCAGGAAGCGCGCGCGCTGGGGTTCGCGCACGCGGCCTGCGCTCCGCTGGTGCGCAGCTCGTACCACGCGGACCTGCAGGCGCGCGCGGCCGGCCACATTGACAGACACATCGGTCAACCGGAACCGAGCAGCCCGGCTTGATCCGTCAACCGGCGCTTGCACTCGCAAGCGGCCGGGCCAAGGTAACTCCCCTGCGGGCGATATGGACGGAAAACGGGGGCACACTCCGCGTCATTGCCACCCGCTACCTTGACGTGTGAGTGGGCCGACCGCCGCGTACCGCGACAACGTGAAGTGCATGGCGGATGAATTCGGGCAGTCTGCTGGCTGCGAATCGGGCGGCCTGCCCGCACCGCCCGAACGACGCAAAACGGTTAAAGAAGGATGACGCCTGCGCCGCCACCGACCAGTCGGAAGCACTCTGGTGCCAATGGCGTGACTTGGTCAGCTGCATCCGACGAAAGATCCGACTGCTGCTCGGTCGACAGCGTTTCTTCGTTTTCGATGATCCGCGTGATTTTATCCATGACCATTTGCTCCCTTGGGAAGACGACTCCGGCGCGTGAAACGGGCGCGCATGCGCGCGTCGGATGACGGCCGCGCAGCTTCACCCGACGCGCTGGATCGTATATGTCTATGCCGGATTTTTTAAGCGGCCGTACGGTCGAGGTCCTGGAGGTACTGGCGCGGTCGGATTCGCAGACGCGCGACGCTGTCTTGCGCGCACTGATCACGTGCATACGCGATCTGAAGGGCAAGCTGCCCGACGGGTCTTGTGCCGCAGCCGCCGAGCACTACGGCCGGCTGCTTCGCGATTTTCCGAGCGCCGAGCAGCGGGGCCTGCGCGCCGAGTCCCTGCTGGACGTGGCCCGCGTGCTGTTCCAGTGCGGGTCGCCGGCCCGCGCGGCCGCCTTCGCCCAGCCCGCGCTGGATTGGGCCCGGCATATCGGCGAGCCCGAGCTGCTGGCACAGGCCGCCAATATCAACGGCGGATTGCGCCTGGCTCTGCGCGACTTCGCCGGAGCACTGGCGCTGCTCGAAGAAGCTTATGAAGTCGCACGCTCCCGCGGCCTGGTGCAGATCCGGCTGCGTGCAATGGTCAACATCGCCACCTGCCTGCAGGATGCGGGCTACTACGGCGCCGCGATCGAGGTCAACGAGCGGATCCTCGACAGCAGCGCTACGTTGGCGAGTCCGCAGGCGCGCGAGTGCGAGGCGGGAGCGCTCGCCAACCTGGTGCATTGCCACCTGGTGCGCGGCGAGCTGACCGAGGCGCTGATGGCCGCCCAACGCGGCGCCGAGCCGTTGCGGCTGCATATTCTGAAGTCCAATCCGATGGCTCGGCACCAGTTCGAGAGTTTCTACAACGCGGCCCTGCTCGAAGCCGGCCGCACCGGCGAGGCCCGCCGGCGCCTTCGGCAGCTGCGCGAGGACAATCCGCCGACCACGCCGCACACCGAGATCCTGTTCGCACTGTCGCAGGGCCTGTGCGAAACCTTTTCCGGGCACTTCGATATCGGCATCTCCCGGCTGGAAGGGCTTCTGCCGAAGGCCGAGCAGGTCGGGCGGTACGTCGATGAAGTCCTGCGCGCGTTGATCCGGGCCCACGAACAGGCCGGGAACCCGCAAGAGGCGCTTGGATTCGTCGACCAGTTGACGCGCCACTTCAGCACGATGCAGACGCGTCAGCTGCACCAGCAGTTGGAGCATCTGCAAGAGGAGGCGCTGGGTCATCTGGATCCGAGCGCGCGCGCCGAAGTGCTGTTGGCCAAGCAAGCGGCCGATCTGCGCCTGACCAGCTTCAAGCGGTCGCTGGCCGAGGAGGAGCGCGCCCTGCTTGAAAACTGGGCGGTCGCCTCCTCGCTGATCGAGGACGAGACCGGCCGGCACTGCTTCCGCGTGGGCCGCTTCTGCTACCTGATGGCGATGCGGCTCGGTTGGACCCGGCCGCGTGCGCGGGCGATCGAAATGGCCGGACGTCTGCACGATATCGGTAAGATCGGCATCAGCAACCAGATCCTTTTGAAGCCGTCGATGCTGTCGGCGGCCGAACGCAAGATCGTCCGCCTTCATCCCCAGATCGGCGTGCAGATGCTGTCGAAGTCGAGCCATCCCGAGGCGCCGTTGGCGGCGTTGGTGGCCGGCAATCACCACGAATGGTGGGACGGCTCGGGCTATCCGTCGGGGCTGAGCCAGCAGGCTATTCCGCTCGAGGCGCGCGTGGTCGCGCTGGCCGATGTTTACGAAGTGCTGACCGCCAGGCGTTCTTACCGGCCTGCATTGTCGCACCCCGCGGCGGTCGAGCAGTTGCGGCGGCTGAGCGCAAACCAGTTTGATCCTCAGCTGGTGGACACGTTCATCGAAGTCATCGAGGAGTACTACAGGCGCCATGGTGAAGGCGGAGACCCGGTTTACCGCGCATCCATGCGGGAATCGCCCGTCCTCAGAAGTCAGGACAAGGTCCGACGCCTGCTGGCGCAATCCGACTGAAGCGGGCGCGGTGCAAGACGGATGACCGCCTCGAAGGCGCGCGGCAACCGAGCCAAAGCTGCGAAGCGTTGATCAGGGGCGCGCACCCAACGCCTGATACAGGGCCGCCACATCAGCCAGGCGCTGCGCCTGCACCTTGGTGCGGTCCAGCGATGTCTGCATTTCCTGGCGCTGCGTGTCGAGCAGCACCAGCTGGCTGATGCCTCCCGCAGCGTAGCGCTGGCTGGCGATCTCGGCGCTGGCGTGGGCGTCGCGCTGCGCCTGGTCGCGCGACTGCAGCTCGATCGCGTCCTGCTGCAGCGCACGCAGCGCATCGGCCACCTGCTGCAGCCCTTGCAGTACCGTTTGCCGATACACGGCGAGCGCAGCTTCGTACGCGGCCTGCGCCGAGCGCTTTTGCGCTTGCAGCTGCCCGCCGTGAAACAACGGCTGCGTCAGGCCAGCGCCGACGGACCATAGGTTCATCATGTCCGTGACGCTCACGCCTTCCGGGCCGGTGCCCGCCGACAGGGTGATTTGCGGGTACAAATGGGCGGTCGCCACGCCCACGTTGGCGCTCGCCTGATGCAGCAGCGCCTCGGAGGCGCGGATGTCCGGGCGCTGCTGAGCCAGCGTCGAGGGCAGCGTCAACGGCACTTCGGACTGCAGCACGAGCGCGTCCAGATCGAGCTCGGCCGGATCGTCGCTGCCGCCCGGCGCCAGCTGCGCCGGTGGGCGCCCCAGGTAGACGGCCAGCTGATGGTCGGCCTGCGCAAGCTGCGTGCGCAGCGGTGCCAGGCTGGCACGGGTCTGCTCGACCTGCGTGCGCTGGCTCAGCAGGTCCAGACGCGATACGCCGCCGGCCTGATAGCGCTGCTCGGTGATGTCGAGCTGGCGCTTCTGGTCGGCGAGCAGGTCCCCAGTCAGCACGATCTGCTTGGCGAGCGATGCGCGCCGCACCGCGGTCGTCACCACGTTGCCCGCCAGCGAAAGGCGCGCTGCTTCCAGCTCGTACTGCTGGTAGTCCGCCTGCGCCCCCAGCGCCTCCAGCGCCCGCCGGTTCGCGCCGAAAAAATCCAGCGTATACGACACGCTGACCTTGGCGCTGTACAGCGTGAACGGCGGGAAGCTGCGTCCGCCGGTCAGGCCGCCGATGCCGAATGCGGCCGGATCGACTTTCTGCCGCGTGGCATTCAGGTTGGCGTCCAGCTGCGGCCATTCGGTCGCGCCCGCCTGGGCCAGATAGTCCTGCCGCGCCTGCTCCAATCTCATGCGCGCCTGCGCCAGCGTCGGGCTGTTGTCCAGGGCCCGCTGCACCAACCGGTCCAGCGTTGGCGAGCCGAAAGTCCGCCACCAGCCGCTGCCGATCGCGTCGGCCGGCACCAGGCGCTGCGCAGCGCCTCCCGGCCCGGGCGATTGCTCGGCCAGCGCCGGTTGCGGCGCCGGCGTGTAGGTCGCCACCGCGATCGGCTCGGGCGGGCGGAAGTCGGGGCCGGCCGCGCAGCCGCACAGCACCGCCGCACCGAGCACCCAACTCCACCGCGTTTGCCGTTGTCGGGCGAACCTCCGACTCAGGACACCAGCGCCTCGCATCGGTTCAGTCTCCTCAGTCGAGCGTGCGCCGGTAAAAGCGCACGGCAATGCCCATCACCACCAGCTGGAACACCAGCATCGGCCACACATGCGGCCAGATATCGCTCCAGCCCGCGCCCTTCAGCAGGATCCCGCGCACCAGCCGGTTGAAGTAGGTCAGCGGCAGCAGGTTGCCGATCACCTGCGCCCACTGCGGCATGCCCGCGAACGGGAACATGAAGCCCGACAGCAGGATATTGGGCAAGAAATAGAAGAAGGCGAGCTGCACGCCCTGCAGCTGGTTCTGCGCCAGCGACGACAACATGATGCCCACCGCGAGGGTCGCGGCGATGAAGAGCAGCGCCCCGAAATACAACAGCACCAGGCTGCCTGTGATCGGCACGCGGAACACGAAGCGGGCTGCCAGCAGGATGATCGTGATCTGCAGCAGGCCGATCGCCACGTAGGGCATGATCTTGCCGGTGGTCACCTCGAGCGGCAGCACCGGCGTGGCCAGCAGGTTCTCCATCGTTCCGCGCTCGCGCTCGCGCGTGATCGCCAGCCCGGTCATGATCACCATCGTCATCGTCAGGATCACGCCCATCAGACCCGGCACGACGTTGTACTGCGTGATCGCCTCGGGGTTGTAGAGGCGGTGAACCTGGACGTCGAACGCGTCCGGCTGTGCCGTCAGTTGCGACAGCGGTCCGACCAGGTCCTTGCTCAGGGCGGACTGCGCGATCGAAGTCAGCGCGCCCAGCGCAGTGCCGACCGCGGTCGAATCGGTCGCATCGGCTTCGACCAGCAGCGACGGATGCGCGCCCTTGACCAGGTCGCGCGTGAAGTCGGCCGGAATGTCGAGCACGAACAGCACCTTGCCCTGCATCAGTGCGCGGCGGCCGGACTGCTGGTCGGGCAGCATCGCCACGATGTCGAAATAGTCGGAGTTGCGCATCGCGGCGATGAAGCTACGCGTGAACTCGCTCTGGTCGGCGGCGATCACGGCGGTGGGCAGATGCTTCGGATCGGTGTTGATCGCAAAGCCGAACAGCGTCATCTGGATGATCGGTATCCCGACGATCATCGCGAAGGTGACCCGGTCGCGCCGCAGCTGCAGGAATTCCTTGCGCACCATGGCCCACCAGCGGGCCACCGAGAATCGCTCGCTCATCGGGATGCGCGCGCCTGCGCCGGCGCGCCCTCGCGGTCGGACGTGCGTCCCATCAGGTAGATGAACGCGTGCTCCAGGCGGGTGTCGATCGCCTCGACATGCAGCTCCGGATACGCCTGCGCCAGATTCGCTAGCGTCGTCTTCAACGCCTCCCGGTCCAGGCCGCTCACGTGCAGCGCCGTGCCGAACGCGACCGTCTGCGCAACGCCCGGGGCGCCGCGCAGGCGCTCGCTCAGCCCCACCAGGTTGTCCCCGGTCACGGTCCAGGTCGACAGCCCCAGCGAATCGACGACCTCGCGCGCCGTGCCCTGCGCCAGCAGCTCGCCGTAGGCAATGTAGGCCAGCTTGTGGCAGCGTTCGGCCTCGTCCATGTAGTGCGTGCTGACCAGCACCGAGATGCCCCGGGCTGCCAGCCGGTGCAGCTCTTCCCAGAAATCGCGCCGCGCGCTCGGGTCGACGCCGGCGGTGGGCTCGTCCAGCAGCAGCAGCAGCGGCTCGTGCAGCAGGCTGGCCACGAGCGCGAGGCGCTGCTTCCAGCCGCCCGACAGCGTACCGGCCAGTTGATCGGCGCGGTGCGCCAGCCCGAGCCCCTGCAGCGCCCGATCGACGGCCTCGACGCGGTTTGGCATCTGGTACAGGCGCGCGACGAAGTCGAGGTTCTCGCGGATCGTCAGGTCGTCCCAGTAGGAGAATTTCTGCGTCATGTAGCCGACCTGTCGTTTGATGCGTGCGCTCTCCTTCACGATGTCGAAGCCCAGGCAGGTGCCGCTTCCGGAGTCCGGCGTCAGCAGTCCGCACAGCATCCGGATGCAGGTCGTCTTGCCGCTGCCGTTGGGGCCGAGAAAGCCGAAGATCTCGCCACGTTCCACCCGCAGCGATACATCCTTGACGACGTGCTTGTCGCCGAAGTACTTGTTGAGTCCGTGCACGTCGATGGCCGGGTCCGCGCTCGCCGCCGGCAGGTCACGCGCGCTCATTGCAGGATGACCTCCACCGGCTGGCCCGGATGCAGCTTGGGCGCGTCGGCCGGTTGCGGACGTGCCTCGACCAGAAATACCAGCTTGGCGCGGGTTTCATTGCTGTAGATCACGGGCGGGGTGTACTCGGCCTGGTCCGACACGAAGCTCAGCACGGCCGGCACGTCGGCGGCGCAACCATCGCAACGAATGCGCACGGCGCGCCCCGGCGCAATTGCGCCGACGGCCGTCTCGGGCACGAAAAAGCGCACCTTGACGTTTTCGGGCGGCAGCATCCTGGCCACCGGACTGCCCGCCGGCACCCATTCGCCGCTGCGGTACATCGTGTCGAACACCAGGCCGGCGTGCGGCGCGCGCACGCTCTTCTGGTCCAGTTTCCATTGGGCCTGCGCGAGCGCGGCTTGCGCCGCCATGACCTGCGCGGCCTGCGCCCGTATCTGCTGCTCACGCCCCGGCAGGCGCGCCACCTCGAGCTGGCCCTCGAGCTCGCGCACGTGCGCCGCGGCCGCCGCGGCGGCCGCGCGCGAGTCGTCCAGCTGGCTCTTCGGGATGCCGCCTGCCTGGTACTGTTCCTGGTCGCGCCTGAATTGCGTCTCGGCGCGCGTCGCGTCGGCCCGTGCCTGTTCGAGCTGGGCCGCGATCACCTCGATTTCCGGGCGCCGCTTGCCGGTCAGCATGTCGGCCTGCAGCGCCTGCGCGGCCTGCAACTGCTGGCGGGCCTGCGCCACGGCGTCGATCTCGTTTTGCGCTTCGAGCGCGAACACCGGCGCGCCGGTGGCGACGGTCTGGCCGCGCGCGACCGACAGCTGCGTGAGCTGCCCGGCCTGCGACGAGGCGAGATAGACGAACTCGCCTTCCACGTAGCCCTGGTACGCGTCGGGTGCATGCCGCGTACAGCCGGCGACGAGAGCGAACGCGCCGGCCAGCGTGGCAACGCCTAGCGCCGAGACCTGCCTGCAGCGCCACGATCGGTTCATGCCGTCGCCCTCGCTTTGCCGTGTCGCCGGCGCGCCGAGCCCGCGGCCGGGCGGCCTGTGATTCCCTGCATCAGCAACCCGGTCACATGGCGTTCCAGCGCTGCGCGCTCGAGCGTCAGCGTCGGGTTGATGCGGCGCCAGATCTTGGCGGTCGCCTGCGGCAGCATGACCAGGGCGAGGATCGAATTGAACAGCAGCAGGGGCTCGATCTCGGAGTTGACCTCGCCGCGCGACTGGCCGCGCGCAATGCTCTGCCCGAAGGCGGCGACGCGCTTGACCGGAATGTGGCGCAGCGCCTGCTCGCGCAGCAGACCGCCTTCGTTGACGATTTCACGCAGCCACAGCGACGGCAGCCACGGCATCTTCTCGGTCACGTCGAACATCCGCCCGACGATCCCCCGCACCAGCTCGAGCGGCGCGCCATGATCCACATCCACCGGGTCCCAGATCGCGTGAAACTGCGCAGCGATGCGCTCCTGCACGACCGCCTCGAGCAGGCGCTCGCGCGTGTCGAACCAGTAGTGGACCATCGCGGACGTGACGCGGCCGCGCTCCGCGATCTGCGCAACCGTGGTGTTGGCGATGCCGCGCGCGGCAAACAGCTCGATCGCCGCGTCCAGCAGCTGCTCGCGCGCATCGGATGCGGGCAGGCGCGCGCGGCGGCCGGCAGCAGAACGGGGGTGGCTCGACATGGCACCCACATTAACTAACTAATTAGTTAGTGTCAAGCCGCGGCGGCAGCGGCCGGGCCGCGAGCCCGTCTAGTGGGTGACCGGCATCGTGTGGTGCAGGGCGCCCAGCGGCAGCACCGGCGCCTGCACATCGAGCGTGCTGCGCTGGCCGGCGGAATCGACAAACGTCAGCGTCAGGGTAACCGCGTCGCCTTCCTTCAGCGTGCGCGTGAGCCCTTCCAGCATGATGTGATCGCCCCCCTCCTTCAGCTCGACCGTGCCGCCGGCCGCAATCGGCAGTGCGTCGAGCGCGCGCATTCTCATCACGCCTTCGGTCATCGTCATTTCGTGCACGCCGCAGCGCGCGGCGGCTGCAGACGCGATCGAGACCAGCCGTGTGGCCGCATCGCTGTGCAAGCTCATGTAGGCCGCGGTGGCCGTCTGGCCCTCGACCGTGCCGCGCACCCAGGCATCGGCGACCGTCACATGCGCGGCGGCAAGGGGCGCACAGACCCACGCGGCCGCGATCGCGACCGCCCGTGCGACGGCCCGACTCATGGTCAAAGCGGGCCCGCCGAGCTCACGGCGGCAACGTCGCGCGCATCCGGATCCGCTGCTCGACCAGCGCCCTGGCCCGGGCGGCGGCGGCCGCGGGGACCGGGCCGGCCAGCAAGGCCGAGTAGGCGTGCGCGCCCGATGTGGTCAGCGGGCTGGGCGACCGCGTGGCGTAGATATGGGCGCCGGCGCTGCTGGTCGCCGTGTAGAAGGGCAGCGCGTTGCCGCTGACCAGGCCCAAGCCCTGGTTGTCGCCGAGGAACAGCGCAGCGGCTCCAGTCAGATTGGCCAGGGGCGCGTTGTTCAGGTCGAAAGGATTCTGCAGCCGCAACTCGTGCCAGGTCGCCCCGTTATCCTTCGATTCGGTCAGCCAGGCGCTGGTGCTCAGCACCGTGGATCCGGACACGAAATCGCGAAAGTCGTAGTAGGTGACTGCGATCACGCCGCCTGGTAGATAGCGGACGGTCGGATCGATCGCGCCAACGCTGGTGACGCCGTTGATCTGTTTCGGCGCACTCCACGTCATGCCGCCGTCGGTCGACACCGAAAGCGCGATGCCGTCGAACGCCCCATTGCCGTTGAACATCTGCTGCCACACCGCGGCGACGTTGCCGCCGGCCGGGTCGGCTGCGACCTGCGCCAACATTGGGGCGTCCCGGATCGGCTTGCCGCCGCTGATCGGATTGGTGGTGCCGACCGATGTGATGTCGGCCACCGTGACCGGCACCGTCGTCCAGTGGGCTCCCTGATCCGTCGAGCTGACCACCTGCAGCGTCGACGTGAACGAAAGGGTGGCGACCAGCGTAAAGAAGTCCAGCAACGTGCCGTTGGGCAGGATCACGATTTCGTTGTTGAACGCCTCGTTGCCGGCGCCCGGGTCATACAGAATGCCTGCGCTGCCCCAGGTTGCGCCGCCGTCGGCGGATTTGGCCAGCCAGGCCGGCTCGCTCGTCGTGCCGGGGGGACTGCTGTTGATCCGATCCCATACCAGGTACGCGTTGCCGGTGGTCGGATCAGAGGTAATGGAATCGCGGTCGTTGAAATAGAGCGTCGCGCTGGCGCTCGGATTGGTGTCCTGGATCACCGCATGCGGCGCACTCCAGGTCACACCGCCGTCGGTGGATCGCGATACCAGCACCGCACTGAGCCCATTCGGCGTAAACCCGGTACCGTTGAAACCGTTCGCGGAGAAAGCGATGGCGCTGGCGATCACGACGCCGTTGCCGGCGAACGTGAGCCAGGGGTCCGAGGCGCGGTCGTACTGGACCCCCGCTACGCTGACGCCGCTGCACACCGAAAACGGCAGGGTCTGCGCGGCGCTCCAGGTCATGCCGTTATCAGTCGAGTGCGACGCCAGAATGCCGCGCGTCCCCAGGCCCGACCATCGATCCTGCTCCCACACGCCCACCAGGTTGGCACCCGGTATCGCGGCGATCTGCGGCTGAACTGACGAGCCGGGCGTGAACGTCTCGGTGGTGCCGGTCGGCACCGCACTGCCACAGCCGGAGGGAAACGCACTTGCGCCTGACGCCTGGACCGACACCGGCGCCGCGCTGCCGGTCGTGGTCGAACTGGGGGTGTAGCCGCCTCCGCAGCCGGCCACCAACCCGACCGCGACGGCCAAGACGGAAACCCGGATTATCGAAGTGTTCATCGGCGTGTCGCGCAAAAGGGGCGATTCGGACTCGGAACCGCCGAACTGCCGATCCCGGCCTGATATGCGATTCTGACATCCCGGCGCTGCCGCCCGCGGGCGGATGCGGCCCCGATCAGTGGCATCCGGCCGTCGTCCGAACGGATGCGCCGACCGCGGCTGACACCGCGTCGACTCGATCAGGGAAACCACACGGCCGCTGGACTAGGAATCAACCTGCGGCGGCAAGGGACAATCGAGCGCCGCGCACAGCGTGCGCAGGCAGCTGGCCGCTTTCCAGTTGGTCGAGCCGTCGACGAACGCGACGGCCGCGCAAGCCTTGATCAGCTGGGGCTTGGAAAGCGGCGCCAGCAGGTTCAGGCGATGAAATGCCGCCGACACCTTGTCCAGTGCGATGGCGTCGCGTTCGACCGGCTCGGCGGCGAGGCCTTCCAGCAGCTGGGCGCCCGCCTGGTAGGCATGGGCCGGCGCCTGCGGCATTCGCACGGTGGCCACCAGCGAAAGCACGAGGCGCGCCTCGGCCGCGAGGTCCTTGATCGACACGTATCGCAGCGGGCGCGCCGGCTGCCCGGCGCTGCCCAGGCGCGCCTCCAGCACCGTGTACAGAAGGAATTCGGGCAGCGTGACGCGGCTGTCCACAGCGATCATCGTGCGCGCCAGCGTCAGCAGCCGCTCGCGCGCCGCAGCGGGCAGCTTGCGCAGCGTCGGCATCGCCAGATCCACCAGCGGCAATCGCCAGCCCGGCGGCATCTGCTCCGCCGCCGCACGGACCGATTCGGCCTGGGCTGATGCATCTGCCCCGAACGCCTGAGCCACGATGCTTTCCTGGCGTGCCGCCATCGCCTGTTCCTGCTCGATCAGCAGGCCCAGCACGAGCACTTGCGCGCCGGTCGTATCGGACAGCGCCGGCCGCAGGCCGAGCGATTCGACGCGCCCCAGCAGCTGCTCGATGAACGGGCGCGCGGCCTCCTGCGGCCGCCCGATCGCTGCCGGCATGGCCGCGGCTGCGCTGACCAGTCCCGTGACCGGGCTGGCGGCCTGCAACGCGGGTTGCACAGTCAACCCGGACACCGCTGCCGCTGGTTCGGCGATCGCTTGGGGTTCGGCAACGGGCTGGGGCGCGAACGGCAGCGGCGCGAGTTCCGGCGCCGACTCCGCCGAGACCGCCAACTCGGGGGCCGGCAGGAAATCCATCGGATGTCCGTAAATGCGCCGGATGCGTTCCTCCAGCGGGGGGTGCGTGGCCAGCCAGCCGTCGGCGAAGTTCAGGCGAACCGGCGCCATGAACATGTGCGACAGCGTCTCTGCGTGCGGGTGGTCGATCTGGCCGCCGGCGCCATCGCCCAGCCCGCCGATCTTGCGCAGTGCGCGACCGATGCCTTCGGCATTGCGCGTGAATTGAAGGCAGCTCGCGTCGGCCAGGGATTCGCGCTGGCGCGATACGCCGGCCTTGATCAGACGGCCGAAGAACACGCCGATATAACCGATCGCGACGATCGCAAGTCCGACCGCGAACAGCACGTTGCCGCGCTCGCGCGAATCGCTCGACACCCGGACCCGATCCATGTCGGCCAGGAACCGTCCGAACAGCGCGAGCATCAGCAAACCTTGCAGCAGGCCGATCAGCCGGATGTTCAGCGTCATGTCGCCGTTCAGGATGTGGCTGAACTCGTGCCCGATCACACCCTGCAGCTCGTCGCGCGTCAGCCGGGTCAGCGCCCCGTGCGTCACGGTGACGACCGCGTCGCGCGGGTGCAGCCCGGCCGCGAACGCATTGATCGTGTCCTGCCGCTCCAGCACGTACGTGCGCGGCGTCGGAATGCCGGAGGCCAGCGCCATCTCCTCGACCACGTTCAGCAACCGGCGCTCGAGCAGGTCGCGCGTGGAAGGATCGACCGGGCGGGCCCCGACCATCCGGGCCACCGCCTCGCCCCCTTCGCGCAGTTCCAGGATCTGCAGCACGGTGCCGCCCGCGATGATCAGCACCACGACCGCGGTCGTGGTCGAGACGAAATGGTTCGGCAGCGCATCCAGCCCGTAGCGCGCCCAGGCGCCATGCGGTGCGAACGTACTCAGGTAAAGGATGCCCAACGCCACATTGACGGCGATCACGATCGCGATCACGGCCGCCGCGAACAGCCAGATCAGGCGCTGGCTGGTCTGCCGGGCCTGATGCTGCTGTTCGAAGAAACCGGTCGCCAAAGCCGCCAGCTCAGAACTGAACCTTGACCGCCTTGCGCTCCTCGTCGCTTTCGGTGGCCTTCAGCAGCTCGGCCGCCTGGAACGAGAACGCGCCGGCGATGAAGTTGGACGGGAACTGCTGCACCGCGTTGTTGTAGGTCATCACCGCATCGTTGAACGCCTGCCGGGCGAACGCGATCCGGTTCTCGGTGCTGGTGAGCTCCTCGGTAAGCTGCATCATGTTCTGGTTGGCCTTCAGGTCCGGATAAGCTTCGGCCACCGCGAACAGCCGCCCGAGCGCGCCGGACAGGCCCCCCTCGGCTGCGGCCAGCTGCCGCATCGCCGCGGGATTGGCCGGATCGCCCGCCGCGGCCGTGTTGGCCGACACCGCCGAGTTGCGCGCCTTGACCACCGCTTCCAGCGTTTCTCGCTCGTGGGCGATGTATTTCTTGGCGGTCTCGACCAGGTTGGGGATCAGGTCGTAGCGACGCTTGAGTTGCACGTCGATCTGCGCGAACGCGTTCTTGAATTCGTTACGCTGGGCAACCAGCCGGTTATAGATGGCCATCCCCCAGAATGCGACCGCCGCGATCAATGCGAAGAAAACGATCAACCCCATGTCCGATCCTCCCGGTTGTCACAACGTTTCCGGGCGCGTGACAACCCGGCGCAGCGCGCGACAGACTACCCGCGATCGGAGGTCGGGCGCAACCCGGGTGGCGTTGAAACGAACGGGACGGAGCTTGCGCCGTTACGGCTTGGCGGGGTTGGGCGATTCCTGCTGGTTCTTCTTGATGGCCTGCACTTCCTGGTCGGTGATCAGGTCGAACAGTTTGACCACCCGCCGCACACCGCTGACGCGGCTGGCTGCCTTGGCGGCGATCTCGCCCTCGGCCGGCGTCACCTTCCCCAGCAGGTAGACCACGCTGCGATTGACATTCGTCTTGACCACGCCGGCCGGAAGGCCCTCCGCGCCGAGCAGCGCGGCCTTCACCTTGCCCGCCAGCAACGTGTCGTCGGTGCGATCGCCCAGCGTGGCCTGGTCGCCCAACACCAGTTCATTGACCACCTCACGCACGTTTTCGACCTTGGACGCCACCTGCTCGGCCAGGGCGCGCTGCTCGGCCGTCTTCACCTCGCCCGCCAGCAGCACCTTGCGGTTGTAGCTGTTCACGTCGATCAGCATCGCCCCCTCCGGGATGTTATCGCTCAGCGCCTTGCTCACGCGCGACTCGATCCGCTGGTCTTCGAGCTGGATGCCCACCGACCGCCGGTCGGTCGCGACCACGGCGCCCCCCGCCGCCGCGCCGACGCCCAGCACCACGCAGCCGTCCAGTGTCGAGATTGCCGCCGCCGCCAGTACCGCCCATCCGATTGCCCGCTTCATCCACTTTCCTCCTCGGCGCCGAAAGCGGCGCGTAGCCATTGCAGCCGGCCTGCCTCGGCGATCACGATGTCGAACCGGCACGGCGGCCAGCGGTCGCCGAAGCGCTGCTGCAAGTACCGCTGCGCGGCCAGGCGCAGCCGCCGGCGCTTGGTCGAATCGACGCTGGCGGCCGCCAGACCGCCGCGCGCGCGGCTTCGAACCTCGACGAACACCAGCGTCGGGCCATCGCGCGCGACGATGTCCAATTCGCCGACACGATAGACGACCTGACGCGCCACCACGCGCAGGCCTTCGCGCTCCAGCATCGCACAGGCGTCCTGCTCGGCCGCATCCCCGATCTTCTGGCGCGCACTGCGCGTCCGATCAAAGCGCATCGGGCCTCTTCCATCAGCCAGTGCGTGCAAGACCCTCGATGCGGCATTTGGTTCCGCCATCGTGAAAAGGCCGCTCCGGGCGGATTTGCCGCGGCCGCTGCCGCCGCCCAGAATGCGACCGGCGACGAAGCGCCGGACCCGGGAGCTCGCGCCGCGGAGTGAATCGAAATGGATGATCCGGATACCCCCGATGTATGGGCCAGCCAGCCCCTGTTGACCGCATCCGGGCTGGAGCAGCAACAACTGCCGCGCGCATTGTATGTAGTGGCCACTCCAATCGGCAACGCGGCCGACGTCTCGCTGCGCGCACTTTGGGTACTCCGCAATGCCGATTGCATCGCGGCCGAAGATACGCGCGTGACGGCGCCGCTGCTGAAGCGCTACGGGATCCGGGCCCGCCTGGTCGCCCTGCACCGCCACAACGAGCGCGGCGCCACGGAAAAGATCCTGGCGCGGCTGTCCCAGGGCGAGCGGGTCGCGCTGGTGAGCGACGCCGGAACCCCCGGGGTGTCCGATCCGGGCGCGCTGCTGGTTCGCGCCGCGCTTTCGGCCGGCGAGCGCGTGATACCGATCCCGGGCCCGAGCGGCCTGACCGCGGCGCTGTCGGTCGCGGGACTGCAGGCGACGTCGGTCTGGCTGCTCGGCTTCCTGCCCGCGCGGGCCCAGGCGCGCCAGCGCCTGTTGCAGGATGCCGCGGCGCGCAACGAAGCCTTCGTGCTGTTCGAGGCGCCGCATCGGATCGCGCGTACCGCGCGCGAGCTCGCGTCGGTGCTGCAGCCCGACCGCCGCATCGTGCTGGCGCGCGAGCTCACCAAGCTGTTCGAGGCCGTGGTACAGACCTCGGCGGCCGATCTGCCGCAGGCGGTCGAGCAGCAGGGCGAACGGGGCGAGTTCGTCGTGGTGGTCGACAGCGGCCGCGCCGCCGGCCCCGACGCGGCTGAGCTGGACGAGACCAGCCGGCGCTGGCTGCGGGCGCTGGCGGGCGAGATGCCGGCGGCGCGCGCCGCAGCGGTCGCGGCCAAGGCAACCGGCATGCCCCGCCAGGCTGTCTATCGCGCCCTGCTGGGCGAGCGCACCTGATCCAGCGCAGTCCGCGCGGCCCTCACAGCTGGGCTTCGGCCACCACGTGCGCGATCACGCAGGTGAGCTTCTTCGCGTACGGAATCAGCAGGAATTCGTTCGGACCGTGAGCGTTGGACTGCGGGCCGAGCACGCCGGTGATCACGAACTGCGCGCGCGGGAAGCGCTCGCCCAGCATCGAGATGAACGGGATGCCACCGCCCTCTCCCATCCAGACCGGCGCCATTCCGTAGGCCGCCAGCGACGCCTGCTCCAGCGTTTCCTTCAGCCACGGCGCCGTCGGCGGCGCGTTCCAGCCCGAACCGGCATTTTCGAGCTCGAAACGGACCCGCGCCTCGTAAGGCGGATCGGCTTCCAGTACCTGCTTGAGCCGCTGCGCCGCACGCTGCGCGTCCGCCGTCGGCGGCAGCCGCACGCTCAGCTTCAGCGCCGTGCCGGGGCGCAGCACGTTGCCGGCTTCCTTCGGCAGCGGCAGGCCGGCGGCCCCGACCACCGACAGCGTGGAGCGCCATGTGCGGTTCAGGATCGCTTCGACCGGATCGGTCGTGACCGGCCGCGCCGACTCCTCGGGCCGCGCATCGTGGTTGCGGCGCGCCCAGGGGAACTGTTGCCAGACCTGCTCGCCCAGCACGGCCGCGGCCGTTTGCGCCTGCTCCAATCGATCCGGCGGAACGGCGGCCTGGAACACCGGGTCGCGCAGCTTGCCGGTGCGCGAGTCGTCGATCCGGTCCAGCAGGATCCGCATGATCCGGAACGACTCGGGCACGATCCCCGAGGCGTTGCCCGAATGCACGCCTTCGCGCAGCACGTCCACGCTCAGTACACCACCCACCATGCCGCGCAGCGAGGTGGTCACCCACAGCCGTTCGTAGTCGCCGCAGCCGGAGTCCAGTCCGATCAGCAGTGCGACTTCGCCCAGCCGGGGCGTCAGGTGGTCCAGGTACGCTGGCAGATCGAAGCTGCCGCTTTCCTCGCAGGTCTCGATCAGCCCGACGCATCGAGGACGCGGCACGCCACCCGTATCGAGCGCGGCCAGGGCCGTCAATGCGGCGTAGACGGCGTAGCCGTCGTCGGCCGCTCCCCGGCCATACAGGCGGCCGTCCTGCAGCACCGGCTGCCACGGACCCAGGCCGGTGCGCCAGCCCGACATCTCGGGCTGCTTGTCCAGGTGCCCGTAAAACAGCACGGTCCGATCGCCGGGCGCCTCGGCGCGGGTCGACGGCGCATCGAAGAACACGCACGGAGTGTGACCGTCCAGCGTCACCATCTCGGCCTGAAGGCCACGCACCGGCTGGGTCCGGGCCCACGCCAGCGCATCGCGCGCCACGCGCTCCAGATGCCCGTGCTCGGCCCAGCCGGCGTCGAATGCCGGCGACTTGGCGGGGATCCGGATGTAGTCGCTCAGCCGGGCAACCAGGTCCTGGTCCCAGCGCTCGTCGACGAACTGGGATGCAGCGGTAGCAATCACGGTGGGTCCATCCGCATCGTTGGTTTGAGCCGGGCGCAAGAATACCCCGCCGGCGCTTTCACCGGCCCGGCGCCGCTTTCAGGTTTTCCTCGAAGAACCGGATCACGTAGCCGGCCATCAGGGCGATGTTGCTGCGCTTGGAAGCGCCGTGGCCCTCATCGGGAAACAGAATCAGCGGCGAAGCGATGCCGCGCGCCTGCAGCTCGTCGTGGATCTGGATGGCCTCACCGGCCGGCACGCGCGGATCGTTCACGCCCTGGATCAGGAGCAGCGGTCCTTTTACCCGATCCAGGTAGGTGACGGGCGAGAGCTTGCGCAACGCTTCGGCGTCCCGGTCCGGGTCGCCGTATTCGCTGATCCGCAGCCTGCGGCGATACGGGGCGGTGTTGCGAAGAAAAGTCTGCAGGTTGCTGATGCCGACGATCGAGGCGCCCGCGTCATAGGTGCCGGCAAACATCGTCATCGCCACCAGCGTCGAGTACCCGCCATAGCTTCCGCCGGTCACGCCCACCTGCGGCGGCTTGCCGTTACGCCCCCAGTGCGCGCGGATCCATTTTCCCGCATCGTCGATGTCGCTGATCACGTCCAGGCGCCGGGCGCCGTTGTCGGCCTCCAGCCAGGACTTGCCGTAGCCGTCGCTGCCGCGCACATTGGGCTCGACGAAGATGAAACCGGCCTCGACGAACAGCTGCCCGCGCGGCGAAAATCCCGGCCTTGCCTGCGCCTCCGGCCCGCCGTGGAACTCCACGACCACCGGGCATGGATCCGTGGTTGGATTCTCGTCCGGGGCGCAGCCCGGCGGAAAGCGGACGAACATCGGAATCGGCGTGCCGTCCCGGGCGGGATAGGACATCGGTTTTGGAGCGACGAACGCCGACAGATCGAACTCGGGCGCCGCCGGCAGGACCCACTGCGTCAGCGACTGGCTTCGCCAGTCCCACACGTAACTGGTCGGAGGCGATTGCGCGGTCTCGATCCCGATCGTCACGAAACGGCCGTTCGGTGTCGACGCGCCCGAGTGGACCTGCTCGGCCTGCCGCGGCAACGCAAGGTCTACGGTTTCGAAGGTCGTCGCGTCCAGAACCTTCAGCCGGGCGTAGCCGCCGTCGTTCAGCGATGCATAGATATGTCGGCGCGCGTGGTCGATCGAAAAATCCGCGACGTCCATCCCCGGCGGGGCCAGCACTTCGCGGAAGCTCTTCTGCGTCGCATCGCCGCCGATCGTCCAGCGGTACAGGCGCCGGAACTCGCTGAATTTGTTGGTGCGCACCAGCAGCTCGTCCGGCTGCGCCGCGTAGGCCATGTCGTACTCGGTCTGCTCTCCGGCGCCGAGCAGCGGCGTGAATCGCTTCGTCGCCGGCACCAGCTCGGCGTATTCGCGCGCGAACGATCCGGTCGCCTTCGACAGCAGAAGCCGCAGATCGTCCCCCGTGCCCTTGTGGTCGGCGACCTGCCACAGGCCCTTTTCGCCGAATACGAGGGTCCTGGCGCCGGTGGCGAGATCGTAGCGGTAGATCGCGTAGCTGTCGGGACTCGCCTCGTTCGAGTGGAAGTACAAAGCCTTGCCGCCGTCGGTCATGAAGTCGAACAGCGTCTGAACCTTGTCGATCTTCTGCACCGTCTTCAACGGCCCGCCATCGGTGGACTGCAGATACAGGCCGGGGTTTTCCTGTCCGCCCTCGTCACGCGACACGACCAGCCACTTGCCGTCGGGGCTGACCGCTTCGACGCTGGTTCGATCCTCGCCTCCGGTCATCTGGCGCGGAAAGCCCAGCGGGGCATCGAGCCGGAAGATCTGCTGGGTTCCGGTCACGCGCCAGTTGAAGTACAGGCGGCTGCCGTCCGGGGCAATCACGCCCAGGCCCGGAGCCCGCACGTCGAGCATGCTCTGGATCCGACGCGAAACGGCCGGATCGAGCGGTGGCGGGGCGTACCTGGCGATCAGCTCGGGCGCGACGCTTTCGGCGCCGCGACCCTGATAGGCGGTTTGCTGCGCCAGCGCACTGCAGCAGACACCCTGCAGGAGCCCCAGCGGCACAGCGAGGCGCGCAAATCTCATCGGATCGTCCTCCCCTTTCGGCATCATCCTAGCGGACGAACAGCGCCGTCGGCCGGCTCAGGAACTGCTCCAGCAGCCGCGACCAGCGCAGCGCCTCACTGCGTTGCGCGGCGTCCCCGATCAGCACCCGGCTCAGGCCCGCTTGACGCTCGATCCGCGGCGAACGCAGTTCCGGGGGCAGGCCCGCCGCCTCCGGCGCACTCAGCAGAAGCGCTACGCGGTCGCGCAACGCCTCGGCGTTCATCGCGATCTTGAATGCTCCCACCTGGACCGACCAGTGTGCCCCGCCCGCTGAGGCCGACTCGGGCGGATCGGCGGGCGCGGTGCGCGCAATCGGATGGGCCGGCGGCGGCCCGGACGGCAGCGGGCTCGCCACGGACCGGGCCCCGGGCGGGGCGATGGCCAGCGCAACGGCCACCGGTGCCTCGGCCGCCAAGGCCGCAGAGGCCGGCACCGGCGGCGACGCAACGGGAGCAGCGGCGACCGGAGGCGGCGCCGGCGGAGCGGAGCGACCGGGCAGGATCCGCTCGACGACCACCTCGCCGCTGCCCGACCCGGCCAGCCCGAGACGGGCCGCCGCCGCGTACGACAGGTCGATGATCCGATCGCGCAGGAAGGGGCCCCGATCGTTGATGCGGACGATCACGGATCGTCCGTCCTGCTCGCGCGTGACGCGCGCGTAGCTGGGGATCGGCAGCGTCGGGTGGGCCGCGGTCATCGCGAACATGTCGTAGCGTTCGCCGCTCGCCGTGCGATTGCCCTGGAACTCGCGCCCGTACCAGGATGCCATCCCGCGCTGGCGGAACGGCGCGCCCGAGGTGTCCGGCACATAGGTGCGGCCCAGCGCAGCATACGGGCGGTTCGCATAGGGATTGAGCGGCTCGTCGCGTGGGACTGCATCGGGCGTGGCCAGCAGGTCGGGCGGCACGTGCTCGGGCGGCCCGTCCTCGCGATAGAACCCGGGATGCTTCGGGGCCGACGAGCACGAGGCCAGCACGAGCGCCGCCACCGCCATCGGCAGCCAGGGCGGGGCAAGCGCCGCCGGCTTCACATCTGAACCAGCTTGCGGTGGCTCTGGACGCCCATCAACATTCCGCACGCCATGCCCAGCGTCACGAGCGCCGTGCCGCCGTAGCTGATGAACGGCAGCGGTACGCCCACCACCGGCAGGATGCCGCTGACCATCGCCATGTTCACGAACGCGAAGGTGAACAGGATCATCGCGATCGCGCCGGCGAGCAACCGGGTGAACGAGCTCGACGCCTGCAGCGCGATCGCCAGCGCGCGGCCCACCAGCACCAGAAACAGGATCAGCAGCACCAGGTTGCCGATCAGGCCGAACTCCTCCGAATACACGGCGAAGATGAAATCGCTGGTGCGTTCCGGAATGAACTCCAGATGGGTCTGGGTCCCCTGCATCCAGCCCTTGCCGAACACGCCGCCGGAGCCGATCGCGATCATCGCCTGAAGCGTGTGAAAGCCCTTGCCCAGGGGATCGGTCATCGGATCGACCAGCGTCAGGATCCGGTTGCGCTGGTAGTCGTGCATCAGCATCCAGGCCACCGGCAGCGATGCCACCGCCCCGCCGATCATCACGGCCAGCCACAGCCACGGCAGCCCGGCGAAGAAGATCACGAAGAAGCCCGCGGCCAGCACCAGCATCGCCGTTCCCAGGTCCGGCTGGCGCATGATCAGTGCCACCGGTGCCAGCACCAGCACGGCGGCGATCGCGAAATCCATCCTGCGCACCGCTCCCTCGCGGCGGTCGAAGTACCAGGCCAGCATCAGCGGCACGCCCAGCTTCATGACTTCGGCGGGCTGGATCCGCATCACACCCAGATCCAGCCAGCGCTGCGCGCCCTTGACCGATACGCCGACCACCAGCACCGCCACCAGCAGCAGCAGGCCAACCGAATACACCGGCAGCGCCAGCCGCTTGAGCATTCGCGGCGACAGCCCGGCGACCGCGATCATCAGCACGGCGGCCAGCGCGTAGTTGCGCAGCTGTTCTGCGAACCGGCCCGGGTGGTCGGACGCCGCAGAGTACAGCGTCGCCAGCCCCACCAGGCTCAGCACGCCCAGCACCGCGAGCAGCACCGGATCGAGCTCCGGAAGGCGGCCGCGCAACCAGGGACCAAGCCGCTGTGCCATCGGGTTGCTGCTCATCGACCGGCGCTCGGAGCCGGTGCGGACGCGGCGGCAACCGGCTCGTCGGTCTCGTCGCGCGGTGCGGGCGTGGCCGGCGCAGGCATCTTGCCGAGCAGGTAATAGTCGAACACCGCGCGTGCGATCGGCGCCGCTGCCATCGCGCCCCAGCCGCCGTTTTCGACCAGCAGCGCCAGCGCGATCTTCGGCTTGGCACCCGGTTCGGCCGGCGCGAATGCGATGAACAGCGCATGGTCGCGATGGCGCTCGTCGATCTTCTTCTCGTTGTACTTCTCGTTCTGCGCGATGCCGACCACCTGGGCCGTGCCGGTCTTGCCGGCGGCACGGTACGGCGCGCCCGCAAAGGCCGCGCGTCCGGTCCCGTTGATGTCCACGTCCACCATCGCGTCGCGCACGAATTCCACGTTGCGGGGATTGAGGTGGATGCGCGGGCCCTCGGACGGAACGGTCGGCCGCAGCTGGCCGGTGCCGGGATCCTCGATCGCGCGGACCACGTGCGGCTTCATCACAACACCGCCGTTGGCCAGCGTGGCCGTGGCGTGTGCCAGCTGCAGCAGCGTGAAGCTGTTGTAGCCCTGCCCGATGCCGATCGAAATGGTCTCGCCACCGTACCATTTCTGGTGGAAACGCCGCTCCTTCCAATCCGACGACGGCAGCACGCCCGTCAGTTCCCCCTCCAGATCGATCCCGGTGAGCTGTCCGAAGCCGAACGGCTGCATGAAATCGTGGATCGCATCGACGCCCAGTTCGCTGGCCAGCTGGTAGTAGTACGTGTCGCTCGACACCACGATCGACCGGTGCAGATCGACCCTGCCGTAGCCGCCCTTCGGGCCGCCGCCTTCGCGGAATTCGTGGCCGGCATACCAGAAGTAGCCCGGATCGTAGGTGACGCTGTCGGGGCGGCGCTTGCCCAGCTCGAGCGCGGCCAGCGCCAGGAACGGCTTGTAGGTCGAGCCGATCGGATAGGTGCCCCGCAGCGCGCGGTTCAGCAGCGGCTTGTCCGGTGAGTTGTTCAGGCCGTCCCAGCTGAGCGGGTCGATACCGTCGACGAACAGGTTCGGATCGAAGGTCGGCTTGGACACGAAGGCCAGCACATCCCCGCTGTCGGGCTCGATCGCGATCAGCGCGCCACGCCGATCGCCGAACGCCTTTTCGACGATCTCCTGCAGCTTGATGTCGATCGACAGGACCAGGTTGTGGCCGGGCGTCGAGGGGCTGCGCGCCAGCGTGCGCACCGGGTGGCCGCCCGCCGTGATCTCGACCTGCTCGAAGCCGGTGTTGCCGTGCAGATACTCCTCGTAGCTCGACTCGACCCCGATCTTGCCGATGTACTCGGTGCCTTCGTAATCGCGCGGATTGGCGAACTGGTCGATGCGCTGCTCGTCGCCGGTGCTGACCCGGCCGATGTATCCCAGCACGTGCGATGCCGTCTCGCCCCGCGGGTACTGCCGGAACAGCCGCGCGCGCAGCTCGACGCCCGGAAAGCGATAGTGCTGCGCGGCGAAGCGCGCCACTTCCTGGTCGGTCAGGCGGGTGCGGATCGGCACCGAATCGAGACGCTTGTAGTCCTCGAGCAGCTTGTGAAAGCGGCGCCGATCCCGCGCCTCGACCGGCACGACCTTGGACAGCTCGTCGATCGTGACCTCGACGTTCTGAACCTGGTCCGGAGCGATCTCCAGCGTGTAGGCCGAGTAGTTCTTCGCGATGATTTCGCCGTTGCGGTCCTTGATCAGGCCTCGGTTGGCCGTTATCGGAACCCGAGCGATCCGGTTCTGCTCGGCTTGCTCGTAAAAGTCGTGATGCCGGATCAGCTGCAGCCACGCGAAGCGCATCAGCAGCAGTGCAAAGCCAACCAGCACGACCACCACGGCGACCACCAGCCGGGTGCGGAAGTAGAACACCTCCCGTTCAGGATTGCGCAGGAGTTTCATAGCGGGCGCCCAATGTAAAGGGGTGCTTCGGTCATGCAGCGGTCCGGACGCTCGAAATATATCGGGTCAGCTGATCGCGCGTGCCAGCGCGAACGCGACAGCAGCGGCCACGCCGCCGATGCTGGCGGTCTGCAACGCCGACTTCAAGGGCGGCGCTCCGGTGAACTGGCCCTTGACGAACCCGAACACGGCAAGTGCGGCCAACGTGACGCCGATCGACCATGGTAGTGCCTGCGCCGCCGATGCGCTCGCCATGTACGGCGTCAGCGGGACCAGACCACCCACAATATAGCTCGCACCGATCGTCAGCGCCGAACGGCCGGCCCGTTTCGGGTCGGGTTTCTGCAGGCCCAGTTCGAAGCGCATCATGAAGTCGCGCCAGGCAAGTGGATTCGCTTTCAAACCCTCGATCACCCCACCATAGTGCTGTTCGCTCAGGCCATACTGACGAAAAACTTCGCCAACCTCCTCGATTTCCGCCTGCGGCTTTTCGAGGATTTCCTGTTCCTCCCGCACCAGCTCCGAGGCGTAGTGTTCCATGTCGCCGCGCGCGGCCAGATAACCGCCCAGGCCCATCGCAATGGAGCCGGCCGCGATCTCGGCCACGCCGGCCGTGACCACGACACCCGAGCCGGCCACCGCACCGCTGATGCCGGCGGCCAGCGCGAACGGCACGGTCAGGCCGTCCGCCATGCCGATCACGATGTCGCGCAGCAAGTCGCTGGATTGGAAATGGGTTTCACGGTGCAGATAGGTGCTCAAGCCGCCCTCCCTCGAATGCCTGACGCGGGCGCGGGTATCTTACGGGTCATTTGCTGGGAGGTTCTATGGATCCGATGGACACCCGTTTCGCGGATTGCCTGCACTACGCAACGCATCGGCGCCGCCCGGGCGAGCCGTTCGAGCCGCCGATCGTCAACACCACGATTTACGCGCTGCCCGGTGAGCCGCAGGGCCAGTATCAATATGCGCGCTGGGCCAATCCGACCTGGACCGCCCTGGAAGAGGTGCTCAGCCTGCTGGAGGACGCCGAAACGATCATCTTCCCGTCGGGAATGGCGGCCGCGGCCTCGCTGCTGTACAGCCAGCTGCGGCCGGGCGATCAGGTCTTGCTGCCCTCGGACGGGTACTACACGGTCCGGACCGCCGCCGAGAAATTCCTGGCGCCGATCGGCGTGGGGATTCGCACCTGCCCGACCGCGGCGGTGGAGCGCGAACCACTGGCCGGCGTGAAACTGGTGTGGGTCGAAACCCCCTCCAATCCGGGTCTGGACCTGGCCGACCTGCGCGCGGTGGCGCAGCGCGCGCACGACGCCGGCGCGCTGCTGGTGGTGGACAACACGACCATGACGCCGATCGGGCAGCGGCCGCTGGAGCTGGGCGCCGATGCGATCGTGTCGTCCGACACCAAGGCCGTCAACGGGCACTCGGATGCGCTGTTCGGTCACGTCGCTTCGCGCAATGCGGACCTGATGGCCGGCGTGCGCGATTGGCGCCGGATCTGCGGGGCAATCCCCGGAGCTTTCGAGGCCTGGCTGGTTCAGCGCGGCCTCGATACGCTGGAAGTGCGCTTCTCCAGGATGTGCGACAGCGCCCGGCATCTGGCCGAGCGGTTCGCGCAGCATCCGAAAGTACGCTCCGTGCGTTATCCGGGCCTGCCGTCGCATCCGGCCCACGAGCTCGCGCGCCGCCAGATGCCGGGCGGCTTCGGACCGCTGATCGGCATCACGCTGGCCGACGCCGACGCGGCCGAGCGCTTCATCGACGGCTGCCGATACGTGCGCGCCGCCACCAGCTTCGGGGGCGTGCATTCATCGGCGGAGCGGCGCGCGCGCTGGGGCGATGCGGTGGCGCCTGGCTACGTGCGCTTCTCGGTCGGAGTCGAGCCGCTGGAAGCGCTGTGGCGGGACGTGGAGCGGGCGCTGGAGGAAGTGCCGGGTTGAGAAAACAGCTCTCTTGCATGGCCCCGCACCCCTGGGCTGAGCGGCGCGCATCCGGGCTGCGGGTTCCGCTCATGCGCCCACTACGCCGTGACGGGGGCTCGGGGCGCGAAATCGCTGCGCCCGCAGCCCGGATGCGCGGCGCTCAGCCCAGGGGCGCGGGGCCGGCCGTCGCATGCGGCGATCTGACCCTTGCCGACATCGCTCCCCTCGGTGCCGGACTTCGAGGCTCCTCCGGGCCAAAGGCAAAAGGCCCCCTTGCGTGGACCCTTGCCTACGTCGGCCTGCCCGGTCTGCGCGGGCTACGGGCAATTCGTTGGTCGCTCTTGCGTCGGTGTGCGCGGCGGAGTGACCGCAGCGGTTCCAGACGGTTGCTGCCGGCGCCGAGCATCGCAGCCGCGCTCGCTGGCCCTCCGCCTGCTCGCCGGACAGGCCAACATAGGCAAGGGTCCGACCGTCGCATGCGACGGCCGGACCCGTACCCCTGGGTGCCTTTTTTTTCGCGGGCAAGGGGCGAGCGAGCGCGGCTGCGGTGCTCAGCGCCGGCAGCAACCGTCTGGAACCGCTGCGGTCACTCCGCCGCGCATACCCCAAGAAGAGCGACGACAAAATGCCCCTTGCCCGCGAAAAAAAAGACACCCAGGGGTGCGGGTCAATGCGTGAGGGCTGTTTACCTGCCCCAGAGCCTCTGCTCCCGAATGCAGGTCAGTCGTCGTCGCGCTTAAACTGGACGGCGTTTGAAGATTCGTCCCCGCAGCCCTCCTCATCGAACGCGGTGTCGCCGGCCGGGTCGGGCGCGCCGGTGGGGCGCAGCCCGCGGAAATCGAACAGCGCCCGGTCCATCAGGTGCGAGGGCACCACGCGCGCCAGCGCGTTGAAGATCGTCTGCACGCGTCCCGGAAAGCGCCGCTCCCAGTCGAGCAGCATCTGGCGCATCTGCTTGCGCTGCAGCTGCTCCTGCGATCCGCACAGATCGCACGGAATGATCGGGAAATCGCGCAGCTGTGCGAAGCGCGCCAGGTCCGCTTCTTTCACGTAGGCGAGCGGCCGGATCACGACATGCCGCCCGTCATCCGACACCAGCTTGGGCGACATCGCCTTCAAGTGGCCGCCGTAGAACATGTTCAGGAAGAAGGTCGCCAGGATGTCGTCGCGATGGTGGCCGAGGGCGATCCTCGTAGCACCCAGCTCGTCGGCGACCCGATACAGGATTCCGCGGCGCAGCCGCGAGCACAGCGAGCAGGCCGTGGCTCCCTCGGGAATGAGCCGCTTCACCACCGAATAGGTGTCCTGCGTCGCGATGTGGAACGCCACGCCGCGCCGGGCCAGGTATTGCGGCAGCACTTCGGCCGGGAAACCCGGCTGCTTCTGGTCCAGATTCACCGCGATCAGCTCGAACGCGACCGGCGCGCGGGCCTTGATCGTGATCAACAGGTCGAGCAGGCCGTGGCTGTCCTTGCCGCCCGACAGGCACACCATCACGCGGTCGCCCTCGGCGATCATCGCGTAGTCGGTGATCGCCGCTCCGGCCAGCCGCAGCAGACGCTTTTCCAGCTTCTGGGCCTCGCGCGCGGCCCGCAGCGCGCCGTCGCGGTCCTGCACCGGCGGCGCGGCGGCGCCCGAAGCATCGGCCAACCGGACGGTCACGAGGACTCCTTGAATTTGAGCACTTCGATCCCGACGCCCTCGACATCGTCGTACACGTCGGGCTTTTCAGTACAGACGCGCACCGCGACCACGCCCGCATGCGCCAGCAGTGCCTCGGCCAGGTCGTCGATCAACGTCTCCTGCAGGTTCACATGGCCGCGCCGCAGGCGCTGCAGTATCGTCGCGCGCACGAAATCGTAGTCGATCACTTCTTCCACCCGGTCGCGCCGCGGCGTCGACGCCGACAGCGACACGAACAGGTCCACGTTGACGACCAGCCGCTGAGCCCCGGCGTGTTCGCTGTCGTACACGCCGATGTTGGCCTCGAACACGGCGTCACGCAAGTAAATGCGGCGGCAGTGCGCCAGCCGCGGATCGAGCAGCCAGCTCATCGCGGCCCCCCGTGCAGGAACATCACGTCGCGCTCGCTCGGCACCAGGTGCTGGCCGGCGTCGACCAGCAGCGTGGTGCCGGTCACCGCCCGGGCCCGCGCCAGGTAGACGACCGCCTGTGCGATGTCCTGGGGCGAGCTGGGATAGCCCAGCGTGGTGAGCCGGGACACGCGTTCGAAGTTGCGCTGGCTCTGACCGGAAGCCGGCAGCGTGATACCCGGCGCGACGCCGACCACGCGCAGCTTCGGGGCAAGCTCGCGGGCCAGCAGCCCGATGGCCGAGCACAGCGCGGCCTTGGACAGCGTGTACGAGAAGAAGTCCGGATTCGGATTCCACAGCTTCTGGTCGAGCAGGTTGATCACGACGCCCTGACCGCCATCGGCGATGCGCTGATGCAGCTGGCGTGCGAGCAGCACCGGGGCCGCCACATTGACGCGCATGTGGCGCGTCAGCCGCGCGGAATCGAAATCCAGCGCCGTGTCCTGCTCGAACAACGCCGCGCTGTTGACCACGCAGGTGACCTCGCCCAGTTCGGCGGCGCACTGCTCCAGCATCGAGCCCACGCCGCTGGCGGCCGCCAGGTCGCGCTTGACGGCGCAGGCGCGCCGTCCGGACTTGCGGATGTCGGCCACCGTGGCGAGCGCGCCGGTTCTGGAGCGCCCGTAGTGGACCGCGACGTCGAAGCCGGCGTGCGCCAGCGCGAGCGCGATCTCGCGCCCGATACGTTGCGCGGCCCCGGTGACCAGCGCCACCGGCGGGCCGGCAGGAGTGCGGCTGTGGCGTCGTTTCATCAATCCGGCTTCGAGACGCGGCGTCCGGTCCAGTCGGTGTCCGCGCGGCCAGTGTACCGTTACAGCGATGAACGAACGCGCCCGCCGTACACTGCCGGCCGACCCGGCTGCCGCGCCCGCCGATCCCGAGGCGATTGCCGCGAGCGGCCGGCTGGTGGCCCGCATCCTCGAACACATCGAGGCCGGCGGCGGCTGGATACCGTTCGACCAATTCATGCGGCACGCGCTGTACGAGCCCGGCCTGGGCTATTACGCCGCCAAGCCGGCCAAGATCGGGGCGCACGGCGACTTCGTCACGGCGCCCGAGCTGTCGCCGCTGTTCGCGCGTGCGCTGGCGGCGCAGGTCGCGCAGGCATTGCTCGAGCTGCCCCCGCGGGTGCTCGAATTCGGCGCCGGCAGCGGCGCGCTGGCGACCGAACTGATTGCGCAGCTGGGGCGCCTCGGCGTCGAGCTCGAGAGCTATGCGATCGTCGAGGTATCGGCCGATCTGAAAACGCAGCAGCAGGCGCGGTTGCGCGACCGCCGCATCCGGTGGCTCGATGCGCCGCCCGAACGTTTCGAGGGCGTGATCATCGCCAACGAAGTGCTGGACGTGATGCCGGTGAAGCTGTTCGTCGGGCGCGGCGGGAGCACGCTCGAGCGCGGCGTGCAGGCACGCGGCAGCGGCCTGAGCATGGCCGAGCGGCCTGCAGGCGACGAGCTGCTCGAGGCGGTCAAGGCGATCGAGGCCGACGCCGGGCCGTTGCCCGACGGCTATGTGTCCGAGGTGGGCCTGATGGCGCGTGCCTGGACCGCGACATTGGGACACTGGCTGCACCGGGGTCTGGCGCTGCTGATCGATTACGGGTTTCCCCGGAGCGAGTATTACCACCCGCAGCGCGCGATGGGCACGCTGATGTGCCATTTCCGGCACCGCGCGCATGCCGATCCGCTCTGGCTGCCGGGACTGAACGACATCACCGCGCACGTCGACTTCACGGCAATGGCGCAGGCGGCACGAAGCGCCGGGCTGCAGGTGCTCGGCTATACCTCGCAGGCGCGCTTCCTGCTCGACTGCGGACTGCTGGAATTGCTCAGCGAGGCGCCCGGCGGACCGAATACCGTCGCGGCGCTGCGGCTGCTGTCGGAAGCGGAGATGGGAGAGCTGCTCAAGGTGCTGGCGGTCGGCCGGGGCGTCCGCGGACCGCTGCGGGGATTCGCAAGCGGCGATCGCTCGCACCGGCTGCTGTGAGCGCAGCAGCGTTATCCGCTGCCATGCTGCGGCGAAGCGGCCCTCACCCCCTGCCGACAGCCTTCGCGTTGGCAATGATTATGCCTGCGCGCACAATGCGGCTTGCCGCCGAAAACAGCGGCTGCAACCCATTGCCGCGACCATGTGTGCTGAAAAGCCGCTGACTGCATTCGCTGTCGACGACCGCAATGCCGACGAGATCGCCTACTGGAACGGTCCGGGCGGGCAGCGCTGGCTGAATCGCCAGGCATCGCAGGATGCGCTGCTCGCTCCGATCGGCGAGATCCTGCTCGAGCGGGCGGCCCCTCGCGCCGGGCAGTTCGTGTTGGACATCGGCTGCGGGTGCGGCGCCACGACCTTCGCGCTGGCGCGGCGCGTTGCGCCCGGCGGCCACGTGCTGGCGATCGACGTTTCCGCCTTGATGCTGGGGCGCGCGCGCCAGCTTGCACCTATCGGCCTGCCGATCGAGTTCGCGCTTGCGGACGCCACGGTGTATCCGTTCGAGTCCGAGCGGGCGGATCTGCTGTGTTCGCGTTTCGGCGTCATGTTCTTCGCGGACCCGGTGCGGTCGCTCGGCAACGTGCGACGCGGCCTGCGAAGCGGCGCGCATCTCGCATTCACCTGCTGGCGGCAGCCGCGCGAAAATCCCTGGCTCCTCATGCCCCTGCAGGAGGCTTACCGGCACGTGCCGCGCCTGCCCGAGGTCGGGCCGGAAGATCCGGGGCCGTTCTCGTTCGCCGAGGAGCGCCGCATCCGCGACGTCCTGGAGCGGGCCGGCTTCTCGGCCATACGCGTGGAGCCGGTCGATCTGCTGCTCGATCTGGCCAACGGTGGCGGACTCGAGGCGGCGGTCGATACGGCCGTCGGAATGGGACCGGCCAGCCGCGCGCTGGACGGGCAGCCGCCCGCACTGCGAGCTGCCGCCGAAGCGTCGATTCGCGCAGCGCTGGCCCGGCATCTGGTCGCAGACTCGGTGCCGGTCGCAAGCGCCCTGTGGGTCGTCACCGCCACGAACCCGTGACGGCCAATGCTGGATAACGCGGAGTGCCCATGCTGGCGCTGAAGCCCAACTGCGAGTGTTGCGACAGGGATCTGCCGGCGGACTCTGCGGAGGCGCGGATCTGCTCGTTCGAGTGCACGTTCTGCGCGACGTGCGCGGAAGGAATCCTTCGGAACCGCTGCCCCAACTGCGGCGGCGAGCTGGTGGCCCGGCCGCGGCGGCCGGCGGACAAGCTGGCGCGCTATCCGGCTTCCTCGGAACGGGTCACGAAGGACGGCGGTTGCATCCAGAGCGTCTAGGCGACTGCGCGGGCTGCTATGCGCCCGGCGCGTGGCTGAGCGAATCGACCCGAACGCCCAGCAGGCGGATGCGCCGGTCCAGCTCGACGCGCTTCAGACACTGGCCCGCAGCGGCTCGGATCGCGCGCGCATCGTCGGTGGGAGCATCGAGCGTGCGGGCCCGCGTGACCGTGCGGAAATCCTCGAAGCGCAACTTCAGCGCGATCGTGCGCCCCACGTAGTGCTTGCGCTGCAGATCGTCGCCGACCTGCTCGCACAACTCGGTGAAGATGCGGCTCAGCGTGGAGCGGTCGCGCACCGGATGCAGATCGCGGTCGAACGTGGTCTCGCGGCTGATCGACTTCGGTTCGCTGATCGCCTCGACCTCGCGCTGGTCCCTGCCGTGCGAGGCCTGGTGCAGCCATCCGCCGTAGCTGGCGCCGAAGTTGGCCACCAGCCAGGCCGGATCGGCTTGAGCCAGATCGCCGATGGTGCGCAGGCCGAGCTGCTGCAGGCGCGCGTTGGCCTTCGGGCCGACCCCGTTCAGGCGCCGTGCCGCCAGCGGCCAGATGCGCGAGGCGATTTCGGCGTCGGTGATGACGGTCAGCCCATCGGGCTTGTCCAGCTCGGAGGCCAGCTTGGCCAGCAGCTTGTTGGGCGCCAGCCCGATCGAGCAGCAAAGCCCCGTGGCCGTCCGCACCGCCCGTTTCAGCTCGGCCGCAACTTCACGCGCGCACCACCACGCGTCCTGCAGCGATTCGATCCGCGGCGCCACGATGTCGGTCAGGTCCAGGTAGATCTCGTCGATGCCGCGGTCCTCCACGCGTGGCGCGATGCCTCGCGCGGCCGCCTTGAACTGCCTCGAATACCTTCGGTACTGGTCGAAGTCGGCCGGCAGCAGCACCGCATCCGGCGCCAGGCGGGCCGCTTTCATCAGGCCCATCGCGGAATGCACGCCCAGGGCGCGCGCCTCGTAGGTGGCGGTCGTGGCGACGCCCCGCCCGGCATATTCGCGCAGGCGCCAGAAGCGCCGATGTGACAGGCCGGTGACCGGATCGGTCACGGTAACCGGCTCATGCCGGCGCCCACCGCCCACGACCACCGCGGCACCGCGCAGCTCCGGGTAGCGCAGCAGCTCGACCGACGCGAAAAACGCGTCCATGTCCAGATGGGCGATGATCCGGGTTGCCGGTGCCGTCATGATTCGATCGACCCCTCGCGTCCAGTTTACGTCCTGACTTACCTTGGAGTCCCTGCGATGAGCGATTTCAATTCTGAACACAACCGCGCGGTCTGGTTCGACATCCCGGTGGCCGACCTGGAGCGGGCGGCCTCGTTCTACCGGGCCGTGCTCGCGATCCAGCTGCACCGGGAGCAGTTCCAGGGGGGCGCCTTCTATGTGCTGGAGCACGCCGGCGGCAACGGCGGCTGCCTGGTCGTGCAACCGTCCGACATCAGCGCGGGCGGAATCCTGGTCTATCTGAACGTGGACGGACGGATCCGCGATGCGGTCCAGCAGGCCGGGCAGCGCGGCGGACGCATCATCGAGCCGGTCCATCCAATCGGCCCGCACGGCTTCCGCGCGGTGGTCCTGGACTGCGAAGGCAACCGGGTCGCGCTGCACTCGCAACGCGACGCCTGATCTAGAGGCCGCGCAGCCTCGCCAGCCGCGCCTCGCGCAGCGCGCGCACGATCGCCGCCGGGTCGCCGCCGTGCCGCGCCGCCACGGCGCCGGCGTCGACCTCGCGCACGGCCGCCAGCGCGGCGCGCCAGCGATCGGCCGATGAACCGGTGAGCGCCTCGCAGGCCGCCAGCAGCAGCTCGAATCGCTCCGGGCGGCGCAGCGCATCGGCCCGCTCCAGCACCTGCAGGCGCTCCTCGGGCGTGGCGGCATGTGCCAGGCGCGCGCGCAGCTCCAGCAGCAGCCGCGCCAGCTGGGCGCTGTCCTGGTCGGCCCGCAGCCGCGCCAGCAGATCGTCCAGCGCTTCGCTGGAGGGCAGCGCGCTGGCGAAAATCGCAAAGCGGGCCGGCAACGGCAGCGCGCGATCGGCCGCGCGGTCCAACGCGGCCAGCCGATCCGCATCGATGTGCAGGTGCGGGGCCCAGCGCTGCAGCAGCCCGCTCTGGTCCAGCACCTCGATCATGCGCGAGGGGCGCGCTTCCATCAGGCCGCGCGCCAGCTCCTGCCAGGCCCGCTCGGGCACCAGCGCGTCGGCCTCGCCCTGCTGCACGATGCGGCGCGCCAGCGCCAGCGTTTCGGGCGCAATGTCGAAGTCGGGTAAGCGGGCCGCGAAGCGGGCCAGGCGCAGGATCCGGACCGGATCCTCGATGAACGCCGCGCCGACATGCCGCAACACGCGCGCCTGCAGGTCGCGCTGACCGCCAAAGGGATCGATCAGGCGCCCGGCCTCGTCCATCGCCATCGCGTTGATCGTCAGGTCGCGCCGGCCCAGATCCTGTTCCAGCGTCACGTCGGGCGCCGCGTGTACGACGAACCCGCGATAGCCGGGGGCCGACTTGCGCTCGGTGCGGGCCAGCGCGTACTCCTCGTGCGTTTGCGGATGAAGGAACACCGGGAAATCCCGGCCGACGGGGCGAAATCCGAGCGCCAGCATCTGCTCGGGCGTGCTGCCCACCACGACCCAGTCACGGTCGCCGTGAGCATGTGTCCGTCCGAGCAACTGATCGCGCACCCAGCCGCCGACGGTGTAGATCTGCATCAGCCCGACTCCCTGCAGGCCGTTGCAGGACTACGGCGCGAGCCGATGCCTGCGAAGCGGCACGCTGTTCTCAGCGGCGCGCACGGGCGCGAAACGCGCTGAAGCGCGTGCGTGGATGCAGTCCCGCCAGGTACAGCACCGCCTCGGGCTCCATCGGCGTGGGGCCGATTGCGAGCTCCGGGGCCGGCCAGTACGGCTGCCGCGAAGCGACGCTGTCGACTTTGAGCGAATCCAGGTTGTCGCGCGACATCACCGGCTCGCCCGGCAGATGCTCGAAGACCCAGGCCACTGCCCGGGCGACCGCATCGGGCAGCCCCAGCACCATCCGCGGGTGGCCGCTCGCGCGCGCCGCGAACTGCACCACCTCGCGCAGCGTGTAAATGCGCGGACCGCACAATTCGTAGGTGCGCCCATAGGTTTCGACGTTGTCGAGCGAGTTGACGATGGCGCCGGCCACGTCGGCGACCCACACCGGCTGAAGACGCGCTGCCGGCCGCCCGATCGCCAGCACCGGCGTCCAGCGGGCCATCCGCGCGAACAGGTTCAGGAACCGGTCCTCGCGTCCGAACACGACCGATGGCCGGAACACCGTCGTTTCGACCAGAGAGGACGACTGCGCCGCGCGTTCGCCGTCGCCCTTGCTGCGCAGGTACATCGACGGCCCTTTCGGGTCGGCCCCGAGCGCGCTCATGTGCAGCAGCCTGCGCACGCCGTGCCGCTCGCACGCGGCCACGATGCGCCGTGGAAGCTCGACGTGCGCCTGCAGGAACTGCGAGCCATACGGCGCGTTGCGGGTCGGCGGATAGTCGCCGTGCAGGATGCCGACCAGGTTGATCACCGCGTCGCAGTCGCTCACCAGCCGCCCGAGCACCACCGGATCGTTCACGTCGGCGTCGATCACCTCGGCGGTGGGCAGCACGATCAGTTGCTTCACGTGGTCGCGCCGCCGCGTCGGGACCACCACGCTCGCCACGTGCGCCGCCAGCCGGTCGACCACGTAGCGACCGATGAATCCACCGCCGCCGATCGCCAGGATTCGATGGTGTCTCACGGCAGATCCGTATCCGCCGGCATCTTCGACGACACCGGCCGCAGCAGCGATTTCAGGTCCACGCCGGTGCGGCCGGCGAGCGCCGCGTACATCATCGTGTTGACCAGCACCTTCTCCACGTAATTGCGGGTCTCGTTCAACGGGATGGTTTCCACGAACACGGCGCCGTCCATCGGGGCCGCCAGCGTGCTTCGCCACTGGCGCAACCGGCGCGGCCCCGCGTTGTAGGCGGCCGACGCCAGCAGCGGCTCGGCGCCCTGATCGTCGTACACCAGTTTCAGGTAGCTCACGCCCAGCCGCAGATTCACGTCGGCCTCGTTGATCCGGGACGGCCGATAGTCCTGCAGGCCGATGCGCCGCGCAACGTAGCCGGCCGTTCTGGGCAACAGCTGCATCAGCCCCTGCGCGCCCGATCCGGAGCGCGCGTCCTCCACGAAGCGCGACTCCTGCCGGATCAGCCCGTAGATCCATGCCTGGTCGATTCCGAGCGACTGCGCCAGCTCCGACAGCGTGCGCTGGTAGGGGGTCGGGTAACGCTGCTGCAGGTCGATTTCGCCCCGGGTCCGATCCGAGGTCGCGATCATCCGGTCCAGCACGCCCTGGCGGCGCGCGTATTCGGCCGCCGCACGCAGTTCATGGTCGCTCATCCCGCGCAGCTGCCACGACCACTCGTGATTGCCCTCCTCGCGCAGTCCGAGGCGCAGCAGCTTCAGCGCGCGCGCGAATCCGACCCGGTGCTCCATGGCCGAGATTTCCTCGTCCCTGATCGCAGCGGGCGCGGCGGGCAGCTCCAGCGGGCGACCGATCTCTTCAGCGGCCAGCCGCGGATAAAAGCCCAACGATCCGGCGATCGATTCGAAGCGTTGGTGGGCCCCGGGGACGTCGCCGCGCGCGCTGCGGGCACGCGCGTCCCAGTAGATCCAGACGGCTTCGTGCTGCTGCTCGGGCGCCATCCGTGCCACCGCGTCGCGCAGCTCGGTCCAATCCGGCCCTCCCGGCGCGCGCAGAGCCGCGCGTGCCTGCCACGCAAGCGTCTCGCCGGCGCGCGAGAAACCGGACGCGGGCGCCAGCTCCGGCCCAGCCCGGCGGAACCAGTCCAGCGCCTGGGGCAGCAGCTTCATCGTCGCAATTTCGCCCAGCCGGCTCCACAACTGGCCTCGCTGCGCCGAGGTGAGCGCCGGGTCCAGGCGCTCGGCCAACGCGCCGGCGCGCGCCGGATCTTCGCGCGCCAGCTGCGCGATGGCGAGCAATACGATCTCGCGGTGCGCCGACTCCAGCGCGTGCTCGTGCGCGGTCAGCCATTCGTCCGGATGATCGAGCGCCTGGCGCAACTGGGCCTGCGTCGGCTCGTCCAGCCGGGCCAGGTTGGTGGTGCGTGCCGCCGCGATCTGGCCGTGCCCGGCCAAAACGCGCAGGCGCTCCCAGATCGACAGGTGGCCGTCGTCGATCAGCCGCTCGGCCAGCGCCGTGCAGCCGTCGCCGGCCGCATCGCCAACCGCGACCAACAGTGTGCGCGCCTCGCGCGCCAGATCGGCGCGGTGCTCGCCCGCGTCCAGCGCATAGGCGGCCAGCGCTGCATAGCAACGGATCTGCTCATCGTCGCGGTTCCAGATCATCTCGCGCGCCTGGGCCTGGAACGTGGCGAAGTCACCGCGCGCTCCGAGCGCGAGCAGCCAGTCGGCGCGCAAACGGTCGCTCAGCCAGGTACCCGGATAGCGCTCGAAGAACGCGCGTACCGCGGCGCCGTCGTCTTCGCCGGTTTTCGCCTGCAGCGAAACCTTCCAGTACTCGTAGTAAGGCTCGAGCAGGTGCCCGGTCACGCGCGGCGCCAGCGACGCCAGCAAGTCGCGATCCCCGTTGCGGGCCGCCTCACGCGCCGCCAGAAGGGCCTCGTCGGCAGGCAACACAATGGGAGCCGGCGCCAGACCGGCCACGGGCTGCTCGTGGCCGGACTGCTGTGCCGCTTCGGCGGCCGCGCCCATCAGCGCGATCGCGGCCGCGATTAGACTACGGAAACGTGCCTGCACGCCAATCACGCAATACGATCATCCACTGTGCTCGTCAGGCTAGCATAGCGGCGAGCGAGGACATCGATGGAAATGAACGACGCGCCAGAGCAATCGCAGCCGCCCGCGACCCGCCCGAAGCGTTTTGTCGATCCGGTGCGCGCCCAGTGGCGGCGCGATCTGCGCGCCGCGCGGGATGCGCTGACCGACCGTCCGCAGCGCGAGGCGAGGCTGCTGGAGCGCGTGGAGCAGTGGCTGAAGACCCTGGACGTGCAGCGACTGGCGTTTTTCTGGCCGACCCGCGGCGAACCCGATCTGGCCGCGCTGGTGGCGCGCTGGCTGAAGGCGGATCCTTCGCGGACAGCGGCGCTTCCGGTGATCGAGGGCGAGTTGCTGCGTTTTGCCCCATGGACACCCGGGGCGGCGTTGGTGACGGATGCGTTCGACATCCAGATTCCGGATACGGCGCAGCGGATCGTTCCGCAACTGCTGCTGATCCCCTGCGTGGGCATCGACCGCCTGCGCTATCGCCTCGGCTATGGCGGCGGGTATTACGACCGCACGCTGGCTCAAATGTCACCGCGCCCGGTCACGGCCGGCGTCGGCTTCGACTGCGCGCGCATCCCGACCATTGATCCGAAACCGCACGACCTCAGGCTGGATCGGGCGATGACCGAGTCGGAGGCCTGGTAAGGCTTCAGACCCGGCTCGCCGGGCCCCGCGCGAACTCTTCCAGCAGCCAGTTGCGCAGTTGCACGACCGCCGGTCGACCGCGCGAGACCTGATTCACGAGCAGGAACATGCTGTAGCCGGTCGGGGGGCGGATGTCCGGAAACGGCGTGACGAGCTGCCCGCTGGCGACCATTTCCTCGCGAAACGGCCGATACGCCAGCACCACACCCTGCCCACGCGCGGCCGCCAGCATCGACTGATCGATGTATGCGACCACCATCACCGGTGGATTCGCGTCGACGTCCACCCGGATCCCGGCGAATTCGAACCAGAGCGGCCAGGACTGCCTCGAAGTGCCCGGCAGATCGTCCTCGACCTCGATCAGCGGCAGGCGCAACAGATCCGCCGGCGACTGCAAACGCCCGCCGAAACGGTTCAGCAGCTCGGCACTCAACGCCGGTGTGACATCCTCGTCGAGGAGCGCCACGGCGTCGGCGGGCGCATCCTGCCGCCGGCACCTGCGCAACGCGATGTCGACCCCTTCCGCTTCCAGGTCGACCGCCCGACCCTGCGCGTCGATCCGGATCTCGATGCCCGGATGCGCGCGCTGAAACGCCGCCAGCCGCGGCACCAGCCACATCGAGGCAAACGACGGATACGTGGTGACCACCACGCGCGGGGAGGCGGTCTGGCCGCGAATCTCGTCCACCGTCCGGTCCACGGTGCCCAGCGCCTGGCGCGTGCTGCGCGCCAGCCTCTCTCCGGCCGGGGTCAGCGCGAGCGCCCGCGTCTTGCGGACGAACAGCCGGTGCCCCACATCGCTTTCGAGCGCCGCCACCTGGCGGCTGACGGCCGACTGGGTCAGATGCAGCTCGGCCGCAGCCAGGGTGAAGGACAGGTGCCGCGCCGCCGATTCGAAGCCGCGCAGCGCCGCCAGCCCGATCGGGCGCCTGCGCGCCGAGCGGCGTGGTTCGGCCGGCGCGGCCAGGTCCTTTGCCGGAGCAGCTGCGGGGCGTGCCATGATTGCGTATTGTGCATGGATAGACCCCGCGTGGGAATCCTAGCCGGCCGCAACCAGCGCCAGCGACACCGACAGCAGCAGGGACACCGGAGCGAACAGCGCGACCACGAACAGGACGTCGTCCAGAGAGCGAGAATGCAGCGTCTTCATGTGAACCTCCTTGAATACCGTGGCGACAGATTGCGCCAGGCAGCGCGCTGCAACAAACGAAACGATCGAATTGGATGCATGCCCATTACGCATGCATGAGGGAGGATGGGGCGCCCTCTCCCGCAAGCGGGAGAGGGGGAACGTCAGCAGCGTGCCCGGTTCCGTCCGGCCAGGCCCATATCAGTATCGGTAGTGTTCCGGCTTGTAAGGACCTGTGCGGTCGACCCCGATGTAGTGCGCCTGCACGTCGGTGAGCTCGGTCAGCCGCACCCCGAGCCTGGTCAGCTGCAGGCGAGCCACCTTCTCGTCCAGACGCTTGGGCAGCACGTGCACGCCGAGCGGGTACCGCCGGGTGTTGCTGAACAGCTCGATTTGGGCGATCACCTGATTGGCGAACGACGAGCTCATCACGTAGCTGGGGTGGCCGGTGGCACAACCCAGGTTCACCAGTCGTCCCTCGGCCAGCAGGATGATGCGCTTGCCGTTCGGGAAGATCACGTGGTCGACCTGCGGCTTGATGTTTTCCCACGTGTACGAGCGCAGGCTGGCCACGTCGATCTCGTTGTCGAAATGCCCGATGTTGCACACGATCGCCTGGTCCTTCATCCGCACCATGTGGTCGTGCGTGATCACGTGGAAGTTGCCGGTGGCGGTGACGAAGATGTCGGCCTCGCCGGCGGCCTCCTCCATCGTGACGACGCGGTAGCCCTCCATTGCCGCCTGCAACGCGCAGATCGGATCGATTTCAGTGATCCAGACCTGGGCCCGCAGCGCGTGCAACGCCTGCGCGCAACCCTTGCCCACGTCGCCGTAGCCGCACACCACCACGGCTTTGCCGGCGATCATCACGTCGGTGGCGCGCTTGATGCCGTCGACCAGCGATTCGCGGCAGCCGTACAGGTTGTCGAACTTGCTCTTCGTGACCGAATCGTTCACGTTGATCGCGGGAAACTTCAGGCGTCCCTCCTTGGCCATCTGGTACAGGCGCTTCACCCCGGTCGTGGTTTCCTCGGTCACGCCCTTGATCTTGGCCAGCCGTACCGAATACCAGGTCGGGTCGGTCGACAGGCGCTGGCGGATCGCGGCGAACAGCGCCGCCTCCTCTTCGCTGGTAGCGAGCTTGACGCAGGCCGGTTCCGTCTCGGCCTTCGCACCCAAGTGCAGCAGCAGCGTGGCGTCGCCCCCGTCGTCCAGGATCATGTTGCTGAAGCCGCCGTCCGGCCAATCGAAGATCCGGTGCGTGTAGTCCCAGTATTCCTGCAGCGTTTCGCCTTTGCGGGCGAACACCGCGACCCCGCTGGCCGCGATCGCGGCGGCCGCGTGGTCCTGGGTCGAGAAAATGTTGCAGGAGGCCCAGCGCACCTCGGCTCCCAGGGCCCGCAGCGTCTCGATCAGGACCGCGGTCTGGATCGTCATGTGGAGGCTTCCGGTGATGCGCGCGCCGCGCAGCGGCTGCTGCACCGAGTACTCCTGGCGGATCGCCATCAAGCCGGGCATTTCGGTCTCGGCGATCCGCATTTCCTTGTGGCCCCAATCGGCCAGCGCAAGGTCGGCCACCACGAAATCCTGGGTGTTGCCGCTTCGAACCGGGGACCGGGAGGTGTCTTGTATGGCGCTCATCTCGCGCCCTCCTTTTAGGGAAAGGGTTCGCGAGCGCCGTTGAACAGGCCGAAACGCCGGCAGCTAAGCCGGCGTCACAGCCGCCTCGAGCCTGGCGACCGCAGGTCAAGCGGCCGTCGCAACGCTCCTCGAAGCTGGTCCTTAATTGTACCTTGCAGCTCGCTCGACCCGATCGAGTGCGGCGCCCGCTGAGCCGACTCTCTGCGCGGTCCAGCGCGGTGGCGCGCCGCGAACGCAGCAATTGGTGCCGCATTTCGCCTGAGTTTCCCGGATTTTCAATAATTGGGGTCGAAGATCTCTTTGGCCTCACGTGCTCCCGCATCACCTTTTGCCGCGGTTTTCGCGCAATTGCGCGGGCGACGTGATCGACACAATGCATACCGGGTTCAAGCCACGCAGGAGTTGAATATGGCCATGATCCAAGCTGCAAGTACCGCACAAATACTCGAGACTCCCGCTCATCTGTCAGGAGCGGACTTCGCCCCATCGGGCACCCGGTGGGGTCGGTTTGATCCACTGGGTTGGTTGGTCGATCTGACCGAAGCGGCTCAAGTGCGGCTGGCACGCGCCGCGCTGGCTCAGGGACTGCCCGTCGACTCGCCCGAAAGCGGCCGCTTTTCGAACGATGCCGCCGGGGGCGGGTGCCGGGCGATCGAAGCAGCCCGCTCGTTGCGCGTTCGAGCCGATTTGCGATGACGGGGTACGCGGTTTTCGCGATGCTCGCCGCGAGCGGCGTCGCGGCCGGCTTCCTGGCGGGACTGTTCGGCGTGGGCGGCGGGCTGGTGATGGTGCCGATGCTCGTGTACGCATTCAGCGCCGCCGAGGCCCCGTCGCAGCACGTCGTGGCGCTGGCGCTTGGCACATCGATGGCCGCAATCGCCGTATCGGCCATGCAAAGCGCCTATGCCCATTACCAGCGGGGCAGCACGTCGGCGCCGGCTTTCCGGCGTGCGGCGCCGTGGGTGGTGCTCGGCGCCCTGGCCGGCAGCGCCTGCGCCTCCGGGGTATCGGGCCGCTCGCTGCTGCTGTTCGTCGGTGCGTTCCAGCTCGTGGCGGCCGCGTTGATGGTGTCCGATGTCTCCAAGCTGTCCGTGGTGCAGCTGCTCGCGCGCCACCGGGCCGCGCTGGATGTGTTCAGCGTCGCCTTCGGAGGAATTGCCGCACTGGCCGGAATCGGCGGCAGCACACTGTTCACGCCCTACTTCAAAGCCACGGGCATGGAACCGAAACAGGCGGTCGGAACGTCCGCCGCGCTGGGCCTGCCGGTGAGCATCGCGGGAGCTCTGGGCTACGCCTGGGCCGGCCGCAACGCCCACCTCGGCGACTGGGCCGTGGGGTTCGTCGATATCCCGGCGCTGGCGGCCTTGGTGGCCGGGGCGTTTCTGACCGTTCGCGCGGGCGTTGCGCTGGCGCACCGGCTTTCCGCCCGGACGCTGTCGACCGGCTTCGGGATCTTCCTGTGCGCGAACGGCGGCCATCTGCTGTTCCGTGCGATGGCGTGAGTCGCCGTGGCACTTGCCCAAGTATCGGATAGACCGCAGCTGGGCGACGCGCCCAAAGCTGCGCGCACGATGCTCGAGGAGGCGCGCTCCCGCGCGCTGTATCTGCGCACCTACGCGGCCAACGGCTGCGTCCCGGTGATCGATATGTCGGCCGCCGTGCATCCGACGGCCGTGTTGATCGGCGACGTGCATATCGGGGCGGATTGCTGGATCGGACCGAACGCGAGCATCCGCGCCGATCAAGGCCCGATCCTGATCGGCCCGCGCACCAGCATCCAGGACAACTGCGTACTGCACACCGGTCCAGGCGGATCGCTGCGGATCGACGAAGACGGACAGATCGGACACGGCGCGATGCTGCATGGATGCTGCATCGGGCGCAACGTGCTGATCGGCATGGGCGCCGTGGTGATGGACGACGTGGTGATCGAGGACGATGTCGTGGTGGGCGCGGCAACGCTCGTGCCCGGACGGGTGCGCGTACCGGCGGCAGTTCTGTTCGTCGGCTCGCCCGGCAAGGTGCTGCGCGCCCTCACGGACGCCGACCGTGCGAGCAAGCGCGAGTGCACGCTGCATTACGTGGAGCTCGCGCGCGGCGCGGTCGGAATGAGCTGGGCGCCAGCCCAGATTGTCGGAAGGCCGCGCTGAAGGCGGGCGGTCAGCCGACCGCGGTGCGTTTTTTCTTGTCGGGATCGTCGAACGGCAGCGTATGCGCGGTTGCGGCGGCCTTCAATTTGCTGCCGCGGATCTCGAGCCGGGCGCCGTGCACCGCCGCTGAGGTCTGCAGTCGCGCAATCGCCATCGACTTCCTGGTCAGCGGCGATACCATCGCGCACGTCACCACACCGACCTTGCGCCCGCCCGCGTAGATCTCGTCTCCCGCATCGGCCGCGCTCTGGCCTTCGATCAGCACCCCGAAGATCCGGAAGCGCTCCTTGCCCTTGAGCCGGTAGTGCTGGTCGGCGCCGCGAAAATCGGTCTTGCCCGGACTGACGGTGAAGTCGAGTCCGAGTTCCCACAGCGAGTCGCCCGGCGGATCCTTGTCGAACGGGTACGTCTGCGACATGTCGTAGGGGAAGAACAGCAGGTAGCTTTCGACCCGCACCCAGTCGAGTGTGGTGAAACAGGCCGGCACGATACCCATGGGCTTGCCCTCCGCCAGGATCGTGTCCCAGATCAGGCCCGCGTCCTCGCCCTTGCAGAAGATCTCGTAGCCGCGCTCACCGGTGTATCCGGTGCGCGAGATCGTGACCGGCCGGCCGAACAGCGTCGCGGGCATGTGGTGGAAGTACTTCAGGTCGCGCACGCCGGCAACGTGCTTGGCCAGGAAGTCCACCGCGATCGGACCCTGCAGCGACAGGTCGTGCAGATCGTCGTCGACGATCAGCGCGGCGTTGCGCCCGACCACCAGGTTCGTCAGCGTCTCGTGCCCGGCGCCGCTGCCATGCACGAACATCCAGTTGTTGGGCCCCATCCGGAACAGGACGCAGTCGTCGATGAAATGGCCGCTCTCGTTCAGGATGCAGGAGTAGGCGGACTTGCCGGGGTAGATCTTGGTGACGTCGCGGGTCGTGGCGTAATGCAGCACGGCCGAGGCATGCGGGCCCACCACGTACATCTTCTTCAGGCCCGACACGTCCATCAATGCAGCCTTGGTGCGGATCGCGGTGTGATCCTGCGCGATGTCGTGCGAGTAGGTCCACGCCGCGCCCATCCCGTTCCAATCCTCGAGCTTCGAGCCGAGGGCACGGTGGCGGTCTTCCAGCACCGAATGTCGCCAGGTCAATGGCATAGGGGTCTCCTGCAGAATCAGTACACGGCCAGCCGGTGCGTGACGTAGACCACCACGGCGCCAGCGGCCAGCGCCGCATAAGGCAGCCACCCGGCTCGACGCGTCAGACGGGTGCCATCGCCCAGCTCCATTTCCTGCAGCATGGAGTCCGGAAACCGCCCCTTGTCCTGCAAGTAATGGCGATAACAGAAAATCGGAACGATCAGCGTGGCGAATAGCAGGCCCGTCCTGAGCGTGCCTTCGCCGTACACATCGGCTCCCATGCCGACGAACGCCAGGTTCACGAACGACAGCACGGTGCCGGCCGCGATGATCGCGGTGGGCGCCCGCCACGGGCGCTCCTGGTCGGGACGATCCATCCGGTGGATCCAGCCGGCGTTCAGGTTCAGGAAGTTGAAAATCAGGTAGCCGATGTTCGAGGCGCCCAGCACGAACACGTAGTCCGACATCAGCAGCAGCACCAGGTTGAACCCCAGGTTGGTCAGCATCGCATTGCTGGGAGCGCCGTGTTCGTTCACCTTGGACAGGTAGCGCGGCAGCCAGCCGTCCAGCGAGGCCTGGTACAGCGTGCGGGAGGTTCCGGCCAGCGACGTCATGATCGACAGCACGATCGCCAGGATCATCATCACGACCACGATCGCACCGCCGATCCGCCCGCCGTGAACCATCTTCGCCATCACCGCCGCGACTCCGGCGCCGCTGTAGATGTCGGGCGCCAGCATGCCGCTATAGACGGGCGGCGCCGCCACCCGTCCGGCGGCATCGAGCTCGGCCGGCTTGACCAGTTCGCCCAGCCCGAGATAACCCTGGAACGCGAACGGCACCAGCGTGTAGGCGGCGATGCACAGCAGTCCCGAGTAGAAAATCGCCTTGAAGGTGTCGGACTTCGGATTCTTGAACTCGCCCGTGTAGCACACCGCGGTCTCGAAGCCGTAGGTCGACCAGCCGGCCAGGAACATGCCGCCCGCGATCACGGTCCAACCCGCCAGATTCCAGGCGCCATCGGCGACGTAGCCGTGCGCGTCGTGCGCGATCGGCACCAGCGGCAGGAAGTTGGCCTTGACCACGTCCCCAGTGATCAGGGGCACGACGCCGATCAGCAGCAAGGGAATCATCGCCGAGATGCTGATGATCTTGGTCGCGTTGGCCGAGCGCAGGATGCCGCCGTCCTGGATCAGCTTGACCGCAATCAGCAGCACGGCGCCGAGTATCGCGGTCGCGTTGATCCTGAAAGTCAGGCCGGCCTTGACCGCGCTCAGATCGAGCAGGGTCCACTGCCAGGTATTGATCACCGCGTCCGGCGCAAACAGCCCGGTCAATATGTAGCCGGCCGCCAGCCCGGAGCCGATCGCCAGCACCGGGGACCAGGCAAAGCAGTTGCACCAGACCGACAGCGGCGCGACGATCTTGCTGTATCGCACCCAGGCAATCGCGCCATAAACGGAAGTACCGCCCGACTTGTGCGGAAACAGACCGGCGATTTCCGCATAGGTGAACGACTGGATAAAGCCCATCGCGATCGACGCGGCGAATACGATCCAGGTCGGCTTGCCGACGGTGGCGGCCACCGCGCCGATCGAGAAAAGAACCAGCGGCGGCACGCCGCTCGCGACCCAGAACGCGCCGGTCCAGTCGATCCCCCGCTCCAGGCCGGCCGATGTCTTGTCGGCCGCCGTTGCGGCGGCTTGCGTATTCGTGTTTGAGCTGCTCAACGGGCTGTCTCCTGCCGACCCCGCCCGATTATCAAGATGCGTTCGGCGCCCGAACAATGCTCACGAGTGGTTACCACCAAAGTATTACCGGCCGCCTCCTAGCGCGCATCGGCATCGTCCCAACTCGATCGTGGCCGGGCCGATTTGGGCGCGCCGCCGCTCGACGTGCGGCCAGGGTTGCCGCTGAGCGGGGGGCGAGCGGCGGGGAGCGAGGCCGGGGCAGCCGGAAGGCCCAGCCGCGACCAGATCGCCAGCGTCGGCTCGGCCTGGTTCATCGTGTAGAAATGAAGCCCGGGCGCTCCTTCCGCCAGCAGCCTTTCGCACAAGGCCGCCACCACGTCCAGCCCGAATGCGCGGATCGAAAGCCGATCGTCGCCCAAGTCCTCCAGGCGGCGCCGCATCCAGCGCGGAATGTCGGCGCCGCAGGCGTCGGAAAAACGCGCCAGCTGTGAAAAATTCGTGATCGGCATCACGCCCGGGACGATCGGCTCCTGCACGCCGGCCCGCCGAGCCTCCTGTACGAAGCGCAGGTACGCCTCGGGATTGAAGAAGTACTGCGTGATCGCAGAGTCGGCTCCGGCGCGCATCTTGCGCACGAAGTTGTCCAGGTCCGCGGCGGCGGTCCCGGCCTGCGGATGCACTTCGGGGTAGGCCGCCACTTCGATGTGAAACCACCGCCCGGTCTCGGCACGAATGAATTCGACCAGGTCGGTCGCGTAACGAAAGCGGGCGGAGGCGGCGGCCAGGCCGGACGGCAGGTCGCCGCGCAGCGTCACCAGGCGGCGGATACCGGCCTGCTGATAGGTCTGCAGCAGCTGGCGGACCGACTCCTCGCTGCTACCGATGCAGGAGATGTGCGGCGCCACCGGCAAGCCCGCCGCGTGCATTTCCAGCACGGTGCTGACCGTTCCCTCGCGTGTGGCGCCGCCGGCGCCGTACGTGACCGAGAAGAAGCTCGGGCCGACCTCGGCCAGCCGCGCGCACGTTGCGCGCAGCTTCTCGGTCGCCTCGTCCGATTTTGGCGGGAACAACTCGAAGCTGAACGTACGGTCGTCGACGGTGTTCATGGGGAGCGCAGGTCTGAGATCTTCCGGTGTGCGCCCGATCAGCCCTGCCGTCGCACCAGCAGCGACAGCAGCGCCGTCAGCAAGGAGTAGACGAAAGCGCCCAGCACGCCGGTCCAGAAGCCATGCACCTCAAATCCGGACATCAGTCCCGACACAGCCCAGAACAGCAACCCGTTGATCGCCAGCAGGAACAGCCCCAGCGTCAGGATCGTCACCGGCAACGTCAGCAGAACCAGCAACGGTTTGATCACCGCGTTGGCCAGGCCGAGCAGCACCGCGGCCACCAGCGCCGTGATCGGGTCGCGCACGGAAATGCCCGGCACCACGTGTGCGACGATCATCAGCGCCAGCGCATTCAGTATCCAGTGCAGCAGCAGCTGCATCGCGGGTCGGCGGCCGGTATCCAGATCTCACCGATCCGGATCGCCCTGCAACCTCATTCGGCCGGCGCGAGGTCGGCCCGGGCGAAATCGGGGGCGTTGCCGGTTGCCCGGCCGGATGATCGGGATGGGTTGAGTACGGCGCTCATCTCGCGCCCTCCTGTGCAAGGGTCAGCGAGCGCCGTTGGTACGGGACCGAAGATCGCCACACGCGACTGCGCTGGCGCTGCGGTCGCTTCGAGCCTGGCGACCGGACTGCCGATCGTCGCAACGCTCCTCGAAGCACTGCCGACAGTATACCGGCGCCCGGTGGAGAGCAAATCCTTGAAATTGCGCGGTGTTGCCCTACCCGGCGCTTTGCGAGCGGAGCGAATCCTGCGTCAAAAGTAAGGTTTTTCGATCGACCCCGTCAGCCTGCCCCGTTGACCTCAAAGCCGATGGCATAGCGCGGATTCATGTCGTACTTCAGAGTGATGCGCCCGTCGGCGACCGCATATGACCAATGCGCGGATTTCGGCAGCCCACCGAGCGGATAGACATGAACGCCGGTGATCCCGCACTTCGGATCGGTCGCCTTGTACTCGGACAGGGCCATCACGAGCGAGTCGGGTGCGGACACCGCCAGCAGCTTGGCCACATTCATCGCCTGGCGGCTGATGAAGCGCATCGACGGCCCGATGCCGCAAGCGGTGGCATGAGCCATCAGCGTCTTGATCGTGGCCAGGCCCGGTATGCCGATGTGAATCGGCAGGCGGTTGCCCTCGGCCTGCAGGCGTCGGTCCCAGGCGATGATGGGCGCGGGCTCGAAACAGAACTGGGTCGTGACGTACATGTCGGCGCCGGTGCGTTGCGCGAAATCGTTCTTCCACTTGAGCGCGTCCCGGATGCCTTCGTCCGTGATATCGGGGCTTCCCTCGGGGTGGCCGGCGACGCCGATCGTGCGAATGCCGTGCCGGTCGAACACGCCCGTGCCCAACAGCTGCATCGTGTCCGAAAAATCTCCCACCGGTTGATTGACTCCGCCGCCGATCGTCAGCACGTGGTTCACACCGGCTTCGCCGGTCAAGCGCGCCAGTGCGTCCTCGACGAAGGCGAGATTCGGAATGCTGCGCGCGGCGAAATGCGGGATCGGATTGAAGCCCTCCCCCCGCAAGCGCGTGGCCACCGCAATCGTCGATTCGAAATCGGACCCGGGAAGGAACGTGATGTAGACATCGGTGTCGGGCCGCAGGTGTTCGCGAAAGTCCGGGATCTTCGCCGCGGATCCAGGCGTGGTTTCGATCGTGAAGCCGGACATGAAAGCCGAAATCTCGGCGCGTCGGTCGCGAACATCCGCCACCGCATGTTTCAGTTCCTCGCTGATCATTACGCCACCGCTCCCCTGTCGCTCGACGCGACCCTCGGTGGCCTTTGCCAGTTTCAACTCCTCGTTGATCATCGCGCCCCCGCCCCCGGTCGCTCGATGCGACCCTGAGTGCTTGCCAGCATATCGCCGGCCTCCGCCAAGCAGATATGCAGTGGGGGCATAAGGGGGCAGCCGTTGCCGTACGGCTCGGCGCGGGAACCAGCCAGCAGTCCCGCGGATTGAATTCAAGTCGACTACGGGCGCCGACTCGTCACTCTGCGAATCGGGCCGATCACTCGCTCGATGTCGGCCGGAGCCGGCAGCGGGCCCCGGGGGCGCTCGCTGACCGCCTTGACCATCGCTTCCAGATGCACCGGCTTTGTGCCGCAGCAACCGCCGATGATTCGTGCGCCGGCGTCGCGCGCCAGGCATGCGTAGTTCGCCATGATTTCCGGCGTGCCGTCGTAGCGAACCTGACCATCGTCGCCCATCACGGGTAATCCGCAATTGCCCTTGGCGACGATCGGCAGCGGCTTCACCGCCCCTTCGGCCAGGCCCAATATCGAATCGAGCAGTTGCGCCGGCCCGATACCGCAGTTGGCGCCGAACGCCAGCGGCGCGACCTCGAACTGGCAGGCGCGCCGCATCGCGTCGACCGGCTTAATGCCCATCATCGTGCGGCCGCCACTGTCGAACGACATCGTCGCCACATAAGGCAGGCCGGCCCGCTGCACGGCCCGGACGGCGGCCTCGAGTTCGCTGTCGGCAAACATCGTTTCGATCCATGCAATGTCGGCCCCGCCTTCCTTAAGGGCGATCGCCTGCTCATAGAAGGCCGCCTCCACCGCCTCCGCGCTCTGCTCGCCCAACGGGGCGATGAGCTCACCCGTCGGCCCGATGTCGCCCGCCACAACGACCGGGCGCCCGGCCGCGTCGGCAACGCCACGCGTCAGGCGCGCGGCCACGACGTTGAGCTCATGGACCCGGTCCTCCAGGGCGTGCAGCTTGAAGCGGAATCGATTCGCACCGAACGTATTGGTGAGCAGGATATCGGCGCCCGCGTCGACGAACCGACCTTGCAGCGTCCTGACCACTTCCGGCCGGTCGACGTTCCACAATTCGCACGACGCGCCGTTGGCGAGGCCCGCTTCGAACAAATTGGTTCCGGTGCCGCCGTCGGCGAACACCACGGGCTTGCGTGCAAGCAGTTGCTCGAGCACGTTCGACATGTCTGCTCCGTCAGCGGGAAATCGCTCGGAAGCGTGGCAGGATGCCAGGCGACCCGATTATGCCCCGCGCTCGGCCAGTTACTGCGCGGGTCAATCGAAGCGCGGCCAGCCTTGCCATCCGCCGGGAACGTCCAGCCGGTAATTGCGCGTGTGGCTGGTGACGTCCCAGCGCAGATAGACATCGCCCAGGAAGAAGTAGATCTTCCGGTTCGAATGGGCCTCGGAGCGCGTAACCCATTCGGCGAACACGCCACTGTCGGGTGCAACCGTCAGTCCCTCGGGCCAGCCGTCGCGAATGGCGCGTGGATACCCGGCATCCAGGGTTGCATGCCCGGGTCCGTCCGAAACACTCCAGCGCGCATATTGTGTTCCGCGAAACCCGTACACCACCGGCCGATCATCCTGGGTGTGCGCATAGACCGTCACCAGGCCGGGGAGCTCGGAGATTGCTCCGGGCAGCAGTTCGGACAGCCTGGGCCGATGCTCCAGCAGTGTCCCGGTATTCAGATCCCAGACCGCGCAGCGCGCCTCGCCGGTGAACTGAAAGTAGATCGTGCGGCCCCATGCGCGCACGTGCAGCGCACCGTTCAGCGTGGCGCCGGGAAACGCTTCCAGCAGGCCGGGCCAATCGCGGCGGATATCGCGCGGATAGCCTTCGCGCATCGTGTCGTCGTCGACGTCCCAGGCGATGTACTGGGTTCGCCGGAAGAACAGTATCTGCTGGCGCTGCCCTGAACGTTCAGCGGGTTCGCTGTTGATACAGCAGGCCGCAAAGGGCGCATAGCGCGTGGCAGCGTTCATCGAAGCGCGTCGACCTCAGATCTGGCGTTCGGGAACGCTAAGCACCAGACCATCCAGATCCGCTGTCACCCGGATCTGGCAGGTCAATCGGCTGTTCGGCCTGGGCTCCCAGACGAACCCGAGCATCGCGGCCTCATCGTCCGAAGGCTGGGGCAGTCGAAGCATCCACGAAGCCTCGACATAGCAATGGCAGGTCGAGCAGGCCAGCTCGCCTCCACAGTCGGCAAGGATGCCCGGCACGGCAGCGGCCCGCGCTGACTGCATCAGCGACTTGCCGCACAGGGCATCGATGACCTGAGGGGTGCCGTCGTTGCGGATGAATGTGATCCGCGCCGTATTATTCATGAGCTCAGTGGCTGGTCCGCATACGACGATCGCGCGCCGACGGCATCGGTGGGCTCTTCGGAGTCGATGCTCCTGCGCGCGGTCATGTACAGCCGGGGGTTGTTGACGGCGTCCACCCCGACCGGGCGGCCCGACTTGCAGTATTGATAGGCAAACGAATGCGTCCGGGGGTTTCCACTCAGGACCACTTCGTCAGCATCCTGCCACCTGCCGGCACTTTGAATGCGCAACTCGAACTGGTGTGACCAGAACCAGGGCACCTCTTTCCTTTGCGCGCCTCGTCCGCAGATCGAAGCGGCGACCGCGCGCGCCGATTCCACCGCTCCCGGAACGGATTCGAGGCGGGTCGAGGCGTTGTAGAACGGATGGTGCGATCGCGCGCAGTCGCCAGCGGCGTGAATGCACGGGTCGCTGGTTCGGCCCTCCGCGTCAACGATGATTCCATCGTCGCAGCGCAATCCCGCCTCGCGCGCCAGATCCTCGTTGGGGACGATTCCGATGCCGACGACCACCAGGTCGGCCCGATGGCGGCGCTCCAGGGTCTGTACCGCTTCGACCGCGGGGCCGCCCTGGAAACCCTGCACCCTGGCATCGCAGACGATTTCGACGCCATGGGCGCGATGCACCGATGCCACGTACTCCGAGAGCAGCGGACTGGCGACCCGTCCGAGCAGGCGCACGCCCGCTTCGAGCACGGTAACGCTCGCTCCCGCGGTGCGCGCCACGGAGGCGATCTCGAGGCCGATGTAGCCGCCGCCGATCACGACGGCTTCGCGGGCCCGCAACAGCGCCGCGCGCAACGTGATCGCTTCGTCCAGCGTGCGCAGGTACAGGACGTTGCCGAGCGAGGCACCCGGGACCGGGATCTTGCGCACGCGGGCGCCGGTCGCAAGAACCAGCCGGTCATACGCAAGCGTGCGTCCGTCGCTGATTTCAAGCAGCCTCTCATTGCGGACGATCCGCATCGCCCGGACGCCGAGCTGCAGTTCAATCGAGGACTTCGCGAGCGAATCAGCCGGCCGAAACCAGAGGTCCTCGGCCCGAAACCCGGGTTCGGCAATGCGCTTGGACAGGGGCGGGCGCTGGTAAGGGAGGTGGCGCTCCTCACCCACCATCAGCACACGCCCGCGATAACCGAGCTCACGCAGTCGTTCCGCGACCTGCAGCCCGCACTGACCGGCGCCGACGATGAGACAGGTTTCCCGCATTCACAAGACGGCAACGCCTAGCTGCCCCAGGTCACCGCCACGTTGCAGGCGTGAAAATCGTTGTTGTGGTCTTCCGTCGAGGAGGCAACATAGAAGCCGGATCGGCCCGAAGCGAGCTGCGGTGTCTGGATCAGCGTCCGGTTGAAGATCCAGTGATCGCCGTGGCGGTGCGCACACACGATGTAGATCTCTCCGCCCGGGATGACAATGCCTTGCTCTGGACCGAGGCGCGTGTTCATCGGCCGCGGCGTGGTCCAGTCCGCCAGCACCCTCGCCTTGCCCGCTTCGAGCGACGTGACGATCAATGCACGCTGGATCGCCCAGGCGTACGAACGGCCGACCAGCGTCACCTCGCCCGCCGGCGTGAGGCACATCACCGCATGGCGATGCAGGCCCTGGAGCGTGTACTTCGTACAGAACTCGTCGCCCACCGCGACAGTGACGGCGCCCGGCAGCTTTTTCGAGGCGGCACGATGACTGTCGAGTCGCTCGATGCGGGCAGCGTCGTCCAGCAAAGATGGCGCTGGCCAGGGCAGGTTCTTATATTGAAGGCGTTCGAACTCGGGAACCGGGAACCGCTTGCTCATCGGGCATCCTGTTTGGAACCACGCGAACGTGAGGCGCGCGCCGCCATGGCGCAGCCGGTTCGGGTGCGGCGCGCTCCAAATGACGCCCTGCATTAGATGCCAATCGGCGTGCCCCCATCAAGCATCGGTTATGCGTCCCGGGCATGCCCGGTATGTCAGCTCTCACCGGCGTGCGTAGGCCGACCCGCCCCGCGCACGACGAAGACCCGACCCACGACGGGACCGTCCGGCTCGAAAACCGACCTGCCGTCAACCACATAGGCCGCCACGCACTCGACCTGGGCCCTGGGAAAGTGGGCGCGGTTGGAGTCTGCCAGCAGCACCGTCACGCCTTGCCGCGCCAAGGCGAGCAGATGGGCCGTGGCCGACTGTGCCAGAAATCGCTCGTACCACAGGTCGGCGGCCAGCACGATGTCATGCGCATCGCGACCCTGCGCAAAGCCCGCCAGCCGGGCCGAAATGCGAACGCGGTTCAGCTTTGCGTTGACCGCAATGGCGTCGACGGCCCAGGGATCCGCATCGACCGCCTCGACGACGGCAGCGCCGGTGAGCGCGGCCGCGATCGCACAGATGCCGCTGCCGGACCCGATGTCGAGCACGCGGCGGTTGCGCGTGATGCCGGGGTGGTCCAGCAGGTACCGGGCAAGCGCTTCACCGCCCGGCCATGGATGGGCCCAATAGGGAGGCGCCAGACTCGCTGGCCCGGACACCGCGGCCTGTCGCGCCCAGATCTGCTCGAAGTCCGTATTGCGCCGCAGGCGGATTTCCGGGCAAAGCGACGAGCGCGCGACGGCCGTGGCGCGTTTGATCGTGGCAATTCGGCCCTGTGTCGCAGCAGTGGCTCGGTTTCGCGCAATGGGGGGTTGTCCGCCGAGCATGGCCGAAGAGAATATATTGTGTATATACGCTTAGAAATCAGCAATCGAACCAGCGTACGACCTTGCATGTGACACGGAGGCCTCGATGGCCAAAGTCCAGATTTTGTATTGGCAAGACATCCCGTCCGTGGTGGAAGCGCGCGAAGGTCGCGACCTGCACAAGGTCCAGCTGTCACAGCGCTTCCAGGAGTTGATCGATCTCATAGCGATGCGCAAAGGGCTGAGCGGCTCGGACGCCTACCTGGAGCAGTGGGCCAAGGGGTCCCCCGAGGTGCGCGATGGCGACGCCAGGACCGTGGCCGAAGTCGTGGCCGGTGAAATCGAGGCCAAGTACGAGGCCATCCGCAGCGCCCAGCTGGCGGCAATCAACCCATCGGCCGAATGAGTGAACGCAGCTCGAAGACCGAGCCCAAGAATATACCAGCGGGCGGCCGCTAGACCATGAAGCTGGACCTGCCACTGCCGAAATCGGCTGCTGCGATCCCGGATCGGGCGTTCGGATTGACCAGCCCGTTCGTGCCGGCGCTGAAACCGGTACCGACCGAACGCATTTTGCGCATCCAGGGCTACACCGACATTTCGCGTGTGCGCCCGGCCATCCAGAAAGCAGCGCAATGGGCGGCCGGGACTATCGCGGATCTTGCAACGCCGGCGGTCGGCTTCAAGCGCCTCGGCCTCGTTCGCCGCGACGGCGATCGGATCGAGCTCTCGGATGGAACGGTCTGCAACGGTGCCGCGCTGGTTCACGAGCTCGTCGGTTGCGACGAGGTCGTCGTATTCGTTCAAACCCTTGGTGAAGGCCCCGACAGGAATGTGATCGAACTGCTGGACAGCGGTGATGGCCTGCTCGAGGCCCTGTTGCTGGAGACGGCGGGGTGGTTGGCGCTGGAAGAGTCGATCCGCCAGTTCAGGGCGCACCTGCGCGACGATGCGGCGCGGCGGGGACGCAGGCTGCGCAAGCGGCTCGGTCCGGGGTACACCTACCTGCTGCCGGACGGACCCTCGATGTGGCCGCTGCAGGATCAGCGCAGCCTGTTTGGCGTGTTCAAGGACGGCGAGCTGGCGGTCCGACTGCTCGACAGCTGCGCCATGCAGCCCAAGCTGTCGCGTTCCGGACTTTTCGGCGAAGGGCCGGATCTTTAAGCGACCCGCTTCAATTCGACGGAGAACCCATCAGTGAAGAACCCAGGCGGAGGTCTCATCATCATCGGTGAGAACTTCAACACCACGCGAAAGATCAAGGCAACCAGCCCCAAAGTTGTCCGGAATGGAAACAAGGTCGGCATCGGATATGTGGATCTGGATGGCAACAAGAAAGTGCTCGATGTCACCCGCGTGATGCCCGAGGACCCGAATGCGGCCAAGAACTTCATGATTCCGCATGTCGGCGAGGCGTGCCGGCAGAAAGACATTTCCTACATCCGCTGGGCCATCAAGAACCAGGAGAAGCATGGCGCGCACATCATCGACGTGTGCGTCGATGAACTGTCCGTGTACCCGGAAGAGCGCATGGGCTGGATGCGCTGGGTCGTGCAGATCGCCCAGGACATCACCGATGCCATCATCTCCATCGATTCGTCCGACTCCAATACGATCAAGGCGGGACTCGAGGTCCACGACTCGAAGAAGAGCCGCCCGGCCATCAATTCGTTCAATCTGGAACCCGGACGACAAGTGCTGCTGGATGTGGCTCGCGAGCGCAAGGCGCTGTTGTTCGCGAACGCGAGCGGCACCTCGGGCATGCCGCAGTCGGCCACCGAGCGGATCGACAACATGACCCGCTGCATGGATATGATGGACCAGGGGAACATCCCGATGGGCGATCGCTTCCTGGATCCCCTCGTGTTTCCGATCGGCGCCGGACCGGCCTTCGGCATGCACTATATCGAGGCCGTGCGCGAATTGCACCAGCGCTACCCGGAAGTGCACATCTTCGGGGGGCACTCCAACGTGTCGTTCGGGCTGCCCGAGCGCAAGCTCCTGAACAACACCTTCGTGGCAATGTCGATTCTGGCCGGCGCCGATACGGCCATGATCGATCCGATCATGAACAGCCCCAAGGAGCTGAACGACTTCCGCTTCGCCGCCAATGCGCTCAGCGGCGCTGACGAGTACTCGACCCAGTACCTGAAGTACATCCGCAGCCTGAATCCTCCGGCGCCCAAGGTGCGCCCCGCCGCGTGACGAGACAACGCCGCGCTCAAACGCCAGCCAAGAAGGAGCTGAATCCATGAAAGAGCTGCTACCCCGCGAGCGCTTCATCCGCGCTCTGCGCCACGAAAAGATCGACCGTCTGCCCGTGCTGTACCGGATGAAGGCGGAAGCCAAAGCCAAGATTGCGCGCGTGTTCGGCATCGAGAAAACCTCTACCGGACGCGCCCACGATCCCTCCCTGGAGCTGCGCCTGGGCAACGATGCGATCATTTATCAGATCGGCATCAACGCGGATTTCTCGCACCGGCATATCGAAATCGGCGAGACCTGGTTCAACCACTTCGGCGTCGGTTACGGCAAAAGCGGCCTCGAAGGGCGCACCCACGCCGAAGCGGTCGAGTTCGCCAAGACCCAGGAGTTCTGGGGACCCGCCAAGGTGGTGCCCGAGAACTTTCCGAAGGTGCATCCGATCAGGTCGAAGGAAGACCTGGCCAAATACAAGTGGCCGGACCCGAACGACCCGGCCATCCTCGCGCCGATCAAGGACCTGGTGGACCGTTACAGCAAGGACTACTTCATCATCGTCGACCTGTCGTCGTCACTGATCGAGGCGGCCTACGCGCATCTGGTCGGTACGCAGAACTTCTTCCTGTGGATGTACGACGAACCCGAGCTCGTTGCCGGGGTGCTGGACGGTCTGACCGAGTACTACTCGAAGATCGGCGCCAACGCGGTCAACATGGGCGCCGACATGATCCGCGTCGGCGACGACGTGGGCGCCCAGCAGGCCATGATGCTGGCCCCCAAGGCGTGGCGCGAGCTGGCCAAGCCGCGGCTCAAGCACATGTTCGACACCTTCCGCGCGACCAACCCGGACATCTTCCTCAAGCTGCATTCGTGCGGCGACTATTCACCGATCCTTCCCGACGAGATCGAACTGGGCATCCACTTGTCGGGCTTGATGCAGCCCACCGGCGGACTGAAGGATCAGAAGACCATCAAGTCCAAGTACGGCAACGACATCGCCTTGATCGGCGGCCTCGACGTGCAGCGCCTGCTTCCCCGCGGGCAGGTCGAGGAGGTGCGCAAGGCGGTGCTCGAGACGATCACCAATCTCGGGCCAGGCGGCGGCTACATCTTCTCGCCGGCCCACTACATCCTGGCCGACGTGCCGATCCAGAACATCTGGGCCATGATCGAAGCGCAGAAGGACTTCGGCACCTACGGCAAGTTTCCTCTCAACTGAAGCAGGAGCGTCAAGCATGTCGGAACCAGAGCTGAAACCCCCGGTGAATTGGGAGTCGCGCGTACCGGCCGGGTGGGACTGGTCCAGCCTGTGGGTAGCGGTCGAAAACGGCGATCACAAATTCGCCGGTGCGCGCACGCAGCAGGCGATCGACGCGGGCGTCGATCCAAAGGTCATCCTCGACGACGGGTTGTTCCCGGGCTTCGATCTGCAAGGCTCGCGGTTTTCGGCCCAGATCATCTTCATTCCGGAGATGTTGATCACGGCCCGCGCGATGAAGGCGGGCCTGGCGTTGATCCGCCCGTTGCTCGCTGCCAAGGCCGAAAAGCCGCTCGGCGTATTCGTGATCGGCACCGTACTGGGTGATATGCACGATATCGGGCAGTCGATCGTGACGATCATGCTGGAGAACGCCGGATTCCGGGTCATCAACCTGGGGACCGACGTCCACCCGGATCGTTTCATCGAAACGGCAGCCCGGGAAAAGGCCGACCTCGTGGGATTTTCGGCACTGCTGTCGACCACGGTGTACTACCAGAAAGTGACGGTCGACGAGTTCCGAAAGGCCGGCCACCGCGGCAAGGTGAAGATCCTGATCGGTGGCGCACCAACGTCGCAGGAATGGGCCAATGAATGCGGGGCCGACGGCTGGGGCAAGGATGCGATCGAGGCGGTCCGTCTGGCTCGTGAGCTCGTGACGACGCAGCGTGAAGCGTGGGCGTGACGTATGGACCTTGACGCGCTGGTGACGGTCGTATCGGCGGACTCGCCGGGCGTTCACAGCGCCCGGGTGCCGATCGATTCGACCTTGCTCGACGCGGTCCGAAGCGCCGGGGTTGACATGGAGGCAACCTGCGGCGCCCGCGGACGCTGCCGCAGTTGCCGCGTCAAGGTGCTCACGGGCGAGGTGCCCCCGCCCACGGTCCAGGACAGCTTCCAGCTCGGGCCCGATGCGGTGCAGGAGCGCTTTCGCCTGGCGTGTCAAACGCGGGTCATCGGCGATTGCAAGGTCGCCGCGATGCCGCCCAAATCCGAGTCGGGCCATCAGATTCTCGCCAGCGGTGACGTGGCCGCCGATCGTCGGCTGACGCTCGACTCGGGCGTCAGGAAACACCTGGTACAGGCCAAAACGCCCACGGGTGAACACCACCAGACCTCCGACGTCGAAGAAATCCTGCGCGGGCTGCCCGATCTGCAGGAGCACCCATTGCAGATCGAGTTGCTGCGCAGGGCGCCACGCGTGTTGAGGCAGGAAAAGGGACTGCTGACGGTGACCTCCTTCAACGGTTGCGTCATCGACCTGGAGCCCGGCGACACCACGGCGCACAGCTATGGCATGGCTTTCGATATCGGAACGACCAGCATTGTGGGCTCGTTGCTGAATCTCGCGACCGGCGAGCAGCTGGCGTCGGTGAGCGGCCTTAACCCGCAGGCACAGTACGGTGGCGACCTGATGTCGCGCATCGCCTACGCGCAGTTCGACGACAAAAAGCTGCAGACCCTGCGCGGCAAAATCCTGAGCTCGATCAACGAGTTCATCAATCAAGCGTGCACCGAAGCCGGCGTGCGGCCCGACAATCTCTACAAGATCGTGGTGGTCGGCAACACCTGCATGCACCACATCTTCCTGGGCATCGACGTCAGTTACGTGGGGCTTGCGCCTTATGCGCCCGTCGTTCGCGATCCGCTGGTGTTCGAAGCTCGGGACCTGCCCCTGAAAGCCGCGCCCCATGCACGCATCTGCATGCTGCCGATCGTGGCCGGATTCGTCGGCGCGGACACCATGGCCTGTCTGCTCGCCACCCGGCTTTACGAGAGCGAGCAAGTGCGCGCATTGGTCGACATCGGCACCAACGGCGAAGTCGTCATGGGCTCCAAGCACCGGCTGGTCGCCTGCTCGGCGCCGGCCGGCCCGGCACTCGAGGGCGCGCAGATCCGCCACGGCATGCGCGGAGCGGTCGGCGCCGTGGAGAAGGTGCAGATCGACAGCGACGTGCGATGCCAGACGATCGGCGCCGCGCCGGCAATCGGGATCTGCGGTTCCGGCCTGATCGACGCCTGCGCCAAGATGCTGGACGCCGGCGTGCTGGATTCGAACGGCCTGTTGCGACGCTCCGGCCTCGACCAGCTCGGCCTTCCTTTGCGCGAGCGGCTGCAGGACGGACCGGGGGGCCGCGAATTCGTGCTGGTGCGCCAGGCCGATGCCGGCCGGGACCACGACATTTCCATCACGCAGGCCGACATCCGCCAGATCCAGCTGGCCAAGAGTGCCATTTATTCGGGCATCGTGATGCTGCAGACCGTCATGAATGTCCCGAACGACCAGCTGGCAGAGCTCATGCTGTGCGGAGGTTTCGGCAACTACATCAGCGTGGCCAGTTCGGTGAAGATCCGGCTGCTGCCCGATCTGCCGCTGGATCGGATCACGTACATGGGCAACGCGGCGGCCACCGGGGCGCAGATGGCCCTGCTGTCGGAAACCGAGCGCCTGCGCGCATTCGACCTGGCACGGCAGATCGAACATGTGGCGCTGGCCGCGCGGCCGGATTTTCAGGACATGTTCGTCGAGGGCATGAATTTCAACGGCGAGCCTTTCCCCGTGGAACGCCGCACCCCGACGCCCTCCAAGGCCATATCGGCTGCCTGACGCGAAAGGACCCGAGCATGCGCGTGAATCTGCTGTTTGGATTCCTGGGATCGGGCAAGACGACGCTTGCGCAACACCTTCTGCGGGAGCGGGGCAATGTCTGCAAGACGGCCCTGATCGTGAACGAGTTTGGCGACGTCGGCGTCGACGGCGACATCCTGCGCGGGACCCATGTCGACCTGATCGAGCTGAATTCGGGCTGCATGTGCTGCACGTTGCGAGGCTCATTGCTCCTTGCGATCGAAGAGCTGCGCGCGAAAAAGGCCGTCGAACGCGTGATTGTCGAGGCCACCGGCGTGGCCCAACCCGGCGAGTTGCTGGAGACGCTGGCCGACCCCTCGTTCATGCTCGAACGCACGGTGGGGCCGCTGGTGGCCGTGGTCGATGCGGCCAAGTTCCTGAAGCTGGAAACGATGCTCGGCGACTTCTACACCCGGCAGATCGAGCATGCCGACATTGTCATTCTGAACAAGATCGACCTCGCTTCCACGGAGGTGCTGCGGGAAGTCGAAGCCGCCGTCAGGGAGCTCAACGACAAGGCCGCGGTGTTGTTCGCCGTGCAATGCGATGTCGACAGCCGCTTGATCCTGGACGGTGATGCCGGCTCGCTCCTGCCTGCGGCGGCACCGGGCGAGGCCGAGGCAAGCCAGGCCACCCATGCCGATCCGGTCGATCAGGCTCATCGGTCTAACGACCATGATCATGCCCATCATCATGACGATCATGATTCCGGCCATTTGAGGGACGTCGAGTCCTTCGTGCTGACGGCGACCGGCCACTACACGGCACGGGCGTTGCAGGTCTTCTTTGGCGCGCTGTCCGACGATGTGTGGCGCGCCAAGGGGTTCATGAGCGTGGACGGCCAACCCGCTCTGGTGCAGTACTCGCTCGGGCAGCTTGTCATCACCCCGGCGCCGATGCCGCCGCACCAGAATCTGGTGTTCATCGGCCGGGACATGAACCGAGCCGAGATCGAAACCCGGTTCGGGCGCGCTGACGCACGCCGTGCGTCGCTGGCCGGCGCCTGAGATCCTGGAGAAACACGTGTTGTCCTTCGTCGAAACGCGCGGCAAGTTCGAACCCGATCAGGCGGTGCACCGCTCGCTCAGCGAAAAGGCCTACGAGCTGCTCGTGCGCATGATCACCAGACTGGAACTGGCGCCTGGCGCGGTACTGGTCGAACGGAACTTGATGGCACAGCTGGATATCGGGCGCACGCCGCTGCGCGAGGCGCTGCAGCGCCTGGCCAGCGAAGGCCTCGTCACGCACCGGCCGAATCGCGGCATGTTCGTGGCGGACATCGGCGCGGCCGACGTTCAGGAGATCTACGAATTCCGCACCTTGATCGACGGCACCGCGGTCTCCCTGGCGGCGACCCGCGCGACACGCGTTCAGATCGCGGCGCTGACCGAAATCCATGCCGCGCTGGTGCAGGCGACCGTCGAGGACGATATCGATCGCTACGTCGCCAGTGACCGCGCGTTCCATGAAACCATTGCCGCCGCGGCCCAGAACAAGTTGCTCGCCGAGGTGGTGCCGCGGATCTTCAACCTGCACCTGAGGTTGTGGTTCTACATTTCGACCAAGGCCGGCGGCTGGCATGAACTGGCGCGAGCCCACGAGGAGATGACGCGCGCGGTTCTCGACGGACTGAAGCGGCGGGACTCCTACGCAACGCGCGTGGCCATGGAATCCTATATTCTGCGGCGCCATCAGGAAATCCGCGATCTGATCTGAACCCGTCGCGCAGTTGCGCAACGGCGGCGGCGGGCCGAAGGGACTGCATGGTCACCGTTTCCGTGTTTGATCCGGTCCAGGGATGCGCCGCCGGCCTGTGCGGGCCGGAACAGGACGAGGCCCTGGCGCGCTTTGCCGCCGACCTCGAATGGCTGCAGCAACAGGGAGTCGAGGTCCAGCGCTTCAACCTGGGTCACGAGCCCGGCGCATTTGCCAGCAATCCGGTCGTCAAGGGCTTGATTCGCAGCCAGGGCCTGGCGGGCCTGCCGGTGGTGATGGTCGGCGATGCCGTGATCGCGGTCGGCCGACACCCGAGCCGCGATGAGCTTTGCGCAGGCCTGAAGCTTTCGGACAAGGCGCGATCCGCATTTTGAAAAACGCGAATCCTCTTATCGAAACCCTCGAAGGAATCAAGAGATAGAACGTGCGCCTGCCGGCCACCGGATTGCGGCAGAGCCCGACTACCAGCATGCGCCGGACGCATACCTGCTATGCGGATGCATGACTGGTCGGCCTTGGGGTTTGGCCCTAGGCTATGCAGCTATCAGAAGTTCTCGCAGTCTGTGCGGGGTGGGCTTTGGCCCCGCTCGCGCCGACCCAAGGGGAGGACATGACGGCAATTATCGGAAAGGCGATTCCGCCACAGCGCAAGCGTGTGCTTGATGCGTTGGCATTGCGCGAGCCCGACAAGGTGCCGATTGGTCTGTGGGGAACGATCGAGGGGTACCAGAACCTTCGCAAGGCGGTCGGCATGGAATACAAAGCCGATCCGCGCGATTACCGCACCGGCTCCACCACGTGGACGACCGATGTGAGTTTCGAAGCCGATCTGGCCGAAAAACTGGACGTCGATTTCATGCGCATCTCGCTGGGACCTCCGGGTGGTTCGCCGGGCTTCCGGTCGATCCGCTTCGAGGAAGTTCCCTTTGACATGGGTATCTCGCCGCCGGATGCGGAAATCAACGTGGACGAATGGGGGGTTATCCGCAAGTGGACGCCGCACGAAAACGGCGGCTACTACGAGATGATCGGATACCCGCTGTTTCACGCCACCAGCGCGCCCTTGGAAGAGGGTTTGAAGATGCTCGAGGCCTATCCGTGGCTGGACCCCAAGGACGAGGCGATGTACGCCGATTCGCCGATACCCGGGGTGTCGCTGCGCGATTACTGCAAGTTCATCCGCAACGAGACGCCGTTCGCGCTGATGGGGCAGGCCGGCAAGGGGGGCCTGTTCGAGCAGGCCAAGTACATGGTCGGCTATGCCAAGATTTTCTCCGACTTCATCGAGTCGCCCCAGTTTCTGGACGCCTTGCTGACCAAGCTGGTGGACATTGAAATCGAAATCAACAAGACGATGATCGACCAGTGCGGCGAGTACCTGGACTGGATTCGCGTCAGCCCGGAAGATCTTGCCAGCGAGAAAACCGCGTTCATGTCGCTGAACATGTTCGAGAGCCAGCTCAAGCCGCACTATTACCGTTCGATTCGCGCGATCCGGGAGTACTACCTCAAGAAGAACCCGAACGGCCGCATCCAATTTCACAGCTGCGGCGCGATCGCCGAGCCGTTCGTGCGCGGCTTGATGGACTGCGGGGTCGATGGTTATGACAGCCTGCCGCCCAAGGTTGCGCGGCATTCCAATCCAGCGGCCAAGAAGCGCCAGCTGGGCAAGGAAATGTTCTTCTACGGCGGCATCGATGTCCAGGAGACGCTGCCGTGGGGCAACATGGATCAGGTTCGTGCCGAGGTCAGGGCGCGCATCTGGGAGATGGGAAAGGGGGGCGGGTACCTCTTGAGCTCCTCGCATCGGCTCGAACACGACGTTCCCACCGAGAACGTGCTGGCCATGATCGACGAGGCGCGCCAGTACGGCACCTATCCGCTGCCCGCGGACCCTCCACCCGGCGCCGACACGGGCGAAGGCTACGAACCCTGGACCGAAAAGCAGCCGCGCCGCAAGCGCGAGGTCGCGGCCTGATCCCGGGCTGTCGACCGTAACGCCTTTTTCGCCGAGCACACGGAATCAGATATGCCATTGCAGATCAACACCGAGCTGGAATTCGACCTCGAGGACCTTCAATACGACATTGATGATTCTCGCAGCACCGATCGATGGTCCGACGCCCCGCCGGACGTCAAGGATCTGTTCCACCGAATCGAGTGGAACATCATCAATGGAGAGCACGTCAAATCCAACGAGCTGATCTCGCTGGCGCTGCAGAAGTCGGTTTCTGCACGCACCCTGATCGCGGGGCCGATGGCCACGGGCATCGCCGAGGTCGGCCGCCGCTTCAAGATGGACGAGTACTTCCTTCCCGAGGTCATGATGTCGGCCAAGTGCATGCACAACGCACTGGGCCTGCTCAAACCGCTGATCATCGCGGAGAAGACCGAGCATGTCGGCACGGTCGTGGTCGGCACGGTACAGGGCGATCTGCACGACATCGGCAAGAAGATCGTCGGCATGATGCTCGAAGCTGCGGGCTTCACGGTCGTCGACCTGGGCGTTTCGGTTCCGCCGGAGGACTTCATTCGGGCGATCCGCGAGCACAAGCCGGTGATCGTGGGGTTCTCGGCGCTTCTGACGACCACCATGAACATGCAGTGGGAAACGATCAAGCAGATCAAGGCCGAAGGTCTGCGCGACCAGGTCAAGATCTTCGTTGGCGGGGCGCCCATCAGTCAGGCCTGGTGCGACAAGATCGGCGCCGACGCCTATGCGGCCGATGCATTGATCGCCGTCGACAAGGCTCGGGCCTGCATCGGTATCCATAAGAGCCTGGCGGGCGGCGACCCCGCCTTGCACGCCGCCATGCTGCGGATCGACAAGGAACGCGAGGCGGTCAAGGCTAAAGCCACTGCCTGAACCTTCATGAAATCGGGCCCCGACTTTGCGGCCACGGCCGCTCAGCCGCCAGCAGGCGCGGCGTCGGTCTGGGTGCGCCGACCCGATTCGTTGCTGGGACTGACGGGCGCCGCCGCTCTTTTCTGCGCCGGCGCGCTCGGGGCCGTCGACGGGGGATGGGGCTACGCCCTGCTCTTGCTCGCCGGCGCGCTTCTGGCCGGCGCACTGGCCGTTCTCGCCGTGCTCGCCCTTTCGTCGCGCGGCGATGCCGGAATGCTCGCGAGCTGGTCCACGAAGGCATTCCTCGCCGGTGCGTGGGCCTACGGCTGGGGCGTGAGCGCGCTGGGCGGGTACTTCGTGCGCGAGACGCTGCATGGGCGAATGCCAGCGCGCTGGATCGCGTTCGGGCTGGCGGCCCTGGCCGCGTTGATCGTCCTGGACCTCGGTCTGTACAGGCGCCTGGTCGCTTACAACCAGGTCACGTGGCGGCGCTACCGCGCCCACCTTTCGCGAGCCGACGCGGAGCCGGCGGCCATGCGTCGCACGCTGATCGATGAAGTGCTGCTGCATCGCACGCTGCATCGCACCAGCGCGCTGCGCTGGTGGCGACATACCCTGATCTTCTGGGGCTTCGCGCTGATGTTCGTTACGGAACTGCTGGCCGTGGTGTTCCGCGAGGCGGTACCGGCCTTCGGCTGGCGCGATATCTGGCGCGTGCCGGGCCACCCCCTGCGCGCGGCTTTTGAATTCGCCTTCGACTTCTTCGGCGTGATGGTCCTGCTCGGATGTGTGCTGGCCCTGATCTGGCGTTGGCGCGTCAACGGCACCGATGAGCAAAAGTACAGCGACACACCGACGGTGCTGTTCCTGCTGGTTGTCGTCACCAGCGGCTTTGCCGTGGAAGCCGCACGGATTGCTGCCGCGCCGGACACTCCGAATGCCTGGGCATCGTTCGGCGGCCTGGCAATGGCGCGGACCGTTGGACCGATGTTGCCGGCCAGCATCCAGACACCTCTTTGGTACGCGCACGCCATCGGAGCGTGCCTGTTCATCGCCTACGTTCCGCTCGGGCGAATGGTTCATTCGTGCGCGACACCCCTGGGTCGGCTGTTGAACTCGCAGCGGCAGCTGCTCGCAGCCAAGAAACACGGCGTGCTGGCCGGATTGATGCGCCAGCGCACCCCGAGTCAATAGCCCGGTCCGGCGGCGGAAGGAGCGTTCGATCCCATGCAAGACATCATCGCCATCTACGGCAGCACTTGCAGCCTGAAAACGGAGGTCGCCCAGCAGCTCTCGCGTCTGACCGGCTTCAAGGTCACCAATCGCGGCGAGCTCGCGACGACTCGGGCCAAGTTCCTGCGACTGGCAACTGCAGGGCAGCTTTCGATCGAAGAACATCGCAGAATCGACGCCGAGACGCTCAGGATGGCGGCTCGCGACGAGCGGCTGATGATCTTCGAGAGCAGCCTGATGGATGCGGTGCTCAGGGACGTGCCCAGGGTGTTCTGGGTCCGCCTCTACGCGGACGACGCAACGCGCAACGCGCGCTGGACCCGACGCAAGGAGGACGGCGGAGGGCGAACCCGGCAGCTCGGCGAGAGCGTCAGCGCGCGCGACGCCGAAGACGCGAAACTGCGCTCGATGCTGTACGCCAGCACGGCCGGCGCGGTCACACCGGCGATAGAAATCGACACTTCGGGACAAAAAGCCCCGGATGTGGCCGCTCGGATCTGGGCCACATTCGAGAAGACCTCCGGCATTCAGAACGTGGTGACCAACAAGCCCGAGATGGACAAGAGCGCCGCCCGCGGCATCAACCCCGGGCCGGCTTCCGGGGTCGTCCGGCGCTTTTCCGCCAAACAGAGCCCATTCGGCGGCTACATAGCGGACGATCGCAGCGGCAAGGAAATCTACGTGCACAAGTCCGCGCTGAAGGGGGCGAGCGAACTCGCCCCGGGTACGCGCGTCGAGTTTCAGATTGTAGAGGACGGATTCGGCGGCTTTAAGGCAACCAATGTCACTCTTGCGGCAGCCTGAACTTGCGGAGCGCGCGTGCGTGCGAGAATATTACGCACGTCGAGGTGCGACCTACGCGCCCCGCTTTTCAGCGCCATGACCGCACCGCAACATGAGTGACTCGCGACAAGGCAGGATCGAATGGAATCGGCTGCAGATTTTTTATGCCGTTGCCGACGCCGGCAGCTTTTCGCAAGCCGGGCGAAAGCTGAAGCTGAGCCAGTCGGCCATCAGCCGGCAGGTCTGTGCCCTCGAGGAAGCGCTTAAGACTCCCCTGTTCCACCGACACGCGCGCGGCCTGGCCCTGACCGAGCAGGGCGACGAGTTCTATCGCGCCGTGAAAGACATGAGCAATCGTCTTGATGAAGCCGTGTCCCGGGTGGCGGAAGCGCAGCGCCAGCCGCAAGGGCCCCTGAAGATCACGACGACGGTCACGTTCGGATCGGCCTGGCTGACCTCGAGGATCAACCTGTTTCACATGCAGTACCCGGAGATTTCCGTCAGCCTGGTGCTGTCGGACGGTCTCGAACTGGACCTTTCAGCGCGCGAGGCGGACGCAGCGATCCGTTTTGCCCCGCAGACTCACCCGAGGCTGATCGAACGCAAGCTGATGACGGTTCACTACCACCTGTTCGCAAGCCCGCAGTACCTCGCAAAGCACGGCATGCCCGGATCGATCGATGACCTGGCGGAACATGAACTGATCGTCTATGGCGACGAGGCCCCGATGCCGGTAGAGAACATAAACTGGATTCTGAGCCATGGTATGCCGCTGGGGCAGCAGCGACGCGCGGCGCTGCGAGTCAACAGCGTGTACGCCATCTACCGGGCCGTCAGGAGCGGCCTCGGCATCGGAGCTCTGCCTTATTACGTGGCGGAGGACGGCCCGGGCGTCGAAATCATCCTTCCGGAAATCACGGGCCCCTCGTTCGACGTGTTCTTCGTGTACGCCGAGGAACGGCGTTGGTCCAAGCGCATCATGGTCCTGCGCGACTTCCTGCTGGCCCAGATAGAAAGAGAACCGCCCATGCAGTGCTGCGCGAAGCCTGCCGGACGCTCGCCACGGCCAGCCAAGGTCGACGAGCATGCAGTGGACGCATAGGGCAGGTACCTGCCATGTGCGTTGACATGGGGTAGCGCCGAAGTATCGTCTGACCATCTTGCCTGTCTGCCGGCTGGCCGGTTTCCACGGGCAGGCGACCGTTCGACTGCGAGGGCGATTTGCAAGATTCCCCTGGATCAGCCCCCGCGGCTGCTGTCTCAGGAACGCTGCGCGTCGTGTTCACACCGTCAGGTAAACGGGGCGAGTTCCCGGGCGGGACCACCGTGCTGGCAGCAGCCCGCGCCCTCGGCGTGGACCTTGACTCGGTGTGCGGTGGCCGCGCGGTGTGCGGCCGGTGCCAGGTCACGCCGACGGTCGGCGAGTTCGCCAAGCACCGCATTTCGTCCCGGACGGACAGTCTGTCCGAAGTGACGGAAACCGAACGCCGCTACGCGAGCATCAAAGGGCTCGACCCGACGCGCCGACTGAGCTGTCAAGCGCAGATTCGCAGCGACTGCATCATCGATGTGCCCGCGGAAAGCCAATTGCATCGACAGATCGTTCGCAAGGCGGCCGATGATATTCGCGATCTGCAGATCGACCCGCTGGTCACACTCCATTACATCGAACCGCGGCGCCCGGACATGGACGATCAGACCTGCGATCTGACCCGGGTGGTCCGCACCCTGGAATCGGATTGGGGACTGAAGGAGCTTCGGGCCGACCTCCCGTTCCTGCAATCACTGTCCGCGGCGCTGCGGGCCGGCCAACGCTACGGCGGCGATTGGCAGGTCACCGTCGCCGTGCGCAACGGCCGCGATCTGGTGGCGGTCTGGCCGGGCCTGAAAGAACGGATTTTCGGCATTGCCGTGGATGTGGGAACCACCACGATCGCCGGCCACCTGTGCGACCTGGCCACGGGCGAAGTGCTGGCGAGCGCCGGAATGATGAACCCGCAGATCCGCTTCGGCGAAGATCTGATGAGCCGCATTTCCTACCTTCAGCAGAACGCCGGTGCCGCGGCCGGCCTGACCGCCGCGGCGCGCGGCGCGCTGCAGCAGCTGGCGACGCATCTGTCCGTCGAAGCGAAGGTCGCCCCGGAAGACATCGTCGAGCTCGTGATCGTCGGCAATCCTACGATGCACCATCTCGTGCTCGGGATCGACCCGACGCAGTTGGGCATGGAGCCGTTCCCGCTGGTCGTCGACCGGGGGCTCGACGTGCTGGCGCGGGATCTCGGCGTTGCGGTCTGCGCGGGCGCGCATGCCTACTTCCTGCCGTGTATCGCAGGTCATGTGGGCGCCGATACCGCCGGCGTGATCCTCTCGCAGGCCCCGCATACGAGCAGCGAGATGACGCTCGTCATCGATGTGGGAACCAACGCGGAGCTCGTGCTGGGAAGCAGCGAACGGCTGATCGCCTGCAGCAGCCCCACCGGGCCGGCGTTCGAAGGAGCGCAGATCAGCTGCGGCCAGCGGGCCGCGCCCGGCGCAATCGAACGCGTGCGCATCGATCCGGCAACGCTCGCGCCGCGCATCAAGGTCATCGGGAGCGATCTGTGGTCCGACGATGCGGATTTCGCCGCATCCATTGAAAGCTTCGGCGTCACCGGCATCTGCGGATCCGGGATCATCGAAGCCGTGGCCGAGCTGTTCCTGTGCGGAATCCTCGATGCCAGCGGGCGCATGAGCGCCAAGGGCCACGACGTCGCCTCGCACCGCTGGCTTTTGCCCAGGGGCCGAAACGTCGAGTACGTACTGTACCGGGCCGGCGATCGCGTAGTGAAGATCGTTCCCTCCGATATCCGGGCGATCCAACTGGCAAAAGCAGCGTGTTATTCGGGCGCGCGCCTGCTGATGGACCGGATGGGCGTCAAGCAGGTCGACCGTGTGCTTCTGGCTGGCGCCTTCGGCAGCTACATCGACGTGAGGTACGCGATGACGCTCGGCATGATTCCCGATTGCCCGCTGGATCACGTGCGGTCGGTTGGCAATGCGGCCGGCACCGGAGCCCGCATCGCGCTGCTGTCGGCCGCGGCCCGCGACGAGATCGAGCGCGTGATCCGGCGCGTCGAAAAGGTCGAGACAGCGATCGAGCCCAAATTCCAGCAGTACTTCGTTTCCGCCATGAACCTGCCCAACGCCGACGATCCCTTTCCCAACCTGGAACGGGTCGTCAAGCTGCCGCCCCGCAAGGCAGCGTCATGACGACGGGGCCCGACGACACTGCCCCCGACCCGGGGCCTGCCGGCACCCGCGAGCTTCCCGTGTGCGCGCAAAACGGGCCGTACGAGGTCGCCGTCACCGCCGGCGAAGAGTATGCATGGTGCAGCTGCGGCCTGAGCGCCAACCAACCCTGGTGCGATGGCTCGCATCGATCGACCGGCTTCAAGCCGATCCGGTTCGTTGCGCCCATGTCGGCGATGTACATGATGTGCGGCTGCAAGCGCTCCGAGAACCCGCCGTACTGCTTCGGAAACTGTCGAGGCGACCCGCGCGCGCGAAGCGCAGCGCAATCCGTCTGGTGAGTCGATGGCGAACCACCCCGTCTTTCGAGTCGAAGTGTCGATGAATCTGGTGCGCGCCATCGTGCCGCACGACCTGCAACCCGGCGAAACGGTGGTCGCCGCCAGCAAGCTCGAGGTGGGAACCCAGGCCGCGCTGAACTTCAAGCACAACGGCAGCCTGGATGGCACGTATTTTTTCGCGGATCTTGCGCAAGCCCGAACGTTCGCCAGGCTGTGCCTGGAATTCATGCGCTTGCTGGTCGATCGACGTCTGGCCACCCTCGCCTCCCTGCCGCCGACCGAGCCCTTTTTCGCCGACCCCGATGAGCGGTGAGAGCGCTCGCGGGCAAGGTGGTCGGCCTGTTCCGAGCGTCGCGCCGCCCGCCCTCACTGAAGGAGTCTGCACCTCATGTCCGCCACTATTATCGACGGCAAGCGGATCGCCCGCGATGTGCGGGTCGGCCTGAGACAGCGCATCCGCGACCTCGCCGCACGCGGCGTCACGCCGGGGTTGGCCGTCGTGATGGTGGGCGACTCCGCAGCCTCGAAAGTGTATGTCCGCAACAAGGTGTCGGCGTGCGAGGAAGTCGGCCTGCACAGCGAGGTGCACCTGTTTCCGAGCAATGCCGACGAGCGATCGGTCATCGAGCGGATCCAGAGCCTGAACGGCAGTGCGACGATCCACGGCATCATCGTGCAGCTGCCGTTGCCGACGCACTTCGACATGCGCAGCGTACTCGAGGCGATTGCTCTGCCCAAGGACGTCGATGGGTTCCACCTTTACAACGTGGGCAGCCTGATGGTCGGCGATCTGGTGTTTCCGCCGTGCACTCCGTATGGCGTGCAAATGCTGCTGGAGCACCAGGGTATCCGCGTCGAGGGCCAGAACGTCGTCGTCGTCGGGGCGAGCAACATCGTGGGCAAGCCGATGGCGATGATGCTGCTGCAGAAAGAGGCGACCGTTTCGATCTGCCACGTCAAGACACGTGACCTGGCGCAATACACCATCCTGGCCGACATTCTGGTCGTGGCCGCAGGCAAGCCCGGCCTGATTCTGGCGCAGATGGTCAAGACCGGGGCGGTGGTGATCGACGTCGGCATCAACCGGCTGCCCGACGGCCGCCTGGTCGGTGACGTCGACTTCGCGGGGGTCAGCCGCAAAGCCTCGTTCATCACACCGGTTCCCGGCGGTGTCGGACCGATGACGGTAACGATGCTGCTGGAGAATACGGCGCGCGCAGCCGAGCGCGCGTTGGGGGCTCCGGTCAATTCCCAACGCTCGTACGACCGCCTGAGCGCCACCGTGAGCTGAGGCGTCCATCCGGCAGATTCGTCCACTGCCGTTGCGCTACGATCGCGCGCATGGGCCTGGATCGCACCGACGACAAGACCGCAGCCGGGGCCGTCGTGACGCTGCGATTCATCGGGTCGGGCGATGCCTTCGGAAGCGGCGGAAGGCTGCAGACCTGTTTTCTCGTCGACGCGCCGGGGGTGCGCTTCCTGATCGACTGTGGCGCCTCCTCGATGATCGGGCTGGCCGCGCAGGGCGTGAATCCGGAGAGCATCGATGCGATCGTGCTCACGCACTTCCATGGAGACCATTGTGGCGGCGTTGCGTTCCTGCTGCTTCACGCGATGGTCGTCTCCCGCCGCAAGAGGCCATTGCTGATCGCCGGCCCGCCGGGAACCCAGGCGCATATCGCGCGGCTGATGGAGGCGCTGTTTCCCGGTTCGAACGGGCTGAAGCCTCGATTCGACCTGGCCTATGTGGAAGTCGAGCCGGGGCGTCCCAGCCCGGTGGGCAAGCTGATGGTCAGAAACTGGCCCGCAGTGCACACCGCGCAAACCGAGCCCACCATCGTGCGCGTTGAAGTTTCGGGCCGCGCCATCGCGTACACCGGCGACACGGCCTGGACCTCCGCCATCGAAGAGGCCTGCGACGGCGCCGACCTGCTGGTCGCCGAGTGCTACTACCTGGACGTTGCCAACCGCTGGCACATGGACTACGCAACGCTGCAGGCCCACAAGGGGGACCTGAAAGCCAGGCGCATCGTGCTGACGCACGCGTCCGAGGCGGTTCTCGAGCGGGCTGGCTCGCTGAAAGAGACGCTCGCGTACGACGGGCTGGTCATCACGATGTAGCGCATCGGCATTCCGACCCGGCCCTCACTGCCCACTGCGGCAATGCAATCGCACGGGATTCGCTACGATGGGGTCCCTGATTCAGTCGAAGCTTCGGTTCAAACGGGAGAATCTGCAATGGCCTACTACCTGTTGTCGGGGAAGTTCTCGCAGGAGTCGATGAACGCGCTCGTGCAGCGGCCGGAGAACCGCCTGCTGACCACGACGCGGCTGCTGCAAGGCGTCGGCGGGCGACTGCACTATTACTTCTTCTGTTTCGGCGACTATGATTTCGTGCTCCTGTACGAGCTGCCGGACAACACGAGCGCGGCTGCGCTGGCGATGGTGCTGACGGCGTCTGGCTCCGTGTCCAGCGTCAGGAACACGGTGCTGATGACCATGGAGGAGGCCATCGAGGCCATGAGCAAGGCCGGCGACGCCATGGGCGTGTACCAGCCGCCCGGTCGCGCGGAGTGACGGGTCAGGGCTGCGTGAGGGGTTGCCCGGTCGCACTGGCGCGCACCGAGCTTTCAACGAAAATGCTCGTCCCACCGGGACCTGCGCCGATGCGATCCGAGCGCGCGGTGACGACGCGCACGTTGCCCGCCCCGGCCTCGAGAGCGCGCCGGGTCGCAATGCTCGATGCTTCCTCGGACGCGAACTCCGCTGCGCTTTCCAGATCCTGAAAATCCTCGGTGCCGTCCGGCAGATGGACGCGGAACAAGCCCGGCAGGGGAGACGTGATGCGCGCCTCCACGCGCTGCACGACGCCGCCGACGACCGCGCCCAGTGCGTTGCATACGGCCGCATGCTCCGGGACCACCGTGCGCGTTCCCAGTCGCTCGCCCACGGCGGGAAAGTAGGTCGCCGCGGGTCCGCCGACCGCGACGATCGGTAACGCCACGGACAGCCGAATGCGCAGGTCGGCGGTCGGCAGCGGTTGCGGTCGCAGTGCCTCCCGCACCAACCGCAGATCATGCGAAGCGTCGCGAATCGGCTCGCCGGGATGATCCGACTCGAACAGGTAGCGGGCGATGACCTCGCCCGCACGCGCCGTCACGCGTTCAAGCACTTCCTCGGCGAAGCGTTGCATCGCGCCGGCGGCGTCCGTCGCATCACGGTTCAAGCGGCGCAGCCACAGCTGCGCCCCGAGTTCGGCCGCTTCACGATTCCAGTGCGTGTACCTGCCGAGTACGTGGGCCGCATCACTCGGCGTAAATGCCGCGACCCCCATCAGGCCGCGCCGGCGCAGGACCTCGAACGGCAGCCGGCGCGAACGCTCCTGAAGCAGGCAGGCGAGCGAAACGGGACGAACGTCGACGGCGTTCCAGGCGAGCTGCTCGAACTTGCCCAGGTGGCGAACGTCGGTGTCGAGCGCGCGCAGGCGCAGCGCGAAGCGACCGAAGGTGTTTTCGAACTGATCGGACCTGAGCTGGGCGCGCAGCTCATCGATGATCTCGGAATACTGCGCGCCGAGCAGGCTGAGCGGGACGGCGCGTTGCGGGCCGACCAGCAGTTGACCCTGCTCGTCGCGATCGATTTCGCTGTCGCCGCCCAGGCCGACCGTTGCGACATCCACCGCCTCGACCATCGTCCGCCATGCCCCGACGACGGCGCCGTCCACGTTGAGCTTCGGCTGCCCGTTCTTCAGCAGCGCCAGGTCCGTCGTGGTGCCGCCGATGTCCGCAATCAGAGCGTCGGAGCATCCGGCCAGGTAGGCGGCGCCAACGACGCTCGCAGCAGGCCCGGACAGAATGGTCTGCACGGGCTTGAGCCGCGCCACCTCCGCATTCACGATGGATCCATCGGCCTGCACGACCATCAGCGGCGCATGAATCCCGCGACTCGCAAGCATTTGCTGAACCGCGCGAATCAGCTGATCGATCAGTGGAATCAATCGCCCGTTCAGTATGCAGGTGATGGCCCTGCGTGGCGCGTTCAAGCGCGCCGTCAGTTCGTGCGAGCAGGTGACCGGATGGCCCGTTTCCTCCCGCAGGATCGCAGCGGCGCGCAGTTCGTGGTCCGGATTGAGCACCCCGAAGTGGCCAACGACCGCGAACGCGGCCACATGCCCCTTGTACGTCTTCGCTGCGGAGCGCACCGCGGCCTCGTCCAGCGGCTCCCGTTGCACGCCCTCGTACGTATGACCTCCGCGGACGTGTGCGACCGGATCGTGGCCCAGGGCTTCCCGCAAACCGAACCGCGACAGCACGTCGGCGTCCTGCCCGATCAGGATGAGGCAGACGGGACTGCCCTGACCCTCGACGATCGCGTTGGTGGCCAGCGTGGTCGAAAGCGAAACCAGATCGACGCGCCCAACCGCTGCGAGCGAATCGCCCAGAGCCGTCACCGCCCCGGCGACGCCAACGCTCAGGTCGTGCCGGGTTGTGAGTGATTTGGAGGAGGCGAGGACACCCCGCTCCGTATCGAAGATAACAGCGTCGGTAAAGGTGCCGCCGGTATCGATCCCAAGATAGACGGGCAAGTCGATGTTCCTCGGAACGACGGCGCGCGGATCGTGGCGGTTTGTTCCGAAGGTGCTATTGCGCGAGGCTGCGGTTGTACTTGAGGTAGCGGGTGGAGTACTCGTCGCGTCCGGCCAACGCGTCCGCAGAGAAGCGGAACGCATCGAACTCTCTTGGCGAATTCATCAGCGGGTCGATCATCACCGCATCGCACCCGGCGAGAATCGACAGCTGTACGAAGGTCTGATTCAGCAGTTTGCGGTCGGGCAGACCGAACGAGACGTTGCTGTGACCGCCGAAAATGTGGACTTTCGGGTAGAGCTTGCGCAGCGCCGCCACGGCATCGAGGTAATTGGCGCCGAATTGCGGGCCGGCCCCGATCGGGAAAACGAGCGGATCGAGAAAGCGGTCTTCCATCGGGATCCCGCCCTTGTCCATGAGCTCCATGCACTGCTTCATGTTGCTGACCCGTTCCTCCGCGTCCTGGGGCATGCCCGCGCTGCCGCTGGCGTTGGCAAACAGTAACGCGCGATGCTCGTGCGCGATATCAACGAGGTCGGAACGGCCGGGTTCCAGGTTGATCGAATTGACGGCGGGGCGGCTCTTGCTTCCATCGTGCACTTCGAGCCCGGCGCGGATCGTGTTGGAGTCGGACGAATCGATGGAGACGACGGAGTTCGTGATCGCCTGCGCGGTCCGAACGAGCCAACGCATCCATTCGTGCCTTTCTTCGGGCTCTACGGATATTTCATCGACGCACAGGTCGATGATGTGCGCGCCGGCGAGCTCCTGTGCCTTGATGGCCCAGGTGATATAGGCGAGGTTCTTCTGGCGGCACGCTTCCCCGATGTGGGGAATCATGAACTTTTCGCGTTTGACCGGATCGCTCGGCATGGCTCGAGTCACATCGAGCAGGCGCCGCGTTCCGTCCAGATCGACGTAGGCGATCCCCACCTTGCCGTCCTCGCGGACGACGCGCGGGCTCGACGCCTTGATCTTCCGGGTCGAATTGAAGTTCTCGCCGATGACGATGATGCGATCGCCTGGAACCTTCATTACTCTTTTCCTTCGTCAGATGCTCGATGGGATGGTGATTTGGCCCCGGGGACGGCGGCGCGGCCTCAACGCTGACAGACCGGGTGCCGTTGGCCGCCCATGACCACCATGCATACCCCCGGCATGCACAGGGCTGGTTCCAGGCGAACTTTTAGCGCAAAATCGGCTGGATGTATGCCATTCGTTCGCATGGGTGCTATGCGTTGGTTGCATCCCTCCAGCGTCCCATTGCCGGGCAACCGGTGTAGCCTTTTGCATACAATACGACCGAACTGTTTCGAGTCGCGATAAGAGGCGGCGAGCCGGTCGGCGCATAAGGAGGGGACATTGATGACCGCGCGGACCGAACCCCTCGGCTCCAGGCTGGCCACTATCAAAGGGGCCAAGCTCGTCAAGAGCTTCTGTTACACCTGTCCGTGGCAGTGCCCGACGGAAGTGCTCGTGCGCGACGGGCGGGTCGTCTACACCAAAGGCAATCCCGAATCGCCGAACAACATCGGCTCGCGCTGCTCCAAGGGCATGGCCAGCTGGTGGATCACGCGGGACCCGGACCGGCTGCACTATCCAATGCTCCGGACGAACCCGAAGGGACAGCCGGGCAAGTTCAAGCGGATCTCCTGGGACGAGGCCTTTTCGTTCATCGCGGAGCGCCTGGCGCGTATTCGGGACAGGTGGGGTCCTGAAGCGGTGGTATTCACGTGCCACCACGATCCGAATACCTCCTTTTACCGTCACCTGCTCGGCGACCTGTACGGCTCTCCGAATATGTACACGCACACGTCGGGCTGCGAGCAGGACCGACGCTCCGCCTGCCTGACGGTACTGGGCCACGTGTTCCCGATGCATGACTTCGCCAACTCGCGCTACGTCATCCTGTGGGGCATGAACATGCTGGGCGCAAACCAGGCCCTCTGGGAGAGCCGCGCCCTGATCGAGGCGAAGAAGAAGGGCTGCAAGCTGGTCGTGGTCGATCCGAATTTCACCGAGACCGCTCAGAAAGCGGATGAGTGGATACCCATCCAGCCGGGCTCCGACGGGGCCATGGCGCTTGCGATGTGCAAGGTCATCATCGACGAGAACCTTGCCGACCAGGAATTCATCGCCGCCCATGCGGAGGGCTTCGACGGATTCCGGGACCACCTGCGCGCCAACGGCTACACGCCCGAGTGGGCCGAGCCCATCACCGGGATCAAAGCCGGGACCATTGCCCGGCTTGCGCGCGAGTTCGCGAGCACCAAGCCGGCGATGTCGGCCATCTTCAAAGGGTCCGGGTACTACACGAACGGTGCCGATGCCGGGCGCGCCTGCTACATCCTCGACGTCATTTGCGGCCAGGTCGACAAACCCGGGAACCTGAACCTGAAGGACTGGGCGCCGATCGGTGCGCCGGTCGTCATCCCCGACGACGCAAAAGGCAAAGCGACGCGGCCGCCGTTGCATGTGGCCATGGGCTACTCGCTGGCTCCGGACCTTCCCAATTCCAGGCTTCCCGATGCGGTCCTCGACGGCAAGCCGTATCCGGTCAAGGCGGTTTTCGTGCAGGCGACGAACCCGGTGATGAGCGACCCGAATCGCGATCGGGTGCTGCAGATGTTCCGCGGCCTGGAGCTGGGCGTAGCGCTCGAGCTGTTCATGAGCGAGACCGCGCTCGAATGCGACATCGTGCTGCCCGAGACGTCCTTCTACGAACATGCCGAAATCCGCCAGGGCATGTGGCTCGGACCCGAAGCGATCCTGTGTCAGCCCTGCGTGCCGCCGGTGGGCGAGGCCAAGCCTTCGTACGAAATCGCCAAAGGTATCGCCGAGAAGATGGGCTGGGGCAAGTACTTCCCGTATCAGAAATGGGAGGACTGGGCCGAGCTGATGGTCAAGGGCCTGCCGATCAGCCTGGCGGAGCTGAAGGAGAAGGGGTTCTGGGCCGGCGAGGTCGGCTACAACCGCGTCGGCAAGGGCGTCGGTACGCCGTCGGGCCGACTGGAGATCCGATCGAAGGCGTATGCCGACGCCGGCTTCAATCCGTACCCGGTGTACTCGCCCACGGCGGTCAGCCCGGACAAGCAGTTTCCGTTGCGGCTGACGCACTCCAAGCTGTCGATGCACTGCAACATCGTGACACAGAATAATCCGCTGCTGATGGAAGTGTGCGGCGAGAACTGGGTCGAGATCAATTCGAGCGACGCCCGACGGTACGGCATCCAGGATGGATCGTACGTGCATCTTGAATCACCGAAGGATCGGATCCGGATCAAAGCAAAGGTGGTCGAGGGCCTGGTGCCGGGATGCGTCAGCGTTCGTCACGGCCACGGTTTCGGACACTGGGCGATGGGGAGCGTCGCAAGGGGCAAGGGCGCCCATTCGAACAATCTGATGGACATCCACACCAATCCGATCACCGGCGCCAACTGCTACAACGAATGCAAGGTTCGCGTGATTCCGGCCTGAACCAGGACGTCGTGAATATGCCGATGCACTCGAAGCAGATGCAAGTTCCACGGAGGTAGCCCCTTGCAATACGCCTTCTATTTCGACCATCAACGCTGCGTGAAATGCCATGCGTGCGAAATCGCGTGCAAGACATGGAACGAGATCGATGTCGGCCCGCGCTGGCGCGAGGTCGTCAAGCTCGAGTCCGGCACGTTCCCCAACGTCAAGGCGATGAACGTGTCGATGGCTTGCATGCATTGCGGCGATGCGCCCTGCCGCACCGCGTGCCCCGTGTCGGCCATCAGCAAGAGCCCGCAGAACGGCATCGTCACGGTCGATCCGAACAAGTGCATCGGCTGCGGCTTCTGCGCGTGGGCGTGCCCGTTCAGCGCCCCGCAGATCTCCTCGACCGTGGGGAAAATGGAGAAGTGTAACTTCTGCCAGACCCCGGGCAAGGAGCGGCCGCTCGATATGCCGCGGGCCTGCGAGGAGATCTGTCCAACCGGGGCGATCATCTCAGGTCCGGTTTCGGAACTGGCCACGATCAACCGCGAGAAGGCCGCAGGACGCCTGGGCAGCGTGGGAATGCAGGGGCTGCCCGCGCTCATGCTGGATGCCCAGAGCCGGTTCGGCACGGCCACATGAAAGGGCGGCGCCGGGCAGCTATCCGATACTTCGATACCGCCTGACGCCGACTTTCAGCGCAGCACATGAAGCAGGAGCGCGGCGGGGTGCGATGCGCCCGAATGGCTTTTGTCCGGATCGGTTCGCACAGGCATATCGATTCAAGATGTTTCTCGTTCTGCACACGTCCACATTGGGAGTAACCAGATGGCCCAGAAAGACTTGCGATGGTCCGGAATGCTGCAGCAGATGACCCCGTCGCTCACGGTTCTGAGCAAGGACCAGCGTCAGATCATCATCAACACAGCCTTCGAGATACTCGAGCGCACGGGCAATCGTGTGGGTTCGAAGGAGGCCCTCGAGCTGTTCCAGAAAGCAGGTTGCCGCATCGAGCCGCTCGACGACGAAGGAATGAAGGTCTTCTTTCCCCAGCACCTGATCGAGGAGTGCCTGCGGCTGTCGCCGAAGCGAATGCTGCTTTACAACCGCAAGGGCGAGCCGACGCTGTACTGCGAGGGGCGCAACAGCTACTTCTCTCCGACCTCGGCGTGCCCGAAGATGTGGGACCCCTATACGGGGCAGCGGCGCGCCTGGACGAAGGCGGACATCGGCAACGCTTCCATGATCACCGATGCGTTGCCCAACCTGGACGCGATGTTCGCCCTGGGGTCGCTGGCGGACGACTATGGATTCGACACCTTCGTGCACGAAGTGCACGCGATGATGATCAACACGAGCAAACCGATCATCTATCTGTCCAACGAGGTCGCCGACACCAAGGCCATCTGCGAGATGGCAGCGGTCATCGCCGGAGGCTGGGACGAGCTGCGTCGTCGTCCGTTCATCCTCCAGTACGACGAGGTGCTTTCGCCGCTGAAGCACAAGAACCACGCGATCGACAAATTCATGTACCTCGCGGGCGAGGGCCTGCCGGTGCGCTACGGCGCGTTCACGATGTCGGGCGCGTCGTCGCCGGTTACCCTGCCCGGCGCGACCGCGCAGTCAATCGCCGAGGCGCTGGTCGGGCTGATGGCCGTCCAGCTCAAGCGTGCGGGTACACCGTACATGATGGCGATCCTTCCGGGCATCATGGATCTTAAGTTCGGCGTGCTTGCGTCGGGTGGCCCGGAGTACCATTTGTTCCATGCGATGTACACCGAGTGCGTGCACGAGCTCGGCCTGCCGGTCATGGCGACCGCGGGGATCTCCGATTCCAAGGTGGTCGATGCGCAGGCCGGTGCCGAATCGCTGTTCAGCTACCTGTGCGCGGCGCTGGCCGGATGTCACATCAATATCGGCGCCGGCAGTCTCGAATCGCATCTCATCGGGTCGTTCGAGCACCTCGTGTTCTGCAACGAGGCGATTTCGGCGGTTCGGCGGTTCATGAAGGGAGCACCCATCTCCAACCAGTCACTGGCGATGGAGGTGATCCAGGAAGTCGGCGACAACCTGCCCAACGCCATTTTCGTCGACCGCGAGCACACCACCAAGACGTATCTGCAAGAGCAGTGGCAGCCGGGCTTGTGGAGCCGGAACAACTTCGCGTCATGGACGACGAAAGGCTCGAAGTACTGCCATCAGGTGTGCAACGACCATGTGCGGCAGATCCTCGAGAATTACAAGCCCGAGCCATTGCCCGAGAAGGTGCTGACCCAGCTCGAGGAGATCGCGCAGGCTGCAACGAACCCGGAGACACTCTCGGTCAGCAGGACCGCCCAGGGCACGCGCCGGCGCAAGTTCCGCGCCGCCTGACGGACGTTGCGATCACTGTTCAGTCATCACACATAGAGAGGTAAGAAACGTGGCTATCGACTTTAATGAGCTCGCCAACGCGATCGTCACCGCCGACCTGGACACGGCCGTCTCCCTCACGCGCAAGGGCGTCGACGACGGCAAGGCCGACGGTCGTGACCCAGGCGAGGTCGCGAAGGAAATTCTGAACAAGGGACTTATCGGCGGCATGGACATCATTTCCGAGCTGTGGACCCAGGAGAAGATCTTCATTCCGGAAGTCTTGCTGTCCGCGAAGGCGATGCATGCCTGCATGGGCACGCTGCGGCCGATTCTCGAGGCGTCCAAGGAGCCGCCGCGCGGCATTGTCGTCATCGGCACCGTCAAGGGCGACCTGCACGATATCGGCCAGAATATCGTGACGATGATGCTCAAGGGCAACGGATTCGAGGTCCATAACATCGGCCCGAACTCGTCGCCCGAGAAGTTCATGACGAAGGCGAAGGAGGTTGGCGCCAACCTGATCGGGCTTTCGGCGCTCCTGACGACGACGATGCCGATGCAGCGCGAGACGATAAAAGCCTTCGAGGAAGCCGGTCTGCTCGAGAAGATGGCCATCATGGTCGGTGGTGCGCCGGTCACATCGGATTGGGCCGAGAAGATCGGCGCCGATGGCTACGCCCCCGACGCGGCTCACGCGGTCGGGCTGGCCAAGACGTTGATGCAGGACTTGCAGGCTTCCTAGGATTGCACAGGCCTCGACAGCAGCGACCGACGGCTTAGTGCCCTCGCGCTGATCCCCGTCGACAGGCGCCGGATGGCCAAGCCCGTCACTGTTTCATTCGTCGACCCGGCCACCAACCTCACGACCAAGGAAGTGAGGGTCGTGCCGGACGGCTCGTTGACCCTGCTCCAGGTCGCGCAATCCGCCGGTATGGAGATCGCGGCCACCTGCGGCGGCAGGGGACGTTGCCGCAGCTGTCGGGTGAAGGTTCTGCAAGGCGAAATCCCGCCAGCGACGATGCAGGATCGCGTGCAGCTCGGGGGCGAGGAGATCCAGGAGCGGTACCGGTTGTCCTGCCAGACCTGCTTGATCGCCTCATGCTCGATCCTGCCAGCGCCTCCACTTACGGAGGGCGGTCACCAGATCCTCGCGGCCCCGAACACCCGGTTGGACCGAGGAGCGCTGGCGCTCGACAGCGGCGTGGAGAAGCATGTGATCGTCGCGGCGCCGCCAACCGAGGAAAATCACCAGACGTCCGATCTGGAGCAAATCGTCGCTCAACTGCCGCGCCGTGTCGCCATAGAAGCCACGCCGATTGGCGTACTGCGCGATCTGCCCGAGACGCTGCGCGCCAAGGGCGGGCAGCTGACGGTCACCACATTTCTGGATCGGATCCTCGATATCGAGCCAGGCGACAGCTCGGCCCACAAATTTGGCGTGGCCTTCGACATCGGGACGACCACCATCGTAGCGAGCCTGCTCGACCTCGATTCCGGCGAGGAGCTTGCCAGCGTGGCGAACATGAACCCGCAATCCGTGTACGGCGGGGACCTGATGTCGCGCATCGCCTATGCGATGAACGATCCGAAGAAGCTCGCAACCCTGCGCGCGAAAGCGCTCAATGCGGTCAACGACTTCATCAAGGAGGCCTGCGACAAGGCTGGCGTCTCCACGCAGCATGTCTACAAGATAGTGGTCGTGGGCAATACGTGCATGCACCACGTGTTCCTCGGCATCGACGTGAGCTATGTCGGACTGGCGCCCTATGCGCCGGTGGTACGACACCCGGTCGTCATTGCTGCGAGCGAGCTTCCTCTGAAGGCCACCCCCAAGGCGGTTGTCTGCCTGCTGCCGCTGGTCGCCGGGTTCGTCGGCGCCGACACCGTCGCCTGCGTCCTCGCAACCCGCATCTATGAGAGCAAGGAACTGCGTGCACTCGTTGACATCGGCACCAATGGCGAGGTGGTCATGGGCAATCGCGATCGCCTGATGGCATGTTCCGCGCCTGCGGGGCCGGCGCTCGAGGGCGCGCAGATCCGCCACGGCATGCGCGGCGCGTTGGGTGCGATCGAGAAGGTGCGCATCGACGGGGATGTCGAATGCGACGTCATCGGCAACGTACCCGCCATCGGCATTTGCGGTTCCGGACTGATCGATGCCGTGGCACGAATGCTCGATGTCAACGTGCTTGCCGCGTCGGGCGTGATGCGGCACGATTTCAAGGACTCGGTGGCGCAGTCACTGCGCGAGCGCATGACGAAAACCGCGGAGGGAAGAGATCAGTTCGTGCTGGTGCGGAAGGAAGAGTCGGGCAAGGGCGAGGCGGTGGCTCTGACCCAGAGCGATATACGGCAATTGCAGTTGGCCAAGGGCGCGATCTACTCCGGGATCCTGATGCTCCAGAAGGTGATCGGGGTGAGCGATGCCGAACTCGCCGAGCTGATGCTGTGCGGCGGCTTCGGCAACTACATCAGTATCGCCAGCGCCGTGCGCATCCGCCTGCTGCCCCCGTTGCCGCTGGAGCGCATCACGTATTTCGGCAATGCCGCGCATGTCGGCGCGCAGATGGCCCTGCTCTCGGAGACCGAGCGGGCGCGAGCCAGCGAACTCGCCCGCCGGATCGAGCATGTCGCCCTGGCCTCGCAACCCGACTTTCAGGATGTGTTCGTCGACGCGATTTCGTTCTCGCCACCCTTATCCGTGGCATCCTGACGTCTGCCATTCCCGCACCAATCGCTGCAACTGACCCAGCGCGCGCAAAACCAGGGTCGGTCCGGGCGCCAGAATATCGGCGGACTTGATCTCGCGTACAAAGCCGCAGCGCACCGCCGGCAGCTCGTTCCAGCCCGGCCTGGCGACCACCTGCTCCGGCCGGAACTTGCGGCCGCACCAGGAACCCACGATCAGATCGGGCTGACGCGCGACCACCTCGAGGGGGTCGGCCACGATGCGGTCGCGCGCGTGCGCATGTACGGCCAGCTCGGGGAAGCAGTCCTCGCCCCCCGCCGCATCGATCAGCTCGCCGACCCAGCCGACGCCGCTGATCAGGGGGTCGGGCCATTCCTCGAACCAGACTTTCGGGCGCCGAACTTCCGTCGCGGCCGCCTGTTCGCGCGAGGCGCTCAGCGCGGCCGAGAAACTGGCGGCGAGCTCGAGTGCGCGGGCCTGTTCGTTTACCAATGCACCGACCACTTGCACCATCTCCAGCATGCCCTGCAGGCTGCGCTGGTTGAATACATGGACCTGCAGGCCGGCCTTGATCAGGTCTCGCACAATGTCCGCCTGCAGGTCGGAAAACGCCAGAACCAGATCGGGCCGGACGGCCAGGATGCGCTCCAGCGTCGCGGTGGTGTAACCGCTGATGTGCGGCTTGTCTCGTCGAGCCTCCCGCGGGTAAACCGTGAAGCCGGAGATTCCGACAATGCGGTCCTGTGCCCCCAGCAAATAGAGGACCTCGACCACCTCGGTGGACAGGCAGGCGATGCGCTTGAACCGGTGTGCCAGAGTCATCGTTGGGTCAGTCCCAGTTTTTGCCGAGCCTCGTCAAGCAGAACGCACACCCGTTGCGCGCCCAGGAGAATGCGCGGCCCATGGCGACTGATGAGATCCGCCGGAATCGTGAACAGAAGACCCTGCTCGGTGGGCTCGAAGTGTTTAAGCTCGCGCCAGCGATCCAGGCCCGCATCCTCCCGGCCGGGCAGTCCCGCCAGCAGCACTTGCGGGTGTGCCTTCAGTACGGCCTCGACGTCCAGTGTC
>Ga0210401_10000060_pt1 | contig 124305 bp, 107 predicted proteins | sample IncBWH32MmetaG_FD_150866 | JGI IMG/M metagenome (GOLD analysis project Ga0210401, IMG submission 150866) | Forest soil microbial communities from Barre Woods Harvard Forest LTER site, Petersham, Massachusetts, United States - Inc-BW-H-32-M | ecosystem: Environmental > Terrestrial > Soil >...
ACGGCGGTGTCGAGCCTGACCTGCGTGGGCTGCCACGAGAACAACGGCACCGATCTGGCGTTCCAGGGCGTGGCCAGCAGCATCTACGTGCGGCCGGGCGCGGTGGTTGCGGGCTTGAGCCCGGTGGATGCCAACCACGCCACCGGCACGCTGGCTTCGCCCAACGACTGCGCCAGCTGCCATGCGACGACGCCGCCATTTACGGGCACCACGCTGCCGGGCAACCACTTCCCGCTGCCGACGCCGGCGCCGGCGTGCGCCGTCTGCCACGCCAACGGCTATGGAGTGGGCAAGTCGATCATGCTTCATTCGTCGGTTACGGCCGAGACCTGCACGGCCTGCCACGGTGCGGGCAAGGGGCCGTTTGCGGGCACCAGCCAGGGCGCAGGCGGCCAGCCCAAGCAGCCGCCGGGGACGGTGGGCACCTCGGGCGCAGCCAACCACATTCCGGTCGGCTCGGCCGATTGCGGCACGGCCTGCCACGCGGCCGCGGATGCGATGACCGGAACCGGCTTCGTGCTGACGATGAAGAGCAACTCGGCCGCGCACGGGGCGGTGGCGTCGTTGAGTTGCGCGGCCTGCCACGGGTCAGGGCTGTCCTGGTTCGGGACGCCCACGGTGAAGACGCCGCCGGGCATGCCGGCCACGTTCCCGTGCGGGGCGGCATGCAGCCCCAGCGCGGCCAATCACCTTCCGCTGGTGAATGAAGCGTGCACGGTGTGCCACGCCAGCGCCAGCGCGTACGCGACCTTTGCCGGCGGCTCGATGAACCACGCCGGCATCTCCAGCGGCTGCGCCTCGTGCCATGCCACCGGCAACGTGTGGTATGGGGTGACGAACCTGGTGACACAGCTGGCGAACCACATCCCGTTCAACACGGGCGTGGATTGCGCGACGTGCCACGGACAGAGTTTCAGCACGGGTGGCTTCGTGATCGCCAGCTCGCCGGTGCTGACCGCGGCCAATCATGCGTATGTGTCGACCACCTGCGACAACTGCCACAACAATACGGCGGCCGACCTGGCGTTCCAGGGGGTGGCCACCCGCATCTATCTGCGGCCGGGCAACGCTGCCGTGGGCCTGAGTCCGGCCGACGCCAACCACGCCATCGGCAACCTGGCCACGCAGGACTGCTCGGCTTGCCATACGACCACGCCGCCGTTTACCGGCAACACGGAGCCGTCCAATCACATTCCGACCGCTTCCGGCTCTAACTGTGCGGCCAACTGCCACAAGGGCGGCTTCACGGCGGCCGGGACGGTGATGGATCACGCCGATCCGTCGGTGTCGGGAACGGCCTGCGTGACGTGCCACGGCAAGGGCAAGGGGCCGTTCTACGGGACGGCGCAGTCGCAGGCCGGTGGCCAGCCAATGCAGCCGCCGGGGACGGTGGGCGTGTCGGGAGCGGGCAACCACATCCCGCTGGGCACGGGCAGCCTGACCTGCAACACGGGCTGCCACACGGCGGCGCCGCCGACCGCGGCGGTGTCGGGCGGCTTCTCCTTTGCGATGAAGGGCAACACGGCGGCGCACCAGGTCGTGGTCAACGGAGCCAATTGCGACAGCTGCCACGAGTCGGGCCTGAGCTGGTATCTGGATGCGACCGGCGGAACGATCCGAGTACGGCCCAGCGGCCACCACACCGGGACCGACTGCGGTAGCCCGAACGGCTGTCACGCCGGGCAGTACAACGGCTTCAACGCTGGGGCGGCCGCCGCGGCGGCGAGGGCGACCAGGGCCAAGGCAACCAGCGGCTTGACCCGGCGACCGGTCCCGGGCGCCACGGGCCCCGGCGCAACGATGAAGCTGGCGGGCAGCGGACCCTATTCGCACCTTGGCATCCCGCCGGGAAGCTGCAAAGACTGCCACAGCCCGGGAGGCGGCGCCTCGGCCATGCCGGGCGGACACCTGCTGACCCTGCTGTCGTGCGATGTCTGCCACCGCACCACCGCGTGGACGCCGGTCGCCTATGCGCACACTGGCGTGGGACCGGGGCGGTGTGCCAGCTGCCATGCGGGGCCGGGTACCTGGGCGACGCCCAAGCCGGCTGGACACTTCGTCACGGGCCGCTCGTGCGACAAGTGTCACCGCAGCACCGCGAACTGGCTACCCGTGATGTATGACCACCTGAGCCCGCGGTATAGACCGCAACCGGGTATGCTTTCGTGCATCGGCTGCCACGCGACCAACACCGAGGTGATCGTGCCGGGGCTGTCGAGGCAGGCCGGGCGCAAGGCGATTCCGGGCGGACCGGTGCGGAACCAATAGGGCCCCGAGCCGTCCGAGCGAGGACGGCCGGACGCTCGGCACCTGGCGGTCAGACCGCGGGTGCGTTGCGGCAAATCAGGAGAGTGGGGCGGCGGATTCGGGCAAAATTCTCATTTCGCCCGGATGCCCCGTTTTCTGTCGGGCCCGCCCGCCGAAGCCCGCAGGGCGAACCAGGACGCTCGAATCGATGATTGCTGAACTCGGAAGCTTTTCCTTGATGGTGGCGCTGGCGGTCGCGCTGGTACTGGGCAGCGTTCCGATCGTGGGTGCCGCGCGCGGCAACACGACCTGGATGGAGGTGGCGCGACCGGCCGCGCGGGCGCTGTTCGTGCTGGTGCTGGTGGCATCGGCGTGCCTGGTCGCCTCGTTCGTGCGGGATGACTTTTCCGTTTTGTACGTGGCGACCAACTCGACCCGGGCGCTGCCGCTGCGCTACAAGCTGGCGGCCTTCTGGGGCGGCCACGAGGGCTCGATGCTGCTGTGGCTGCTGATACTGAGCTTCTGGATGTTCGCCGTGAGCCTGTTCAGCCGCCACCTGCCGCTGGCGATGGTGGCGCGGATCCTGGGCGTGATGGGGCTGATCGGCGTGGGATTCCTGCTGTTCATCCTGCTGACGTCGAGCCCGTTCGAACGGCTGATCCCGGCCGCCCAAGACGGGCGCGATCTGAATCCGCTGCTGCAGGACCCGGGCATGGTGGCTCACCCACCGATGCTGTACATGGGATACGTCGGCTTCTCGGTGGCGTTCGCCTTTGCGATCGCGGCGCTGCTGGGAGGCAACCTGGACGCCACGTGGGCGCGCTGGTCGCGTCCCTGGACGACGGTGGCGTGGTCGTTTCTGACGTTGGGCATCTGCCTGGGCAGCGCGTGGGCTTACTACACGCTGGGCTGGGGCGGCTGGTGGTTCTGGGACCCGGTCGAGAACGCCTCGTTCATGCCGTGGCTGGCCGGCACTGCATTGATGCACTCGCTGGCGGTCACGGAGAAGCGAGGCGGCTTCAAGGTGTGGACCGTGCTGCTGGCGATCTTCGCGTTCTCGCTGTCGCTGCTGGGGACCTTCCTGGTCCGCTCGGGCGTGCTGACCTCGGTGCATGCGTTTGCCAACGATCCGCGCCGCGGCGTGTTCATCCTGCTGTTTCTGGCGGTCGTGATCGGCGGCTCGCTCGCGCTGTACGCGTGGCGCGCGCCCAAGGTGGGTCTGGGCGAGCGTTTCGAGCTGATATCGCGCGAAACGATGCTGTTGACCAACAATGTGCTGTTCCTGTCGGCCGCCGCGGCGGTGCTGCTGGGGACCCTGTACCCGCTGTTTCTGGACTCGCTGGGACTGGCCAAGATCTCGGTCGGGCCGCCGTACTTCGATGTGGTGTTCGTGCCGCTGATGACGCCGGCCCTGTTCCTGATGGGGATCGGGCCGCTGGCCCGCTGGAAACATGCGAACCTGCCCGAGATCGGGATCCGGCTGAAGTGGGCCTTCGGCGTCAGCATCGTGACGGCACTGCTGTTGCCGCTGGCGCTGGGACGCTGGTCGGGCGTTGCCGCCTTCGGGCTGTGGCTGGCCCTTTGGATCTTCGCGGCCACCTTCGTCAATCTGTGGTCGCGACTGCAGCCACTGACGGGGGGTTTGGTCGCGCGGCTGCGGTCGCTGCCGCTCGGCTACCTGGGCATGCTGACCGCGCACATGGGCGTGGCGGTGTTCATCGCCGGCGTGACGCTGGTGAAGACGTACGAGTCGGAAAAGGACGTGCAGATGGAAGTCGGTGACACGGTCACGATGGGCCCGTACACGTTCCGTTTCAACGGCGTCGAAGACGGCTCAAGAGAGAACTACATCTACGCGCGGGGCGCCTTCGAGGTCACCCGAAACGGGCGGCTGGCCGGGACGATGCATCCGGAAAAGCGCCAGTTCATGGCGCAGTCCGAGCCTTCCACGGTGGCCGCGATCGATCGGGGGCTCACTCGCGATCTGTACGTTTCGCTGGGCGAGGCGGTCGGCGGAAAAAATTCGAACGCCTGGATCGTGCGCGTGTACTACAAGCCGTTCGTCGACTGGGTCTGGGGCGGCTGCGTGGTGATGGCGTTGGGCGGCGCGCTGGCGCTGAGCGACCGTCGCTATCGCTTCGCTCGAAGCAGCCGGCCGGCCATCGAGCCTGCGCTGTCGGGGACGGCGCCGGCCGCCTGAGGAGATCGAGTCGTGCGTTACCTTCGTTATCTGATTCCACTGGCGGCCTTCCTGGTGCTGACCGGGTTCCTGTTCAAGGGTCTGTGGATGGATCCACACATCGTGCCGTCGCCGTTGATCGACAAGCCGGCACCGGCATTCCGCTTGACGCAGGTGGCCGATCCAGCCAAGAGCATCAGCCGCGACGACCTGCTCGGCAAGGTGTGGGTGCTGAATGTCTGGGCCTCCTGGTGCGCCACCTGCCACGAAGAGCACCCCCTGCTGGTGGACTTGTCCAAGACCGGCCTCGTGCCGATCTACGGCCTGGTCTACAAGGACACGCGCGCCGACGCCTTGAAGTTGCTGGATCAACAGGGCAATCCCTACGTTGCCGCTCTGTTCGATCCGGATGGCCGGGTCGGCATCGATTACGGGGTCTACGCGGTGCCCGAGACCTACGTGATCGACAAGACCGGCACGGTCCGCTTCAAGCAGATCGGACCGATCACGCCGGAAGTCCTGCACGACAAGATCGTGCCGCTGATCAGGAAGCTGAATGCTTAGACCGGTCCTGGCGCTCGCCCTGGTCCTGTTGACCGTGCCGTTTTGCGCCGGAGCGCGCGAGGCGGCCCCGGTCGGGCAGGATCCGGCCATTGAACGGCGCATGATGGTGCTGGCACAGGAACTGCGGTGCCTGGTCTGCCAGAACCAGACACTGGCCGATTCGCAGGCGCCGTTGGCGGCGGATCTGCGCCAGGAGATCCGGGAGCTGATGCAGAAAGGGCAGTCGGACGAGCAGATCAAGCAGTACTTGGTGGCCCGCTACGGAGACTTCGTGCTGTACCGGCCCCCGCTCAGATCCGAGACCTGGTTTCTGTGGTTCGGGCCGGCGGTGTTGCTGGTGGGGGGACTGACGGCGTTGTATCTGGTGCTGCTGAGGCGCCGCCGCCTGGCCGGCGCCGAGCCGCTGAACGCCGATCAGGAGCAGCGCGCGCTCGCCTTGCTGTCCGAGGACGAAGGCCAGCCATCATGACCGTCTTTCTTTTGTGCGCCGCTTTGTTGCTGGCGGTGGGCGTTTCGTTGCTGCTGTGGCCGGTGCTGCGCACCCGGGTCGCAGGGGGCAGGCGCGATCGCGCGGTGGCCTCGGTGTACCGGGACCAGTTGCGCGAGCTCAATGCCGACCGCACCTCCGGAAGCATCAATGAAGAGCAGTTCGACAGCGGGCGCCGCGAGCTCGAGCGGCGTCTGCTCGACGAGATCGCCCAGGCGGACCCCGTCTCGCGGGTATCGCGCAGGACCGGTCTGACCGCGGCCACGATCGGCGGCTTCGTGGTCGTATTGCCGATCGTGTTGTATCTCGCGCTGGGCCGTCCGGACGCGATCGGCCCCGCGTCCACCGAATCGCAGGCGAGCGAGGGGCAGGGCCAGGCATCCGGCGGCGACAACGCGGCCCCACATCCGATCACGCCGGAGCAGGTCAAGGTGATGATCGACAAGCTCGCCAAGGCCCTGCAACAGAATCCGGGCGATGGCGAAGGCTGGGCCATGCTGGCGCGCTCGTACGCCTACGTTCGAAATTTTCCCGAATCGGTCAAGGCGTTCGAAAAGGCCACTTCGCTGCTGCCCAAGGACTCGCACCTGTTGGCCGACTATGCAGATGCACTGGCGATGACGCAGGAAAGGCGCCTGGCCGGCGCGCCGATGAAGCTGATCCAGCGTGCGCTGGCGATCGACCCGAACGACGTCAAGGCCCTCGCACTGGCCGGCAGCGACGCCTTCGACCGCAAGGACTATGCGGCCGCGGTCAGCTATTGGGATCGAGCCGTTAAGGCCGGTGCGCCGGATCCGCAGTTCGCCAAGCAATTGGAAGCGGGCCTGGCGGAGGCGCGCCAGCTGGCCAGGGGTGCGGCTCCGCCGCCGGAGGCCGCCGCGCCGCAAACACCGTCGGCTGCGGCCGGTGAGCCGGAAGGCGCCGCGCGGATGACCGCGGCCGCCGCGCCGGCCGGCGCCACCGTCAAGGGCCGCGTTCTGTTAGCCGCTTCACTGGCGGGCAAGGCCGGGCCCAACGACACGCTGTTCGTCTTCGCACGAGCGGCCCAGGGGCCGCGCATGCCGCTGGCGCTGATGAAGCGGACCGTGAAGGATTTGCCGCTCGAGTTCGCTTTGGACGACTCGATGGCGATGATGCCCAACTTGAAGCTGTCGAATTTCTCGTCGGTGGTGATCGGCGCCCGGGTCTCGAAGGCTGGCGACGCGATGCCGGCCAGCGGCGATCTGCAAGGTTTCAGCCAACCGGTGAAGGTAGGAAGCGCCGGGGTCGATGTGCGGATCGACCAGGTCGTCCCGTAGGCAATTGCCCTCACCCTCCTGTCCCGCTGCAAGCGCGTAGGCATTCGCACAGGCACACCGTATCGCCCCTCGCCCGCGCCGCGGGACAGGGGAGGGAGTGAGGGGCTTTATGTGCTGTTTTTCAGCCAACCGGCAGCACGGCGCCACCCACCGGCACGGCCCGTTCTTCGATCAAGGCATGGCGCATGCAGCGATAAATTGCCAGCGGCTCGAAACGAAGGCCGCCGCGTCCCTTAAGGCGGATCCTGATCTCGTCGGTGCCGGCCCGGACCGACACGTCCTGCGGGTGCAGCGACGTCTCACCGTTTACGGCACACACCCCGCGGCTGCACTCGGTCAGGGCCTGCAACACGAGTTGATGCCGGCCCGCCACGCCGCTGACCTCGATGTGGACTTCGTCGCCCTGCTCTCGGACCTGCAACCGCATCGTCTGCTCCGGATCCTGCCGCCAATCGACTGCTATCCCGTCTGAACGCTTCAACCTAATGATCGGATGACCGCAGCGCAAGATTGAGGGAAAACATGCTGCTCAACGAATTATTCGTAAAACGGGCTCAATTCCCGACATCAATCCGATCGGCGGGGCGGGCATGGCGCCCAGCGGCAACGAGCCTCGTTGTTTGCGCGCTGAACGCCGCGGCCGCTGCCCAAACGCTTCCGTCGCTGGCGATCGACCCGGACGGCGTCACGACCTCCGGCGTTTCGTCGGGCGGCTTCATGGCGCTTCAATTCGCGGTCGCGCATTCCGCCTCGGTGCGTGGGGTCGGCGTGATTGCCGCCGGGCCCTACGCCTGCGCCCAGATTCATCCGCTGTGGGTTTCCGACGTCTGCCTGCATGGTCACCCGGACGGGCGTGAATCGGTCGAGGCGGCGGCGGCCGCCGCCTTGCTGGGCTCGATCGATGCGCCGTCCCACCTTGAGCGGATCCGGGCTTGGGTGCTGGCCGATGGGACCGACCCGATCATTGGATCCGACGTGGTGGAAGCCGCGCGGGACTTTCTTCGCGCCTACGCCGGCGACAAAGTCGCGTTCATGGTCTTGAGCGGCGCCGGCCACTCAATGCCGACGGTCGACCACGGGGGGCGGTGCAGGGACACCGGCGGGACCTACCTGAATGCCTGCGGCTTCGATGCGGCCTCGCAGATGCTGGACTACCTTTATCCGCAGGCGCCGGAGGAACCGGACGCGGGCGCGGAGTTGCGCACGTTCGAACAGGCCGAATTCATACCCGGGTGGCGCCGCTTGCTGGGCAATGACTCGCTGGCAAGGTTCGGCTACCTGTACGTACCGCGGCCTTGCCGCCACGGGGGCTGTCGGCTGCATGTTGCACTGCACGGATGCCGGCAGGGAGCAACCGCGTCGAGCCAGGAATTCGTCCGCTACGCGGGCTACAACGGCTGGGCCACGCATCATGCGGCGGTCATCCTTTACCCGCAGGTCGCTGCAACCAGTTACGCCTGGTACACGCCCTGGTTGGAATTGAATCCGGAGGGATGCTGGGACTGGTGGGGCTATTCGGGCGCCGATTATGCGGTGCGCAGCGGCGTGCAGATCGCAGCCATTGCAGCGATGATCGAACGTCTGGAATTGCCCGTCGGTGAATGGGTCGGTGAATGAAGCCGATATGAAATTTATCCTGGCACTCGATCAGGGCACGACCAGTTCGCGCGCGATCCTGTTCGACCGCGCTGGCCGGCCGATATCGGTGGCCCAGCAGGAGTTGCGGCAGTACTACCCGCAGCCGGGCTGGGTCGAGCACGACCCGGCCGAGATCTGGTCCAGTCAGCTTCAATGCGCGCGCCAGGCGCTCCAGGCCGCCCAAGCGCGGCCCCAGGATGTCGCTGCCATCGGGATCACGAATCAGCGTGAAACGACGGTGATCTGGGAACGCGCCGGCGGGCGGCCGATCGCGAACGCGATCGTGTGGCAGGACCGACGCACCTCCGGGTCCTGCGCGCGACTGCGCGAACAAGGCCGCGAGGCGGACGTGACGGCGTGGACCGGGCTGGTGCTGGACCCGTATTTTTCGGCGACCAAGATCGGATGGCTGCTCGACAACGTGGCCGGCGCCCGGGTGCGGGCCGAGCGCGGAGAGCTGGCGTTCGGCACGGTCGACAGCTGGCTCGCATGGAATTTGACCGGCGAGCATGTGACCGATGTCAGCAACGCCTCGCGTACGTCGCTGTTCAACCTCGCCGCGCTGGATTGGGACGACCGGCTGCTGTCCTTGTTCGGCGTGCCGCGGCGCATCCTGCCCCGCGTGACTTCCTGCAGCGAAATCGTCGGCCGCACCCACGCCGACTGCCTGGGTGCGCCGATCGTGCTGGCCGGCAGCGCCGGTGATCAGCAAGCTGCGACATTCGGCCAGGCCTGTTTCGTGCCCGGCATGGCCAAGAACACGTACGGCACCGGCTGCTTCCTGCTGGCCAATACCGGGACAGAGCCGCACGCCTCCTCCAACCGCCTGCTGTCGACGGTGGGCTGGCAGCTCGGTGCCGCCGCGCCGACCTACCTGCTCGAAGGCAGCGTGTTCGTCGGCGGCGCGGTGGTTCAGTGGTTGCGCGACGGCCTGGGGCTGATCCGGGACGCGGGCGAAGTGGAGGCGTTGGCCCGACAGGTCCAGGACACCGGCGGCGTGTTCCTGGTTCCGGCCTTCGCCGGGCTGGGAGCACCCTATTGGGACAGCGACGCGCGCGGCGCGATCGTGGGGCTGACCCGCGGCAGCACCAAGGCGCACGTGGCGCGCGCTGCGCTCGAGTCGATCGCGCTACAGTCGGCCGAGCTGCTGGCGGCGATGCAGGACGATTTCGGCGGCGGCATCACCGAGCTCAGGGTCGACGGAGGGGCCGCATGCAACGATCTGCTGATGCAGTTTCAGGCCGATATGCTGGGCATCGCCGTGGTGCGTCCGGCGGTCACCGAAACCACCGCGCTGGGCGCGGCCTATCTGGCTGGCCTGGCGGTCGGGTTCTGGAGCACTGTGGGCGAAATCGCGTCCCTGTGGACCGTGGGGCGCCGCTTCGAACCGGCCCTGGCGGCCGATCAGCGCCAGGCCCGGATGGCGCAATGGCGGCGCGCGGTCGAACGATCCCGCAACTGGGCCGGCTAAACTGGTGGACTGAGTCGCAGGTTCTTCGAACCTGCAGGTCACCCGGGTGGGTATGCAGAACCTGTCGATGCTGGATCGACTGCTGGCCGCGGCCCAGCGCGCGCTGCAGACCGTCGGTGGACGGTCGATCGCAAGCCGTCCGTACCCGCCGCTCGCCGCCGAGGCGCCGCCCGCCGCGTTGTCGGAGTCGGAGCGCCGGCATGCCGCTGCGCTGATCCGGGTCGATCATGTCGGCGAGGTGTGCGCGCAGGCCTTGTACGAGGCGCAGGCGCTCGGCGCCCGCGAGCCCGGGGTGCAAGCCGCGCTCGAGCGGGCGTCGCTCGAGGAGGTCGATCACCTGGCGTGGACCCGCAAGCGGCTCGAAGATCTCGGCGACCGCACCAGCTGGTTGAATCCGTTCTGGTACGCGGGCGCGTTCTCGATCGGCTTTCTGGCCTCCCGGCTGGGCGATCGCGTCAGTCTGGGCTTCGTGGTCGAAACCGAGCGACAGGTGGAGCAACACCTGCTCGGACACCTGGAGCGACTGCCGGCGCAGGATCACGCCTCGCGCGCCATCGTGGCCCAGATGAAGGAAGACGAGCAGCTGCACGGCCTGGCCGCGCGCGAACTGGGCGGCTCCGAGCTGCCGGCGCCCGTGCGGCTCGCGATGCGAATGGCCGCCCGCGTGATGACGGCCACCGCTTATTACGTGTGAGGCCCTCAGTCTTCGACGATCTCGACGGTGTAGTGGAGCTGCGCCGTTTTTTCGAGCATCACCGTGGCCGAGCAGTACTTCTCGTGCGACAGGCGCACGGCCCGCTCGACGACGTCCGGTTTCAGTCCCCGGCCGCGGACGACGAAGCGCAACTCGATCCGGGTGAAGACTTTCGGATCATCGGCAGCGCGATCGGCCTTCAAGTGCACCTCGCAGCCGCGCACGTCATGGCGGCCGCGCTGCAGGATCAGGACCACGTCGTACGCGGTACACCCGCCGGTGCCCGCCAGCAGCAGTTCCATCGGACGCGGCGCCAGGTTGCGTCCGCCCCCGTCCGGTGCTCCGTCCATGCACGCCAGGTGGCCGCTGCCGGTCTCGGCCACGAATGCCATGCCGGAAGGGCCTTCCCACCGCACCGTGCATTGCATGATCCGTTCTCCCCATCGACCTTGCCGGCTCTGGCCGGAACAAGGTAGAATTTAAGGCTTTTCCGGGCCAAAAAATGACGTCGAGGACATTTTCGGCGAAGCCGCACGAAGTGCGGCGCGACTGGTTTCTGGTCGATGCCAACGAGAAGGTGCTGGGTCGGCTGGCCGCTCAGATCGCGTTGCGCCTGCGCGGCAAGCACAAGCCGGAATTCACTCCGCACGTGGACACCGGCGACTACATCGTGGTCGTCAATGCGGCCGGATTGCGCGTGACCGGCGCCAAGCCCACCGGCAAGGTGTATCAGCGCCATTCGAGCTACCCGGGCGGCGTTTACGAGACCACCTTCCTGAAGATGCAGCAGCGCTTCCCGGGACGGGTACTGCAAAAAGCGGTCAAGGGCATGCTGCCGAAGGGCCCGCTGGGCTACGCGATGATCAAGAAGCTGAAGATCTACCCGGGTGGGGAGCATCCGCATTCGGCGCAGCAGCCCAAGACGCTGGTGATCTGACCTGACGGACGATGGCAAGGGATTACGGATGATCGGCAAGCACAATTATGGAACCGGGCGCCGCAAGAGCTCGGTGGCGCGCGTCTTTTTGAAGCGCGGCAAGGGCGATATCACGGTCAACGGGCGCGCGATCGACGAGTTTTTCCATCGCGAAACCGGCCGCATGATCGCGCGCCAGCCGCTGGTGTTGACGAATCATCTGACCAGCTTCGACATCCAGATCAACGTGGACGGCGGCGGAGAGTCCGGTCAGGCCGGCGCGGTGCGCCACGGCATCACGCGCGCGCTGATCGACTACGACGAGACCCTCAAACCGGTGCTGTCAAAGGCCGGGCTCGTCACGCGGGACGCCCGCGAGGTCGAGCGCAAGAAGGTCGGGCTGCGCAAGGCACGCCGCCGCAAGCAATTCTCCAAGCGCTAGCCCGCAACAGCTGCCCTCACCGTCGATACAGCGTCGCAGGCGCGTAAGCATTCGCACAGGCACGATGGATCGCCCCTCGCCCGCGCAGCGGGAGAGGGGTCGGGGGTGAGGGCAGCCCGCCCGCTCTTTCTCGTGCGGCCGGACGAACGCGTTTCCGCGTGGCGTTCGGCCGGGACGCCCAGCCGGACCGCATATACTTGCAAATTAAGGGTTTTTTCGCTCGATTCGGCCGGCAGCGCCCCGCGCGGCCCGTCCGCGGTCAGCTGCCGCCGGCGCGGAATTGGCCGGATAAAAGTCCGGATTGAAGCTATTCAAGGGGCGGCCGGCCACGGTCTAATTTCCGGTGCAACGGAAGCGAGGGGCGGGCGCAATGGGCGCATCCAGAGCGGGCGGATCCATTCGGGCGGGCATCGTCGGCGGCACCGGGTATACCGGCGTCGAGTTGCTGCGTCTGCTGGCCCAGCATCCGGCCGTCGAGCTGGTCGCGATCACCTCGCGCGGCGAGGCTGGCACCGCGGTGGACCGCCTGTTCCCGTCGCTGCGAGGGCGCGTCGCACTGGCATTCGTGGAGCCGTCCGCGGCGCAGCTGCAACGCTGCGACGTGGTGTTCTTCGCCACTCCGCACGGCGTGGCGATGTCGCAGGCGCGCGAGCTGTTGGCCTCGGGCGTGCGGGTCATCGATCTGGCGGCCGACTTCCGGCTGCGGGACACGGCCGAGTTCGAACGCTGGTACCGAATGACGCACGCCTGTCCGGATCTGCTCGGCGATGCCGTCTATGGCCTTCCTGAGGCCACCCGCGAGGCGATCCGGCGGGCCCGCATTATCGCAATTCCGGGTTGCTATCCGACCAGCGTGCTGCTGGGCTTGCTGCCGCTGGCGCGGCTCGAGCGCGAGCGCTCCGGCGCAGTCGAGTGGCAGGGGCTGATCGCCGATTGCAAGTCGGGCGTCAGCGGGGCGGGGCGCAAGATCGAGCTCGACCTTCTGGCGGCCGAGGTTTTGGACAACTTCCGGGCCTACGCGGTCGCCGGGCACCGGCACCAACCGGAGATCGAGCAGGAGCTGCGCCTGGCCGCGGGCGTTCCGGTTCAGCTCACGTTCGTGCCCCATCTGGTCCCGATGATCCGCGGGATCCATTCGACGCTGTACGTGCGGCTCGGATCGGCGGTCGATCAGGACCTGCAGCAGCTGTACGAGCGCTTCTATCGGGACGAGCCGTTCGTCGATGTGCTGCCGCCCGGCAGTTGCCCGGATACGCGCTCCGTGCGCGGCTCCAATGTCGCGCGGATCGCGGTGCACCGGCCGTCCAGGAATCTGGCCGTCGTGCTGGTGGTCGAAGACAACCTGGTCAAGGGCGCCGCCGGCCAGGCGGTGCAGGTGATGAACATCGCGTTCGGCCGGCCCGAGACCGAGGGGCTGGAGCAGATCGCATTGTTGCCTTGACCGCACACGATGCGCCGCAAGCTATGGCTGCGAAACATGTCGTTGAGCGCGCCTCGCGTGACGGTGCGCTCGACGCTGCCATGGCCGATGCGCGCGCTGCTCGGTTTCCTGGCCGCGGCGCTGGCGGCGGCGGCCGGCGTGGCGATCTACGAGTACGGCCGCGACTTCGCCGGCCCCGACCGGCGCCAGCTCGCGGCGCAGATCGAGCAGCTGACGACGCAGCTGCGCGAGACGGCCGCCGAGCGCGACCGCAGCGATGTGCTGGCCAACGCGTACGAGGGCGAGCTGAAGGTCGAACGGGCTGCACAGGAGCAGCTGATGCAGCAGGTCAAGACGCTGGAGGACGAGACCACGCGGCTGAAGGAAGACCTGGCCTTCTACGACAGCCTGCTGCCGGCCGGCAAGAGCGACAAAGGAATCGTGATTCGCAGCTTTCGGCTGCAGCCCGACGACGAGTCCTCGCGAATGCGCTTCCGCCTGCTGATCCAGCAAAGCGGCAAGGCCGACCGCGATTTCGTCGGCTCGGTGCAGATGGAGGTCCGCTTCACCCAGAAGGGCGGCACCTTCATTTACGAGCTTCCGGAGGCGGACGCCACGCCGGAACGCACCAAAGCGTTCGACCTGTCGTTTCGCCATTACCAGCGGTTGGAGGGCGCATTCACGCTGCCCAGCGGTGCGGTGGCGCATTCGGTCCTGGTGCGCGTCGTGGCGGCCGGCGAAACACAGACCCAGCAGAGTTTCACGCTATGAGCACCGACCCGGTGGATGTTCCTAGTTGTTGCAAGTGACGGAGGCGAACATGTTTGGTAGGAAAGCGATCCCGCAGGAAATCGGCAGTCTGATCGGCGCCGGCACGACGGTGACCGGCGATCTGAACTTTTCCGGTGGCCTGCGCGTGGACGGCGTCGTGCGAGGAGCCGTTCGCTGCACCGAGGGCGAAAAAGGCGGCATGCTGGTCATCAGCGAGCACGGCACCATCGAAGGCGAAGTGCGCGCCGGCCATATCGTGGTGGCCGGCCGGATCCAGGGTGCGGTCCACGCCGCCGAGCTGATCGAGCTGCAGCCGAAGGCGCGCGTGCTGGGCGATGTGAACTATCGCGCGCTCGAGATGCACCATGGCGCTGTGGTCGAGGGGATGATGGTGCACGTTCCGTCGGAAGCGCGCGCGGGCTTGAAGCTGGCCTCCAGCGCGCCGCGGCCGGACGCAGCGATGGTGAAATGAACGCGGCGCGCGGCCTTATTGCGCTTGGCTGGATTGCGGTGAGATCAGCCGCTGGAACATCGCCATCACGGCCGGCAGCGGCCGTGGCACCGGGGGTTCCTGGAACTGCTCCCAGCCCCCGCCAAGGCCGCGATACAGATTGACGAATTCGTTCGCGACCGACATCTGGGCCACCGCGAACTGATCTTCGAGATCGTATTCCTGGCGCTGCGCGTCGATCACGTTCAGAAAATCGGTCAGTCCCCGGTCGTAGCGCTGTGTCGCCAGCTCCGTTGCACGCTGGCTCGCGACGACCGCTTCGCCCAGCGCACCCAGGCGCTGCTGCTGCGCATCGTACGATTGCAGCGCGGTGTCCACATCCTGCACGGCAGCCCGGATCGTCTGCTGGTAGTGGACCAGCTGCTCGCGGGTCTGCAGGTCGGCTATCTTGACTTGCGCATCCAGCACGCCGAAGTCCAGCAACGGAACAATTGCGCCGTACCCGGCCGACCAGATGTGCTGGCTGCTGGTTGGCGACCAACTCGATCCGAGGCCCTGCGCGCCCACACCGGCGCTCAGCACGATCTGGGGGAATAGCTGTGCGGTGGCCACGCCGATCCGTGCGGTGGCACCGGCCAGTTGCCATTCGGCCTCGCGGATGTCTGGGCGGCGGCGGATCAGCTCGAGCGGGATTCCGGGCCCGATCCGGTCTGGCACCGGGGGAATCAGGCCCGCAGGCGACAGCTCGGAGGCCAGAGCCTGCGGAAACAGCCCCAAAAGGACCGCAATGGCTTGCTGCGAAGCCAGGATCTGGGCCCGCAGCGGCGCGATCTGTGCTTGCACCGTGGCAAGCTGGCGGCGCGCCAGCGTCACGTCGAGCTCGTTGATGATGCCGCGGTCGAAGCGGGCCTGCACGACGTTCAGCAGATCCTGTTCAGCGCGCAAGCTTTGCAGCTGCACGGCCAGCTGCATCTGCAGGCCGCGCAGATCCAGGTAGGCGCGCGCGACATCGGAGATCACGGTCACCTGCACCGCGTCGCGCGCCGCCGCCGCCGCCTGGGCGTCGTAGTGGGCCGCTTCGATTTGCCGCCTCAACCGGCCGAACAGGTCCAGTTCCCAGGCCGCATCGAACCCCGAGACCATGTCGATCTGCCCGCCCGTAGGCCGACGATCGGAGGTGGCCAGCCCGGTCGGTACCCGACCGCCGCGGGCCAGATCGGAGCCCGTTCCTTTGCCGCCGCCGGCCGCAGCCACGACGCGGGGCAGCGCATAGCCTGTGACCGCCAATTCAAACGTTCGCGCCTGCTGCAGGCGCGCCAGCGCGATCTCCAGGCTGGGATTGCCTTTCAAGGCGCGCTCGACCAGTGAATCGAGCTCCGGATCGTGCAGCGCTTGCCACCAGGAGGTTATCTCGACGGCCGCAGATTTGGCGCTGTCCACTCTGGCGGCTGGCTGCGGCGTCTCGACGAAGTGGCCCGGCAGATCGACCTGCGGTGGGTGGTAGTTGGGTCCCACCGCGCAGGCGCCGACCAGGCCGGCCAGCGCGGCGGCCTGACAGCCGCGAACCAGACGGCTCACCACGGTGCTGTCAGTGCGGTGCGGCACCTTCGCCCTTGGCCGAAGCCAGCCCCGCGGCCTGGCCGTAGTCGGTCGACTCGTTCACGCTGACCTGCTCGCCGTTCGCGATCAGGCTGCTGATGTTCAGGGCGACCTTGTCGCCGGGCTTCACGCCCGAACCGAGCTCCACCACGTTGCCCTCGTCGCGAGCGATCGTGACGTTGACGAACTGCACGCGGCTTTCCGCATCGATCAGCGCGACCTGCGGCCCGCTGGCGCGGAACACCAGCGCCGCTGGCGGGACTTGCGGCCGGTTGGTCTCGCCGACGCTGAACGCGACCTCGACATACATGCCCGGTATCAGCAGCCGGTCGTGATTGGGCAGGTCGACTTCGACTTTCAACGTGCGCGCCTGCGGGTTGATGGCCTCGGAGGTGCGCGTCACGGCACCCTCGAACACCTTTCCCGGCAGCCCGCTGGTGCGAACCCGCACGGGTATGCCTGGGCGCAGCAGCTCGGTCGATGCGCTCTGCGGCACGTCGACGAACACCCGCATCGGACGGTCCTGGCTGATTCGATACAGCGGCGAGGTGGACGCGGTGCTGCCGGCCGTGACCAGGTTGCCGATGTCGATGCGGCGTTCTACGACGATGCCGTCATACGGGGCCGTGACGTGCTTGAATTCCGCGATGGCGGAAATGTTGTCCACCTCGGCCTGGTTCAGCGCCACCTGGGCACGGGCCGCGTTCAGACGGGCGACCGCGCTGTCGTAATCGGCTCTCTTGGCTTCGCGCTCCTGGTCCGAGACGACCCCCTTCGGTGAGTCGCGCCAGCGCTCGTAGGTCGTCGTGGCGAACTCCGCCTCGGCCTCGCGCACGTGGACCTGCGCCTGCGCTGCGTGCAGCTGGGCCTGCGCGGCAGCGAGCTGGGCGTCCAGCTCCGGGGTGTCGATCAGCGCCATCACCTGCCCCTTGCGCACGTGATCGCCCATGTCGACGTACCAGGCGGCCACATAGCCGTTGACCCGCGCGTAGATCGTGCTTTGCAGCCAAGCCGCCGTTTCGCCGGGCAGGCTCAGGGGCCGGCCGCGTTCGGCCGCGCGCACGGTGGTCACGACGACGGCCGGCCGGCGCGCCGCCTCGCTCTTCGACAGCGCCGCCAGCTCGCTGCGCTCGTGCGCTTTCAGCAGACTGACCACCGCGAATCCGGCCCCCAGGGCGAGCACCACGACCAGCGCAAAGCGCCGGATCTTGCGGCCGCTGTCCGCAGAGAACTCGACCGATACGCGGCCTTCCAGGTCCGGCTGTGCGGGCGGGTCTTGTTGCACGTCGTGGGCCTTATCGAGTGTCAATCGGGGCCGCCCGAGGGCCGGCCGCAGAATGGTGGTGCCGCCGCAGCAGCCGGTACATCGTGGGAACGAACACCAGCGTGGCGAAGGTGGCGAACAGCAGACCGCCGATCACCGCCCGCGCCAGCGGCGCATTCTGTTCGCCGCCCTCGCCGACCCCGAAGGCCATCGGAATCATCCCCAGGATCATCGCGCCGGCGGTCATCAGCACCGGGCGCAGCCGCGTGCAGCCCGCCGTGACGGCCGCAACGAGCGAATCGTCGCCGTGCTGCATCCGTTGATTGGCGAACGTCACCACCAGGATGCTGTTGGCCGTGGTCAGACCGATGCACATCAGCGTGCCCATCAGGGCCGGAACGCTCAGATGGGTCTGGGTCAGGAACAGCATCCACATTACTCCGCCAAGCGCGAACGGAACGGCGGTCAGCACGATCGCCGGGACGACCCAGCTCTGGAAATTGATCACGAGGAACAGGTACACCAGGACGACCGCCAGCGCGATCCCGGTGAAAAGCCCCGAATAGCTCTCCAGCATCGTCTCGACCTGGCCGCTGAGCACCACCTGGATCGCTTTTTCCGGCGGGGGGCGGTCCGCTTCCAGCAGGTTCCCGATATCGTCCGCGGCCGATTGCAGGTCGAGCCCCTGCACGTCGGCGTGCACGTCGAACACCGGCCGGATGTTGAACTGGGAGGTCACCATCGGCAATCGGGCGCGGCCGAAATCGGCGACGTTCATCAGCAGCTGGCGCTGCTCTCCGCCCTGTTCCGCGGTCACCGGGATGGTCCGGATGTCCTGCGTCGAGTCGATCCGGTAGGTCGGCACCTGAACCGCCAGCGGGTAGCTCACTCCGGTGTGCTGATCGACCCAGAAGTTCGGATACAGCTGGGCGCTCGAATTGGTGGCCACCAGCACGCTGTTGGCCGTGGCCTGCTGGCTCGCGCCGACCTCGCTGGCGAGGGCGCGGTCCACGTCGATCGTCAGCGCCGGGGCATCGGGAACCTGGAACACGTGCGAGTCGACGATTCCGGGGATCCGCTTCAGATCGCGCGCGATTTTGCTGGCCAGGGCGTAACTCGCGTCGCCGTCGAGGCCGGATACGCGGATGTCGATCGGGGCCGGCTGACCGAAGTTCAGCACCTGGTCGACGATATCGGCCGGCTGGAAGAAAAACTGCAGATCGGGAAAGCGTCGCGGCAATTGCTGGCGCAGCTGCGCGACAAACCCGGCGGTCGGCCGGTGCCCCGTGCGCAGCGAGATCAGGATTTCTCCGTCCATCGGTCCGACCGTCGCGGTGTCGCTCAACGCCATGTTGATGCCGCTGTAGGGCATCCCGATGTTGTCCAGCACCGTCGCGACCTGATCGCTACCGACGATCGCACGGATCGCCACCTCGACCCGGTAGAAGTACTCCTGCGTCCTTTCCAGCCGCGTGCCGGGCGGCGCCCGCACGTGCAGCCGCATCTGCCCCGCGTCGACCTGGGGGAAGAAGTCGCGGCCCAGGCCCGGAAACAGCAGCAGCGACGCGATCATCAGTGCGGCGAAGAAACCGATCGTCAGCTTCGGCTGCGTCATCACCCAGGACAGTGCATTGCGATACGCCTCGCGGAACGCCCGAAAGCGCGATTCGAAGCCGACATGGACCGCGGTGAACGCCTCGAGCAGGCGGCGCCCACGCGTGGTGGCCGGCGCAGCGGGCGCGTGCGCGAACGCGCCGTGCGCCTGGCCGCGCATCAGGTATTCGAACAGCAGCGGCACCATCGTGAAGGACAGCGCCAGGCTGGCGATCAGCGAGATGCACACCGATACCGACAGCGGAGAAAACAGGTACTTGGCGGTGCCCTGCAACAGGAACACCGGGACGAACACGATGCAGATGCAAAACGTCGACAGTACGGTCGGAAGACCGACCTCGGAGGTGCCGCGCAGGATCGCGGTCCTGAGCGGCTCGCCCAGGCCGGCGTGCCGCTCGATGTTCTCGATGACCACGGTGCCGTTGTCGACCAGGATCCCTACGGCCAGGGCGAAGCCCCCGAGCGTCATCGTGTTCAGCGTATTGCCGCCGACGTACATCACCAGCACCGCGGTGATGATCGACAAAGGGATCGCCGCCAGGATGATCAGCGTCAGCCGCCAGTTCCCCATGAACAGCAGGATCATCATCGCGGTCAGGCCGGCGGCCATCAGGCCGCCCATCATCACGCTGTCCAGGGCTGCCTTCACGAACAGCGACTGATCGAACACCGGTTTTATGGTCACGCCGGCGGGCACCACGTGCCGCAGATCCGGCAGCGCAGCCCGCACCCCGTCGATCACGGCCAGCGTCGATACGCCCCCGGTCTTGCGCACCGTCATCAGGGCGCCCGGCGAGCCGTCCACGGATACCGAGTTGGTCTGCACCTGGAAACCGTCGTGCACGCTCGCCACGTCGCGCATGAACACGGTGCGGCCCGCGACCTCCCGTACCGGCAGCGAATTGATCGCGCCGATCAGGTCGGGGCTGTTGTTCATCGCCAGCAGGTAGTCCTTGTTGCCGATCTTGACGTCGCCGGACGGCAGGATCACGTTTTGCCGCTGCAGCGCAGCGCTCACGTCCGACGGCGACAGGCCGCGCGCCTGCAGCGCGCGCGTGTCCAGGTCGGCCATGATCACGCGCGGCTTGCCGCCGTACGGATACGGGACTTCGGCTCCGTGCACCACGGCGAGCGCCGGACGGATGATGTTCTGCCCCAGGTCGTTCAGCTTGGTGTCGGGAAGCGAATTGCTCGACAGGCTCAGCTGAATGATCGGCACGTCGGTGGCGCCGTAACGCAGCACCAGCGGCGGGGTGATGTTCGGCGGCATGTACTTCAGCACCACCAGCGCGCTGCTGGCCAGCTGCGACACCGCGCGCGTGACATCGGCGCCTTCGTGCAGGTAGATCTTCTCGACGCCCACGCCGGTGTAGCTGTTGGCCTCGATGCGTGCGATGTCGTCCACCAGCGAGGCGAGCTGCCGCTCGTGCAGCGTCAGGATCCGGTTCTGCATGTCGCGGGCGCTCATCCCGTTGTACGTCCACACAACGCTGACGACCGGGATGTCGATTTCGGGGAATATGTCCACCGGCATCCGCAGCGCGGCGCCGACACCGAGCAGGCAGATCAGGATCAGGACCGCCGGGACCGTATAGGGACGCTTAAGGACAGCTTCGACCAGATTCACGCGGTTCCTTGCAGCCGAGGGCGGTTTGTTGCGTTGCACAAAACCACCCGCCGTGATTGCCTTCGACGCGGTACTGGAAACACAAGTTCCGGACCGCAACTTCCCACTTCGGTAACTGACAGTCTACGACGGCGCAAAGGCCCTTTGCCGGTGGCTTGCCACAGCGTCGTTGCCGTTGGAGGGGAAACAAAAAGGCCCCCGCAGGGGCCTCGCATTTAGAGGGTGGGGTGAGGGCCGTCAGAAGTTGAAGCGCCCACCGATGGTCGGATCGATCGAGAAGGTGTTGGAGTTGTAGGCCGGAAAGCCGCCCGAGGCGGCGCTGCCGGCGGCGAGCCCGTCAGCCAGGTGGGAGTACATCGCACCCACGTACACGTCGAAGTGGCGGTCGAATTTGTAGTCCGCCACCAGCGAGTAGCCCGCTTGCCGCCCGCTGCACGCGCTGTTTTCTGCGGGTGTCGCTGCCAGGTTTCCGCCGGGACAATGGATGGCCGCGCCGTGCCGGAACTGGTTCTGCAGGATGTAATACCAGGCGGCAAAGATGTCCAAATGCGAGTCGAACGAATACTTCACGCCCGCGAAATGGTACTGCAGGATCTTCGCCTTTTCCGGGTAAGCGTTGTTGTTAACCCAGCCGAGCGTATAGCCGCCGATGTCGGGCTGGCCGGGGAACAGCTTGGTCTGCGGATTGCGGAAGTGGATGTCCTCGAAGCCCGCCGAGAACTTGAACTGCCGCCACAGGTAGGAACCCAACACCCCCCAGGTCCAGTTGTCCGACACCGTGGCGTTGACTGCGGTGTCGAACGAGATCGTGGCGGGCAGGCAGGTCGGCGGTGCCGCTGGCGCCACGCAGGTGTGGAACACCCCGGGGGCCGCCGGTGTTGCCAGGATCGCGTCCTTCTTGTTGGCGTAGACCGCATCGATCGACAGGCCCGGCAGTGGATCGCCGCCGACGTCGGCCTCCAGGGCGTTGCCGCCGGAGCCCGTGCCGTAGCCGTTCGCGAACATGCCTGCGATGCGGAACTGCCCGATCTGGTTGACGTACTTGACCGAGTTGTCCAGTCGCAGATCCTGCGTGTCGCCGCTGCCGCCGAACGTTCCCGAATAGCCGAGGAACGAAAACGCGTATGAGCCGCTGAGCGGGTCGTACTTGCCGATGTTATCCGCCAGCAGCGAAAGCTGCCGGCCGATCGTCAGCGTGCCATACGTCTTCTGCGCGATTCCGGCGTAAATCTGGCCGCCGAACGGCTGGCCGGCCCGATTGGAGTCGCCGTTGGTGTTCTGGTTGGGCGCAAAAACACCGTTGTTCTGTACGACCGACTTCACACCATCAGACAGATTGCCATTGAGCGGGCTGAAGTGGGTTTCCATTCTGAAAACGCCCGACCAGCCCGGGAAGAACTCATGGATGCCGCGCAGGCCGACCTTCGACTGGCTCAGCGCGTTCTGGCTGATGCTCGAAATGCTCTTGGTGGCGTTCTTCTGCACCATGTATTCCAGGCCGGGCGGGAAGTACTCGTTCAGCGGCGTTCCGCGGTTCTCGTACGTGTAGCCGACATCGAAGGTTCCATACAGCGTGACGCCGAACCACGTCAGGCTGTCGTCCGTCGCGTCCGCGGCGTGCGCGACATTTCCCAGGGCAGCCAGCGCACTCACGGCACCGACGTATGCGAGATATTTCTTCACGTAGGTTCTCCCCCACTGGATAGAGACAAATTCAACCCTGTCCGACCGACCGGACGTTTCCCTCGGCACCGGCGCCGGGCAATTGCCGACGATCAGGCCCCCGAAAACAGGTTTGCCAGGCGATTCGCACGGGCGAGTACGCGCATCACCCTGATTTTGTGCATTGAAGCCAGCATGGCCACCGATTGTGACCTAAGTACTAACCGTGCACCAAGCAGGTAGCCCCTCTGTGACTTTTTTGACACACCCGTTTGGGTGGGTCCAGTCGATGGCGAACCGACGAAATCCGGTGTCCGGGCGCCGGGAACCCTGCGTACTGTCGCCTGGTCAAAATCGGCGATAATGAGCCGCTGGCACCCCTGGAGCCCAACGAATGAACGCCGCTGTTGAAATCCCCGCGCCGCTGCAGTTTTCCGATGCTGCGGCCGCAAAAGTCAAGCAACTGATCGACGAGGAAGGCAATTCCGCGCTCAAATTGCGCGTATTCGTGCAGGGCGGCGGCTGCTCCGGCTTTCAGTATGGCTTCACCTTCGACGAAGTCGTGAACGAGGACGACACGACGATGGAGCGCAATGGGGTGACCTTGCTGATCGATTCGATGAGCTACCAGTACCTGGTGGGCGCCGAGATCGACTACAAGGAAGACATCGAGGGCGCGCAGTTCGTGATCAAGAATCCGAACGCGACCACGACCTGCGGGTGCGGGTCTTCGTTTTCGGCCTGAACGACCCGGACGATCTGCCGGTCGGTCAGCCGGCCGCAAAGAAAACGGGCGCTTCTGGCGCCCGTTTTCTTTCAGCGTTCGCCCGATCAGAAGCGGTGCTGGATGCCGACGTCGAACCCGCGCGTGCCGACACCCAAGCGGTTGTCGCCCGTGCCGTCGTCAGCCGAGGACCCGTAGCCGTTGTAGTAGATCGTGCAGGCGCCCTTGTCGCGCTGCCAGATCGCCGCAAAATCGGCGAAGAAATTGGTGCGCTTGCTCAGGAAATGCGTGGCACCGATACCCGCCTTGCGGCAGCTGTCCTGCAGTTGCGAATGGTCGGTGTACTCCACATAGGAGACCTTCACGCTGTCGGCCTCGGTGATGGGCACGACGCCGCCGATGAGCCAGCTGGTCTCGTTGCACAGCGCGCCGCCGCCGCCGCCGAAGCCGCCGCGGATGGGGTTGCAGGCCGCGTTGCCGTCGAACTTCAAGTGCTCCCAGTATCCCATCAGCTTGGCCACGCCGAAGTCGTAAGACGCGCCCATCACATAGATGTTCAGCTTCGGGTCGTTGTCGAATCCGCTGAACGCGAATTTGTCGGGCGCCCCGTTGTGACTGACCAAGTGCTCGTAGTTCAGCGTGACCGACAGCGGCCCGACCACGTAGTTCGGCTGGATGACCCACAGGCGGGCGTCGCCGTTGTTGCCAGCCGCTTCCTGTCCAATCAACTGGCTGGTGTAGGCCAGCACCGCGTACAGGCCCTCGACGTTCGGCGTCACGTACGCGATCGCATTGTCGGCGCGCGCGGCGTGCACCTGCAACGACGACTGGTTGGCAACGCCGGCGCCGCCGAACGGATCGTAGCGGGTCGAAACCCCCCAGCGCGCGCCGTCGACGCGCCCGCCCAGGGCCGTGCCCCAGCTGCCGGTCAAGCCGACCCACGAATGCCGCCGGAAGATCGGGCCGCTGCCGGGGTTAGTGCCCACGCCGTTGTTGTTAATAGTCGGCAGGCTGTTGGTGCCGTTATCGGTCAGGAACCCGGCTTCCAGCTCGAAGATCACCTTGGTGCCGTTGCCGATGTCCTCGGAGCCCTTGAAGCCCAGTGCATTCTGGCCGGTGATGTCGCTGGCGAATTCTTGCTTGGGCAAAGACGGATTTCCCGTAAGCCCGCTCTTGCCAGAGCGAGTGACAAAGCCGTAATCCACCGATCCGTAGAGCGTCACGTTCGAGTCGGCAAAGGCCGGCGCGGCAGCCATTCCGGCGATTGCCAGAGCAATCACAGTCTTGTGCATTGATTCTTCCTCTCGGTTGTTGAAATGGAGCTGCGCCCGACGAGGCCCCGCCCCCGCCTGTCTTCTCAACGGCTGTTTTTGGTGGAGAAGCTTCGAAAATTCTCGCAGAGGACTTACCTGGAATGAAGAAAATCGTCTGACTTGTTCACGTTCAGAACCGATTTTGTTGCTTTTTTTCAACAGCCTATGTCGGCAGCCCGAGAATGAATCGCGTCGCCAATCGAAGCATCGCGCAGCGAAGCGCTAGAAGTTCTTGATATATCAGGTGCGCCCTTCGCGGCCGCGCAGGGGCGGGGTAACGTTCAAGCGCAGGTTCAGCCAGCCGGATACAACGCGCCCAGCACGCGCGCGCCGCGCGCTCCGGTGACCGCCGGCATCGAGGCGGGCCGCCCCAGCACGTGCTCGCGGGCGAGCCAGGCGAACGCAAATGCCTCGACATGATCGGGCGCCACGCCGAAGGCGGCCGTGGAAGCAACCGCGCGCGGCGCGCACTCCTCGCCCAGCATCCGCATCAACGTCGAATTGAACGCCCCGCCCCCGCACACCAGAACGTCGGCCGCATGCGCGGCGTGGTGCATGATCGCCTGCCCGATCGTTACGGCGGTCAGCCGCGTCAAGGTGGCCTGCACGTCCCGCGCATCGATGGCGCGTTGCGCCAGCCGCTGCGACAGCCATTCCAGGTTGAACAGCTCCCGGCCGGTGCTTTTCGGCGGCGCCAGCGAAAAATAAGGCTCCTCCAGCAGCGCCTGCAGCAGGGTCGCATTGCTGTGTCCGCCGCCGGCCCAGGCGCCGTCCCGATCGAAGGGGTCTCCAACGCTCTGCGCCGCCCAGGCGTCGATCAGCACGTTGCCCGGTCCGCAGTCGAAGCCGATCACGGCCTGGTCGCTGCCGGACGCAGGCAAGCCGGTCACGTTGGCGATGCCACCGATGTTGACGACCGCGCGCGGCGATTGCGTGGTGAAAAGCGCCGCGTGAAACGCCGGCAGCAGCGGCGCGCCCTGGCCGCCGGCGGCGACGTCGCGGCTGCGGAAATCGGCCACCACGTCGATGCCGGTCAGCTCGGCCAGAACGGCCGGCGCATTCAGCTGGATCGTGTAGCCGGCTTCCGGGTTATGCCGCACCGTCTGTCCGTGCACGCCGATCGCGCGCACCTGCTCGGGCTCGACCTGGGCGTTGAGGAGCAACTGCTGGACCGCGCTTGCGAACACGCGCGCCAGGTGCTGCGAGGCGATCGCGCCCCGATGCAACTCGTCCCGGCCGCTGGCCGACAGCAGCAGCAGCTCCCGGCGCAGGTCGTCCGCCAGCGACAGGAACGCATGCCCCAGCATCCGTGGCTGCGAACCGGCCAGATCCGCCAGCACCGCATCGACGCCGTCCAGGCTGGTGCCGGTCATCACCCCGATGTACAGAGCATTCGACGTTGCCGCTTCGTTCACCGCATTTGCCTCCGGCCGCGCGAACGCTTCGATTAGACTCCAATCGGCGTGGGCTCGCATCCTGCGTCGCCATCGAACCGCACATCGGCCGCCTCGCATGTCCGACTCCACGCCTGCCTCCGACGACTCCGCGATCGAGCACGCGTTGAAGGTCGTCAAGCGCGGTTGCGACGAGCTGCTGGTCGAGGCCGACCTGGTGGCCAAGCTGAAGCGTTCGCTCGCGAGCGGCACCCCGCTGCGGTGCAAGCTGGGGCTGGATCCGACCGCGCCCGACATTCACCTCGGCCACACGGTCGTGCTGAACAAGCTGCGCCAGCTCCAGGATCTGGGCCACACGGTGATCTTCCTGATCGGGGACTTCACGTCGATGATCGGTGACCCTTCCGGCCGCAATACGACCCGCCCGCCGCTGACGCGCGAGCAGATCGAAACCAACGCCCGCACGTACTTCGAACAGGCCGCGCTGGTGCTTGACCGCACCCGCACCGAGATCCGCTACAACTCCGAGTGGTCCGCGCCGCTGGGGGCCGACGGCATGATTCGCCTGGCTTCGCACTACACGCTGGCGAGGCTGCTGGAACGCGACGATTTCAGCCAGCGCTATCGGGGGGGACAGCCGATCGCGATGCATGAGCTTCTTTACCCTCTGATGCAGGGCTACGACTCGGTCGCGCTGCGCTCGGACCTGGAGCTGGGCGGCACCGACCAGAAGTTCAACCTGCTGGTCGGGCGCGAGCTGCAGCGTCATTACGGCCAGGAGCCGCAGTGCATCCTGACGATGCCGCTGCTCGAGGGGCTCGATGGCGTCGAGAAGATGTCGAAGTCGAAGAACAATTACGTCGGCATCGCGGAGCCGCCCTCGGAGATGTTCGGAAAGATCATGTCGATCTCGGACGACCTGATGTGGCGCTACTACGAGCTGGTGTCGACGCGCACCCAGGCCCAAATCGAGGCCTTCAAACGCGAGGTGGCGCAGGGACGCAATCCGCGCGACATCAAGGTGCTGTTGGGCCAGGAGATCGTGGCGCGCTTTCATTCGCCGCACGCCGCCGACCAGGCCCTGCGCGATTTCGAGGCGCGCTTCCGCCAGGGCGAGGCGCCGGCGCAGATGCCGCATTTCACGTTTGCGCTGCAGGGCAAGGCCGGCATCGCGGTGTCGGCCCTGCTGAAGCAGGCCGGCCTGGCGCCGTCCGGCAGCGAAGCGATCCGCGCGATCGAGCAGGGCGGAGTGCGGATCGACGGCCAGAGAGTCGAGGACCGCGCGCTGGTGCTGCCCAGCGGGACCTACGTGCTGCAGCTGGGCAAACGCCGGTGGGCCCGGGTCACGGTGGCTTAAAGCTCGGGAGGCGACGGCCAGATGGAAGCAACAACACGCTTGACGATGCGCGCGCTCATCGCGGCCTGGCTGTCGCTGACGGCCGGCTCCGCGTGCGGCCAGGGGATCGCGCTGAAGGCCGGCACCGACGGCGCCGGGCTGGAGTTTCAGTACGCGATCGGCGACCATTTCGGCGCGCGGCTGCAATTCGACTACGGGGTGATCCCGCACAGCCTGCACGAGACCAGCGTCGATTACGACGCGCGGCTGCGATTTGCGAACGCGCTCGGCCTGGTGGACTGGCATCCGCTGGGCGGCGTATGGCGGGTTTCGGGCGGGATGGTCTACAACCTGAACACCTACGACCTGAGCGCGCGCCCGTCCTCCGGCACGTTCACCATCAACGGCAACACATATCCGGCCTCTGAGATCGGTCTCAGGGGCAGGTTGAATTTCTCCAGAGCCATCCCCTACCTCGGCACCGGGTGGGGCACGTCGCCGCACGGGCACGGATTGTTCGGGTCGGTCGACCTGGGCCTGCAGTATCAGAACCACCACGTGTCGCTGGTCGGCACCTGCGGGCCGGCGATACAGGGCACTGCCACGTGCAGCCAGCTCGCCACCGACGTGGCCACCGAGCAGGCCAGGCTGCAGGACAAGACCAGCAGCCTTAAGTTCTGGCCGGTGGCTCAAGTGGGAATCGGCTGGCGCTTCTGAGGGCGCTGAATCACCCAGGGCTCGCCGCTTCCGCTTGCGGCACGGACGACGGCCGCGAGGGCAGATCACCCGGCGCCTTCGTATGCCGGGCGGCCAGGAACGCATACATCGCCGGCACCACGAACAGCGTGAACAGCGTGCCGATCGACAGGCCGGTGAAGATCACGATCCCCATCGCGCGCCGCCCGGCCGCGCCGGCCCCCGACGCGAACACCAGCGGCAGCACGCCCACCGCCATCGCCGCCGTGGTCATCAGGATCGGGCGCAGCCGCACTCCAGCGGCTTCCACCACCGCCTCGATCCGTTCGCGGCCGGCGAGCTGCAGATTGTTGGCGAACTGGACGATCAGGATCCCGTGCTTGCTGATCAGCCCGATCAGCGTTACCAGCCCGACCTGCGTGTAGATGTTCAGCGTCGAGGCCTTGGCGAACTCGTTCAGGGCCGAGATGTGCAACGCGTTCAGCAGGATTCCGTTCACCTGTGTCAGCAGCCACATCGAGAACAGCGCTCCAAACAGCGCCATCGGCACCGAGACCAGGATCACGATCGGGTCGCGGAAGCTCTCGAACAGCGCCGCCAGCGCCAGGTAGATGATGATCACCGCAAACAGCAGCGTGGTGGCGAAACCACCGGACTCCTGCACGAACTGGCGCAACGGGCCGGATGTATCGATCCGATAGGCGTTGGAGGCTGTCTCGCGCGTGATCCGCGTCAGAAAGCCGAGCGCATCGCCCTGAGAAACGAAGGGCGTCGGCACCCCGATGATGGTCACCGCATTGAGCTGCTGGAAGTGCGCGATCGTTTCCGGCTCGACCCGGGTCTCGAGACGGCCGATCGTGCGCACGGGCACGACCACGTCGTTCGGGGTCCGGATGTAGTAGTCCAGCACCTGCGAGGGATTGAGGCGGTCGATCTGCTGCACCTGGGGAATGACCTTGTAGGAGCGGCCCGCGATCGAAAAGTAGTTGACGTAGCCGCCGCCCAGAGCGCTCGTCAACGAGCTGGCCACGTCCTGCTGGTTCAATCCCATCAACGCGATCAGGTCGCGGTCGACGGCCAGCGTGGACTGCGGTTTGTCGATCTTCAGGTCGCTGTCGACGAAGAAGAACATCCCGCTCGCATTGGCCTTGTCGAGCACCGCCTTGGCGACCTCGTTGAGCCGGTCGAACGGCTCGGTGGTCGTGATGACGAACTGCACCGGCAGACCGAACGCGCCCGGCAGCGACGGGAACTGGAATGCGCCGATCCGCGTACCTGCGATCGAGTTCCACTTGTTCTGCAGCTCCTGCTGCAGCTCGTCGGCGCCGCGCGTGCGCTGGTTCCAGGGCTTGAACATCACGCCGGCAAATCCCTGGTTGACGCTGGGATCGCCCGTGATCTGGAACATCTGGTAGTACTCAGGCATCTCATGCGCGATATCGAACATCTGGCGTTGGTGGCCGAGCATCTGCTCGGCGGTGGCGTCGGGCGGGCCGGTGACCTGGCCCAGAACGATGCCCTCGTCTTCCTGGGGCGCCAGCTCCGAGCTCGATGTCTGGAACAGGTACACCACCGCGCCCAGCAGCAGCGCGCCCATCACGACCAGCACCGGCCAGGTCTTCAGCAGGCTGTCGAGCCAGCGCAGGTAGCCGCCGTGCAGCCGGTCGAACTGGCGGTCGACGAAGGACGCAAACGGACTCTCGCGCATGCGCCCTCCGAACAGGCGCGAGCACATCATCGGCGACAGCGTCAGCGCGATGATCCCGGATACGGTCACCGCACCGGCCAGCGAAAAGGCGAATTCGGTGAACAGGGCCCCGGTCAGTCCGCGCTGAAAACCGATTGGCACATACACCGCGACCAGCACCACCGTCATCGCGATGATGGGACCGCCCAGCTCGCGGGCCGCCATCAGCGCTGCTTCGAGCGCGCCGTGCCGCTCGGCCTTCATGTGGCGGTCGACGTTTTCGACCACGATGATGGCGTCGTCGACCACCAGCCCGATCGACAGCACCAGCGCCAGCAGCGTCAACAGGTTGATCGAGTAGTCCAGCACCAGCATCACGAAGAAAGTGCCGATCAGCGACAACGGCATCGCGATCACCGGGATCACGACCGCGCGCAGCCGTCCCAGGAACAGGAAGATCACCGCGCTCACGATCAGCAGCGCCTCGATCAGCGTCTTGACCACCTCGTCGATCGACGCCTGCACGAACTCGGTGGCGTCATAGGCGACCTTGCCGCTCAGCCCGGAGGGCAGTTGCTGCTGGATCGACGGCAGCACCTCGCGCACGCGGCGCGCGACCTCGAGCAGGTTGGCCTCGGGCGCGACCTTGATGCCGATGAACAGCGAATTCTGTCCGCCGAAGGCGACGTTGAAGTCGTAGTTCTCGGATCCCAGCGTCACGTTGGCGACGTCCTGCAACCGCACGATCGCGCCGTTGCGCTGCGCCACCACCAGCCTGCGAAACTCCTCGACGCTGTGCAGATCGGTGCCGGCGCGCAGGTCGACGCTGACCACCTGGCCCTTGCTGGCGCCGAGTGCTGCCAGGTAGTTGTTGGCCGTCAGCGCCGCCGACACGTCGGCCGCCGTGACGCCGTGCGCCGCCATCCGGTCCGAGTCGAGCCAGGCACGCAGCGCGAACAGGCGCGCGCCCAGGATTTCCGCGTTCCTGACGCCCTCGACGGCGTCGAGCTGCGGCTTGACCACCCGGTACAGGTAGTCGGTGATGTCGTTGGTCGGCATCGCCTGGCTGTAAAAGCCCAGGTACATCGAATCGACCGACTCGCCGATCTGCACCGACAGCACCGGCTGCTGCGCCTGTGGCGGCAACTGGTTCTTCACCGAGTTGACCTGGGTCGTGATGTCGGTAAGGGCTCGGTTGGCGTCGTAGTTCAGGCGCAGCGTGGCCGTGATCACCGATTGCCCGGTGAAGCTGTTGGACGACAGGTAATCGATTCCCTGCGCCTGCGCGATCGCCGCTTCCAGCGGCTGCGTGATGAAGCCCGCCATCGTCTCGGCGTCGGCGCCGTAATAGGTGGTGCTGATGGTGACCACCGCATTTTGCGTGCGCGGATACTCGTTGACCGAAAGGCCGGCCAGCGAGCGCAGCCCCAGCACCAGGATCAGCAGGCTGATCACAGCCGCCAGCACCGGGCGGCGGATGAACAGATCGGTGAGGTTCTTCATGTCTGCTGTCAAGTGCGATGCTTGTGAAGGCCGCGGGGGGTGCTCGAGGGGGGTCGCAGACCCCACTCGAAGCCGATCCTCCCGCTTTTCGGTTCCGAAGCCACTGCGTTAGGCAGGCAACAACGCCACTCGGAGCTGCGCTTCATCTATTGTTCCTGCGGCTTCGGGTTCGGATCGTTGCGGGGCTGCACCGCGTTGTTCACGATCAACGGCGTGCCGGGACGCAGCTTCATCTGCCCGCTGGTGACAACGGTGTCGCCTTCCTGGATGCCCTTGACGACGGCCACCTGGTCGCCGCGCGTCGGACCCAGCGTGATGAACGTCTGGGTGGCAACCAGCGCCGGCTGCGCCGCGCCCGCCTTGGCCGACCCGCTCGGCTGGGCCAGGAATACCGAGGCACCGTACGGGTTGTAGGTGACCGCCGCCTGCGGCAGGGTGATGAAGCGCTGCACGCCCCCGACCTGGACGCTGACCTTGGCATACATCCCGGGCAGCAGCGCTCGATCGGGATTGGATATGGTCGCTTCGACCTGGATGTTGCGGGTGGCCGGGTCGACCATCGAGTTCAGGGCCGAGATCTTTCCCGGGAACTCGCGCCCGGGCCAGGCGTCGGTGGTGACGGTCACCGCTTGTCCGCGCGTGATCCGGGAAATCTGCTGCTGGGGCAGATAAAAATCCAGATAGATCGGGTTGATCGCCTGCAGGGACACGATCTTGTCGCCCGCGTTCAGGTACTGACCGGGCGCCACCGTGGTGATGCCCAGGCGGCCGGCGAATGGGGCCAGGATCGTTTTCTTCTCCAGCGTGGCCTGCATCTGGGCCACTTGCGCCTTCTTTGAGCGCAGGTCGGCCTCGTCGTTGTCGATGGTGGCCTGGCTGACGGCCTGCACCGTCAGTTGCTCGCGGTCCCGATTCAGCGTGATCTCGGCCAGTTCGACCGCCACTCTCAATGTCTCCACCTGTGCCCGTTCGGCGTCCGCGTTCAGCTCGACCAGCACGGCGCCCGGGGCGACGTCGGCGCCGGAGGCGAAGTTGAGCCTGCGCACCAGGCCGGCGATCTCGGTGCTCAGATCGACGCCGCGCACCGCGCGCAGCGATCCGACCGCGCTGACCGCGTCCTGCCAATCCTGTGCCTTGACCGTCATGGTCGAAACCGTTGCGGGTGGAATGCCGCCCGCCGCCAGCGATTTCTTGATCATCGACGCGGTAAACAGGTTCCATCCGACGACCGTGCCGATCAACCCCAGGACCACGACCAGCATGATCGTCATGCGCAGTTTCATCGAGGGCTTTCTCTCCCGGGTCTGGTCCGCCATGGTCATTGGGTCCGTGTGTTGTTCCACCAGCCGCCGCCGAGCGCCTGGAACAGCGCGACGGTGTCGGCGAATCGATCGGCCTGCGCCTGCACCACGGCGATACGCGTCTGCTGCAGCTGCTGCTGCGAGTTCAGCAACGTCAGGTAGCTGACGGCTCCCACGTTGAACTGGCGCGAGGCCAGCTCGAAGGTGCCCTGCGCCTGGCGTTGCGCCTCGACCTGGGCCTGCAGGGCCAGCGCGTCGGTCTGCAACGCCCGCAGCGAGTCGGCCACGTTGGCGAACGCCGTCAGCACCGTCTGTCGATAATTGGCGGCGGCCGCGTCGAAGGCGGCGACCGCCGCTCGGCGGTTGGCCCGCAGCTGGCCGCCGTTGAACAGCGGCGCGACCACGCCGGAACCCAGGCCCCAGGCGGCCGAATTGGATTTGAACAGCTGGCTCGCTCCCACCGCCTCCGTGCCCAGATTGCCGGTCAGCGTGAGCTGCGGATACAGGTTGGCGGTGGCCACGCCGACCTGCGCATTGGCCGCGTGCAGCAGCGCCTCGGCCGACAGGATGTCGGGCCGCTGGCGCACCAGGTCCGACGGCACGCTGACCGGCAGCTGCAGCGGCAGCTCCAGACCGTCCAGTTCGAACGAAGGCAATCCGGCCGACTCTGGGGTCCGTCCGGCATACAGCGCCAGCTGATGGCGCAGTTGCGACAGCTGCCGCTGCAGCGCCGGCAGGCCCGCTCGGGTCTGCGCCAGCGCGGTGCGCTGGGACAGCACGTCGGACTTGGTGACGGCGCCCAGGTTGAAACGGCGCTCGACGATATTGAGCTGATCCTGCTGCAGTTTCTCGATTTCCTCGGTGGCGCGGATCTGGGCCCGCAGCGAAGCCTCGCGGATCGCCGTGGTCACCAGATTGGCGGTCAGCGTCAGGTAGGTCGCTTGCAGCTGGAAATCGGCGTTGTCCACCTGGGCCTGCAGCGCCTCCAACTGGCGCCGGATGCCGCCGAACACGTCCAGCGTGTACGACACGTTCACGCTGGCGTTGTACAGCGTGAAAATGGCCGTGCTGGCCTGACCGATCGATGCGCCCGAGAACTGTTCGCGCTGGACGTTCAGCTGTCCGCTCAGGTTCGGCCAGTTCAGGCCGCGTTCAGCGGCCAGATTCTGCTGCGCCTGCCGCAGCGTGGCCTGCGCCGAGGCAACGGTCGGGCTGTCGCGCAGTGCCTGCTCGATCAGCCGATCGAGTGGCTCCGAATGGAACAGCGTCCACCACTGCCGCTGAAGCTCGCCACCGGCGGCGAATTGCTGGGCGTCTCCGTGCGCGGCCTCGGTCGCCGCGGTGACAGCCGGCAGCGGATGCTCGGTGTAGCGGTCCGCCGCAGGCGGCTCGGGGCGCTTGAAGTCCGGGCCGACCGCGCAGGAAACCGACGCGATCGCCGCCAGCGCGGCGCTCCACCAGGGGCGCCGCGCTGTTGTTGCGCGAGTGCAATGGTTCTCGTCGTCAGTGGTGCTCGAAGGCGGCAAAGAAATGACCTGGGCAGTGTCGCACTAGCGCGAGGATAGCGGGTCCCGCGGGCTAGGCGATACACCGGGCCGTTGCCGGCGCCGCCGCGATCGAGGCCGGGTGGGTCGACGGGGTCCCATGGGTCGCCACGCAGGCGTGGGATGTCTGGGGCGCAGTCGAGGCGGCCGCGACCGAGCCGGCCATCCATCCCGCTACCGCCACGATCAGCACCGCAAACAGGACGTTTTCTGAAATCCGACCGGAGAGGCTCTTCATCGTCTGCTCCCAAAACCGAACGGGGGGGTCCGTTCTCTAAGGCGGCAATGTAGGTAGCGCACCGGCGGGTCGCCACCGGATTGCGACAAAACGTCGATTCCGGCGGGCAGACTGCACCCGGGGCCGACAAGCCCCAGCCAACTAGAATGTCCCTATGATCGCGCTGATCCAACGCGTCTCCCAGGCCAGTGTGCGGGTGGAGGCGCAGGTGGTCGGGGCCATCGGGGCCGGGTTGCTGGCGCTGGTTTGCGCCGAGCGCGACGACAGCGAGCGCCAGGCCGACACGCTGCTGGAAAAGATGCTGGATTACCGCGTATTTGCGGACGCTGCGGGCCGGATGAACCTGGGCCTGCGAGCGGTGAAGGGGGGCTTGCTTCTGGTTCCGCAATTTACGCTGGCCGCCGACACCTCGAGCGGGCTGCGGCCCAGTTTTTCGCCGGCGGCGGCGCCGGAGCGCGGGCGGGCCCTGTACGACTACCTGGTTGCGCGCGCCCAGGCGCTCTACACGCCGGTGGCACAGGGCCGTTTTGGCGCAGCGATGCAGGTCGCTCTGGTCAACGAGGGGCCGGTGACATTCTGGTTACAGGTGCGCCCGAGGCCTTCGGTCGGATGAAGTGCCCCTTTTGCGCCAAGTCCGACACGCAGGTGATCGATTCGCGCGCCTCGGACGAAGGCGCATCGATCCGCCGCCGCCGCCGCTGCCTGGGCTGCGACAAACGCTTCACGACGTACGAACGGGTCGAGCTGGCGCTGCCGTCGATCATCAAACGCGGCGGCAGCCGGGCCGAGTATGACCGCAACAAGCTGCGCGCCTCGATGTTGCTCGCGTTGCGCAAGCGGCCGGTGCCGCGCGAGGCGGTCGACGACGCCATTGGAAGGATCGAGGACAAGCTGCTGTCCACGGCACAACGCGAAGTCAAAAGCGAGAAACTGGGTGAGCTGGTGATGCGGGAGCTCAAGCGGCTGGACAAGGTTGCCTACATACGATTCGCATCCGTATACCGCAGCTTCGAAGACGTCGACGAGTTCGCCGAGGTCGTCAAGGAAGTCAGGCCATCCCGGCGCCGGCGCGCTTAGCTCTGCCGCGCGGGCCTTGAAATCATGCCCGCCATCCCCATCTGCCGGCTGTACGGGGCAATTCCCCTGGCTAAATCTTAGGAGTGACGACGATGACTCAAATCGTTCGACGCGAGCCGCTCGGTTCGTTGGTCGATGAGCTTTTCAGTGACTTTTTCAACCGGGCCGGTTGGCCTGCGGCTGCCCGCAATGGCGAGCTTCCGGCCGCGGTACGCGCCCGCACGGACGTGATCGACCAGGGTGACAAGTACGCGGTGGCGGTGGATCTGCCGGGTGTGCGCAAGGAAAACATCCAGGTCAACATCGACGGGTCGCGGGTCGCGATCACGGCCGATGCCAAGACGGAAAAGGAAGTCAAGAACGGCGAGCGCGTGCTTCATACCGAGCGCTTTGCGACCAGCTATGCCCGCAGCTTCGAGCTGCCCGCCGAGGTGACCGAAGAAGGCGCCGACGCCACCTTCGAAAACGGCGTGCTGCGGCTGACGCTGCCGAAGCGGGCGCACGCGGCGAGCAAGCGGCTGACGGTTCGCTAAGCGATCAAGGACGGGGCTGCGGCCTCGTCTTTCTTTGTCGCGACCGGCCACGCAGGCCCTCACCCCCGGCCCCTCTCGCAAAGGACGCGCGGTCGGTCGCCCCTCGCCCGCGCAGCGGCAGAGGGGTCGGGGGTGAGGGCGTGCACTGCGACTGCGTAAAATCGGCTCGCATGTACAGCGACGCCGATCACCATTTCATGGCGCGGGCCTTGGAGCTCGCGGCCAAGGCGATGGTTCATGCAACTCCGAACCCGCGCGTCGGATGCGTCGTGGTGCGCGACGGGCGCATCATCGGGGAAGGCTTCACGCAGCGGCCGGGGTCGAACCACGCCGAAATCGAGGCGCTGCTGGATGCGCGCCGCTCCGGCAACGACCTGCACGACACGCAGGTGTATGTGACGTTGGAGCCGTGCGCGCATTTTGGCCGCACGCCGCCGTGCGCGACGGCGCTGATCGAAGCGCACGTGGGCATGGTGATCGCGGCGGTCGAAGACCCCAATCCACAGGTCGGCGGGCGCGGGCTCGAGATGCTGCGTCAGGCCGGCATCGACGTGCGCTGCGGGCTGCTCAAGCAGGACGCGATCGAGATGAACGCGGGGTTTTTCTCGCGGATGACGCGTGGCCGGCCGTGGGTGCGGGTCAAGGTGGCGGCCAGCTTGGACGGGCGCACCGGACTGCAGAACGGAGCGTCGCAGTGGATCACGTCGGAAGCGGCGCGCGCCGACGGTCATGCCTGGCGGGCCCGCGCCTGCGCGGTGCTCACCGGGATCGGTACGGTCCGCTCCGATGATCCGAGGTTGTCGGTGCGGCTGGTGGAAACGCCGCGGCAGCCGTTGAAAGTGCTGGTCGACAGCCGGTTCGAGGTGGCGTCGCAGGCGCGTCTGTTCGATGGGCATCCGGTGCTGGTGGTTTGCGCCCGGCGCGATCGCGACAAGGCCGAGCAGCTGGCATCGCGGAACGTCGAGGTGATCGAACTCGCCGCGGACTCGCGCGACAAGGTCGACCTGGCGGTTCTGATGAAAGAGCTGGCTCGGCGTGGCACCAACGAGCTGCACGTGGAAGCCGGCGCGAAGCTGAACGGGTCGCTGATGGCGGCGGGGCTGGTCGACGAGGTGCTCGCCTACCTGGCGCCGTGTCTGATCGGGCCGGGCCAGCCGATGATCGAGCTGCCCGCGCTGACCAGCCTGAATCAGGTGAGGCGGCTGACGCTGCGCGAGGTGGTGCGCGTCGGCGACGACGTGCGCTTGCTCGCCAGAGTGCAGTAGCGAGGACATCGATAGCTCATGTTTACTGGACTCGTGCAGGCGGTGGGAACGATCGAGCGGGTCGAGCGCCGCGGGGCGGGCGCGCACCTGGTGGTGCAGGCCGCGCCGCTCGATGCGGCCGGCCTGGCCGTGGGGGACAGCGTCGCCGTCAATGGCTGTTGCCTGACCGTGACCGCGATCGACGGCACGCGTTTTCACGCTGATCTGTCCGAGGAAACGCTGGCCCGGACGGCCAACCTGGACCGGTGCGGGCCGGTGAACCTGGAACTGTCGCTGGCGGTGGGTGCCCGGATCGGCGGCCATCTGGTGTCGGGTCATGTCGACGCGGCCGGCACGGTGCTTGGCATCACCGCGGCCGCAGACTCGCGCGAGCTGCGGGTGCGCGCGCCACGCATGCTGGCGCCCTACCTGGCTTTCAAAGGGTCGCTGGCCGTCGATGGCGTCAGTCTGACCATCAACCAGGTGCAGGATCTGGAGGACGGCTGCGACGTCACCATCAACCTGATTCCACACACGCTGAATGTCACCACGCTCGGCCAGTTGTCGACCGGGCAGCGCGTGAATCTGGAAGTCGATTCTCTGGCCCGCTATGCCGAGCGCATCATTTCGCTGATGGCGCCGTCGGTGGACGGCAAAAGGACCTAGAATCGATTTCATGCTGTCCGCCGCACGCTCGACGCCGGAACCCGAGTCGGCCGCCCCGGTCGCGCCGACCGCCGAGATCATCGGCGAGATCGGCCGCGGCAACCTGGTCGTGCTGGTGGACGACGAGGATCGCGAGAACGAGGGCGACCTGGTATTCGCGGCCGATTTCGTCAGCGCGGAGAAGGTCAACTTCCTGGCCAAGTTCGGACGCGGCCTGATCTGCATGCCCGTGACCGAGGAGCACGCCCGCCGACTGCAGCTGCCGCCGATGTCGCAGGACAACCGCTCGGTACACGGGACCAATTTCACGGTGTCCATCGAAGCGGCCGCGGGGGTGACCACGGGCATTTCGGCGGCCGACCGTGCACACACGATCCGGGTTGCCTCGCGCCCCGAGGCGCGGCCGACCGACATCGTGCAGCCGGGCCACGTATTTCCTCTGGTGGCCCGCCCGGGCGGCGTGCTGGTGCGGGCCGGCCATACCGAGGCATGCTGCGACCTGGCGCGGCTGGCCGGCTTGAATTCGAGCGCCGTTCTGTGCGAGATCATGAACGACGACGGCACGATGGCCCGCCTGCCGGACCTGATCGAATTCGCGCGCCGGCACGGGCTCAAGCTCGGCACGATCGCCGACCTGATCCAGTATCGAGCCGCGACCGAGTCGCTGATCGAGCGCATCGGCGCCCGGATCGTGCAGACCCAGGCCGGAACGTTCGATCTGATCGGTTATCGGGACCTGGCCGGCGACGGCACGCACCTGGCATTCGTGCGCGGCACGCCACAGCCGGACCGCGATGTGCTGGTGCGGGTGCACGAGCCGCTGTCGGCGCTGGACCTGCTCGACACGGCCAGCGGCCAGCACACCTGGACACCGGCACAGGCGCTGCAGGCGATCGCGCGCGACGGCTGCGGTGTGCTGGTGCTGCTGAATTGCGGCGAGAGCTCGCAGCAGTTGCAGCGCCGGATTCGCGCGTGGTCCGCACCGGAACCTGCGCCGGCCGTCCGGCGCGCTGCAGCCGAGGACCTGAGGACCTACGGCATCGGCGCGCAGATCCTGCGGGACCTGCAGGTCGGACGCATGAAATTGATGGCCAAGCCCCGCAAGATGCCTTCGATGGCCGGATTCGGGCTGACTGCGGTCACCTACCTTGAAAGCGGATAAACATGGCACTTGATTCGATCGCGCCGGATCTGGACGGGGCTGGCCTGAGGATCGGCATCGTCCAGTCCCGGTTCAACGGGTGGGCCGGCGAAGCGCTGCTGGCTGCGTGCGTGGCGGAGCTGCGCAAGCTGGGTGTGGACGATGACGATGTGACGCACGTGACCGTTCCGGGGTCACTGGAGCTTCCGATCACTCTGTCCAAGCTGGCACAGGCCGAGGACTACGATGTGCTGGTGGCGCTCGGCTGCGTGATACGCGGCGATACTTATCACTTCGAGGTCGTTGCCAACGAGTCGGCCGCCGGCATCAGCCGGGTCGCGCTGGAGCACGGCATTCCGGTCGTCAACGCGGTTCTGACGACCGAGACCGAGGCCCAGGCGCGCGAACGCGTCGACGAGAAGGGCCGCGAAGCGGCCCGGGTGGCGGTGGAGATGGCCAACCTGATGTGGACCCTGGAGGAGGGCGGGGAGGACGACGGCGCTCAGTAGCCGTCGATGGGCTGATGAGTTGCGCCGAATCGAATGACTCCGCCGATGAGGGCGGACCGCGGCCGCTCGCTGCCGGCCGCAGCGCATCGCGCAGCGCGCGGCGCCGGGCGCGCGAGCTGGCATTGCAGGGTCTGTATGGCTGGCTGCTGTCCGGGGGCGAATGCGCCGCGATCGTCGGGCAGCTCGATTCGCTGCCCGGATACGCGCAGGCCGATCAGGCCTACCTGCTCGAGCTGATCCGCGGCACGATCGGGTCGGCCGAGGCGCTGCGGTCGAGCTTTTCGGAAGCCATCGACCGGCCGCTGGTCGAACTGAGCCCGATCGAGCATTCGATCCTGCTGATCGCGACCTATGAACTGGCGCATCGCCCGGAGATTCCCTTTAGAGTGATCATCAACGAGGCGGTCGAGCTGGCCAAGGGTTTCGGCGCGACCGACGGATTCCGGTATGTGAACGGCGTGCTGGACCGACTGGCCGGGCGGATCCGCAGTCAGGAAGCCGGCGCCGGCAGAGTTGCGCGTTGACCGAGTTCGAGCTGATCGCGCGCTATTTCGTGCGCCCGGTCCGCGAGCGGCAGGGCATCGGTGACGACTGCGCGCTGATCGACGTCGGCGACCGAACGCTGGCGATTACCTCCGATCTGCTGAGCGAGAACACGCACTTCTTCCCCGATGTCGACCCGGCCTCGCTCGGTCACAAGGCGCTGGCCGTCAACCTGTCGGATCTGGCGGCGGCGGGAGCCCGTCCACGCTGCTTCCTGCTGTCGGTATCGCTGCCGCGCGCCGATCCGGACTGGCTCGAGGCTTTTTCGCGCGGGATGTTCGAGTTGGCCGGGCGCGAGGGGTGCGAGCTGGTCGGGGGCGACACGACCCGCGCGCCTCGGGTCGCCGGCCATCCGGGCCCGGTAACGATCAGTGTCACGGCGATCGGCGAGGTCGAGCGCTCCAACCTGCGCGGACGCGGCGGCGCCCGCGCCGGTGAAGACCTGTGGGTGTCCGGTGAACTGGGCGATGCCGCGTTGGCGGTCGCTCACGGTCTGGGGCAGGTGCGCCTCGACGAGGCGTTCGCGCGCGCCTGCCGGCACCGGATGGAATGGCCCCAACCTCGGGTGGCGCTGGGAATGGCACTGCGCGGCTTGGCCACGGCCGCGATCGACATCTCGGACGGCCTGCTGGGGGACCTGGCCCACGTGATGGAACGCTCGGGCCTGGGAGCTTGCGTCGACGCCCGGCTGGTGCCGCGGTCCGACCCGATGCGCGGGATCGAGCGCGCGTTGCAGCGCCGCTGCGTTCTGGCCGGGGGCGACGACTACGAGTTGCTGTTTGCGGCACCCCCCGAGCGGCGCGAGGCGATCGAGGCGGCCAGCCTTAAATGCTGCATTGCAATAACTCGGATCGGGATGCTGACGGCCGAAGCAGGCCTGCGGCTGGTCGGCGACGAACAGGGAATCGACGCTACACTGCGTGGATTCGATCATTTTGCAGGCGCTGCGCAGGCCTGAGGTGGCGCTCGCGCACGGTTGTGCGATCCGATGGCTGCGATCGATCCCGCTCACTTTCCGCGCAGGCCGGGGCCGGCTTTTCTTCTATCGCATCCGGCCCACCTGATCGCGCTTGGCTTTGGAGCCGGGCTGTTGCGCCCGGGGCCCGGAACGTGGGGAACGGCGGCCGGCTGGCTGATGTTCGTCGCGCTGCAACAGGCGCTGCACCCATCGGTTTTGGCGCTGGCGCTGATCGGTGCGGTCGGCCTGGGGGTGGGAACCTGGGCCGCCGGGCGAGCCGGCGCGGCGCTGGGCCGGCCCGATGCCGGCGAAATCGTGGTCGATGAGATCGTGGCCTTCTGGTGGGTGCTGGTCCTGCTGCCGGCCGCTCCTTCGCCTTGGATCACGCAGCTGGCAGCGTTCCTGCTGTTTCGGCTGTTCGATATCTTCAAGCCGGCGCCGATCGGGTGGCTGGAGCGGCGCTGGCCCAGTGCGGTGGGCGTGATGCTCGACGACCTGGCGGCCGCCGCTTATACGCTGCTGGTGATCGCACTGTGGATACGGCTGCCTTGATCAACGTCGATATGGCCGCTCAGCTGTGGCGCAGCGCGCAGCAACTGGGAGTGTTGCTGCGACGCGAGCGGCTGACGCTGGCCACCGCCGAGTCGTGCACCGCCGGTGGCATCGCCTTCGCGGTCACGCAGATCCCGGGCTCGAGCGCCTGGTTCGACCGCGGCTTCATCACGTATTCGAACGACTCCAAGCTGAAGGTGCTCGGGGTCTCGCCGGTGTATCTGCGCGACTATGGCGCGGTCAGCGAACCGGTCGCCCGTTCGATGGCGCTGGGCTGCCTGAACCACAGCATGGCACAGGCGGCGGTGGCGACGACCGGCATCGCGGGTCCCGACGGAGGCACCGTGGACAAGCCGGTCGGCACCGTGTGCTTCGCGTGGGCGATCCGGCGCGATCCGGCGGTCGCGCCCTGGGTGCGCACGACCACCCGCTTGTTCGACGGCGACCGCGCCGCCATCCGGACGCAGGCCGTGCTCGAGGCGCTCGATGGTCTGAACGTGCTGCTCGAGCAGCGGCTGGACGTGTGAGCGCGCGCGAAACCGCCGGTACGCTGCCCGCGGCCGATGACGCGGCGCCCGATAGGCGGTCTGGCAACGCGCGTCGCCGGCCCAGGCGCCGTCAGATAACGATCGGCGATCGCCAGGTTTTCACGCAAGGCCTGCCGCGGCGCTTCTGGCAGGACCTGTACCACCTGAGCATGACGATCAGCTGGCCGACGCTGTTCGCAACGCTGGCGTCCTTCTTCTTCACGCTCAATCTGTTTTTCGGGACGCTCTATACGCTGCAGCCGGGGTCCATCGCCAATCTGAATCCTCCCGGTTTTTGGGGGGCGTTCTTCTTCAGCATCGAGACCAGCGCCACGGTCGGCTTCGGCGACATGCATCCGCAGACAATGTACGCGCACGTGGTGGCCTCGGTCGAGATCTTCTGCTCCATCGTGAGCATTGCGCTGATCACCGGCGTGATGTTTGCGCGCTTTTCCAGGCCGCACGCGCGGGTCCTGTTTGCGAGCTGCGCGGTGGTTCGCCCGATCGACGGCCGGCCGACGCTGATGCTGCGGGCCGCCAACGCGCGCCAGAACGTGATCATCGAGGCCTCGGCGCATCTGCGGCTGCTTCGAACCGAGGTTTCCTCTGAAGGCCACAAGATCCGGCGCATCCTGGACCTGCCGCTGGAGCGGGAACATAACCCCATCTTCCTGCTCGGGTGGACGCTGATGCACGTGATCGACGAAACGAGTCCCTTGGCCGGTGAGACCCATGAATCGCTGACGCAGGCCCAGGGCATTTTGATCCTGACGCTGACCGGCACCGACGAGACCACTGGTCAGGATGTGACGGCGCGCACGGTCTACGCAGCGCGCTCGCTGCGCTGGAATCATGCGTTCCGCGACATGCTGGGAACCGACGAGGACGGCTGCGACCTGATCGACTACTCGCAGATCCACGAAGTGGTTCCGCTGCCGCCCGCTGCCGGGACAGGCTCCTAGCGGGCGCCGCCCGCGGCGAGGCTGCGCCGTACCGCCTCGATCCGATCACGCGTGTCGATCGCCACCTGCCGGGCCTGCTGCGCGAACGACTCACCCGATCCGGCATACAGGATCGCGCGCGAGGAGCTGATCACCAGCCCGGCGCCGTGCATGTCAAGCCCGGCGCGCAGCGTTGCGTCGATGTCTCCGCCCTGGGCGCCGATTCCGGGCACCAGCACCGCAAGGTGCGGCGCGATCGCGCGCACCCGGGCCAGGTCCTGGGGGTAGGTGGCACCGACCACCAGTCCGAGCTGGCCGTTGACGTTCCAGCGTGTTGCGGCCAATTGCGCGATGCGTTCGTACAGCGGCTGGCCGCCCACGTCGAGCATCTGCAGGTCCGATCCGCCCGGGTTGCTGGTCCGGCACAGCACGAATGCCCCATGCAACGGATCCTGCAGGAAAGGCTCGATCGAATCCAGTCCCATCAGCGGCGACAGCGTGACCGCGTCGGCGCGGTAGCGCTCGAACGCCTCGCGCGCGTACTGCGCGGCGGTCGGGCCGATGTCGCCGTGCTTGGCGTCCAGGATCACCGGCACGTCGGGATGGCGCTGCCGGATGTGCTGGATGAGTGCCTCGAGCTGGTCTTCCGCGCGGTGGGCGCCGAAGTACGCCACCTGCGGCTTGAACGCGCAAGCCAGATCGGCCGTGGCCTCGACGATGTCGCGACAGAACACGAACAGCGCGTCGGCCCGCCCCGCCAGGTGTCCCGGCAGCCGCGCCGGGTCCGGATCCAGGCCGATGCACAGCAGCGTGTGGTGGCGATGCCAGCGGGCCGAGAGCCGCTCTAGAAAGGACGCCGGCGCCTGCGACATGCGGGCGATTGTACGTTCAGTCACCTTAGGGCTGATCGATCGGCAGGTTCTGGGTTCGCCGCCAACTCGCAGGCGGTGTTCCGACCTGACGCTTGAATGCGCGCGCAAATGCGGTTTCGGATTCGTAGCCGACATCGAGCGCTACCGACGCGACCGTGGCGTGACTCTCGCGCAACAGATTCGCGGCCGCCTGCATCCGCCACTGCGTCAGGTATTGCATGGGCGGCTGTCCGATGAGCCGAACGAAGCGCTCATAGAACGCCGAACGTGACAGCGCGATTTCGTCGGCCAGCGCCTCTACTGTCCAAGCACGCGCCGGATCTTCGTGGATCAGGGCGAGCGCCCGTCCCACGTGGCGGTCGCGCAAGGCCGCAAGCCAACCGATGCTCGCGTCGGAGAGCCGCTCGACATAGCGGCGCACCGCATCGACAAACATCAACTCGCTGATGCGCTCGAGTACCGCTTCGCCGCCGGGCCGCTTGTCCTGCGAGGCGTTGACCGCCAGCCGGATGAGCTGGGCGATCCACGCGCCGTCGTCGGCAGCGGGCAGATGCAGCAGGCGCGGCAGCGTGCCGATCAGGGGATTGAACGGGCGCAGGTCACAGCCCAGGAAGCCGCACGCGACGTTGGTCGCCGATTCCGGCGCCCCATGCGAGAATTCAGTCAGCGTATGAGACGCGATCGGGATCGGCTTGGGGTCGTTGCGTGTGGCGTATACCCAGGCCGGGTCCGGCCGGGTCGGTCGGATTCCGGGCCCACTGGACAGAACGTGCGCGTCGCCGTGCGGAAACATCACGATGTCGCCCGCTTCCAGTCGCACCGGCGGCTCGCCGAGGATAGCCGCCCAGCCATTGCCCTTGGTGATTACGTGATATTCCATCACGTGCTCCGCACCGGGGATCACTGCTGCGGCGATGTCCTTCGCGGCCGGAGCCTCGGCGGCCCACTCGTCCCCATAGCTCAGGTAATAGAACACGGCGCCGCGCAGGCGGACGGATCGAAGCACATCGGACAGGGTATCGGTGGCCATCGGCCGGTTCCGTGGACGAACGGGCGAACACGGCGGACGTTCAGGCAAGCCCGCCGGCAGATCAGGACCTTCAGGCAAATGTGAAGGACGGCCGGTCAAGTGTCAAGCGCGTGCGCGGCGAACAATCGCCACTTCACAAAACGCAATTCGATCAACGGCATCGAATCCTGGAGAGAACCAGACATGACGACCCTTGCTCAACATGCCGGGCGAGCATCTCGATCGTGACTGAGCGGAAGTGATGACTACGATCAATGATCGATCCGCCCGGCCAGCCTACCGCGATGAGCCAAGTTCAACCACGACGGAGGTGATTCATGAGTAGCCCACGAGCCTGCAAGGGAAGCTGCTTTTGCGGCGCGGTTCAGTTCACGGTCACCGGGGAGCCGGCCGCGATGGGTTATTGCCATTGCGATTCGTGTCGAAGCTGGTCGGCAGCGCCGGTCAATGCCTTCACCCTATGGAAGCCCGAAGCGGTGCAGGTCACGCAGGGCGCAGACAACATCGGCACCTACAACAGGACCCCGCACAGTTATCGCAAATGGTGCAAAACGTGTGGAGGGCACCTTTTCACCGAGCATCCTGGCTCGGGACTTATCGACGTGTACGCGGCGGTCATCCCGCACCACCCGTACCGTGCCGGCGTCCACGTCAACTACCAGGAGACGAAGCTGCGAATCAAGGACGGGCTGCCGAAGATGAAGGACTTCCCGAAGGAAATGGGCGGCTCGGGCGTCACGCTAGCTGAGTAACTCGTTCGGTTCCTGGAGTTCGGGGCTCGGCTCATCGGCCGGCGCAGCAGTGGCCCGGGCAGTCGCGCTGCCCGACGGACTGGGTCGAATTGTTAGGATCGCGGCTTCGCACGCGTCCCTTCAGTAAGGTGTTGCAACGATGAACCCGCTGTCCCGGCGCGATGCCGTGCTGCTGCTGCTGTTAACGCTCGCCTGGGGCTTTACCTGGCCGGTGATGAAATACGGCGTGCGTGAGCTGCCTCCGCTGTTCTTCCGGACGCTGTGCATCGCCGGCGCGCTGCCGATCCTCGCCCTGGTCGCGCGTGCCACGTCGGTCCCGCTGACCGTGCACCGATCCGACTGGCGCGACATCGTGATCTTGGCGGTGCCGAACGTGGTGGTGTGGCACATGGCCGTGATCGTGGCGCTGACGCTGCTGCCGGCCGGGCGCAGCGCGATTCTGGGCTACACGATGCCGCTGTGGGCGGCCCTGATCGGGGCGCTGTGGTATGGCCAGCACCCGCCGCCGCGCCATTGGCTGGGCGTGGCCCTGGCCATGGTGGCGACCGGGCTGCTGCTGTCTTCAGAGCTCACCGAGCTCGCGGGTCGGCCGTTGGGTACCCTGCTGATGCTGTTCGCGGCGGCCTCGTGGGGTTACGGGACGCACCAGGCGAGCCGGCGCGCGATCCATCTTCCGGCGCTGGCGGCGATGTTCTGGATGCTGTCGCTGGCGCTGATCGCGCTGCTGGCGGCGACTTTTGCATTCGAGCGCCACCGCTGGCGCATGCCGCGCCCGGACGAGTGGGCTGCGATCGGGTTCAACATGTCCATTTCGATCGCGTTTTGCCACGTTGCGTGGCTGCACCTCGCGCGGCGCCTGCCCCCGGCGGCGAGCGGACTGTCGATGATGATGATTCCGGTGCTGGGGGTGTTTTCCAGCGTCTGGCTGTTGGGCGAGCGCCCGCGCTGGCAGGACTACGTTGCGCTGGCGCTGATCGTCGTTTCGCTGGCCACCGTGCTGCTGCCCACACGCGCGAAAGCCGGTCAGCCTCGAAAGGCGTCGTGAAGGGCCATTTCAGGATGCGCGACCTTTAGGGGCCGACGTTGCCCATCTGCGTCAGCCCGTTGTAGACCTTCGCGACACCGGGTACCGCCATGGCGATCTGCTCGGCCATGCTGCGATCGACCTCCGAGTCGACCAGACCTTCGAGGTAAACCGCGTGATTGTGGGTCTGGATATCCAGGTTGAAGAACCTGAGCGATGAGTGCGCGTTGATCTGCTCGCTGACTTGATCGCGCAGCTTTGCATCTTCGACGCACGCCGCCGTTTGACACTCGAGGTAGGCGCACCCGCTGCCCGACAGGGAAGCGGTGACCGCCAGTAGGGTCAGGTACCTGGATGCGAACACTGCGGGCCCCTTTCTACTTCCCGAGATGTTCTGCTTAGGCAGTCTGAGGGGACCGAAGTTCCAGCGGCCGCCCTGCGGCGGAGCGGTCAACCAGGCGAACCGCTTCAGGCCGACGCGCGCGCGGAAAGGTGCCGCCGGATCAGCCGCAGCAATTCTTCTTCCTGGTAGGGTTTGCCCAGGTATTCGTTCACGCCCAGCTCGAATGCGAGGCTGCGGTGCTTGGCGGCGGTGCGCGACGTGATCATCAGGATCGGGATGTTTCGGGTATCGGGGTTCGACCGCACGGTGCGGGTCAGGTCGTAGCCGTCCATCCGCGGCATCTCGATATCCACCAGCAGCACGTCGGGCAGCGCGTCCTGCATCTGCCGCAGGGCGTCCACGCCGTCCTTGGCCAGCATCACCTGAAAGCCCTGCCGCTCGAGCAGCCGCTGCGTGACGCGCCGCACGGTCAGCGAATCGTCCACCACCATGATCGTGGCGCCGAGCGCCTCGGGTTCAACACCGGCACCGCTGTCGGCTGCAGGCGGCTCGGGCAGCGCAGCCGGCTCCGGTGCGCGGCCGATCAGCTGAACCGGATTGATGATCAGTACGATTTCACCGCTGCCCAGGATCGTCGCGCCCAGCACGCCCGTCAGCCGCGCGACCTGCGGGCCCACGTTTTTCACGACCACTTCCTGGTTCGATGTGAGCTCGTCGACGACCACCGCCAGCCGATCCTCTCCGGAGCGCAGCAGCGCCACCGGGGTCTGGCGCGTCAGGCCCAGCGGAGCCTCGAGGCCGAGCAGTTGCGCCAGCGGGCGCAGCACCACCGAGCCCATCGCTCCGAACACCAGGCTGCCCTCGCGCAGGCCCGCTTCCACGTCGGACGGCTTGAACCGGCGAACCTGGTGCACCATCGCCGACGGAATCGCGAACCGGCGTCCGCCCACGCTGGCCAGCACGACCTGGGTCACGGCCAGTGTCAGCGGCAGGTAGGCGGTAAAGCGGGTGCCTCGGCCCGCCTCGGTGCCGACGACCACACGTCCGCCGAACGAAGCCAGCTCGGACCGCACCACGTCCATGCCGATGCCGCGTCCGGCCAGTTCCGTGACCTCGCGCGCGGTGGAAAACCCCGGCGCGAACACGAGCTCGGCCAGTTCGCGTTCACTCACGTGCCGGCTCTGGTCGAGCAGGTTCATCTCGATCGCGCGCTGCCGGATCCGTTCCAGGTCCAGCCCGTTGCCATCGTCGGCGAACACCACGATGATTTCGTTGCCTTCCTGCTTGACGTCGATGCGCAGCTCGCCGCTTTCGGGTTTGCCCAGCGAACGGCGCTTCTCCGACGTTTCGATGCCGTGAACGATCGCGTTGCGCACCAGGTGCTCGAACGGACCGCTCATCCGCTCGAGCACGCCGCGATCGATCTCGGTGGTGCCGCCGACGATTTCCAGGTGGACGCGCTTTCCGACTTCCTTGCCGGTCTGGCGGGCCACCCGATACAGGCGCTCGGACACGTTCGAAAACGGCACCAGGCGCACCCGCATCAGCTGCTGCTGCAGTTCCCGCGTCAGCCGCGACTGCGCGCTCAGATCGTTGTCGGCGAGCTGCAGGCCCTTGAGCATCGTGCTCTGGACCATCGCCACGTCCTCGACCGATTCGGCCAGCATCCGCGTGAGCTCCTGCAGCCGCGAGAAGCGGTCGAACTCGAGCGGATCGAACGTGGCCGATTCGCGTGCCAGCTGGTCCGACCGCGCCTGGATCTGCGCTTCGGCCTGGATTTCCACTTCACGCAGCTGGTGGCGCAGGCGCGAGATGTTCTCGGTCAGATCGGTCAGCGAGCCGCGCAGCGTGCCCACCTCGGTTTCCAGCTTGGAGCGAGCGATCGATACCTCGCCGGCGTGGTCGACCAGCCGGTCCAGCACGTCGGCCCGCACCCGGATGAAGGGCGCCGTGGCCGTGGCGACGGGCGCGGGCACGGGCCGCTCGGATTCGATTTCGGCTTCGGGCAGGGTGGGAACGACTTGCGTGGTAGCGGCCGGGGCGTCGGTGGCTTCGGGCTCCGGCGCGGTCTGCGGCCACGGAACGGCCGCGTCCGAACCGGCCTGCGCCGGTTCCACCGGCGGCTGCAGCGCGTCGAACAGGGTCAACGCCTGGTCGAACTGACCCTGCAGATCCTCGATCACAACCGAGGGCACGCTCACCAGCTGCATGGCCGCCTCGATGCGGGTTTCCATCTCGTGCACCAGCTCGCCCAGGCGCATCGCACCGGCCATGCGGGCGCTGCCCTTGACCGTGTGCAGATGCCGCATCAGTTCGCGCGCGACTTCGCGCTGGTTCGGATTGGCCGCCAACGAGCGCAGTGCGATGCCGATGGCCGGCAGCAGATCGTGCGCCTCGGTGACGAATACCTGCAGCAGGTCGGAGTCCAGCTCGTCGCGCAGCGCACTGGGGGCTCGCGTCACCAGCGGCAGCTGAGCCGAGGCAGGCACCGAACCGGCGACCTCCGGCAGGGCGGCTTCGCGCTCGGGCAGCGCCTCGGATTTGACCGCGGGCCGCGCGGGCGGCTGCTCGGGTGCTTGCTGCGCCGGTGCGATCTCGAGCACCGCCTCCCCGTCGATCGTCGTCTCCGCCGCACCGTAGGGCTCCAGCTCGGCCGGCAGCTCCAACTCGATCGCCACCTGCATCTGCGGCTCCGTCACCATCGAGAGCTCGGCGGCAGAAGGGGCCTCCTTCAATGTCTGCTCGTGGCGGTCTTCGATCTGGGCACGCACCACGCTGAGCAGGTCCTGGACGGCGCCCGCTTCCAACGTGCCTTCTTCCGGATAGATGCCGGCGGCGAACTGATGCAGCATGCCGCGCATCCGCTCGACAGCCCGATCCAGCACGTCGAATTGCGATGGATCCAGCTCTGGCGCCAGTCCGTGCTCGCCGGCCAGCTCCTGCATCAGGTGCTCGAGCGGATCAGCGATCGCATTGACTGCCTGCAGCCCCACGGTGGCCGTGATGCCGGCGAGCGAGTGGGCGCGCCGCACCGAGGCGGCCGAAACCGCCCGGTGGGGCTCATAGCGCCATTCGCCGATGTCCTGCGTCAGCGCGCGGATCGCTTCGTCGGCCTCGTTCAGGAAGACCGAATACAGGCCGTGGCTGATTTCGAGATCGCCGATGCGCCGGGTCTGCTCCGAAGCCGGCAGCCCGGGCTCGATCTCGGCGAACCCGAATTCGGTCAGCTCGATCGGCAATACGGTTTGCGGCCCGTCCTGCTCCCACGACGACCCGTCCAGCCCGTCTTCGGGCAACAGCGGGGCCGTCTCCGCCGCCGCTTCGCTGCCGGCGGGCGTCGACTCGAACTCGTCGTTCAGGGCTGACCGGGTCGGCAGCGTCGGCGACCCAGGGGTCTCCGCGCCGCCGTCATCTTTTGGGGGTCCAAGTCCTGTCGCCGCATCGGCGACGGCCTCGCCGGCCGCCCCGAACGAGCCCAGCTCGCGTACCGCGCGCGACATCCGGATCACCGGTTCGGCATCGATCGGCGTGTTCGGGTCGCTGGCCACCGCCCGCAGCCAGCCGCGCATCTGGTCGGATGCGCGCCGCGCCAGCTCGAGCAGCTCTTCGCTGGCGGGCCGCTCTTGGGCCAGCCACAGGTTGAAGCACTGCTCCACGGCCCAGGCGGCGTCGGCGAAACTTTTCAGGCCGACCATGCGCCCCGAGCCCTTCAGCGTGTGAAAGCCGCGGCGCACCGTGGTCATCAGGCCAAGGTCGTGCGCCTGCGCCCGCAGCAGCTCCAGATGCTCGACGATCGAATCGAGCACCTCACTGCCTTCACCCACGAAAATCTCGTGCAGCTCGCGCGCTGCGGCCGTCTGGCTGACCGGCATCGGCGCAGTCGGCTCGGGCACGGCCGGCCGGCTCGGCGTCAGGCGCTCGACCAGCTCGAGCGCCGCCGTGCGTCCGCCGCCGTGCTGAATCGAAGCGAGCAGCCGCTGTGCGTCGCCCGTCAGCGTGCGCAACGGGCCGCTGTCGAGCAGATCGGCATCGTGCGCCAGTTGCGCGAGCACCTCGCCGATCTGCTGCTGAAGCGCGCGCTCCTCGGGCGCCACCGCGATCCGTTCGGCCAGCGCCTGTGCCCTTTCCAGCCGCTGCCGGGAGGCGGCCTCGACGTTGTCGGAGGCCGCTGCCGGCGGCACCCGGTCCTCGCGCGCGTAGGTCGGCGCGATCAGCTCGCCGGGATCGGCTGCCGATGCGCCAGCCGCCGGGGACTGGGCCAGGTCGGCCGAGAACAGTCCGCTCGCGGGGTCGTAGCGGAACATGCCGCGCGGCCGCACGCCGTCCTGTGCCAACGTTTCGACGAAAAATCCGATAGCACCCAGGTTCTGCGCGATCCGCGAGAACTCGTCCTGCGTGGCCGGCGCCGATCCGTCGACGAAATGCCCGACCGACCGCTGCACGTTGCGCAGCGCGGCCACCGGCTCTTCGTGGCCGAGGATCGACATCACGCCGCACACCTGGTCCACCAAGGGGCTGACGCCGACCAACTCCTCGCGCAGGCTCGGATTGCGGAAAAAGCGGTCCAGCCGCTGCTCGATTTCGCGCAGCGTGGACTGCGTCTCGGCCACCACGGTGCCCATCGACAGCCGGTCCTGCGCGCGACGCGCCAGCTCCGACAACCAGGGTCCGGCCTCCGGCAACTCGTGGCCCTGCACGGCTCCCTTGAGCCGCTCGATCATCTTGCGGGAGCGTTCGCCGAATTCCGGGTCCAGCTGAGGCAGCTCGTCGGCGCCGGTTTCCACGAACAGCAGCGCCGAGGCCACCTCGAGGGCCAGCCCTTCGCGCACGGCGGGAGCCAGCTGCGCAAAGCCGTCGGTGACCCGTCCGACCTGGGCCAGCACGTCGGCCAGCGGAGCAGCCTGCAGGCGTTGCGCCGCCGCCCGTGCGTTTTCGATTTCCTGCCGGTAGCGCGTGGGGTTGGGCGACGCGCTGGTCACCAGCTGTCCCCACAGTGTCTTGGACTGTGCCAGGGCCTCGCGCAGCGCGCTTTGGGCGTCCGGGTCCACCGCGGTCAGCGTGGCGCGCTCGAAGTCGGCCGGGATCAGCGCATCCAGTCCGTACAGACGCTTGATCTCGGCCACGCGCGCGACCTTCTCGTCGGCGCGTCCAACGTAATACAGCGCATCGACCATCAGCCGCTCGGCCACCACCTGGCCGCCCTCGACCAGGCGGCGCAGTTGAAGGTTCAGTCGCGCCAGCAGCCTCTTCAAATCCAGGTCGACGACGACCCGGTGCGAGTCGAGCGCGTCCAGCAGGCCCCGCACGACCCACCAGAAACTGCGTGCCAGCCCGCGCTGCGGCAGGTGTTCGAGTTCGCACAGCGCATCCCGCATCTGGCGCCGGGCGCGCGCGTCATCCACGTTGCGCAGGAATCCGAGCAGACCCTCTTCGTACAGCACGCGGCGAATGCGCAGCTGATCGGTGGTGAACGGACGCGCGTCGATGTTGTGCAGCGCCGGCCGCCGCGTCAGGTCGGGGAAGACCAGATCGGCCGGGTGCACGCGCGAGGCCTTGTTCAGTACCAGGATCTCGCGGTAATACGGGTACAGGCGGATCGGCTGGTTCGGACGGCCCGACAACAGCGATTCCAGGTACGCCCGCACCGCCGACAGGGCCGACTCGGTACTGCGTATCGCCGACGGCATGCATTCGTCCGGCTCGGCTTCCCAGCGGCTCAGCAGTTGCTCGACCGCCTCCGTCACCAGCGCCACGCCGCGCAGGTCCAGCAGTTGCAGTGCGCCGTTGCTCTGGTGAATCTGGTTGCGCGCATCGCGCAGGCTGTCCAAATCCTGCTTGTTGCCCAGAAAGGCGCGCATTCCGGCCAGCGTGTGGCCGAACGCGGTGCGGATTTCGTCGATGACCCACGCGAGCGGCGCAACGTCCTGCGAAGCTCCCACCAGCTGGTTCGGATCGTGGATTTCCATCGTCATGCCACCCGGAAGCGGGCCACCGACGCTTTCAGCTCGCGCGCCAGCGTGGCCAGCTGGCCGATCGACTGGGCGGTCTGGCGTGTGCCCTGGGACGTCTGTTCCGTCACCGACAGAATGCGCTCGATCGATACGGCCACGCCGCCGGCCGAGGAGGCCTGTTCCGACGTGGTGTGCGCAATGCGCTCGATCAGCTCGGCGAGCTGGCGCGAGACGCGGCCGATGTCGGCCAGCGTGGTGCCGGCGGCATCGGACAGTTTGGTGCCCTCGACCACGCCCTGGGTGCTGCGTTCCATCGCCGTCACCGCGTCCTGCGTGTCGGTCTGAATCGTGCGGATCAGCGCCCCGATCTGCTTGGCCGCCTCGGCCGACCGATCGGCCAGGCGCTGCACTTCCTCGGCCACAACCGAGAATCCCCGGCCGGCCTCGCCGGCCGAGGCGGCCTGAATCGCGGCGTTCAGCGCCAGAACATTGGTCTGTTCCGTGATGTCGGTGATGAGCTCGACGATCTCGCCGATCTCCTGCGAGGATTCGCCCAGGCGCTTGATCCGCTTGGCCGTTTCCTGGATGTGCTCGCGGATCTCGTTCATGCCCGCGATCTGGTTGTAGGCGGCGCGCTGACCGCGTTCGGCCGCGTCCAGCGAGTTGCGCGCGACCTTGGCCGATTCTCCGGCGCTGTTGGACACTTCGTTGATCTGCTGCGCCATCTGCAGCACCTTCTCGCCGGTGCTGCGGATCTCGCGGCTTTGCGATTCGGACGAGGTCAGAAGGCGCGTGGCGATGTCGCGCGCCTGCGTGGAGGCGTTGTTGACCTGTTCGGCGGTGCTGTTGATCCGGCCCACCAGTCCGCGCAGCTCCTCGACGGTGTAGTTGACCGAGTCGGCAATCGCGCCCGTGATGTCCTCGGTCACCGTTGCCTGAACCGTCAGGTTGCCGTCGGCCACCTCCTGCAGCTCGTTCATCAATCGCAAAATGGCGGCCTGGTTGCGCTCGTTGCGCCGCTTGCTCTGCTCCTCCAGGCGCTGCAGCTCCACCATGCGCTGGTCCGACTCGGTGGCGCGCCGGCGCGAATCCTCCAGCAGCACCTTGGCCACCCCCAGCGCACACAGCAGCGCGGCCAGCCCGAACAGGCCCATCAGCCAGAAGTAGTTACGGCCACGCTGCTCGGCGGACAGTTTGGCGATCACCTCGCCGATCGATTGTCTCATCGCCTCGATGCCGTTCGCGATGGCACGCGCCGCGTCCTTGGCCTGCAGGATCACTTTCGCATTGGCCAGCGCTTCGCCGGCCTGCGCCAGCACGTCCCGGTGCAGTTTCAGCAGTTCGGCCAGGTTCCTGCGCGATTCGCCGTCGGACGCGGCCCCCAGCCGCAGCGCCTCGCTGCCGGTAAACAGCCCTGCCGCGAGGTCGCGAAAGAGCGCGATATCGTGCCCCAGCGCCAGGGCCGCGTCGGCGCCGCTGGACGGTCCCGCCACCATCGAATTGGCACTGCGCCCGATCGCCTGGGTGAGCGCCAGCAGCTGGCCGGCCGCGGCCGCCTCGCGCGCCGATCCGCCCCGCTGCACCATCGTGTTGAGGACTCCTTCGGCCAGCTCCTGCATCCTGGGCGTGGCCTCGTTGATACGGACCACCAGCTCACCGAAGGCCGACAGGTTCTTGCGCTGCGCGATCATCAGCGAGGCGGCGACCTGGGCCGGCCTCCATCGATCCTGCAGTTGCTGCAGCAGCGGCTGAACGTCCTGCCCGGCCGCGGCCACGCCGCTGGCGGAGTCACCCGAGACGAGCGCCATCAGGTCCTGTTCGATCAGGTCGCGGCTTTCGACCAGGTCCTTGAAGGCTTCGTTGGATCCTTGCAGGCTGGCCGGCGCGACCCGGGCGAGGCGTTGCGACTGCGCCTGGATATCGAAGGCACGCGCGATCTGCGCGTCGGCCCGCGCCGACTGGCCCGCGTCCCAGTAGATCACGGCCACCGTGAGCGCGACGAACGCGGCCATCAGAACCCCGAGCAGCCGGATCTGCTGCTGCACCGGACGGCCGCCGATGAGCGGCAGCGGCCGGCGCAGCCAGCTCTGCAGCCCCTCGGGATCGCCCAGCGGCTGCACCACCGTCGGCGGGATCGGTGCCCGCTCGACCCTGCGCGCAGGCGCAGGAGGGCGCACGGGCGCGACCCGGACCGATTCGGCTTCCAGGAACGCTGAATCGGCCGAAATCGTCCCTGCTGCCCGCGCGGACACGCCCTTGGCGGCCGGCGTCAATGGAGGGTCCAGTGCCATATCGTCTCCCGCGGTGTAGCTGCGCGGTCTCGCATTCGAATGGGTCCGATCCTATCGCCAAGCCGGCCGACTGAGTCCGCGTCCGGCAGATGGTTCAGGTTCCGATCGCCGAGAACTGCTCGGCCGCCACCAGGCGACGCAAGTCCAGCTCGATCAGCGTCGTTCCGTCCGTTTCGCGAAAACGCTCGCGCTCCCACGGCCGCAGCGGGTCGGACAATTGCCCCAGCGGTTGAAGATCTTTCAGGTTGCGCAAACCGAAAGCCCGCGTGACGAGGATCGCCGCATTCACCTTCCACACGTCGCCCAGCACCACCAGTTGCAGCGATTCCTCCGGCGCCATCGGCGGCCGGCCCGACATCAGCATCAAGTCGACCACGCCCACCAGCCTGCCGCGCACGTTGGCGAGGCCCAGGAACCAGGGCTTGGTCCATGGCACCGGCGCGATCTCGGGAACCGCCACGATCTCCCCGGTCGTGCTCATGTCGAGCAAGTAGCCGGTGTCGGCCAGTCGGACCGCCAGCCGGGCCGGCTCGGCCGCCTTGCTCGGAAGGGAGCGCAAGCGCTGCGCCAGCTGGGTCGAGAAGTCCCGCAGGCGCCCGGACTTCGGACCCTGTTCCAGCTCGAGGGATTCGTCGTCGATCTGCATCATCCGAGCGCCGCGATCTTTTCGAGCAGATCCTCGACTTTGACGGGCTTGATCACGTAGTCGCGGGCGCCCTGGCGCAAGCCCCAGATGCGATCGGTCTGCTGCGACTTGCTGGTGCACATGATGATCGGGATCGACTCGGTGGCCGGATCCTTGGACAGACGGCGCGTGAGCTGGAAGCCGTTCATGCCGGGCATCACCACGTCCATCAGGATCAGGTCGGGCATGGAGGCCTTCAACTTCAGCAGCGCGTCGTCGGCGTTTTCTGCCGTGGTCACGGTGAAGCCATGTTTCAGCAGCAGCTCGTTCAGGAAGTAGCGCTCGGTGGGCGAGTCGTCAACGATGAGGATCGATTTGATCGGCATGGGGGCACCTGCGCTGTCTGCGTCCGTGGTCCCGATGGTCCGCGTCAATTCATCGAGTACTGGCGAACCGCGGTGAGCAGACTGTCCTTCGTAAACGGTTTCGTCAGATATTCGCTCGATCCGACCATGCGGCCACGCGCGCGGTCGAACAATCCGTCCTTGGACGACAGCATCACGACCGGCGTACGGTTAAAGCGCGGGCTGCGCTTGATCAGCGCGCAGGTCTGGTAGCCATCCAGTCGCGGCATCAGGATGTCGCAGAAGATGATGCTAGGCTCGTGGTCATTGATCTTCGCCAGCGCCTCGAAGCCGTCCTGTGCCAGGATCACCTGACAGCCGGCCTGCACCAGAAAAATCTCTGCGCTGCGCCGAATCGTGTTCGAGTCATCGATCACCATTACCTTGCGGCCGCGGATCTCGTTGAAGTCTTCAGCCATCCTAGTAATCGCAAACTAACCCAGTCGGGTGTCAGCTCCGAAAGGGATCGAGGTCATACCTCGACCATCTCGAAGTCCTCCTTTCGAGCACCGCATTCGGGGCAGACCCAGTTCGGGGGAATTTCCTCCCACCGAGTTCCTGGAGCGATCCCGTCTTCCGGTGCGCCGCTTGCCTCATCGTAGATCCACCCACAAATTAGACACATGAAAGTGCGGGTGCCGACGGTCGTGGTCATGGTTCTGGATCTTGGGGCAAGTTCGCTAACATACCGACCACACCATCATAGCTTGTACGTCCAAAAGAAGGCCCTTTACCTGCCGAATCAAGGTTTTCCGGACGACCCGTTTTCTGGTGACTCGAAACGACCAACTGTTCGAACGCGCCCAGCGCACCATTCCGGGCGGCGTGAATTCCCCGGTACGGGCCTTCAAGGCCGTGGGCGGCACGCCCCCCTTCATCGCCCGGGCCCAGGGTGCGTTGCTGTGGGACGCGGACGGGCGCCGTTACATTGACCTGGTGGGCTCCTGGGGACCGATGATCCTGGGGCACGCCCACCCGGCCGTGGTCAAGGCAGTCCAGGCGGCTGCCTCCAACGGCCTGTCGTTCGGCGCCCCGACCGAGGCCGAGATCGACCTGGCCGAGCGGATCGTGCGGCTGGTGCCCTCCATCGAGCAGGTGCGTCTGGTCTCGTCGGGCACGGAGGCCGCGATGAGCGCCATCCGCCTGGCGCGCGGCGCCACCGGGCGGGACCGGATCATCAAATTCGAGGGTTGCTACCACGGCCACGCCGACGGTTTACTGGTCAAGGCCGGTTCCGGCGCTCTGACCTTCGGCCATCCCAGTTCGGCCGGCGTGCCGGCCGACGTCACGCGCCAGACCATGGTGCTCGACTACAACGACTGCCAGCAGCTGCAGGATGCGTTCGATCAGCATGGCCCGCAGATCGCCGGGGTGATCGTCGAGCCGGTGGCGGGCAACATGAACCTGGTGCGCGCCAGCGCCGAGTTCCTGGCCACCTTGCGCGAGCTGTGCACGCGCCATGGCGCGCTGCTGATCTTCGACGAGGTGATGTCGGGCTTTCGGGTCGCCTTGGGCGGTGCGCAGGAGCTGACTGGGGTCAGAGCCGACATCACGGTGCTGGGCAAGGTGATTGGCGGAGGCATGCCGCTGGCCGCCTTTGGGGCGCGGCGCGAACTGATGCGGCACATCGCGCCGCTGGGCCCGGTTTACCAGGCCGGAACCCTGTCGGGAAACCCGGTGGCGGTCGCCTGCGGCCTGGCGACGCTTGAGCGGGTCGAGCAGCCGGGCTTTTACCCGACGCTGGCCGGCCGCACGCGCCGGCTGGTTGATGGCCTGGCGCAGGCGGCGCGCGATCGTGGCGTTGCTTTCAGCGCCGACGCGGTCGGCTCGATGTTCGGGATCTACTTCTGCGGCAAGGTCCCGACGAGCTATCGCGATGTGATGCAGTGCGACCGCGAGCGCTTCAACCGCTTCTTTCACGCCATGCTGCAGCGCGGCATCTACCTGGCTCCATCCGCCTTTGAGGCCGGCTTTCTTTCGATCGAGCACGACGAAACGCTGATCGCTCAGGTGCTCTCGGCTGCCGGCGAGGCGTTCGATGCGGTGGCCTGAGCGGCCCGGCACGGCCCGCGGCCGGCCGGCAAAGGCGGTGCTCTGGGGGGCGCTTCTGGCCTTGAATGCGCCGGTGCCTGCGCTGGACCTGGCGCCGCATCCGGTGTCCGCCAGCCTGTGGGCCGAGCGCGATGGCATCGCGCCAGGGCAGACCTTCACGCTGGGCCTGCACCTGGCACACGCTCCGGGCTGGCACAGCTATTGGGTCGTGCCGGGCGACGCCGGCTTGCCCACGCGCTTGACCTGGCGCCTGCCGGCCGGCATCCGCGCCGGCGCGATCCAGTGGCCGGCGCCGCGCCGCCTGCCGATCGGCCCACTGGTCGACTACGGCTACGAGGGCGATGCGCTGCTGCTGACCGATCTGCAGGCGGCGGCGGACCTGCCGCCGGGGAGCGAAGTGCGGATCGAAGCGCATGCGCAGTGGCTGATGTGCCGCGACGTGTGCGTGCCGGCCTCCGGTGACCTGTCGCTGACGCTGCCGGTGCGGCCGCCGCAGGCCTCGCAGGCAACCGCCCAGGCGCCGGCCTTCGAGCTGGGGCGCCGGCGCATCCCGCACCCGTTGAAACTGGCCGCTGCCCGGGCGACGCGCTCCGGCGCCAGCGTCACCCTCGCGTTCGCGGCGCCGGCTTCGGGCCTGCCGCACCGGCTCGAATTCTTCCCGTTGGAGCCCGGCCGCATCGAGCCGTCGGCGCCACAGACGCTGCAGGCGGTCGGAACCACGGTGCGGCTGCAGTTGACGGCAGCACAGCCGATCGGCGCGGACTTCCAGCGGCTGCGAGGCGTGCTGGTGGCCAACGGCGGTTCGAACGAGCCGGGCGGATGGATCGGCACGATCGAGGTGCCGCTGACCCAGTGAGCGACCCTCACCCCTGCTGCTGCACCCAATCGAGCAGCGCATCCAGCGCGCCCGTGGCGGCCTCCGCGTTGGCGTGATTCACGATCGCGACCACCACGTAGTGGTGACCGCTGTCCGAAAGAACATAACCGGCCAGCGCGCGCACGCCGTCCAGCAGCCCGGTTTTTACATACGCGCTGCCCGAGGCGGCATTGCGATTCTTCATCGTTCCATCGAGGCCGGCGACCGGCAGCGACGCGATGAAATCGGGCATGCGCGGGCTCGCATAAGCGTGCCGCAGCAGCCGGGCCAGACTGTCGGCCGAAATGCGCTCGCGGCGCGACAGGCCGCAACCGTTTTCCAGCACGAGCTCGGGCATGGCCAGGCCCGAGCGGGCCAGCCAGGCCGACACGGCCTGAGCCGAGCGCTCGGCGCTCTCGCCCTGGTCCGTGTCCGGCCCGCCCAGCGTCAGGAACACCTGCCGTGCCATCACGTTGTTGCTGAATTTGTTGATGTCACGCACGACTTCCGACAGCGGCAGGGACTCGTGCACCAGCAGCTCGATCGCGCCCGCCGGCGTGCGGCCTTCGCGCACGTGTCCGATCCACGAGCCGCCGCCAGCCTCCCACAGAGCGCGGAAGGCGGCGCCCACGTACTGCGTGTGGTCGAGCAGGCTGATGTGCCAGCTCTGCTCGGCGCAGTCCAGCGGGTAGCGTCCGGCAAATCGCGGCGTCCACGGATCGCTGAAATCGGCCTTCAACCGCTCGCGCCAGTCGCCGCACGGACCGCTGGCCAGCGGCACGCTCGCGGGCAGCCGCATTCCCGCCAGAGTCGGTGTGGCGATGATCCTGGCCACCGCGGAGGCCCGATCGGGGACGAATTCGAGCGACAGTGTCTTGAAGTTGACCAGCAGCGCATCGGGCGCCACGTTGTACGGCCGCAGATCGTTGCCGTCCAGCGAACCGCCCGAGGCCGCGTGCGGATCGAACACCGATTTGTCCAGCACCAGGTCGCCATGGATCTGCCGCAATCCGAGACCGCGCAAGCGGTGCACCAGCATCCAGAAGCGCTCGATCACCAGGCTCGGGTCGCCGCTGCCTCGGACGATCAGGTTGCCGTCCAGGCGGCCGCCCTTTGGATGCGATGAGGCGTAGATCTCGGTTTTCCACTGGAACGCCGGGCCCAGCAGGTTCAATGCCGCGTACGTCGTCAGCAGCTTCATCGTCGAAGCCGGATTCATCGGCGTGGCATCGTTCAGCTCGAGCCTGATCGGACCGGAGTCCAGCGGGGCGACGACGAGTCCGATCGCCGTGGCGGGGATCCGCGCCTCGTGCAGTGCGGCGGCAACCGCGGGCGGAATTTCGTCGCGGCCCATCGCCGGCTCGGCACCGGCGGCGATGGCCGGTGCGAGCACCCACGCCGCCGCGGCGACAGCCCCTAGCAGACGAAAAGACAAGCGCGCATTAGCGCACACCGAAGCGGTCATGCGGCGATGGTACTGATTTCTTCAAGGTGCCTTCGGCGAGCACCCTCACCCCCGCCCCTCTCCCGCTGCGCGGGCGAGGGGCGACCGGGCGTCGCATGGCTCGATGCTTCACGCAGGCACGCCGTATCGCCCCTCGCCCGCGCAGCGGGAGAGGGGAGGGGGTGAGGGTGCCCGCCGGAGCCGAGGCGACGATCAGCGATTCAACACCGCCGCCAGCCGTTTGCGATAGCTCGCTACGAGCTGCGGTTGCTGCGCGGCCAGGTCGAACACCGCGAGCATCGTGCGCCGAGCGGCATCGTCGCCGAAGGCGCGATCGCGCTCGACCACTTCGATCAGCTGCGCCAGCGCCTGGCCGAATTCGCGCCGAGCGATATGCCACTGCGCCAGGTCCAGGCGGGCCTGCAGATCGCCCGGATTGGCATCGATGCGGGCTCGCAACTCGCTCGGCTCTGGCCCGGAGCTGGCCCCTTGCAGGCTCGCCAGCCGCGTCTTCAAGGCCTGCAGGCGTGCGTCGCCGCTCAGCACCGCGCCCGCTGCCGCCAAGGCGCGCTCGGCCTCCGCGATCCGCTCGGGGTCGATGGGCTCCGGCAGCCGCTCCAGCAGCGTCTCGGCCAGGTCCAACTGGGCCTGGGCCGCATTCGGGTCCAGCGCCACCGCGGCGCGCAGCGCCGCCACCGCTTCGGCCAGCTGGCCGTTTTCGATGAGGTGGCGCGCTTTGCGCCGTTCTATTTCGCTCGGGTTCGGCAGCAGCCGGTCGATGAACCCGCGCAGCTGCGATTCGGGCAACGCTCCGACGAACGCGTCGACCGGGTCGCCGTCAACAAACGCCACCACGTAGGGAATGCTGCGCACACGGAACTGGGCGGCCAATTCGGGGTTCTGGTCCGAGTTGATCTTGACCAGTCGGAAGCGGCCGCCATAGTCGCGCTCGAGCCGCTCCAGCATCGGGCCCAGCACCCGGCACGGACCGCACCAGGGCGCCCAGAAGTCGACCAGCACGGCAGCTTCGCGCGACGCCTCGATGACCTCGCGCTCGAATACGTCTTGACCGATCTCGACCATAGGATCCTCCAGGCCTTTTAGATGGAGACTGGACCGCAGGGTTCAATGGCCCTGCTGGAGGGAGACTGGGCCGCAGGGTTCAATGGGCCCTGCTGGAGGGAGACTGGGCCGCAGGGTTCAATGGGCCCTGCTGGAGGGAGACTGGGCCGCAGGGTTCAATGGGCCCTGCTTCGCCCGGCTGCGCCGGGCTACGCAGGGCTGCACCTGTACAACTAGCCCGCCGGAGGCGGGCTAGTTGTACAGGTGCAGCATTCCGAGGCCGGCGCGTCGGTGGGCGCCAAAGCCGCGCTGCACGAACCGCTTCATCCGTTCGGGCTCGGCCACCTCCAGCGCGCCCTCGAGGACCGCATGGTCGATGCGGTAGGGAACGCCTTCGTGCCGAAAACGCAGACTGCGCAGCGAAGCGCTGAACATCAGCGGCTTGATCCCGAAGGTGGGCGCCCCGGCGCTGAACCAGGCCTCGAATTCGGAGGTGGTGCGGAACGGGTGGACCACCTTCTCCTCACCTTGAAAGACCTCGTGCCCCACGCAGACGGGCAGGCTGAAGTGGTACATCAGCCCGCTGGCGAGCTGGATCACGACGCGTTTGGGCTCCAGCGCCGCGGCGCCGTCCGGTTTGCCGCTCCACGGTACCGCCGATCGGACCCAGAAGCGGCCCGCCACGCTGCTGTCGGCGCGAAACAGGAAATTGCCCGCGCCGGCCTTCTGGCCGAACACGCTGCGCAGCCGCTCGTGCGCCGTCACCGGGTCGCAGTCGGGCTCGAACGCGATCGCCGTCTCGTACAGCTCGATCTGGGGAATGTCGAGCTGCGTGAAACCGACCAAGGCGGGTGTTTTGCTGGCGGCAGTCTTCTGAGCCGGACGATTCATTCGAATGTCTTGGGCAGAACCGGTTGGGCAACCCTCCTACATACCGTCAAGCCGGCCACCGCGACAGTCGCACGAATGGATTAGCCTGCCCAGTTGCGCTCCGGGGGGCCTATGGCGCGGCACAAAGCCCGTTCGTGTTGCGCCACACCATCGTGGCAAGCGGGCCGCCGCCCGCGAGCGGCGGCCCCGTGTGCGAACCGTCTTAGGCGTGCGCCTTGGCCGCGATCTCGGCACCTGCTGCCAGGGCCGTGCTGGTTGCCTTGGCGGCTGTGGCCAGGTTGGCCTCGGCCCAATCGGACGCCTGGCGCGAGGCCTTCGAGACCGTGTCAAACGCCGTACTGCTGGCCGCCACCGCGTTGCGCAGCAACGCCAGCGCCTGCTCCGATCCGGCGGGCGCGTTCTTGGCAGCGTAGTCGATCATTTCTGCCACGCGCCGATTGGTGTCGGCGATCTGGCGCTCGACCACCTTGCCGATTTCGGCGCTCACGCCATTGGTGATGCCGACCAGCTCGCGGGTGTAGTTCATCAGCGTTTCGATGGAGGGCTGGGCCGACGCTCCGGACAGCGCGACCAGCTCTTTGGGGTTCGTCACGCCAGCGACCGACTGAGCCGCTCGGGTTACGGTGTCGAAGGCGCTGCGGCTTGCCGTCGCATTGAGCTTGGCGAGCTTTTCGGTCGCTGCGAGCAGGGCAGTGCCGACCGAGTTGAACGCGTTTACTTGGGCGCGCTGCAGTTCGAAGAATTGAGTGGGGTTCGTGATCATGATGGTCTCTTGGAGGTTGGATGGATTGGATGGATCGTTGGCGCGGTAATGTCGTTTCAGGTTATGAATGGTGCGATGCACAATTGCAGTATATGGTGCAACGCACAAAAGTCAAGCGAATTCTCCCCCGACCTGAAGTTCAGTAACCCATTTCCGGACAAGCCGGGCCTTGTGCCAGCCAAAGCGCGGGACTCCAGTTGAATTCCGGCCATGTCGTTCATATAATCAGCACTCGCCGGCCTTGAGTGCTAACCCGAGCCTGCTCGAGCCCGGATGGATTTGGCTTTTATCGGAAGATATTAAGAAATTAACGGTTTTTGACAGGAGATGTCATGAAGATTCGTCCATTACACGATCGAGTGATCGTGAAACGTCTGGATAACGAGCGCAAGACTTCCTCCGGGATCGTGATTCCGGACAACGTGGCCGAGAAACCGGACCAGGGTGAAGTGGTCGCGGTCGGGCCGGGCAAGAGAGATGACAACGGCAAGCTGATCGCGATGGACCTGAAGGTTGGCGATCGGGTCCTGTTCGGCAAGTACTCGGGCCAGACCGTCAAGGTCGAGGGCGAGGAAATGCTGGTGATGCGCGAGGAAGACGTCATGGGCGTGATCGCCTGACGCGCGAGCGACTGAAATCCACTAGAACCTAACTGATTCGGAGCAATTCCAATGGCAGCCAAGCAGGTCTATTTCAGCGAGGACGCGCGCCACAAGATGATTCGCGGCGTCAACATTCTCGCCAACGCAGTCAAAATCACGCTGGGGCCGAAGGGCCGCAACGTCGTGCTGGAGCGCAGCTTCGGCGCACCGACCGTCACCAAGGACGGCGTGTCGGTCGCCAAAGAGATCGAGCTGAAGGACAAGTTCGAGAACATGGGCGCACAGATGGTCAAGGAAGTCGCGTCCAAGACGTCCGACACCGCCGGCGACGGCACCACCACCGCGACCGTGCTGGCGCAGGCGATCGTGGTCGAGGGCATGAAGTACGTCGCGGCCGGCATGAACCCGATGGACCTGAAGCGCGGCATCGACAAGGCCGTGATCAGCGCCGTCGAGGAGCTCAAGAGAATCAGCAAACCGTGCACGACCAGCAAGGAAATCGCGCAGGTGGGCGCCATCTCGGCCAACGCCGACCCCGACATCGGCAAGATCATCGCTGACGCGATGGACAAGGTCGGCAAGGAAGGCGTGATCACGGTCGAGGACGGCAAGTCGCTCGAGAGCGAGCTGGAAATCGTCGAGGGCATGCAGTTCGACCGCGGCTATCTGTCGCCGTACTTCATCAACAACGCCGAAAAGCAGATCGCGGTGCTGGATGCCCCGTACGTGCTGCTGCACGACAAGAAGATCTCCAACATCCGCGACCTTCTGCCGGTGCTCGAGCAGGTGGCCAAGGCGGGCCGTCCGCTGCTGGTGGTGGCCGAGGAGGTCGAGGGCGAAGCGCTGGCCACTTTGGTCGTGAACAACATCCGCGGCATTCTGAAGACCTGCGCGGTCAAGGCGCCGGGCTTCGGCGACCGCCGCAAAGCGATGCTGGAAGACATCGCGATCCTGACCGGCGGCACCGTGATTGCCGAGGAAACCGGCATGACACTGGAGAAGGCCACGCTGCACGACCTGGGGCAGGCCAAGCGCGTCGAGGTCGCCAAGGAAAGCACGACGCTTATCGACGGCGCCGGCGATTCCAAGACGATCGAGGCGCGGGTGAAGGCGATCCGCGCGCAGATCGAAGAGGCGACCAGCGACTACGACAAGGAAAAGCTGCAGGAGCGTGTGGCCAAGCTCGCCGGCGGCGTGGCGGTGATCAAGGTCGGTGCCGCGACCGAGGTCGAGATGAAGGAGAAAAAAGCGCGGGTCGAGGATGCGCTGCATGCGACGCGCGCCGCGGTCGAAGAGGGCATCGTTCCGGGCGGCGGCGTGGCGCTGGTCCGCGCCAAGCAGGCGATCGCCAGCCTGAAGGGCGAAAACCCCGACCAGGAAGCCGGCATCAAGATCGTGCTGCGCGCGATGGAAGAGCCGCTGCGGATGATCGTGGCCAACTCCGGCGAGGAGCCCAGCGTTGTCGTGAACAAGGTCTCCGAGGGCAAGGGCAACTACGGGTTCAACGCCCAGACCCACACCTACGGCGACCTGGTCCAGATGGGCGTGCTCGACCCGACCAAGGTGGCGCGCACCGCGCTGCAGAACGCCGCCTCGGTCGCCAGCCTGATGCTGACCACCGATGCGATGGTGGCCGAGCTGGTCGAGGACAAGCCGGCCAGCAGGGGCGGTCAGGGCGGCGGCATGGGTGGCATGGGCGGCATGGACGGCATGGACATGTAATCGGCCTGTCGATCGCGGGCTCCGGCCAGGAGTCCGCGCCGCACCGATCAGGGCCCCGCAGCGCGGGGCCTATTTTTTTTGGATGCGCCGGTTGTCAGGATGTTCTGCCTCTCCCGCTTGCGGGAGAGGGCCGGGGTGAGGGCGGCATCTTTGCAGAGGCATCGATCAGAAAAGTCTGACCCTGCCAGTTGGGGCCTGACTGCTTTTCGCAGTGCCCACCCGACCGTCTCGTCCGGTCGCCCCACGCCCGCGCATTTGGCCTTGCCCGCAGCGTCCTTTGGCTATACAAGGCTGCAGACGGACCCGACAGCACGGGGGGAGAGGGCGCACATGGAAGTGATCGATGTGTACGAGCCGATGCCGCCTGAGCCGGAGCAGCCCGCCGCCCCATCGGCACCGCGTGCCAGCCGCGTCAGGTTCACCGGCACCGGGGAGGAGTACTTCGGCATCTGGATCGTCAACCTGCTGCTGACGATCGTCACGCTGGGAATTTATTCGGCGTGGGCCAAGGTGCGCAAGATGCAGTACTTCTACCGCAACACGCATCTGGACGGTTCGGTGTTCGACTACCACGGCGATCCGACGGCGATCCTGAAGGGCCGCATCCTCGCGGTGCTGCTGGCGGTGCTGTACAAGCTGGCGCTGACGCTGCTGGGCGCGTTCGCGCTGGTCGCGCTGCTGGGCTTGGTCGCCGCGCTGCCGTGGCTGCTCACGCAGTCGTACCGGTTCCGGCTGCACAACTCCAGCTACCGGGGATTGCGCTTCCGGTTCTCCGGTCCGCTGTCGCACGCCTACCTGATCTTCGGTTTGCCGATGGTGGTGGTGCTGGCGCCGGGAGCGCTGGCCGCGCTGGGACTGAGTGGCGATCCGCAGCACCCGGATCGAAGAGTCGCGATCGGCATCGGCCTGATCTACCTGGTGCTGATGCTGATCTGGCCGTACCTGCATTTTTCCTTCAAACGCTGGCAGCACGGTCATGCCTGGTACGGTACGGCCCGGGCCAGCTTCGAGGCACACGCCGGCAGCTTCTACGCACCCTACCTGGCGGCCGCCGGGATCCTGTTCGGCGCGGGCATCGCCGGAGCGGTGCTGGCGGCTGCGCTCGGTTTCGCCACCCAGGGGCACGGCGCCCCGCGCGGCTTCGGCGCCGGCGTGATCGTGTGGCTGTTGCTGTTCTACACGGCTGCCATCGCGACGGCGCCGCTGCTGACCGCCTGGATCCAGAACACCGTCTGGTCCGGCACGCGTCTGCAGGGCGTGGGCTTTTCCAGCGACGTGCGGGCCGGCCGCTTGATCGGCATCACGTTGACCAACCTGGTGATGATCGTGTTCAGCCTGGGGCTGCTGATCCCGTTCGCGCTGATGCGCACGATGAAATACAAGATCGAATCGATCCAGGTGCTCGACGCCGAAGCGCTGGGGCGGTTCGTCAGCGAAGGACAGGACGCGGGCGTCGGTGCGACCGGTGAGGGCGCCGTCGACGTGATGGACCTGGACTTCGGACTGTGAGCGCGGGTCAGACCCCGCCAGGCTCGAGTCTGCGGGCGTTTTTTTACGATGGCGTGCGGTCGCAGCCGCAGGCGGTCGAACTGCGGATCGGCGCCGGCGGCATCGTCGTGCGCGGCCAGATTTTGCAGCGTGCCTACAACTGGAAGCGCGCGCGCGTTTCGGAGCGGCTGCAGCATGCACCGCGCATGATCCGATTCGCCGACGGCGCCTTCTGCGAAGTCTCCGACCAGGCCGGACTCGACGCCGCGCTGGCGGCGGCCGGATACCGCGATTCGTGGGTGGCCCGCTCGCAGCGCCGCTGGAGCCATGTGCTGGGCGCGGTGGCGCTGTTGCTGGCGGCGATCTTCGCGATGTACCGCTGGGGGCTTCCGCTGGCCGCGGACCGGGTCGCGCGCCGCATTCCGCCCAGCGTCGAGAACGGCATCGGCGCACGCGCCGTGAAAATCGTCGAGCAGCAGCTCGCCCCGAGCAAGCTGACGCCGCAGCAGGCCGATCGGGTGCGGCACGTGTTCGAGTCGATCGCGCCGCGGGAGGATCGGCGGTTTGCGCTGGTGCTGCGCGACGGCGGACCGTTCGGCGCCAACGCCTTCGCGCTGCCCGGCGGCACCGTGGTGGTCACCGACCAGCTGGTACAGCTCGCGCCGGACGATGCGGCCCTGGCCGGCGTATTGGCGCACGAGATCGGCCACGTCGAACGCCGCCACCTGATGCGCCAGGTCATCTCCAGTACCGTGGTCGGCGCGGTGGTCACGCTGATCGGGGGCGACGTCTCGGGCGTGACAGCCGGTCTGCCGGCGGCGCTGGCGAACCTGTCTTATTCGCGCGATATGGAACTCGAGGCCGATTCGTACGCGATCGATCTGCTCAAACTGCGGCAGATACCGATCGAGCCGCTCGCCGAGCTGCTGCTGCGGCTGAAGAGCGCACACCAAGGCAGCGAGGCCTTTGGCTGGGCGCGCTACCTGCAGACGCATCCCGTTACCGAGGACCGGGTCGCGGCTATCCGTGCGGCGGAGCGTTAAGCGCGGGTTGTTGCAGCGAATCAACGACCACGCCCGGGCTGGCGGCCTCCGTTAGACTTATGGCCATGAACCTCACCGACCAGTTTCTGATCGCCATGCCCAATATGGTCGATCCGAACTTCGACGGGACGGTCGTTTACGTTTGCGAGCACAGCGAAAAAGGCGCACTGGGGCTCGTGATCAACCGGCCGACCGATCTGACGTTGGCGCGGCTGTTCGACAAGATCGATCTGCGCCTGGAAATCGCGCCGTGGCGCGACGAGCCGGTCTTCTACGGAGGACCGGTGCAGACCGAGCGCGGCTTCGTTCTGCACACACCAACCGGCAATTTCAGCTCGACGCTGAACGTGGGCGACGACATCGGCCTGACCACCTCCAAGGACGTGCTCGAAGCGGTGGCCGAGGGCAACGGACCGCCGCGCCTGCTGGTGACCCTCGGCTATTCGGGCTGGGGCGCTGGCCAGCTCGAACACGAACTGGGGCAGAACGGCTGGCTCACCGTGAAGGCCGATCCGCGCGTGATCTTCGACACACCGGTGCGATCGCGCTTTGCTGCGGCGTTAAAGCTGCTGGGCGTCGATTCGCTGCAGCTGACCGGCCAGGCGGGTCATGCCTGAAACGGGCGCCGGCGCCAAGCCCGCGGCGGGCCGCGCCGGAGTCCTGTCGACGGCGGGCGGCCCGGCCGAGCACGGCGTTGCGCTCGGCTTCGACTACGGAACACGGCGCATCGGGGTCGCCATCGGCAACACCGTCAGTGCGGCGGCGCGGCCGCTGTGCGTGATCGCGGCCGGCGAAACGCGAACCTGGGACAGCATTGCAGGGTTGATCGACCAGTGGCAGCCGTCCGTGCTGGTGGTGGGGGTCGCCCGCTATTCGGACGGCAAGCCGCACGCGATGACCGCGCGCTGCAACCGGTTTGCACGGCAGCTGCAAGGCCGCTTCGGGCGCGCGGTCGTGCGTGTGGACGAGCGCTATTCGTCCGCCGTGGTTGGCGGTGCGATGGCGCGCGACGACGAGGCCGCCGCGGTGATCCTGCAGCAGTGGCTCGATCAGGGTGCGCGCGAGTGATCGATCTGGATGCCGAGTCGGTCTACGCGCTGTTCGCGCAGCGCGTGCGCGAGCTGGTGGCCGGCCGCGCGCTGGTATTGGTGGGCGTGCACACCGGGGGCGTGTGGCTGGCCGAGCGGCTGCGCAAGGACCTGAACGTGGCCGCCGAGGTCGGCGTGCTCGACGTGTCGTTCTACCGCGACGACTTTGCCGCAGGCGGATTAAATCCGGACGTGCGGCCGTCCCGGATACCGTTCGAAGTGGCCGGATGCCACGTGGTGCTGGTCGACGATGTGCTCAACACGGGCCGCACGGTGCGGGCCGCGATGAACGAGCTGTTCGACTACGGCCGGCCGGCACGGATCGATCTGGCGGTGCTGATCGACCGCGGCGGGCGCGAGCTGCCGATCGCGCCGTCGGTGGTGGGGCGAACCATCGAGGTGCCCGACGAGGTCAGCGTGGTGCTGACCCGCGAGGCCTCGGGACGATTGCATCTGAAGCTGGAGCAGAAAGGGCGTGCCTGATCCGGTGCTGAACCCTCAGCTGAACGCGGACGGCGAGCTGCATCACCTGCTGTCGCTCGATGGCCTGCCGCGCGGGATCGTGGAGCGGGTCCTTTCGACCGCGGACAGCTTCATCGGCGTGGGCTCGCGCGAGGTCAAAAGCGTGCCGCTGCTGCGCGGCCGCTCGGTATTCAACCTGTTCTTCGAGAACTCCACCCGCACCCGCACCACCTTCGAGATCGCCGCCAAGCGGCTGAGCGCGGACGTGTTCAACCTGAACATCGCGTCCTCCAGCGCCGCCAAGGGCGAATCGCTGCTCGACACGATCAACAACCTGACCGCGATGCAGGCCGATCTTTTCGTGGTACGCCATTCGCAGGGCGGCGCCCCGCACCTGATCGCCGGTCACGTGGCCCCGCACGTGCACGTGATCAACGCCGGCGACGGACGCCACGCCCACCCGACCCAGGGCCTGCTCGACCTGTACACGATCCGGCATTACAAGCCCGATTTCGGCGCGCTCTCGGTCGCGATCGTCGGCGACATCCTGCATTCGCGGGTGGCCCGCTCGGACATCCATGCGCTGCGCGCGCTCGGCGTGCCGGACGTGCGCGCGGTGGGCCCGCTCACGCTGCTGCCCGATGGACTCGATGAGCTGGGCGTGCGCGTGTTCACGTCGCTGCAGGAGGGCATTCGCGATTGCGACGTGGTGATCATGTTGCGGCTGCAGAACGAACGGATGAGCGGAGCCCTGTTGCCGAGCGCGGCTGAATATTTCCGCCGCTACGGCCTGACGCCGGAAGCGCTGCGCGCCGCCAAGCCCGACTGCATCGTGATGCACCCGGGTCCGATGAACCGCGGAATCGAGATCGATTCGCGCGTGGCCGACGGCGCTCACAGCGTGATCCTGCCGCAGGTCACGTTCGGCATCGCGGTGCGCATGGCGGTTCTTTCGATCGCCGCGTCCTCGGCGAGGTTCCGATGAGAATCGCGATCGAGGCCGCGCGCCTCATCGATCCGGCCGCGAACCTGGACCGCGTGGCGGGCCTTTACCTGGCCGATGGGCGCATCGCCGGCGTCGGACAGGCCCCGGCCGGGTTCGTCGCCGACCGCCGCATCGATGGGCGCGGCCTGATCGCGGCGCCCGGACTGATCGACTTGTGCGCACGGATGCGCGAGCCGGGCGCCGACGGGGCGCTGCGGATCGAAATGCGCGCGGCCCTGGCGGGCGGCGTGACCGGCGTGGTTTGCCCGCCCGACACCGATCCGCCGCTGGATGAGCCGGGACTGGTGCGGATGCTGCGGCAGCGCTCGCGCGAGGCCGCCGGCGCACGCCTGTACCCGCTCGGCGCGCTGAGCGCGGGGCTGAAAGGCCAGGCGCTGGCGCAGTTGTGCACGCTGGCCGAAGTCGGGTGCGTGGCGTTCGCCCAGAGCGGCGCGCTGCCGGACGACCGCGGCACGCTGCTGAGCGCGCTGCGCTATGCACGCACCTACGACCTTCCGGTCTGGCTGCGCCCGCTCGATGCGACTCTGGCGGCGGATGGCGTGGCGGGCGAGGGCGCGGTGGCCGGGCGCCTGGGCCTGCCGGTGGTGCCGGCGGTCGCCGAGACGGTCGCGCTGCACACGATCTTCGACTTGCAGCGGGCCACCGGGCAGCCTCCGGTCCGGATCCACCTGTGCCGCCTGTCATCGGGCGCGGGCATCGATCTGCTGCGGGCGGCGCGCCGCGAAGGGCTTCCCGTGACGGCCGACGTCGACATCCTGCACGTGCACGGCGTCGACAGCGACGTGGGCCATTTCGATTCGAACTGGCGCCTGGATCCGCCGTTACGCACCGAGCGGGACCGCGCGGCGATCCGCGCCGCCCTGGCCGATGGGACCATCGATGCGATCTGCTCGGATCATGCGCCCACGGCGCTCGAAGACAAGCTGCTGCCGTTCGGTGAGGCCGCGGTCGGAGCCTCGGGACTGGAAACGCTGCTGGCACTGGTGCTGAGCTGGGCGCAGTCCGACAAGGTACCGCTGCTGCGCGCGCTGGACCTGGTCACGCGCGGCGCGGCGCGCGTGCTCGGGGAGGACACCGGCACGCTGCTCGCCGGGCGCAAGGCCGACGTGGTGTTGTTCGATCCGACCGAGACCTGGACCGTGAACCCCGATTCGCTGTTGAGCTTCGGCAAGAACACGCCCTACCTTGGGCGCCAGCTGACCGGACGGGTGCGCAGCACGATCGTGGGCGGCGAGGTCCGGTTCGAGCGAACGCCGGCGGCAGGGGCATCGGCGTGATCGGGCAGCTCTATCGGATCGGCCTGGTATTGATCGCGCCGATCACGATCGCGGCAGCGCTGCTGCACGTCGTGCTGGGCTTGCTGTACGCGGCCCTGCTGTTCCCCTGGATCGGGCGCCGCTGGCGCGATGCGGCCGTGATCACGTGGTCGCGCCTGCTGCTGCTGATCATCGGCGTGCGCCTCGAATCGGCCGGCCTGCCCCCACAACCCAACGCTCCTCTCCCCTCTCCCGCTCGCGGGAGAGGGGCCGGGGGTGAGGGTGGTGGAGCCGCGACCCCCCCCTCCCTAGGCGCCCTGCTCCTGATCAACCACACCTCCTGGCTGGACGTATTCTCGATCGCCGCAGTAGTACCCGCGCGTTTCGTCGCCAAAGCCGAAATCGGCCGCTGGCCGGTGTTCGGCTGGCTCGCGATCGTGGTCGGCACGCTGTTTGTCGAGCGGGGCCGGCGCCACGCGGTGATGCGGACCAATCAGGCCGTGGCCGAGCGCTTGCGCTCGGGCCAGCTGATCGGGATCTTCCCCGAAGGCACGACCACCGACGGCTCCAGGCTCCTGCCCTTTCACGCGAACCTGGTGCAGCCAGCCATCGACCTGGGCGTGCCGCTGCGGCCGGTCGGAGTGCGCTTCACGCAGCGCGGCGAGTATTCGCGGGTCGCGATGTTCGTGGGCGAGATGAACTTGATGCAGTCGCTGTGGCGCATCGTGACGGCGCCGCACCTGGCGGTGGAGCTGCACTGGCTGCCTGCGCTCGAGCCGCCGCCCGCCAATCGCCATCAGGCGGCGCGCGCTGCGCGTGCCGCCATCGCCCAGGCGCTGCACGTTCCGCTGGAGGAACACGAACAACTCACCGGCGAGGCCGGCGCGGCTTCCGAGCCCTCCGACAGCGAACCCGATACCCGCTCCGCTCCAGCCAGCTGAGGCGTTCCCTGTTATTCCTCCCCTCTCCCGCTTGCGGGAGAGGGGCCGGGGGTGAGGGCACCCGCCAGCAATTCCCTTCTCCACAAACGTAAACGGGCAAAAGCCAATCGTCCTACGAGTCAGACACGATCATCTAATCTGAATAGATGACGTTTAGATTTAGTGTGAACGATTGACACTCAAGAACCCGTCGCGTAGTTTCGCTTCACCCCCAAGCGCCTCTTGACATGGAGCCAGCCCGTGAAGAGAGCAGCGGTGTCCATGTTATGTGGTTTGCTTTTGTCTCCGTCCATTTCATGGGCCGCGGTCGAACTCATTCAGGAAACGGCGCATGACACATCGCCGCCCCTGCGCAGCATTCCAACCGACGCGCTGATCGCCTCCGAGGCGGTCAGGCCGAAGCGGCAGATCCCACTTCTGCACCCGATCAAGTCCGCAGCGCCCCGGGCCGCCGTGCCCGTGGATGCCGCACTGCAGTCGTTGGAGGGTCCATTGATCTCGGTGATCGCCGGGAAGAACTTCGACGGTGTGGGAGACGGCTTCGTCGGTCCCCAGGGGGTCTTCACGGTCAACGGAATACCTCCGGACCCGAATGGTGCGGTCGGAAATACGCAGTACGTGCAATGGGTGAATACGTCGTTCGCCGTTTTCGACAAGTCAACCGGGGCCGTTGTCTACGGCCCGGTGCCGGGCAACACGATCTGGTCAGGCTTCGGAGGGCAATGCGAGCTGCAAAACGACGGCGATCCGATCACCCTGTACGACAAGGCGGCCAATCGGTGGGTGATGTCCCAGCTGGCAGTTAGCGGCGGAACTGGAAATTACACCCAGTGCGTCGCGGTATCGGCCACATCGGATGCGACCGGCAGTTGGTACCGCTACGCGTTTTCGATGCCGAATTTCAACGACTACCCGAAAATCGGGGTGTGGCCGGATGCGTATTACATGTCGTTCAACATGTTCACCGACGGAAGCGCGTCGGCGTCCTTTCTTGGCCCACGCGTTTGTGCCCTCGATCGCGCCAGCATGCTAAACGGGGCGACCGCAACGGCCCAATGCTCCCAGCTCAGCACGGCTTATGCCAGCTTGCTTCCATCGGATCTGGACGGTTCCCGGCCGCCTCCGGCCGGGTCGCCGAATTACTTGCTGGCCTTGGATGTGAACTCTCCCTCTCTGGATCTGTGGACGTTTCATGTCGATTTCGCCGTTCCCGGGAATTCGTCATTCACCGGGCCGACCACCATACCCGTGGCCGCGTACTCCCAGGCGTGCGCGAGCACCGGGACGTGTATCCCGCAACCCGGCACGCGCCAACAACTCGATAGCCTCGGCGATCGACTGATGCACCGGCTCGCCTATCGGAACTTCGGCAGCTACGAAACCCTGATCGTCAATCATTCCGTGACGGTCGGGACATCCGCCGGCGTGAGATGGTATGAGGTGCGCAATCCGGGCGGAACCCCGACTCTGTATCAACAGGGCACCTACGCTCCTGACGCAACCAACCGATGGATGGCCAGCATCGGAATGGATGCGAAGGGAAACATTGCGGCTGGATACAGCACGTCGAGTACCAGCGTGTTTCCTTCGATTTCGTACACCGGGAGACTCGCCGGCGATCCATTGGGGACCCTGCAAACCGAGAACTTGATCATCAGCGGCAGCGGCTCTCAAACGGGCGCGAGCCGATGGGGTGACTACAGCAGCATCACGATCGATCCGATCGACGACTGCACGTTCTGGTACACCAACGAGTACCTGAAGACGACCGGCCAGTTCAATTGGAGCACGCGCATCGCATCGTTCAAATTTCCCCAATGCGCACACTCGAATGCCATCGTGCCCATTCTCGCGTCTTTCCTGTTGCTGCAATAGCCGTTCGTAATCAAGCGATGAAAAGTTCGGAGGTGAACGAATGAAACGATTAGCCTTGTACTTGAGCGCATTGCTTTTCTTCGCAGCGCCGAGCCATGCGGCGGTTTACTCCGGAACGGGGACGGTTTACATGCTGCAGTTGTTCGATGCAGTGTATGGCGCGGACACGGATTGGTTTTCCCTCGTCGGAGTTACTTCCATGGGCGCTTGCAAGACCACGGGTCCGGGGTACGTTGTGTTCAGAATCCGCGACAATCCCAAAGGGCAGCGAATGTTCACGGTCATTCTTGCAGCGAAGACATCCGGCACTCCGCTGACGGTCTTTGCCGATGACAGAGTAACGGACTCCTCTGGCTACTGCTACGTCCAGTACATGGACTAGAAAGTTTCCTCAGGAGTCACACCGGCCGCCGATACCCCGGGCATGCCACCCGATACAAAGTCCGCTCCGGCCAGCTGAGCGCGGTCAGCGCTTCGCCCCATAGGCACCCGGTGTCCAGGCAGATCGCATCGTCGCGCAGCATCAGGCCCAGCGTCGACCAGTGCCCGAACACAACCGGCGTGCCGCGACTGGCACGCTGCGGGTGCTCGAACCAAGGGATCCACCCGGGCGGCGCTTGCGCAGGCGCCACCTTGATCCGGAAGTCCATCGTTCCGTCCTCGCTGACATAGCGGGCACGCGTCAGCGCGTTCAGGATGCACCGCAGCCGCTCGGCGCCGGTGAGCCGGTCATCCCAGCGCGCGGGCTGGTTGCCGTACATGGTGGCGAGAAAGCTGCGGTAGTCCGGGCCGCTGAGCATCCGCTCGACTTCGTGTGCCAGCTCCAGCGCACGCGCCACCGACCACGGTGGCAAAAGGCCGGCATGCACGAACAGCGCGCCCTGCTCGAAATGAGCAAGCGGCCGCTTGCGCACCCAGTCGAGCAGCTCCTCGGCGTCGGGCGCGTCCAGGATCTCCTGTAAGGTGTCATCGAGATGCTGCCGCCGGATTCCGGCCGCCACGGCCAGAAGGTGCAGGTCATGGTTTCCGAGCACCGTGATGGCCCGCTCGCCGAACCCGCGCACGCGCCGCAGGGCGGCCAGCGACTGCGGGCCGCGATTGACCAGGTCCCCCAGGAACAGCAGGCGATCGGCGGCGGGCGCCTTCGCCAGCAGCTCTTGCAGGCGGTCGTCGCAGCCCTGCACATCGCCGATGACCAGAAGACTCAAGGCGACGGGTCCGTTGCGCCGGCGCTGCCGGACGGCGTTGTGCGCTTGCGCCGGATCAGGCGCGCGGGAAACAGGAACATCCCCAGGTAGCCCAGAGCCACCGCGACGAAGCCGGCAAAGAGCCAGGACTGCGGCAGGCCCAGGGCCCAGCCGAGCGTGCCGACCGCACCCAGCCCCAGGTTCGCGGCCAGCAGCAGGCTCACCGCGCGCGCGGGCGACAGTCCGCGGCGCAGCAGGATGTGGTGGATGTGGGCCCGGTCCGGCGCGGCCGGGTCGCGGCGGCGCAGGATGCGCCGCACCGTGACCGTGAAAAGATCGAGCAGCACGATGCCGGCAACCCACAGCATCACGACCGGCGGCACCGTGCGGCCGTAGCCCTGCGTGAGCCCGATCGAGTACCACGCCACGGCGAAGCCGAGCACGAGGCTGCCGGTGTCGCCCATGAACGTGCGCCGATGGCCGCGCCACGGATGCGGCAGGTTGAACACCAGAAAGCCCGCCAGCGCGCCCAGCAGCACCACCAGGACTTTGACCGTGGCCCCGTCGCCGGCCCACCAGGCGAACCCCGTGAAAAAGCAAAGGATCTCGAACGCCAGGCCGCCGGCCAGCCCGTCCACGCCGTCCAGCATGTTGATCCCGTTGATCAGCGCCACCGTGGCGAACACCGTCAGCGGAATGCCCCAGTTCATCAACGCGATGTCGCCGACCCCGAACAGATCACCCAGGTGCACCAGGTAGTGCCCCGCCCAGGACGTCATCAGCACCGCGGCCAGGATCTGGACCCCGAGCTTGGAACGTGGCGAGACCTCGCCCATGTCGTCCAGCACGCCGACCAGCGCCAGCACCGCCATCGAGACCAGCAGCACCAGATGATCGACCAGCGCCGGCAGCGAGACGGCCAGCGCCAGCAGGAATCCGACCGTCAGCGAGATGCCACCGGTCAGCGGCACCGAGGCGCCATGGCGCTTGCGCCCGCCAGGATCGTCAACCAGGCCCAGCCGATGTGCCGGCCGGCGCATCCACAGGATCAGCAGCACGGTCAGCACAAAGGCGAGGACCGCCTGGACCAGAAAGGTCATCGCGCGCTCCGAACCCTTTCCAGCAGCGCGGAGGTGGAGCGGTCGTGCTCGAAAGGGATCGCGACCGCTCGCGCGTTCCACGTGCGCGCCAGCTGCGCCTCCGGGGTCGATTCGATCGAGTAGTCGCCGCCCTTTGCGTAGACCTCGGGCCGGACGATCTGCAACACTGGAAGGGGCACGCGCTCGCCGAAAATCGTCACCAGCGTAACGCTTTCGAGCGCGGCCAGCATGGCGGCGCGATCATCGGCCGTGTTGATCGGCCGGTCTGCGGCCTTTCCCAGCAGGCGCACCGAGGCGTCCGAATTGACCGCCACCACCAGGCTCGCTCCGAGCGCACGTGCCCGCGCAAGGTAGGTCACATGGCCCCGATGCAGCAGATCGAACACGCCGTTGGTCAGCACGATAGGCCGCGCCAGCTGCTGCACGCGCGCGGCCAGCCGATCGCGCGTTGCGATCTTGGACTCGAAGGGGACCGACGCGGCGGCCGGCTCAGGCACCGATCACCTCGCCCAGGATCGGCGCCAGCTGCGCGCTGGCCACCGCCTCGCGCAGGCTGGCAAAGCGCGCCTGCACCAGGCCGGGCGTGCAATCCAGGCGCGGACTGGCGTGCCCATCCCGGCCGAGCAGAACGCGATGGCCGATGCCGGCGGCGTGCGCGGCCTGCAGGTCCTCGCATTTGTCCCCGAACAGGATCGACTGAGCAAGATCGAGCGAGAGCTCGCGGGCGGCCGCCAGCAGCATGCCGGGGGCCGGCTTGCGGCACTCGCAGTGAATCCTGAAGCCATCGAGCGCGTCGGTCGGATGGTGCGGGCAGAAGTACACGCCCGCGAGCGGCGCGCCACTTTCCTCGAAACGGCGCCGCATCCAGGCGGTCAGCGTGTGGAAGTCCTGCTCGGTATACAGGCCGCGGCCGATCCCGGACTGGTTGGTCGCCACCACCAGCAACCAGCCGCGCCGCGCCAGTTCGCCACAGGCCTCGATGGTTCCCGGGACGAAGTGGAAGTCCTCGATCCGGTGCACGTAGCCCGGATCGACGTTGATCACGCCGTCGCGGTCCAGGAACGCGGCGCGGCGCATCGGGTCAAGCATGCCGCAGCAGCCACCGTACGTATGCCGCAATCCCCTGTTCGACGGTCATCATCGACTCCGAGTAACCGGCGTTGCGAAGGCGTGTCAGGTCGGCCTGGGTGTAGGCCTGGTAGCGATCGCGCAAATCGATCGGAAACTCCACGTACTCGATCGTGCCTTGCGAGGCGGCCTGCTTCAGCTGCAGCGCCCCCTGACCGTTGGCCTCGCGCAGCGAATTGATCACCGCCATCGCCACGTCGTTGAAGCTCTGGGCGCGCCCGCTGCCGACGTTAAAGACGCCGCTGGCCGGCCGGTTCCAGAAGTGAAGGTTCACCCGGATCGCGTCGTCCACATGAATGAAATCGCGCCGCTGCTCGCCGTCCGCGTAACCGTGGCTGCCCTGGAACAGCTTCACCCGTGCCTCGCGCCGGAACTGGTGGTAGTGGTGAAACGCGACCGACGCCATGCGGTCCTTGTGCCGCTCGCGCGGCCCGTACACGTTGAAATAGCGAAGCCCGACGGCCGGCGCGCGCAGCGTCGGCAAGGCGCGTCGGACGATCTGGTCGAACAGGAATTTGGAGTACCCGTAAATGTTCAAGGGGCGTTCGTACGGCCGCTCTTCGACGAAGATCGGGCCGAGCCCATAGACCGACGCCGAGGACGCATAGATCATCGGCACATCGATCTGCTGGCACCACTGCAGCATGTGCATCGAATAGCGGAAGTTGTTTTCCATCATGAAATGGCCGTCGGTGGCCAGCGTGTCGGAGCACGCCCCCATATGGAAAACGACCGAGGGCCGCGCGAAATCCCCACGGCGTACGCGGTCAAGGAATTCCGTTTTGTCCAGGAAATCCGAGATCTCGCAGTCGATCAGATTGCGGAACTTGTCCGCGCGTTCCAGATGGTCGACGGCGATGATGTCGGTTTCGCCGCGCTCATTCAGAGCCTTGACCAGGTTCGAGCCGATGAATCCAGCCGCGCCGGTGACGACGATCATAAGGCAGTCATAAGGAGCATATAGCGCGAATGTGGTATGCGTCCGCTTGCGCGTCGCCCGATTCTGCCACGGCTCGCCCAAGCTGGCGTGAGTGCGGTGTCCCGCCCCGGGGGTAGGGCTCGAAGCCGAAGCGACTAGCGCGGCGGCCTGACTCCCGTCTCCCGCTCTGCTGCGGGAGAGCGGCCAGGGGCAGTTTGACCCCCTTCCCCGCTGCGCGGGAGAGGGGCCGGGCTTCGCCCTGCGTAGCCGGGCTGCGCCCGGCGAAGCAGGGGGCTGAGGGCGGATCAGCTACCGCCCTCCGTCACCCCCGAACAACTCCTCGTAGGTCACGGTCGCTGTCCCTAGTTTGCCCACGACAACTCCGCCGGCCCGATTGGCCAGGCGCACCGCTTCCCGCAGCGGCAATCCTGCCGCCAGCATCGTGCCCAGCACCGCGATCACCGTATCGCCGGCCCCCGACACGTCGAACACCTCGCGCGCCTGGGCCGGAACGTTCCACGCGCCTTCGTCGGTGTAAAGGCTCATGCCCTCTTCGCTGCGCGTGAGCAGCACGGCCTGCAGTTGCAGCTCGGCGCGCAGCTTCTGCGCGCGCCGTTCCAGGTCGGCCTCGTCGCGCCAGCGGCCCACGACCTCGCGCAGCTCGGCGCGGTTGGGCGTGATCAGGGTGGCGCCGGCGTAGCGCGAGTAATCGTCGCCCTTCGGGTCGACGATCACGGAGGCGCCCGCGCCCCGCGCGGCCTCGATCATCCGCACGATGTGAGTCAGTCCCCCTTTGCCGTAGTCCGACAGCACGACCAGGTCGTGCCTTTGAAGCAGATCCTGAAACTGCTGGAAGTGCGCAGCCAGCACCTCGGCCACGGGAGCGCTTTCGAAATCGACTCGCGCGATCTGCTGACGCCGGCCGATCACGCGCAGCTTCACCGTCGTGGCGAGCGCCGCATCCACGTGCAGATAATCGCTGACCCCGGCCTGGCGCAGCAGGCCTGAAACCGCCCGGCCCGGCTCGTCGCTGCCGACGACGCTCAGCACGCCGGCCTGGGCGCCCAGCGCGGTGACGTTGCGCGCCACGTTGGCCGCGCCGCCCAGCCGTTCCTCGGTGGCGGAGATCCGCACCACCGGGACCGGCGCTTCGGGCGAGATCCGCTCGACCTCGCCGAACCAGTAGCGGTCCAGCATCACGTCGCCGACGACCAGCAGGCGGACGCGGCGAAGGGTGGCAGGCTCTAAGCGCACCGGTCAGCCGCCGTCGCTGTCTTCTGGGCAGATCGCGCCGAAAAGATCGCCGACAATGCTGCGCAGCCCGCTGGAGTAGTGGCGGTAGCCGCCGTTGACCAGTTCGCGCGCGATCACCGGCACACGGGCCAGGCGCCTCGTCGGAAGCTCGCAGCGGTGTTTCAGGTGCTTCAGCTTGAGGCTCGCCAACGCAATCTGATGCTCGGCAACCGGCGGGCTTAACGCACGCAGCCGTTCGATCTGCAGCTCGGTGCGCCGCGCCAGATTACAGTTGAAGTCGCGCCGACAGCATCCGAGCTTCTTCAGCACCGATCGGAAGGTCTCGCGCTTGGATCCCACGTGATTCTTGTCGTGCTGACGGTAGTCGGTCAGGGTCTCGTCGAGAAAGTCGATGCGTCCGGACGCGGAAGCAATCATCGCGATCCATTCGTCGTGCAGCCAGCCTTCGGGGATCGGCAACGCGCGCAGCATGGATGCGCGCCGGACCGCCATCGTTGCCCCGGTCGCCAGGTTGCGCCGAAGCAACGCGTCGAAAGCCCGGCCGTCCCTGAGCCGGCGCCGTTCGGTGCGAGCGATCCGCAGCACCTTAAACAGGGTGTCATGGAGCGATGCACCGAATTCGTCGACCAGCCGCGCATTCGTGAAAAGAACGTCCAAAGTCGGGCGAGTCGTGAACTCGTTGAGCATCCGTGCGACCTTATCGGCCCGCCAGCCATCGTCCTGATCGGCCAGAAACACGATGTCCCCAGTGGACGCACGCAGGCCGCGTTCGAAGTTCCGGCTGATCCCCAAGGTGCAGTCACCGCGAAGAATCTGGATAGGAATGCAGGAGTTCGCTTTCACGTCCTCCGCAATGGCCAACGTCGAATCGCTCGAGCAATCGTCGGCGATCACGATCTCGTCAAGGGCAACGCCCTGGCCGAGCATGGTGCGCAACTGGTCGCGCAGAAAGCGTTCGCCCTGGAAGGTCGCGACCACGGCCGAGAGCCGATGAGGACGGGTCGGGGCCGCTTCGACCGGAACAGCACGCGGTCGGACCTCCAACGTGCCTTGGCTCTCCGTCTGACCAATGAAATCGGCGGTTCCTATTGGCCCTCCCCCAAGGGTCACATGGCGCGGCTCATTATGCCGAGGTCGTTGCAATCCCGGGCGATCCGGCCACACATTCCCCTATCACCGCGACACCAATATATAGTGTCCGCTGCGTTGCAGCAATACTCAGACGAAGCCGGTTGGCCTCGATACCATTCGGTCCACAAAGCACGAACTCCGTGTTCCGGTGCTCATGAGGGAGTCATCAGCTAATGAAAGTGCTAGTCACCGGTGGCTGCGGCTACAAAGGCCATATCCTGATTCCGAAGCTTCTGGCGCGCGGCTACGAAGTGGTTTGCTTCGACACGCAATGGTTCGGCAACTTCCTGGCCCCTGACGCGAGGCTACAGGTCGTCAAGGGCGACGTGCGCGCGATCGAGACGGTTCCACTGGACGGTGTCGACTGCATCATTCATCTGTCCTCGATCGCCAATGATCCCTGCGGCGATCTGGATCCCAGACTCACCTGGGAGATCAGCGCGCTGGCAACGATGCAACTGGCCGACCAGGCCAAGCGGCGAGGCATCGAGCGGTTCGTTTACGCGTCCTCGGGCAGCGTCTACGGCGTCAAGGACGAGCTGCAGGTTACGGAAGATCTCGAGCTCAAGCCGATCTCTGAATACAACAAGACCAAGATGGTCGCCGAGCGCGTCCTGCTCAGCTACCAGGACGACATGGTCGTACAGATTGTCCGGCCGGCCACTGTGTGTGGCTACTCGCCGCGCATGCGCCTGGACGTGTCGGTCAATATGCTCACCATGCAGGCTCTGTCCAAGGGAAAAATCACTGTTTTCGGCGGCAATCAGACTCGACCCAACATTCACATAGACGACATCACGGACGTCTATTTGCACTTGATCGACCATCCGGAGGCGACGGGGATCTACAACGCGGGTTTCGAGAACATCTCGATCATGGATATCGCGAAGCTGGTGACCCGGTACGTCCCGGTCGACATCGTCGTAACCGCTTCGAACGACCCGCGTTCCTATCGCGTCAACTCCGACAGGCTGCTGGCGACCGGCTATGAGCCCAGCAAGAGCGTCGAAGATGCCGTTCGCGAAATCATCGACAAGTATCGGGCGGGCATCTTGAAGGATGAAGACCGGTATTCAAACCTGAAGTGGATGCAGAAGACGGTCCTGGCGAAATAGGAGAGGGCGATGTCCCCGGAAGTTCCTGCCGAAGTCCATTTTTCCGATTACTCGAGCCGCCTGCAAAGCATCCTTGCCGCGACCGATTGGTCGAATGTGTCGCTTCTTGCGAATGACATGTTGAAGTGCTGGCGCGGCAAGCAGCAGGTCTTTTTATGCGGAAACGGAGGCAGCGCGGGCAATGCGATTCATCTTGCCAACGACTTCCTGTACGGCGTTGCCAAGAAAACGGGCGCCGGGATAAAGGTTCAAGCCCTGTCTGCCAACGCGGCCGTGGTGACCTGCCTGGCGAACGATGTCGGTTACGAGCGGATATTTGCCGAGCAGCTGGCCGTGCACGCCCATCCAGGCGACCTGCTGATCGCGCTTTCCGGCAGCGGCAACTCGCCCAACATCGTGACCGCCATCGAACAAGCCAAGGCGATGGGCGTGAAGTCCTACGCGGTGTTGGGCTACAGCGGCGGGAAATGCAAAGGCCTGGCGGATTGCGCCATTCATTTCCCGGTGAACGACATGCAAATCGCGGAGGATCTGCAGCTTGTCGTCGGTCACATGTTGATGCAGTGGCTCTATACGAACCGACCGGATCATTGAAACCCGGAGTTCATGGATACCATCATTGTCGTCGGCAGCAACTCTTTCTCGGGCGCGACCTTCGTCGATTTCGCACTGGGGCAGGGCGCTCGCGTCATCGGTACCAGTCGCTCGCTTGAGCCCAACGATGCCTTCTTGCCGTACAAATGGCGCAATCACGCCAGCTTCAGTTTCCATCGACTTGATCTGAACAAGGATCTGGCCGGGATCATGACACTGATCCGGGACCTCAAGCCGGAGTACGTGGTGAATTTCGCCGCCCAAAGCATGGTGGGCGAGAGCTGGCTCAATCCCGGCGACTGGTTCACGACCAACGTCGTCTCCACGGTCAGGTTTCACGATGAGCTGCGCAAATTCGATTTCCTGAGACGTTATGTGCACGTCTCTACGCCCGAGGTCTACGGCAGTTGTTCCGGCAACGTCCCCGAGGATTTCCCCTTCAATCCGAGCACGCCCTACGCCGTATCGCGCGCGGCGGCCGACATGAGCTTGCGCACGTTTCGCGCCGCGTACAATTTTCCGGTTGTCACCACGCGCGCTGCCAATGTGTACGGTCCCGGCCAGCAGCTTTACCGGATTATTCCTCGCACCATCCTGTTCATACTGCTGGGCCGAAAGCTGCAGTTGCACGGGGGAGGTGTCTCGACGCGCTCGTTCATTCACATGCGGGATGTTTCTGACGCAACATGGAAGATCATGAAGAGTGGTCGAGACGGCGATACCTACCACATCTCGACGAACCACGTGACATCCATCCGGGATCTCGTCGAGCGTATCTGCGGCAAGCTGCACGCTCGCTTCGAGGACCAGGTCGAAATCGTCGGAGATCGCCTGGGGAAGGACTCGGCCTATCACCTCGACAGCACCAAACTGCGCACTGAGCTTGACTGGCAGGACCGCATCGGACTGGACCAGGGCCTCGACGAATGTATCGCCTGGGCGCGCGAACACTTCGAGGCGTTAAGGGCGCAACCCTCCTACGACTATATGCATAAGGCCTAAGGGCGTGAGCAAACTTACGGAACTGCAGAGACGAGCCCGCCTCTTGCGGGCACGCATTATCGAGAATTCGCACAAGACCAACACACCCCATCTGGGCTCTTGTTTGTCATGCGTCGACATGCTCGTAGCCATGTATTTTTCGGTATTGCGCATCGACCCGAGCGCGCCCCGGTCGGTCACGCGGGACCGCTTTATCCTGAGCAAGGGACATGGGGCGGCGGCGCTCTTTCAAGTTCTGGGCATGCGCGGCTTCTACCCGGAAGCGATGCTCGACGACTATGGCAAGGACGGGAGCGTGTTTGCAGAGCACCCGCCAACACCCGATCACCTTCCGGGGATCGAAGCTGCCACCGGCTCTCTTGGCCACGGGCTGCCCCTAGGCTTGGGCATGGCGATGGCGGGCCGGATCCAGGGGCATGACTTCAAGGTCTACGCCCTTCTGAGCGACGGCGAGTGCAACGAGGGCTCGGTATGGGAGGCTGCGCTGTTTGCGGCAGCACAGCGGGTCGCTCACCTGTGCGTGATGGTCGACTTCAACAAGTGGCAGGCTACCGGGCGTAGCGAAGAAGTCATGGCCCTTAGCCCGTTGGTCGATAAGTGGCGCGCCTTCGGCTGGAATGCGTGCGAGATCGATGGGCACGATATTGAGGCGATTATCGATTCTGTCGCACGCTGCCCAAGCTCCGATGGCAGGCCAACCGCGGTGATCGCCCATACGGTCAAGGGCAAAGGTGTCTCCTTCATGGAAGACGACAACAACTGGCACTATCGAATTCCGACCGCCGCCGAAGTGGCCCTTTCAAAGAAGGAGCTCGAGGTCTTCGAATGAGAAATGCCTTCGCCGACGAGCTCACCAGCCTTGCCAAGGAAGACGGGCGGGTTGTGCTGCTGTCCGGGGACATCGGCAACAAACTCTTCGACAAATTCAAGGCGATCGATGCCCGGCGCTTCTACAACTGTGGTGTCGCCGAAGCCAACATGATGGGTGTCGCCGCGGGCATGGCCCTGTGCGGTCTGCGCCCGGTGATCTACACCATTACGCCCTTCACGACCACGCGCTGCTTCGAGCAGATTCGGGTCGATGCCTGCTATCACAACGCTCCGGTCGTGATCGTCGGTACCGGCTCGGGGCTCTCGTACGCCGACCTGGGGCCCACGCACCACTCGCTCGAGGACATGGCGATCCTGCGCACCTTGCCCGGCATGCGCGTGCTGGCTCCCTGCGACAACACCGAGATGCGCCTGGCTCTGCGTGCGGCCCTGCGCGAAGACGGCCCCGTATACATCAGGATCGGCAAGAAGGGCGAGCCGGACATCCACTCGAAGGTGCCGGAATTTCGCATTGGCAAGGGCATCGTGCTTCGTGCCGGCACCGACATCGCGCTGATTGCGGCCGGGACAATCATGCCGGAGGTTCTCAAGGCAGCGGACCTGTTAGCCCAGCACGGTGTTTCGGCAGAATTAGTCAGCTTCCACAGCGTTAAACCGCTTGACTGTGAATATCTCGACCGGGCTTGCAGCCGGTTCAAACTGCTCGCAACGATCGAGGAACATGGCCGCATCGGCGGGTTGGGTGGCGCCGTCGCCGAGTGGCTCGCTTCTCGACGCGACGCTCCGTTGCAGATTTCCTTCGGCTCGGGTGACGAGTTCATGTACGAGGTCGGAACCCAGGAATATGCTCGCGCCAAGTTTGGACTGACCGCCAGCAACATTGCCGAAAAAGTTCATGCGGCCCTGAGGGCCGACTGACGGGTATGCACATTGGCATCGACTTCGACAACACGATCGTGAGCTACGACGCTCTTTTCCACAAGGTGGCGCGGGAGCAGGATCTGGTTCCCGCGGAGACGCCTTTGAACAAGGTAGCGGTGCGCGATCACCTGCGCCGTGTCGGCCAGGAGGATCGCTGGACCCAGATGCAAGGTTACGTTTATGGCGCACGTATGGACGAAGCGCTGGCGTACGAGGGCGTAATCGACTTCATCCGTCGTTCCAGGGCCGCGGGGCACGAAATCACGATTGTCAGCCACAAGACCCGATACCCGTTTATCGGTCCCCAGTACGATCTTCACGCGGCCGCCAGAACCTGGATCGAGCACCACCTGCAATGGGATGGCGAACAACTGTTGCCGAGCCGAAGCATATTTTTCGAGTTAACGAAGCAGGAGAAGCTCGCCCGCATCGCCGACTGCGGTTGCGAAGCTTTTATCGACGACCTTCCGGAAATCCTGCTCGCCCCCGATTTTCCGACGAGGGCGGCGCGATTGCTTTTCGATCCGGAGGGCCATCATCCCCATGCCGCGTCGGACAGCCTGCAAAAATTTCAAAATTGGCGGCAACTTGATCTGCACTTTAACTCGTGATGAGCCAGCCTTCCGAGCTGTGGCGTTCGATCGCCGCGTTGCTGCTTCGAGCTGATATCGACGCAAGGATTTCGGACGTCATTGCCTGCTCCTTGGGTGGCAACAACCGCATCTATAGGGTGGAAACGGCGGTTGGCGCATTCGCGGCCAAACAGTACTTTCGTCACGAAGGCGACAGCCGAGACCGCTTGGCGGCCGAATACGCCTTTGCCGAATACGCCAATACCGTTGCGCCGGGGCTGACGCCGCGCGCGTTTGCCTGCGATCCAGAAGTGGGCATGGCACTATATGAGTTCATCGATGGGCGTCGGTTCCAGCCCGGAGACGTCGGTGCCGAGCAGGTGGATGCAGCGATTCGATTTTTCCGCGCACTGAATGTATCGCCAACGCTTGGCGCCCTTAAGCTGCCGGCAGCGTCCGAGGCCTGCTTTTCAATCACCGACCATCTCGCCATGATTGGAGGGCGCATCGACGGTTTGCTGGCGGTCGTTCCACGATCGAATATCGACGCCGAAGCATTCAGTTTCTTCCGGTACCTGGAAGAGGTTTGGAAGCAGCTCTCGGCAAGTATCAGGGTTGACGCAAGCTGCAACGACCTCGACGTTGACACGCCACTGGCGACGAGCCAACGGTGCGTTTCGCCCTCCGACTTCGGTTTCCACAACGCGTTGGCAGAGCCGAGCGGAAATATCCGCTTCCTGGACTTCGAATACGCAGGTTGGGATGACCCTGCAAAGACCGCGGGCGACTTCTTTGCTCAGCTGGCAGTCCCCGTGCCGCCCGAGTTCTTCGGTCGTTTCGTCGAAGAAATCGCCCAGAGCCTAACGGACGCAGAGCGCCTCTCCGCCAGCGCCATGCTGCTGAGACCGGCATATCAGATCAAGTGGTGCTGCATCGCACTCAACGTATTCGTGCCTGTTCATATGGCGCGACGCAAGTTCGCTGACCCGGGCGTCGATGAGAATGCCCTCAAACAAACTCAGCTTGTCAAGGCACGACAGCTTCTTAACTCCATCGATACAACGGCGTATGGCCTACATTGACCTGATGTCCGCGGTGCACAAGAGCACCAAACGCGACTACCTTGCCCGGGTGAACGATCCCGAGTTCCCCAAGGCAAAAGCTGCGGGGCTTTCCAAGCAGTGGGGTTACGACTACTGGGATGGTGACCGAAGGATTTGCTACGGGGGCTACCGCTATATGGAAGGGCGCTGGGAAAAGGTCGCCCGCGCCATGGTAGAGCACTACGGAATCAAACCCGGCGACAGGATCCTTGATGTTGGGTGCGGCAAGGGGTTCCTCCTTTACGACTTTACGAAGGTCATCCCTGGGCTGGACCTCTATGGCCTCGACATTTCCCGGTACGCGATCGAAAACGCCAAGGAGGAGATCAAGGACCGCTTGCAGGTCGGAAATGCAATCTCACTGCCGTTTCCGGACCACACTTTCGACTTCGTCTACTCCATCACGACTCTGCACAATCTTCATTGCTACGACCTCGAGAGGGCTCTGCGTGAGATTCAGCGTGTCGGCAAGAAGAATAAGTACGTCTGCGTCGAGTCCTACCGCAACGAAGAGGAAAAGGCCAATCTTCTCTACTGGCAAGTGACTTGCGAGGCTTTCAATACGCCGCAAGAATGGGACTGGTGGTTCAAGCACACGGGCTACACCGGCGACCACTCTTTCATCTACTTCGAGTGAGGAAGGCGCCCATGTCCGCTATGCCAAGAACCATGAAGGCCGCCGTGCTCGCCGAGCTGAAGGCGCCACTGGTTCTCGCCGACGTTACCCTGCCGGAAAATCTCGCCGCGGGTCAGGTGCTCGTGAAGGTCCACTACAGCGGCATTTGTGGATCCCAACTCGGTGAAATCGACGGCGCCAAAGGCGAAGATCGTTTCCTTCCGCATCTTCTCGGACACGAGGCGTCGGGTACGGTTATTGCGGTCGGCCCTGGTGTGAGGCACGTCAGGGTGAATGACCAAGTCGTCCTCCATTGGCGCAAAGGACTGGGCATCGAAGCGGAAACGCCGCACTACACTTGGCAGGGCCGCAAGGTTAACGCCGGTTGGATCACCACCTTCAACGAATACGCGATTGTTTCGGAGAACCGCGTCACGTCCGTTCCAGCCGACACCGATCTCGAAGTAGCCGCCCTTTTCGGCTGCGCGGTAACCACCGGTTTCGGTGTGGTCGAGAACAATGCCAAAGTGCGTATCGGAGAATCCGTCGTGGTATTCGGTGCGGGCGGCATCGGTCTCAATATCGTTCAGGCCGCAGCGCTGGTATCCGCCTACCCGATCGTCGCTGTCGATTTGCACGACAACAAGCTCGAGTTGGCCGAGCGCATGGGTGCCACCCACGTGATCAACAGCAACCGCGGCGATGCCCGGCAGGCGATCCTCGAGATCGTCGATAAAGCCGGCGTCGACGCCTTCATCGACAACACGGGCCAACCACCAATTATCGAAATGGGCTACCAGATGACAAAGCCGCAGGGGCGCGTGACTCTGGTGGGCGTGCCGCGCAAAGGAAATAGCATCAACATCTACTCTCTACCGCTCCATTTCGGAAAGAGCCTGAGCGGCTCGCATGGCGGTGAAGCGATCCCGCAGATCGACATTCCTCGCTTCCTGCGCCTCTATCGTGCAGAGCGGATCAAGTTGCGGGAGCTGATCACGGACTACTTCACGCTGGATCAAATTAATGAGGCGATCGAGGGCATGAAGAGTGGACGCATTGCAGGGCGATGTCTTATTCGCCTTTAGAACAATGATTTTCTGCGAGGGCTCTTGCGCGCAAAAGAAACACGCATTTCCGCTGAGACAGCCATTCACCAGGGTTGAGTCGACTTCAGAATGAACTTGAAAGATCTACCCTCCGCCGCCGCTGCTTTGCGAAATAGCACCGACTCGGCGCTATTCGTCACATCTCAGCTGAGGCCTAGAGAACTGAAGATGGCCGATGGCCTCCGTCGACTAGGCTGGAAGGTGGGCCTGATCTACTACAAGTGGACACCGTTTGATCCGCTAGCCTACTTCGATTTCAGCCTCGAAGTCGACTCAGCCACGAAAGCACACGAGTTCGCGAAAGAGCTTGCTCCACGGGTTTGCCACGTCTTTTCGGGCGCGATTGACGATCTAGTCTTGACGTTCTGCCGTGACAAGCCATCTGCCGTCGTGATCGACCTCAACGATATATTCGCACCGTCGCTTTTCGACTACTGCCACGAGCGATTCGAGCCTACAAGAGAGGCGCTGGCGCTGGCCGATGGCTTTTGTGCGCGCGACCTACAGCTGAAGTCAGCAGAGCGCGTGGATCACTTCCGACTTCCGCCAAAGTTGATCTTTTTCCCGGAGTACTGCTGGAACCGGCCGAACAATTTGCGAGCACCCGGTGAGCGTACAAAATCGGATGAAGTTCATGTCGTCTCTGTCGGAACATTCAGTCTCGAGACCCAAGGAATGTATGACAGTTGCTACATGCATTTGACCCAGCTGCTAATCGACCAGGGAATTCACTTTCACATCTACCCGCACTGGGCTTATCGACAGGATCATTTCGGAAGCCCTCATGTCGATTTCGAGAGGGACTTCGCAGAGTTCCTTGCTCTCGAGAAGTCAAGCTCGTATCTACACGTTCACGAAAGCCTGTCGATCGAAGAACTTGGCAAGGTTCTTCCACGCTACGACTTCGGCATTGTATCGGGCGGCTGCGCACAATTTGGTCAGAAGTTGAAGTTTTACCATGCGGCCTACATCGAGACCTGCTATTCGGGGCGCATCTCGGACTACCTCGACGCGCGCCTACCAGTCCTGATCAATGACGAGGTCAAATTTGATTACTGGATATTAAAGCGTTACGGGGTGTGCGTTGATCTGAAGGGCATCTTGCGCACTGGATTCAAGGGAGCGCTACTGCAGATGAAGCAGGACGGACACTTGCAGGAGACAATGGAGCATGCGGTGCAAAAGCTCTCTGTCAACTGGAATAGCCCTCGCCTGGCTTCGTTTTACCGAGAAATCATTGCCGCCGGAATTACTAATCAAACTAATAAAGAGATCGAGGAAGCGCCCGGGCAAGCGCTTGCACAGAACCGCACGACTGCCATTATGGCGCCGGCGGGACCTGCAGCCGACACTAATCGTTTCGCGGCCCGTCCGTTAGTTACCAGCCTGCGCAGGAAGATTCGATGGGCATCGCCTCGAGCGGCGAAGATACTGCTCCCCTATAGAGCGATCCACATACTTGAAAGAAGGCTTCATAACTCGCTTCAAGAGAATCAGTCAAATCAAGCCACGATTAGTGACTTGCAGGAAGAGAATGACTCAAATCAAGTCAGAATTACTGCGTTGCAGGGTCAGTTGGTCACGATTGAAGGGAGTGTTTCGACCGCGCGCGCCGAGGTTGGGCGTCTGGAGAAGACGAACGCGGCGATTTTGATTCGGGCGGATCAGCTTGAAGAAAACACAAAGGCACTGGCCGCCCTTACCGGATCGCTTGAGGCCGGCAACGCCCGCCTTCAAGGAGAAGTCACAGACCTCCGGTCCGAGGTCGACAAGGCTCGTCAGAAGGACGCGGCGTTGGAAGCTCGGAATAGTGAGTTGCAGCGCCACATTGAAACGTTGGCAGCACTGGTCAGGGCACTTGAAACGGAGAGAGAAATCCTTCGGACTGGAAAGGCAGACCTTCAGTCCAAGCTTGAAATAGTGCAACAGAGTGAAGCGGCGTTGATGGCTTGGAATGGTGAGCTGCAGAGCGACAACGAGGCGCTGGCGGCGGTTGTCAGGTCGCTAGAGGCCGAGAAGGAAATCCTTCGGGCAGGCAACGCGGAACTTCAGATTGGGTGCGAACGTTTGCGGAAAAGTGACACGGCACTGAGGGAGCAGACCGAGGCATTGCAGCGGGACAAAGAAGCGCTGGCTGCGGTCGTAGAGTCGCTCGAGTCAGAGAGGGAAAACCTTCGGACGGAGAGAACGGAGCTGCGGTCTGAAGTTGTAGGGTTGCAACAGGCGGACGACGTTCTCAGGATGCGCGATGCTGAGTTTCAGCAGAATACCCAGGAGCTGCAGGGTCGCCTAGAGGATTTGAAGAGGGAGTCCGAAGAGGCGTCACGGCAGATCCACATCCTGTCGAACGAAAAGTATATGTTGCAGCAGGAAGTAAGGTGGGGAAAGCTACCGATCAACGAGATCGCGGGAGTTTTGAACTGGCCTGAAGTCCTGAATGACGTTGAAAGGACGAACGGATTCAAGGATCTCATCCGTATTCTCGGTCTCTTCTCCCGGAGCGCAAGTGTGGCAGACAGTCCCTCCGTCTGCTGGGATCTTCTTGCGACCAAGAACTACGATCAGCTGCTGACGCACGGGTACCGGGATTTCAAGCGAACAGTCGGGACCAACTACTTCAACTTCCTGGTTCAGAAAGGGGATCCGCAAATTCGTGCAGTCGAATCATTACTGCCTCCGGAGGTCATCGAGCGCTGCGTCAACGCTGCTCTTACGATTCCCGAAGACGCGAGTCTACCGTGCCCGGATCAATTCGCTTACAAGTATTTCGTGCTGTTGCTGTGGGAGTACGTCAAGACGATAGATCGGCAGCGTTATTTCGAAAGACTCGAAGAACCTGTGGAGGGGAACCCGATCCTGGTGGCGTCGGAGGGGCGGCAAGTATCTCAGGATCTCGCGAACACGCTGATCGAATATTGTGCGATCGGTGAAGCGATGTCGTTCGAAGACATCGATTCGGTACTCGAGATAGGCGGGGGCTACGGCAGGAATGCTTACATCATTCTCGCCCTCAACCCGAACATCAAGGTCACGATGGTAGACATCCCTCCCGCCTTGTACATTGCTCAGCGATATCTGGCGTCGATGTTCAAAGAGCGTCGTGTCTTCAAGGCGAGGGACTTTTCCCACTATGGGGAGGTTAAAGGTGAGCTTGAGTCCGCTTCGATCGTGTTCCTGCTGCCCCATCAGCTTGCCCTGATGCCGAAGAAGCGGTTCGACTTCAGCATGAATATCTCGTCGTTCGGGGAGATGCGGGCAGACCAGGTTCAATGGTATTTCAAGGAGCTTGGGCGGGTTACCAGGCGATACTTCTATATGAAGCAGTGGCGTACTTCGACAAATGTCTTCGATGGAGTGGTGCTAAAGGAGGGCGATTATCCCTGTCCTAAAAACTGGACGGCGATTTTCTCGCGACCTTGCCGTGTTCAGACTGAGTTTTTCGAGGCTTGCTACCAGGTGAAGTGAATCGTGACCCGTAATCGGAATCTTGTTGGCATCTACGACTTCGAATTGTTCCCCTATGCGCTTGGAGACGTTCTCACCTGGAACGTGCGTACGGCGATGCGCTGCGAGGAACTTGAACGAGACCGGGTGGACATATACATTTGCGCAGACGAGCGACGTCCGGCCGGGATTTATCAGCGCGGTCTCGTCAATCCGAAGAATTTCGATCTGTTTTTCAGCGAACTTTATAGCGCGTTCGGTACGCACCCGAAGCTTGGGAGTATTCATATTTTTCGAGAACGAGAGGCTCTGCTCGATGAACTCGAGGAGATCGTTCTCGGAGACGCCGAAAACGCTGAAGCGCTTGAGGACTATGTGGCTGTACTGGATGTCCAGGCGCCGAAGGGCATCGTTGATAGAGTGCGACGTACCCTCGGACGCAAAGTCTTGGGCAGCGAGCGCGTGCGGGGTGCTTTTGGACGGTACCTGCCGCCTGGGGTGAAGAAGGTGGTTCGGAAGGTATTGCTACCGGACGAAACGGCTCTTAATCAGTATTTCATCAAATACATTCATTCGCACGAAAGCATCAACGCGTTCGCCGCGAAAAGGGGTGGAATCCCGCTCCTAACGCCCGCGCTCGGGTGCGTTCCCGATGTCGACGAACTGATCGAGCAGCGCCTTTCCGGCAAGAAGATCGTTCCATTTCACTTGCGCATGCGTCGACTGGACTTCGGGTATGGCGGCGAGCATTCCTACGCTCGAGATTCTGACTTTCTGGAGTGGTATGACTTCCTTAGACGGGCGGCGTCCCGATATCCAGAGGTCGAATTCATCGCTTTGGGCAGGCTGCAGGAGAAGCCGCTGGAGCTCCTTCGGCTGCCGAACGTCACCAGCCTTCGGGTTTTTGGAATGGGTCTGGGGCATGAGCTGACTCTGATGCTAAAGAGCGACCTGTTCATAGGCACGTCGAGTGGTTTTGCTGCCCTGGCGAACTTCTCGGCTATCCCCTATTTCATCACCAAGATGACTGTTGGCTCATGTCACGCATATGCAATTCCTGAAGGAGCGGAGCGCCTTCCATTTGCGACCGAAAACCAGAAATTGGTCTACGCACAAGAATCGTCGGAATTGTTGATGAGCCTGCTGGAGGAGGGACTCGAACTCCCCCGGACGCCAGGCCCGCACCGCGGCGCTCTTGATCGCTCTGGAGCGCAGGAGATCGATATTCGTGGCTGGTTGAAGGCTCGTACTCGGCCCGAGGACTCAGCCGCAACGACGAGCCGGTTCTACGTTGACGACAGATATCGACGCGAAGAAACCGCATTTCTCTTGCTTCCGAAATTGGAACAGGCAAAAGAAGCCTTATTGCAAGACAAAAGAGCGGAAGCTTGCGCCATCTTGCAAAGACTCGGGGAGAATTTTCCGGACGTTTGCGCGAATTTGCCGCAGCACCACCTGCTGCAAACAGTCGCGAGCCGGTCCGAGATGGGCGCAGCTTGGATGCGAGCACGGCTGGATACGCTCGATGTTCGAATGTCGGACGTGCCCGGAAGACTGTGCGCATCCACTGCCTCGGAAAGCACCGGATGGCGGCCCAATAACTGGGTCGTCAACGGCGGGTCATTTAGACCCCTAGCGGAGGAACCGCAACCGGCGTTGATGCTGCGCGCAACAGGGCCGAATTGCTACTGGCATACGGAGCGGTTTGTGTCCAGTCGCTCGGACGGCCGAATCTGCGTGCATCTCGACGCAAAGAATTCAGAGGCGCCAAGCCGGCATCAAGTGTGGATTTTCGAGGATAGGAGCTATCGACCGATCGGCGATCTGGTCGTGGATGGCGATTGGCGCGCATTTGAGATTTTCATCACGACGAGGCCGGGCAGCGTCTTGGAATTACAGATTGACGTTAGTGACGATTGGCAATGGATGTCGATTCGCAATGTTCGTGTGACCGATGGCGGAGCCTTGCCGCTGGTGCAAAGCACTCCAGTGCCGATCTCGATGGCATCCTGGACCGGTGAGGCTAATACGCCGTCTGACGATACGGAGGGCGGTGTTCACAATTATCGGCAGTGGCTCATTGGCGAGAAGAAGGGGTACGTTCAGACGCCAGTGTTGCCGAAGCCGGGTGACGGGGGTCTGCTGATTTTCTTCGAGGCTCGAACGGACACGCCGGCGACCGCCTTCACCTCGATCTATCTTTTCGAGGGAGACACCTATCGAACGGTCGCGCAGTACGCCTTTGGCCCCGAGTGGCAGAAAGTTTCCCTGTTGCTTGAAGCGAAAGGAACCGCACCGCTCAGACTTCAGGTCGATTATCCGGAGCTGGTTGGATCCCTTTCGATCCGAGAATGCTTAGCTGTTCCTGTCAGTCGGGGCGATGAATCATGACCAAAGTCATCTATACGAGCGACCCGATAAGGTTCAGCTGGCGGCATGTCTTGCCGTGGAGCATCTGCCGCGACATCCTCAGGCACCGCGGGCTTATCGGCTCAATGACGATGCGGGATTTTCGCGCAACCTACCAGGCAAGTTACCTCGGTTTGACCTGGCAAGTCGTGCTGCCGATGATCATGCTCGCCATTTTTTACCTGGTGTTTGGTCAGATCCTTGGCGGAAGATTTTCAAATAACGGGAACGAAACGCCGATTGACTACGCGCTCGCCTTGTTCGTGGGCCTGGGTTTCTTCAATTTTCTGTCGCAGAACATCGGTTCTGCGCCATCGCTCATCATATCAAACGTGACCTACGTGAAGTCCCTTTCGTTTCCGCTTGAAATTCTGCCAGTGATTTCGGTATTGAACGCACTGATCAACTTGTTGATCGGTTTGGTGCTCATCACCTTGGTTCTAATGGTGGTCAAGGGGAACCTGCACTGGAGCGCAATTTGCGTTCCGTTCTACGTCGTGTGTATTTTCCTGATTGCACTCGGTGTGTCATGGGGACTCTCGGCGCTGTCCGTCTTTATCCGCGATATCTCCGCAGTGACCTCGCCGTTGACCCTAATTCTAATGTTCATGTGCCCAATCTTTTACCCGGCCAGCATGGTGCCGAAGAGAATCAAATGGGTTATCGCGACGAACCCCATCGCTGTGATCATTGAGGACGTGCGAGCAAGCTTCCTCTACGGCGTGTGGCCGGGGCCACTATCTGCAGCCGCAATTCTCTCCGTCTCCTTGCTCATCGCGTCGAGCGGCTACTTCGTGTTCATGAGATCGAAGTCTGCATTCGCGGACGTGATGTAGCCCTGATGGTATTCACTTCTCTCGAATTCTTGATTTTCTTTCCGGTTGTGGTCGCAATCTATTTCTTGTTACCGAATCGGTTCCGTTGGATTCACCTGTTGGCGGCCAGCTACTATTTCTACATGGCGTGGAAGCCCGCCTACGCGCTGTTGCTGCTGTTGTCGACGCTATCGTTTTATTTCGCTGCACTCAGAGTTGATCGATCCATCGATCCGTCACAGAGAAAGGCGATACTTTTCGTTGCGATCGCCCTCAATCTGGGGCTCCTGTTTGCATTCAAGTATTACAATTTTTTCGAGGCGCAGTCGCACGTGTTGGCCAGACAGTACGGATGGACTCTGAACCTGCCGCAACTGGACGTGCTGCTGCCGATGGGAATTTCCTTCTACACCTTCCAGGGGATCAGCTACCTTGTCGACGTATATCGGCGGGAGCTTTCGGCGGAACGTCACCTGGGCCTGATGATGCTGTACAAAGCCTACTTTCCGCTTCTCGTCGCCGGACCTATCGAACGCGGCGTCCACTTCATACCACAATTGCGCAGAGTCTTGTTGAGCGACGACTCGGCAAAGATCCGCTTTGAATACGATCGAGTTGTTTCCGGCCTCCGATTGATGCTCTTGGGGTTTTTTAAAAAGATCGTATTGGCGGACAATTTCGCGTTGATTGTTCAACCGATATATGCCGCACCCGCTGAATACAGCGGCATCAGCGCGTTGGTTGCGACGCTGGCGTTTGCGTTCCAGATCTTTTTCGACTTTTCGGGCTATACCGATATTGCGAGGGGAATTTCTCGCGTACTCGGGTTTGAAATGATTGAGAACTTCAATCGCCCCTATTTTGCCGCCAGCGTGCCCGAATTCTGGCGCCGCTGGCACATATCACTGTCGTCTTGGTTCCGCGATTATGTTTACATCCCGTTGGGAGGAAGTCGCGTCGGCAGGGCCCGCTGGCTCGCCAATCTTTGGATCGTGTTCCTGCTCTGTGGTCTGTGGCACGGCGCCAACTGGACGTTTCTGATATGGGGAGCGCTTTATGGTTTCTACTATTTGGCAACCTATGCCCTTACTCCGCCGGCTCGCTGGCTGGTCGACCATACCTTCTTATCTCGGGTTCCGAAGCTGAGCCACGCATTTGCAGTAATTGTTACCTTCTCGCTCGTTTGCTGGGCGTGGGTCATGTTCCGGGCGCAAAACCTCTCTGAAGCACTGGCGATTTGGGCCAACATCGCGCACATCCCGGCCGAGATAGGCTCGTACGCTGCGGCAGTCATCAGAGAAGGGGTTCCGTTTGCGCCCCTCGAGGCATCGGGACTGTCGTGGCTTGTGCGGCCCTCCGGCCGGCCTTCGCTCATGCCGGTGTACGTGTTCTTGCTCACGACTGGCTATTTGGTCGTGTCCTACCGGCTGCGTCGTGCAGACGACGGGCTGATCTTCGCAGCGTGGGGCACCGTATATCGTTGGAGCGCGTATTTCCTTGCGCTGATATGCATTCTGCTCCTCGGGCGCTTTGGCGGGACGCCGTTCATCTACTTCCAGTTCTAGCGAATCCCTATGAAGGTCTCGTCGGGATCGAGTGAACTCGGAAATCTGCGCCGTCTCGGCGTTCGGGGCGCGCTACTTGTCTTTCCGCTTCTGGCGGCGCTGCTTCTTGAACTGTTTGTGCTTCCGATCGACCTTTTTACGTTCCGGATCTGGGAGGCGGCATTGGCGACACCCTACCGGTACCCGGGTTCGTACTATCCAAACCTCCACGTGATCAAGGCGAAGGAGTTTGGGGATCAATACCGAAACGGCGGGTCAGATTCAATGCAGAGCAAGCGGGTCGAGTGGTTCACGGATGCCTATGGCATGCGGAATCGACCAGAAATTGAAAAGCGTGAGAAGTACGATGTTGTTGTACTGGGCGATTCGAACATTGTGGGAAGTTCCCTCGATCAGAAAAACATACTGACCGAGGTTATCAGTGCCCGAAGTGGCGGGATCGCCTATTCTTATTCGATCGCGCACGATATTCTCTCGCTATTTCTCAGCGATCCACGATTCACCGAAAGATTCCCACGCCTGCTGGTTGTCGAAAGCAAGCTGATAAACTGGAACACCAATAACAGTAGTTTGATCAATTTCCGTGAGATGCCAGATGGAGAGCTTGATCTAATCGATCGCCGGCAGGAATTTTCCAACAATTTTTACGCGCCGGGCAGAAATCTCTACTTGGAGAGAGTCAAATCCAGATTGATGAAACAGGCGATGTTTCACTGGCTTCAGGCAAATCTCCGAGTGCCCTTCACGCTGCCGACCCAGGCAAGCGGCGACGCGTTCTTGGGACTTGCGCCTTCGAGGGGTACCGGTCGACAGGTGGGTTGGCACCTCGACAACGGGACTGTAGAAAATGCCGCGTTTAGTCCTGTGACCGATGAAGGCCAACCTGCGATAAGGGTTCGAGCGACGGGACCCAACGCCTACTGGCTTAGCGAACGCTTTGTCGCCAAACGTTGGGACGAAAAGATCATCGTGCGCTTCGAAGCGAAGAACTCAGTAACTCCCTCCCGACATCGCATCTGGATTTTCGAAGACGGGAGCTACCGCCTTGTCGGCGAGTTTGTGGCTGCGAGTGATTGGCGCAGATTCGAGATTCCCATTGGTACTAACCCGGGCAGCATTTTACAGATCCAGATCGATCAACGCGACGAATGGCAGTCCCTATTGATCCGGGATTTCGAGGTGGTCGACGGCGGACCCGTGCCATTCGCGCAGCAGACGGCAGTGGCGATATCGATGCAAGGATGGACGCAGGAAGGCGTGCCTTGTTCTGGATTGGAAGGAGGTGTACATCGTTGCCGAAAATGGCTCATCACCGACAAGAACGGATATGTTCAAACGCCGGTGCTGCCAAAGGCGGGTGAGGGTGGGCTGCTAATTCGCTTCGAGGCGCGCATCGACAGGCCTGCAACTACCTTTACCCCTGTGTATCTTTTCGAAGGCGAGAAATATCGGATTGTTGCCCAAATTATGTTCGATTTGCGGTGGCGACAATTCAGTGTATTTCTTCAGCCAAATCGCAATGAGCCAACAAAGCTTCAGGTGAATTACCCGGACGCCGCTGATAGTCTGTTGATTCGAGACTTTCTGGCAATCCCCCTCGGCCGCATAGACATCGCAGGACACCGGTGAGATCATGGAAGCCTCCCTCGGAGCAACGGAATTTCGAGCAGTTGCTCAACTGAGCCGGCGAAGCGCGCTGATTGCCTTTCCATTTCTGATCGCGCTTTTTTTGGAAGTCTTTGTGCTCCCGATCGACTTCTTCACCTTTCGGGTTTGGGAGGCAGCACTCGCGACACCTTACCGGTATCCAGGGGCCTTCTACCCGAATCTCCATGTGTACAAGGCCAGAGAGTATGGCGACCGCTATAGGGAAGGAGATGAGGACAAGGTCCAGGCGAAGCCTGTCGAATGGTTTATCGACGGCTATGGCTGGCGAAACAGACCAGAAACTGAGCAGGACGAGAGGTACGACGTGGTGCTGCTGGGCGACTCCAACATCGTAGGCAGTTTTCTCGATCAACACGACACATTATCGGAAGCTTTAAGCGGAAGGGCGAGCAAGGTCGTGTATTCGTACTCTTATGGATCGGATCATATTGGACTGTATTTCAGTGATCCACGGTTAAGGCGTAAGTCGGGCCCACTATTGGTCGTCGAGTCAAAGGTCGGCAACTGGCAGACGACGCAGGACTACTTGAAAAATTTCCGTGAGATGCCGGATGGGTCTCTTGATCTGGTTGACCGCACGCAGGAGTTCTCTGACAATTTCTACGCTGCTAACAGAAGTCTCTACCTGGAGAGAATCGAGTCCAGGTTGACGAAACAAGCGACGTTTCACTGGCTCAAAGCGAACCTCCAAGTGGTCTTCACTCTGGCGACTCGAGCGGGCGGCGATAGCTTCCTTGGCTTCGTGTCATCGGCCGGTGCCGATCGAAAGGTGGGCTGGCGACCAGGCAGCTGGGTCGTAGAGAATGGTACGTTCAATCCGCTGACCGAAGAACCTCAACCCGCGCTGAGAGTCCGCGCCACGGGGGCAAACGCCTATTGGCATACCGAACCTTTTATTGCGACGAATTCGGATGCAAAGATCGTTGTTCGCTTTGAGGCAAAAAACTCTATAACTCCCTCCCGGCATCGCATCTGGATTTTTGAAGACGGGAGTTATCGCTCTGTCGGCGAGTTCGTGGCCGAAGGAGATTGGCGCAGATTCGAGATTCCGATTAGCACTAACCCAAACAGTACTCTCGAGCTTCAGATCGATCAGCCTGACAATTGGCAGTCTCTGTCAATCAGGGATTTCCAGGTGATCGAAGGTGGACCGGTGCCGTTTGTGCAACAGACGCCAGTGGCGATCTCGATGAATGGATGGACGGCCAAAGGCGTGCCTTGCGGACGGTCCGCGGATGAGAGCGAGGACTGCCGGCAATGGTTCGTTGCCGGAAAGGCAGGATATGTTCGAACGCCGATTTTGCCGCAGCCGGGAGGCAGTGGATTGCTCATTCGCTTCCAAGCACGCACCGACCGACCAGCAACCACGTTTACTCCGATCTATCTGTTCGAAGGTGACAAATACCGGGTCGTCGGTCAGTTTGCGTTTGGTTCGCAGTGGCGAGAGTTCAGTTTGTCGCTGCGGCCTGATCGCAAAGTGCCTATAAAGGTGCAGGTCGATTACCCAGACGCAGTTGGTTCGCTACTGATCAGGAAATTTCAGGCGATTCCAATAGATCCGTTTCCGCCGGTGGAGAGAGATCATGCAGGCTAATGGCGTGCTTCGTGTTGTCTCACGAATGTTGATTGGAATGACGGTAGGTTACTTTCTTGTGGCTTGTGGCGACAATTCATCGCAACCAACGAAATCATCTTCTCAAGGCGTTCAGGAAGTTCAGCCGGCGCCCCGGCCGGCGCAACTCACCACGCTAATCAATCGCTCCCCGCTGTTCGAATCACCGCAAGGATGGGGACCCGGTTTCGCGAAGGCGACCGGGCACGGGCGGGGTGTCGTAGTGGGGCCGGGAGCGCTCAATCCCAACGTCTTTGCTCAGCAGTTTCCCACCAAGCCCGGCGAACCGTACAAGATCGTGGCTCGAGCCTCCAGCGTGGGCAAGTCGACCGCTAAGGGGCGCTTCCAGGTGAACTGGATCGATGCCGCAGACAAATTTATTTCCACCTCGATCAAAGCTTTCGAGGTAACGCCCGAGGAGAGGACCTTCGAAACCTATCTTGAGGCGCCGGCTGGCGCTGTGAGCGGAACGCTGTATGTGGTCGGCGATGGGCCGAACGACGTGGTGCGCTATACCGAGATGAGGTTGCTGGGTCAAGGCGACGCCAAACCAGCGGCCGACAAAGCCTCGGAAGGGAAGCCTGCCGGGGCAAGCTCGGGGCCCTTTCCCAAACCCGCGAATCTGACCTCGCTGGACGGGTCTGGGCGCACACTCACCGCGGCCGAGAGTCAGTATTACTTCTATCACGCGGCGAAGACGATGCAGCGAAAGGCGCGGGAGCGGGGCGCCGACTTCATCATGTACGTGATGCCGGACTACAACATATCCCATCTGATGCCGGCGATCAAGCAACTGCGTTCAGAGGGGATCAAGGTACTCGCGTACGAGCCAACTGCCGATTGGCCTTCGGGTGTCGATCCGGACTGGTACTGGCAAAAGGCGGACTCGCACTGGACTGAGGCGGCCGTCCGCCTAACGGCGGACGAGATCCTGAATATGTGGAAGAAACAGGAGGTTGCGAATCGCGCGTTCTCCAGGGAGACGATGTCCGCATATGCCAGCGGATTCCCCAGTGAGAGCGGAGCTCATCCAACGGGTCGGTGAGGCTTGAGAAAATATGTTGCCGTCCGATCATTCGAGATACCTGAGCCTCAACCTCGCGAGGACCGGAGGGACGTCTCTTGGGAAGCTGCTAAGGGACAGTTTGGGCACGGGTCAGGTTGTGACTGAATATGGGCCGGATGCCGTCTATGACTCGTTGGGTCATTTGGATCCGGATTATTTTCTGCATTTTGTGCAGCGACTGGACCCCCAGCAATGCCGCCGAATCCGAGTATTTCTCGGGCATTTGCCGTTCCTTGATCTGTCGCGGCTCCCCTTCAAATGTAAATATGTCGTCTTCCTGAGGAATCCTGTTGCAAAAATTGTTTCCGGTTTTTTATACGGCAACCTTGCAGGCCTAGGCATTTCGCCAGAGCTACTGGAATTTGGCTTGCACCTTAGCTGTTCCTGGATAAATTCGACGGGGTTCGCCAACCCGATGCTGCAAGTCTTGATGCCCAACAAGGATATCAAGGGTGTCGACGTCGGCCGAATCGATGAACTGCTCGCGTCGATTGATCATTTAGGCATGACGGAAGTGTTCGAATGGTCGTGCAGCAAGCTTCTGGGGTCCCTCGGAATGACACCTCCGAAGGCTCGGTATCATTTGAACAAGGGCTTGCCGATTCAGCTGGAGAAAATACCCGCCACGACGATCAGAGCGATTAAGAGACAGAACGCAGAGGATATTCTGCTCTATAACAGAGCGTGTGAAATGATGAATCTTCAACGTGAAAGAGAGAATCTACCGCCACTTCCGCTCTGTTCTCTTAGATTGAAGGGGCCGTTTTCGTCGGGAGATTATCACCCCCATCTTTCGTGCGAGGCTGCATTTGGCGGCCCCTTGGACTCCGCATGGACTTCGAGCGTCCATTTATTGCAGGGTGAGGATGAATTCATCGGCTACGACTTCGGCCCGAACCGAAGGACGGTTGTCAAGGAGGTAAGAGCGCAAGTCATGGGCGCTGGCGCTGCACCAATTGCGTTCGCGATAGAGGCAAGTAATGATGGATTTGTGAAACAAAGCAACGTGGTTTGTGTATTCGAGGCATTTTCAGATGGCACATGTCACACCATCCGCACCGGGGCGGATGGCTGCGCCTGCCGTATGTGGCGACTGAGAAGAATTTCGGGGTCCGCGGCCCGTTTTTCGATCGCGGCCCTGTCCTTTGAATCGGAGCAGCCGTTCGTGCCAAAGGATCCTGGTCTTGTTCAGGAGACTATCGACAGGACCATGTCGAGGTTCAACGTCGACACCTATTCGATGGCACTGACGGAAGCTCGGCGGACGAATGAGGGAGTCGCGGCCCAGCGCTGAGACAGGGGACTCAGCTACAGACCGTAAGTATCCAACATGAGCACTGACGAGATTGTAGTTCGCGTCAACAATGTTTCCAAGATCTACCATCTATGGGGATCATCTAAAGATCGGCTTCTCTTCCCCTTGAGGCGCTTGTTTGGATTTCTGAAGCTGTCAAGAACCGATAAGTCGGGGAAGCGATTGGAAGGATACCGTGAGTTCTTCGCTCTGCATGGTGTTTCGTTCGAAATCCGGAAAGGGGAGAGTTGGGGTTTCATCGGAGTGAACGGTAGCGGCAAATCGACGCTACTCAAGATCATCTCGGGCAACCTGCGCCCGTCGGCGGGCACGATTGAGGTCGATGGCAAGGTGGCGATACTCGATTATGGAAGTGGATTTAACGGGGAGTTCACCGGACGTGAGAATATCTATCTGAAGGGCTCACTCCTCGGACTGGACAGAAAGCGAATCGACCAGCGATTTAAATCGATTGAAGAGTTCGCCGATATTGGAGAGTTCATCGATCAGCCGGTCAAGACCTATTCAAGCGGGATGAGCGCTCGTCTCGGCTTTGCGATCATGGCGCATGTGGACGCGGATATCTTGATTACGGATGAGGCCCTCGCGGTCGGCGATGCCTTCTTTGTCCAGAAGTGCATGCGCCATATCAGGACTTTTCTCAAGCGCGGAACGTTTCTTTTCGTTTCGCATTCAACGAACGATGTGATGAGCCTGTGTGATCATGCAATCTGGCTGGAACATGGTCGAGCGGTGAGAGTCGGCAAGGCGCGCGATGTTTGCGCCGCCTACCTGAGCTCTGTCGACGGGAAAAATTCGGCCGCCTTCCTGGCGGAGAGTCAGCCGGCAGCGGAGGTTGCGCCGGAGACGCAACAGGAGCAAAGCGCAAATCAGTTCAGCGAACTCCGTGCGGCGGTCCAGACAGGGCGCGGACCGAAGGAGATTCAGGTCTCGGCAGATGTGCTGGCGACCTTGAAGCACCATTATGCTCCGGCCACGCAGCGCGAGCGGGCATCGCATTTGCGGATTAGCCAGATAGATATATGTGAGCCGATTCCCAAGGACTCGGATGGTCTTGCGGAGGATGGTGCAGTTGGGGGAGGCAAGATCTTCAGCGTGACGATCACCGACGACCAGAACCGGGCGGTGACTGCCGTTCTTGGGGGCGAGAGTGTCTGCCTGACAGTGAGGGCAATTGCGGAGAAGACGATTCTGCGTCCGATCATTGGCTTTCAGTTGAAGAACTCACTTGGACTCAGCTTGGTGGCCGAGAATACTTACCTGGCAACAAAGGAGCAGGATATTGGGCTACGGGCAGGGGAGATCATCACCGCGCGATTTGCGTTCTTTATGCCTCTTGTTGGAAGAGGGGAATACGTTATTCGAGCCGCATTGGCCGACGGTGTTGAAGACAATAACGCGTTGATTGATGTTAAGCATGAGGCGCTGCTGCTGCGATGTGAAACATCGGGTGCCAGGCACGGGCTGGTCGGCGTTCCGATGATTTCGATCGAGGTGAGCCGTGACTTGGTGCCGAGCATAGCGAAGACTCGGTCCGACGCGTGAGCGACGGTACTTTGAGGGATCTTTCTTTAGTCATACCGACCTACAATCGCCCCGAATTCTTGGGGCGGTTGCTTGCATATTATCGGGGCAAGCAATCGCTTGCCAGTGTGCTGATACTCGACTCGAGCGAAAGCGACATAAGAGTCCGGAATGCTCGTGTCACAGCAGATTGCGGGGCACGCTTCCGTCATGCGGTGTTCTCATCGACGGAGCCGGTTGCGTCAAAGCTTGCGCAGGGACTCGCGCTTGTGGATACGCCTTTCTGCGCATTATGCGCGGACGACGATCTTGTTTTCATAGAAGGGTTGAAGCAGGCGTTAACCTACTTGAAGGGACATCCCGATTGCGTCTGCACCGACGGTATCTACCTGAACTTCTTCAGATCCGGAAGGGATATCCGCCTGAAGATCGAGTATGCCAGCAGGGGCATAGACGCTGAACATCCCGGCGCTCGTGTGTTCCGCTTGTATCAAAGATACGAGTCTCTGTTCTACGGGGTTTTTCGAACATCGGATTTGGCGGAGATTTTCGCCGGGGTCGAACGGAATCCAAGCCTGCACTATCAGGAGCTCTTTCAGGCCACCGCGGCGCTGATGATCGGTAAGAGTTATCGTCTGCCGGTTTTCTATGCGGGGCGGCAGCATTGCGCGCCTGCGCAGCCAACCCGGGACCGATGGCAAACCTATTATTGGTTTGCTGAAAACCGAAAGGAATTCCTGGAGCACTATGTTCGCTATCGCGGCGAGTTATGGGAGTTTTACGAAAGACGCGGTGCGACACCACGCTTGACGAAGGACGAATTCGTCAAATCGATGGATATCGCTCACGCGGTGTTCTTTGGAGCCGGTTGCCCGCCCGAATACTTCTATTCTGTCTTGCAGTCGCAATGGCCGCAGGATCGCTTCAAGCACGATCCGAAGGACGACGACGTTTTCAACCAGCTGAAAGGCGCCCCTCGACGGTCTTGGAGATGGCCTGTGAGACGCTTTGCCAAATGGCTGGAGGAGGTGACATCTATCGATCCCTCGCCTTCAGGTGTGGACGAGATCAATCGCGTCGTCCAGCAGCAGTTCAGGACTCCGTGGAATTGCGTGCTCGAACCGGAAGTGCGATGGCTTGCGAACTCGGATCGCTTTCGAGAGGCATATCTCGAACTCTGCCGTTATATGGATGGCTCGTGATGGCGGTTGTGCCGATTCAATACACTGAGCACTGTGACACGGGGCGCTGGAAATGAAACTGGAAATCGACATGGATAACGCCGTAGTTCGTGCTGAAGGCGCGAATGGGACTGTCAATTACCCGCTGTATTCTCGGGAGGCGTTTGAAGCAATATCCCGTATATGGCTGAAGGTAGGTTGGAACGAGAAGTATCCGTACACGTTTTCATGGTTCGGCCGGCCAATTATCCAGTTGCCCGAAGACATCGTCCGTGCCCAAGAGGTGATTTACCGAGTAAAGCCGGACGTGATTATTGAAACGGGGGTGGCTCACGGTGGGTCGCTGATTCTTTATGCGAGCCTGTGCAAGGCGATGGGCAAAGGGCGGGTCATCGGGATCGACATCGAAATCAGGAAACATAACCGGAAAGCGATCGAGGCACACGAACTGAGTCCGCTGATCACGCTGGTCGAGGGCAGTTCGGTGGCACCGGAGGTTGTCGCGCAAGTAGCGGCGATGGTGCGCCGCGGAGAGACGGCCCTCGTGCTGCTGGACTCGGATCACACAAGGGCCCACGTGGCAGCGGAGCTAGAGGCTTACTGCGGTTTGGTGTCGCCTGGGTCCTACATCGTGGCGACGGATGGAAGCATGCAGTTCCTGGACGATGTTCCGCGCGGCAGGCCGGGTTGGCGAAACGACAACCCAACGGTCGCGGCGATGGAATTCGCGACGGCTCACCCGGAATTCACGCTCGAACAGCCGGCCTGGCCATTCAACGAGAGTGCGCTTCGGGAGAACGTAACTCACTGGCCGGGCGCCTGGCTGCGCAAAAAGGTACCCGACGCGCATTGACCGCAGGCGCGCTGGGAAGTTGCGTTATGCAGCCGTGACAGGTGCGCCTAATGCCGAAATGGATCGTCGTCGGAGGCGATGGACTGATCGGAAACCACCTAGCCGATTGGTCCGGCCGCGTTGCCGCGCAGATCCTTGTTACGACCCGCCGACGCGGTGGAAAGGATGGACGGCTGTTTGTCGATCTGGACGGTGAAGGGGTCGGCCACATTGTTTCGGCTGGCGCCGACGTGATCTTTCTTTGCGCCGCAATGACGAATATGCGTGCATGCCAGGACGCGCCAGAGTTGTCGTATCGCATCAACGTTTCGGCGACTGTGGGTCTTGCTGAGCGACTGATCGAGCAGGGTGCATTCGTAATATTTCTTTCGAGTAATGCGGTCTTTGCTGGCACGATTCCTTGGCCGCACGAGGAGCAGGTCTGCTCGCCGACCTGCGAGTACGGCGGGCAGAAGGCTGGCGCCGAACAGTTGCTCTTAGCATTGCCAGGCGCCGCCGATCGCATGGCGATCGTACGGCTTTCCAAGGTGCTTTCGCCGAACGCGGGAATTGCTGCGGAGTTTCTCCGCCGTATGCGGTCGCAAGCGCGCTGCGATGCCTTCGAAGATGTCAGGATGTCTCCGATTTCTCTGCGCTATGTGGCGAATGGGTTGTACGCAATTGCTTCTCGGAAGCTGCCAGGGATCTTCCATTTGTCTGGGACCGAGGAGCTCAGTTATGGACAATTCGCATCTCGACTCGCTAACTGTCTTGGTGCGGACGCCCGCCTGATCCATCGGGTGTCGTCGGTTCAGGCAGGCGTAGACGTCGTGTTCCGTCCGAGGCATCCGGGACTTGGAATGGGTCGAACCACATCGTTGTTGGGCATTTCTCCAGAACCCCTAGACGAGCTCCTTCTTGAAATTTCTAGGACCAAAGATCGTGACGACAGTTTTGTCCAGTCGTGAGTCGGGTTCACCACTCTGTCTCGTGTGCGACCGCCCGGATTTGTCTCGAGTGGCTGGATTCGACGATCTGCCGCGGATAACGTCTGATTGCCGCGCGTTCCCGGCGGGCGGGGAATTGTTCGTCTGCATGGGATGCGCGACGGTTCAGAAGCGGCCTTCAGCAATCTGGATCCGTGAAATTGGCGAGATCTACTCGCAGTACGCTTCCTACTACCAGTCGGGCGGTGACGAGCAGATCGTCTTCGACGCAGTCTCCGGAAGGCCGAGGCGGCGCAGCGATGTGCTGATGGACAGGCTCTTCGCCAGCACCAAGTTGCCCGCCAAGGGTGCGGCGCTGGACGTCGGTTGTGGAAATGGAGCTACTCTGACATCGATGAGTGCCGTGTTTCCCGCATGGAATCTGAACGGATATGAGCTGGAGGGCAGCTCCCGACCACAGCTTGGTCGCATTGCCCGCTTCGAGAAGCTCTATACGAAGTCCTTGTCGGCGATCGACCGGGAGTTCGATCTCGTTACCATGATCCATTCGCTCGAGCATTTTCCGTCGCCCCGAGGCGCGCTGGAAGACGTGCGCAACCTCGTCGGTGACGGGTATCTGTTTATTCAGGTTTGCGACGTTGAGCAGAATCCATTCGATATTCTCGTGGCGGATCATCTAATCCATTTTAGTCAGTCATCCCTTTGTCGCTTGCTTCGCGCTGCAGTTATTTCGCCAACAAGTTCGACGACCGGTTGGGTCCCGAAGGAAATTTCGCTGCTCGCCCGAAGACGTATGGCCGACGGGGAGCCTTATGACGTCGCTGGCCCTTCGGAACGTGACGTGTGGAGACGAACTTCGGGGTATGTGGAGTGGCTACGAGCAGTCATGGCGCTTGCCCGCGATTTGGTTGGTACCGGCAAGCAGTTGGGGATCTTTGGCACGTCAATTGCCGCGACCTGGCTCGGGTCTCAACTCGAGGGATCGGTCGCTTTCTTTGTCGACGAGGACGAAAGTCGCATCGGGAAGACGCACATGGGTCGACCGATCCTCCGGCCAGCAGATGTACCGGAGGACAGCATCGTTTATTTGGCCCTGGCGCCTTCAGTCGCAGATTTGATAGCCCGCAGACTCGCGGCGTTGCAGATAGACTTTTTCCTGCCGCCGAGATTGAGCCTCGCCGGTAACTGACTGACAATGGGATTCGTGGAACGGGGAGCTCGGAGACCATGAAAACCGTCATTCTTGCGGGTGGCCTGGGAACCAGGATCAGCGAAGAATCACATCTGCGGCCGAAGCCGATGATTGAGATCGGCGGCCGCCCGATTCTCTGGCACATCATGAAGTCGTACTCGGTATTTGGTCACCGTGACTTCATTGTTTGCCTCGGCTACCGCGGTTACATGATTAAGGAGTACTTCGCTAACTACTTCTTGCACATGTCCGACGTAACGTTCGATATGGCCAACAATCGTATGGAAGTACATCAGAACAACACGGAGCCGTGGCGAGTGACTCTCGTTGACACGGGTGAAAGCTCTATGACCGGGGGGAGGTTAAAGCGGGTTGCAGCCTATGTCGGAGAGGAAGATTTCTGCTTCACATACGGCGATGGCGTGTCCGACATCGACATCAACGATCTGATCCGCTTCCATCAATCCGAGAAACGCCTAGCCACATTGACGGCGGTGCAGCCTCCGGGCCGGTTTGGTGCGTTGAACGTTTCCGGACACGCAGTGGCGAGTTTCCAGGAGAAGCCGCAGGGTGATGGTGGGTGGATCAATGGGGGGTTTTTCGTGCTTTCGAACAGGGTCTTCCGCTACATCGTAGACGACGATACGGTATGGGAGCGGGAACCCCTTGAGTCGCTTGCCCGAGAGGGCCAACTGGCGGCATACACGCACAGTGGCTTCTGGCACGCCATGGATACGTTGCGTGACAAGAACTACCTGGATGAACTGTGGGCTTCCGGCAAGGCTCCTTGGAAACGCTGGTGATCGACCGCAAATTCTGGAGCGGCAAGCGCGTCTTCTTAACCGGTCACACCGGTTTCAAGGGCGGGTGGCTTAGCCTTTGGCTGCAGAGGCTCGGAGCAGACGTCACCGGGTATGCACTTTCGCCGTCCACGGATCCCAGCCTCTTTGAAGTAGCGAAGGTGGCCGATGGGATGCGATCGCTGATCGGAGATATTACCGATCGGGTGATGCTGTCGAAGGCTTTTTCGGAGGCGAGCCCCGAAATCGTTTTTCACTTGGCGGCTCAGTCGTTGGTACGGTACGGGTACGTGAATCCGATCGAGACCTTTGCTACGAATGTAATGGGTACCGCGAACGTGCTGGAGGCTTGCCGCTCTACTCCTTCGGTTCGCGCGGTTGTCGCAGTAACGACCGACAAATGCTACGAGAACAAGGAATGGGTCTGGGGCTACCGGGAGGACGATCTCCTAGGCGGCCGCGATCCATATGCCAGCAGCAAGGCCTGCGCCGAATTGGTTGCGGGGGCATATCGGCAATCGTATTTCTCGCGGGACGGAGTGATCGAACTGGCAACGGCGCGGGCAGGCAACGTGATCGGTGGTGGTGATTGGGCAGTGGATCGCCTGGTGCCGGATCTTCTGAGAGGATTCGCCGCGGGTCGACCAACGCTGATCAGGAATCCAGGCGCAGTTCGCCCCTGGCAGCACGTACTTGAACCGCTAGTGGGTTATCTGTCGCTCGCGCAGTGCCTTCGGTCTTCGCCCGGCGCCTTTGCCGGTGCCTGGAATTTCGGTCCCGATGACGCGGATGCCCGAACCGTGGAATGGATCGCTGATCGGCTAGTGGGGCTATGGGGCGCGGGCGCTTCCTGGCAGCGCGACGCCTCGGATCATCCGCATGAGTCCGGATCACTAAGGCTGGATTGTTCGAAGGCGCATGCATTTCTGGGATGGCGACCACGTCTGCGTCTGGAAGCTGCGCTGCAATTGATCATCAAATGGCAACGAGCGTGGTTGGACGGACAAGGTATGCGCGAAATTACGCTCGATCAGATCAAAGAATTCGAATCGGCCGAAACAAACCCGCAATGAAGCTCGACTGCCGCTTTTGCGGACGGCCACTGACCGTCTCGTTCTGCGACCTTGGAACGGCCCCGCCGTCGAACGCTTTTCGCAAGAAGGAAGAGTTGCAGTCCGGCGAGACATTCCTGCCTTTGCACGCGTACGTCTGCAACGAGTGCTATTTGGTCCAGCTTCCGGAGTACAGGCGACGAGAAGACATCTTCAAGGAGGACTACGCCTACTTCTCTTCCTTTTCCGAAACATGGCTCAAGCACGCCGAATCCTACGCGGAGTACGCATCCGCGCGCTTCGGCTTGGGTGCCCGGAGCTTGGTTGTCGAGGTCGCCAGCAACGATGGTTACCTTCTACGCTTCTTCGCGGCACGAGGCATTCGCACGCTCGGGATCGAGCCATCCGCGAACGTTGCCGAGGCGGCGAGAAAATTGGGCATTGAAACACTGGTAAATTTCTTCGGCAAGGCACTCGCTGAGCAGCTCGCCTCTGAGGGGCGTCAGGCCGACTTACTTGTCGGCAACAATGTGCTTGCGCACGTGCCGGATATCAATGACTTCGTGGCTGGCGCGAAGCGACTTCTCGCACAAACGGGCGTTGTCACGATGGAATTTCCGCACGTTCTGCGATTGATCGAGGGTAACCAGTTCGATACCATTTACCACGAGCATTTTTCCTATGTATCCCTGTTGACCGCACGCCGAATCTTCGAAGCGCACGGATTGACGATCTTTGATGTGGAGGAATTGCCGACCCACGGCGGTTCACTGCGGATATTTGCCCGTCACTCGACGGCCGTCGCAAGCTCGCCGGTCGAAGAACGTGTAAGTCGGCTCTTGGCAGTCGAGCGAGACTTTGGCATTGATCGGGTCGCGACCTATGCTGCCTTCGCAGACCAGGCACGGCAGAGCAAGCGCAAGTTGTTGGAGCTCCTCATTGGGATCAAAAATAGCGGCAAACGGATTGCCGCCTACGGCGCCGCCGCAAAGGGGAATACCCTGTTGAACTACTGCGGGATCGGTGGCGATTTCATAGACTTTGTCGCCGACCGCAGCCCCCATAAGCAGGGATTGTTTCTCCCGGGTTCGCGGATACCGGTGCTACATCCCGATTCCGTAAAGGAGCAACGTCCGGACTTTCTACTGATCCTGCCCTGGAATCTGAGCGAGGAGATCATGGGGCAGATGTCCCATGTACGGTCATGGGGTGGAAAGTTCATCGTCCCGATTCCAAGCGCGAAGGTGCTCGATTGAGGTTCATTGAAATCGAGGTGCCCGGTGCTTTCCTCGTGGAAATCGAGCCCGTGATTGACGAGCGAGGTTTTTTCGCGCGCAGCTTCTGTCGAGAAGAATTCGCGCGGCACGGACTCGAAGCTAGTTTTTCTCAAGTCAGCTTGTCCTACAACAACCGGCGCTGCATTTTGCGTGGCCTTCACTATCAGGCGAAACCACATGGCGAAGTGAAAGTGGTGCGCTGCGTGAGGGGAGCGGTCTTTGATGTGATTGTTGATTTGCGGCACCATTCGCGGACATATTGCCGCTGGTTCGGCCAAGAACTCTCGGAAGACAACCACAAGGCGCTCTATATTCCTGAGGGGGTAGCGCATGGTTTTTTGACATTGACCGACACGTCGGAGGTTGAGTATCAGATTTCAGTCCCGTACGCGCCCGAAAGCGCTCGGGGCGTGCGATGGAACGATCCGGCGTTCGGGATCAAGTGGCCAGATGTACCAAAGGTGGTTTCAACACGCGATCAAGGCTTCGAGGACTTCGCTAGATGAAGCGGGTTCTCGTAACCGGGGCCAGTGGCTTCGTGGGTCGAGCGAGTCTTGAGCCGCTGCTCAGTCGCGGGTTCGAAGTGCACGCAATAGGCTTCAGCAGAGGCCGAACGTCCGACGTGTCTGCGCACTGGCACCACGTCGATCTGCTTGATCCGGCTGCGGTTCTCACTCTCTGCAAATCGGTACGTCCAACGCACCTGTTGCATTTTGCGTGGTATGCAAAACCTGGCGCGTTCTGGCAAGCATTGGAGAACTTCGCCTGGGTACGCACGAGCCTTACATTGCTCGAGGCGTTTCATGTGGCGGGTGGTCATCGTGCGGTGTTCGCAGGTACGTGCGCTGAATACGATTGGCGTTACGGCTGCTGCGTCGAGCGCGTTACGCCGCTGTCACCTGTTTCGACATATGGTATTTGCAAGGTATCGCTTTTCAGAATGGCAGAGGCCTTCGCCGCCCAAGCGGGGATCTCTGTCGCTTGGGGTCGGATCTTTTTCCCATTTGGACCTCACGAATATCCGGAGCGGCTTACGAGTTACGTCATTTCATCCTTACTGCGAGGCGAGGCTGCGCTGTGCACGCGAGGCGATCAACTGAGGGACTTCTTGATCGTCGATGATGTCGCAGATGCGTTCGCGACGCTGCTTGACAGCTCAGTTGTTGGACCGATCAATATCGGTTCGGGACAACCGATATCGATTTCGACGTTGCTCGAGCGCATCGCGGCTCGGATTGGACGGGTGGATCTGCTTCGGCTCGGCGCAAGAGAGAAGACCGCCGGAGATGCACCTATGGTCCTGGCCGATGTCAGGCGGCTGCGAGATGAGGTGGGTTGGTGCCAGCGGTATTCATTGGATCAGGCAATTGACCGGTCTATTGACTATTGGCGCGATACGCAACTCAGCTCACCAGATCATCGTTTCTCTCATAACATAAATAAAAACAAGGACTTGACTGGAGAATCATAGTCCGCTCGCCAGATTGCAGGCGAATGCAGCAAAAATAGCTTCACCACGCGCGGTGGCGGTATGGCTCGATCCGACTCTGCAGAGAGCCGTTGCCGTAGTTGCGGGTGAGTGTTACCTTTGTGAGGGCTTTGGAACGCGGTCGTCATGTCGGCATCCCACACTCTTGCGAACGGTGCAAGCCTTGGTTGCCCCGGGGGCAACATGCACACCAGCCGGCTAGGACGAACTCAGGCCTGGGCATTGTTGTTTGCCACCGTGCTTGCAATGTCTGGGTGCGGCAGTGGCGGTGGAAGCGGCGGAGGTACGGCCACCCACCCACTCTCTGGTCAAGCGCTCAAGGGACCATTCGCAATTGGTTCTCAGATTTCGGTGAATGAACAGAACGCGAGCCTGAGCCCTACCGGCAAGGTCTATAACGTCCAAACGACCGATTCCTTGGGCAACTTTTCGGTTGCCTCCGGGGTTGGCACGAACCTGGTAGAAATCGTCGGCAACGGTTTTTACGTGGACGATTTGACAGGCCTTTTGTCTTCCGCCGCGATCCAACTCGATGGCATCGCGGACTTGAACGTAAATACTTCTCCGACGGTCAATGTGCTGACCTCGCTCCAGGAGCCGCGACTGAAGACGCTGATCTCGCAAGGCCTCACGTACGCGGCGGCCTACGCGCAGTCACAGAGTGAAGTGCTGTCGATATTTGGGATCGACGCGAAGAAGGTCAATTCACTGTCGACGCTTTATTCGATGAAATTCGACGGCAAGACGGACGCAGACTCGGTTCTAGTTGCCGCGTCGGTTGTTCTCTCGCAAATGGCGACCGATGCTGCTACGGCCAACGGAACGACGCAACCGGCTGAGCTCTCCAATTACATCAATACCGCTGCAGCGCAGATTGCAGGTACAGGTACTGTGACGGGTTCCACGTTTGCAACGGCAAGGAATCTTGCCGAGGCAGAAATCAAACTGTCTGCCGTGCGAAGCAGCTTGGAAACTTATTATGCAAAGAATGGGTTGACCATTGTCGTGCCGAAGTTCGAGGAATGGGTAGATCAAAGTGGCTCGGGGATTCTTCCGCAACGTCTTGTGGCGGTTACCGGTCTCGCGTTTACTGATGTCGCCGCCGCGAGCCCAGGGCAATTGATTACCAGCAATGTCGCCACGATCGCAGGTCTGGGTACAGGTGTGGTCGCACCGGTCGCGGTAAGTGCAGGCACCACCATCATCAGAAATAACACCGCGGTTACTGGCATCTACTCAGAGGTGCAGGATGGCGACACCGTAGCGATGCGCGTCACCGCGCCCGGGTATGACATAACCAATCCGCCATCGACGATCTCCGTCGGATCCAGCTCCGCAGTATGGAGGGTCACGAGCGCGCCGCTGGGTGGCACCATTAGTGGATTAAGTGCATCGGGGTTGGTTCTGCAAGTTAATGGAGCTAACAACATCAGCGTGCCAGCTGGTAGTACGAGTTTCAGCTTTCCTGTCGCGATAGCAAATGGGACGTCCTATAACGTCAGCGTGCTGACACAGCCAATTTCGCAATTTCAGATCTGTTCCGTGAGCAATGCCTCGGGAATGGTCGGAGCGGCGCCAAGCAATATCAACTTAGCGTGCGAAAGCCCATCCGAATTGGCGCTCGTCGCAGACTTGCTGGGCGTCTCGGCGTTCGCTGTCAGCCCGACAACTGGAGCCCTCACTCAAATTGCCGGTAGTCCGTTCGCCGGAACTGGTCCCGTTTCCATGACAATCGCTCCCAATAACCGAGCTTATGTGGTGGGAGGCGACAAGACGATCTGGACCTATACGATTGACCCGATGACAGGTGCGCTCTCGGGCGTAGGTAACCCCGCCTATGGCAATTTCACCGTTCCCCACATTCCTGTTGCGATCGCGTTCAGCCCTAGCGGATTCGAGTACGACGCCGATGGGGGCCCGGGTGCCCAAAACGGGGCTATTGAGGACAGCCCCAACCCGGAGGTTGTTTTCGGCCAAGACCCCACCTCGATCACGGTCGACCCCAGTGGAAAATTCCTCTATGTCGCGGCCGGGGGTAACTACATTTTTTCTTATACGATCGCGCCGACTACTGGTGCGCTCACGCCTATCACGGGCAGCCCATTCGCATCAGGAGGTGCAGCCTACTCTGTCACTGTTCATCCCAGCGGAAAGTTCCTCTATCTCGCGAGCGGGGCCTTCAATAACCTGTCTGCGTATGGCATCGATCTGACGACCGGCGCTCTCACGCCAATTGCTGGCAGCCCATTTCCCGCAGGTACAGCGCCTTCCTCAATCGCCGTACATCCGAGCGGGAAATTCCTTTATGTTGCGAACAGCGCCTCCGGTGACATCTCCGCGTATACCGTCGAGCCGACGACCGGGGCGCTCACGCCGACTGCGGGAAGTCCATTTGCGGCGGCCGCCGCACCCAACTCGATCGCAGTCGATCTGAGTGGAAAGTTCGTCTATGTCGCGAACAGCGCCTCCGGTAACATCTCCGCGTATACCGTCGAGCCGACAACCGGGGCGCTCACGCCAATCGCTGGCTATCCATTCGCGACCGGTTCGACTCCTTTATTTATCGCCGTTACCCACATCCCTTAATTCAGGCGCTTGACTCTCGGGGAAGCTGGGACTGTCACTGAGGAGTCGCCCAGAAACTCAGAGTGCCTTCGTAAGAAGAGAACTCCGCATCGAGCACGCGAGTCGACCGCGTAGTGGTCCTGGCGAAACAGTGACCGAAAGCGCAGTAACCGACGTTCATCCTCGGCGAATTCTGCAAACTTCCCATCCAAACGCTCCAGCATCTCGACTGCCAGATCGCTAATGTCGTCGGCGGAGTTCTCCTGGACCCGAAGTTTCGCTTTGGCATAGAGACTTGCATACCGGAATCGGGCAACCGGTGACTCGAAAATCTCGTCGAATCGGAGATGCCGACCGAGGTCTTCGGACCAAAGCAATTTCGGGATGCTGATATCGCAGGGGTTGAACCAAAGCGTTGGGATCGGAACCATATTGGCCACAGCGCAAGGTACCCCAAACACCGAAGCCACAAGCGCAATCCCGGACGTATTGCCGAGTACGAACCGAGCCCTCGCGCAGACAATTATGTCGAGGCGGTCGCTCTTCAGCGGGTGGTGTGCATAGTCAATGACCTGGGGCAGTGGCGAAAGGCGCGTCATGGTAGGGTCGCCGATTCTGATGACCCACCCGCCGCGGCGGGCGATTTCCTTCATAGCTGGTATGCAAGCTTCGATGCTGCCATTACGGTGGGCCTGAAGCTCTTCGTCAACGGGTGAGAAGCCGGGTTCCCGAGCGTGAACGCAGACGAACCATGCTTCTTCGGGAAGGCCCAGTTGGCGCAGTGCCTGGGCACCCCAATCCTCGTCTGCTTGAGTCAGGGCGAGCAACGGCGGCCGGTCCTTCCACAGCGCAAAGATGCGATAAGCCTGAGGCTTTCTTGCGGCAAGAAGGTACTTTGACACGTCATATCGCATTAGCCCGAAATTACTCATGCTCGCGAGGATGAAGCAGGTCGCATCGCCCTCGTAAACGCGAATGAATCGCCTCCAGTAACTCAGAAGATGTTGGTTGGCGACGCGGCCTGCCGGGGCCAGGATGAACCAGCGGCGCCTTGGCACAAGTCCGAGCGCTTCTTCCTTCAGGAGACAATCCGGCTCGAGCGCAAGGTGGCCAATTCTGTCGGTGAATACGGTGACACGACGATAGCCCGCGAGGTGAAGCACCGCGGTCACGGGCAGCAACACGAGCCACAGGATCACGCCGATTGCGCGCTTGGCAAGCTTGCGGGGGAGTCTTGCAATCCCTTGATTCCGTACGCGCCGCAATTCGTACGCGATTCCCTGCCTGAGATGCGGGTAGTTCAGCAAGGCGCGGGCCTCTGTGGCGTCACGAAAGGGAGGTCTCGATCACGGCGCGGGCGAGGGCGAAGCCAGCGAGCCCAGTCGTGATAATGGCCCCGGTTTCTTCCCTCATCGCAGTGCGTTAAGCTTTTCCATGGGGTGGGGCTGTACTCGATTATCCCAGAGTGCTGCAGAACGCGAGGGTGACTGAAAAATGTCCGTAAAAGAACACACTTCTCTGCATCCAGGCCCTGCGGCCACGGAATCCGAGCAGCTTGCTGCAGACGGGGGAATTTCAGCGGCCGTGACCAAGGTTCGTGGGCTGGCCGGAGACGGGAAGCGCATCGCATTCGTCTGGGGCAATTTCAACGTCGTTCATCCGGGGCACCTGCGGCTGCTGAATTTCGCCGCCGAGTGCGGCGAGTTTCTGGTGGTCGGGGTTACCGACGACAGTCGGCCCGGGACGCTCGTTCCGGAGCAGCTTCGCCTGGAGGGGGTGCGCGGCATTGGCACGGTCGACTACGCGTTCCTGCTGAAAGTTCCGCCCGAAGACTTTGTTGCCGCGCTTCGACCCGACGTGGTGGTCAAGGGAAAGGAGCACGCGAATCACTTCAACCCGGAACAAGAGGTGCTCGAGAGTTACGGTGGCAAGCTGCTGTTCAGTTCGGGTGAGGTGCGGTTTTCTTCACTCGACCTCTTGCAACGGGAACTGCTTGAATCCAATTCGTCGACCATTCGGAAGCCACACGACTTTGCAGAACGCCACGGATTCGAATTCGCCAAGCTCGCGCGGTACGTTCGACGGTTCTCGACGTTAAAGGTGGTGGTCGTCGGTGACCTGATCGTCGATGAGTACGTCACGTGCGACCCGCTCGGGATGTCGCACGAAGACCCGACCATTGTGGTCACGCCGATTCAGCGGGACCGGTTCGTGGGTGGCGCCGGGATCGTGGCCGCGCACGCCCGCGGTCTGGGCGCAAGCGTCGATTTTTTCGGCGTTGTCGGCGATGACGACGCGGCAGCCTACGCAACCAAGACACTCGAGGCCTGCGGCGTCGGGGCTCGCCTGCTCGTAGACGAAAGCCGTCCTACCACGCTGAAGCAGCGGTATCGCGCGGCAGGAAAGACTTTGCTCAGAGTGAGTCACCTGCGCCAGCACGAGATCAGCCAGGAACTGATCGAAAGCGTGCTGGTACGTATGTTGCCGGCCGTCGAGAAAGCCGATTTGCTGGTGTTCTCCGACTTCAATTACGGCGGCTTGCCGCAGGCTCTTATCGACGAGTTGATGGACAACTGTGCGCGACGGAACATCATGGCCGTCGCCGACAGCCAGTCGTCGTCCCAGATTGGCGATATTTCAAGATTCCAGGGGATGCGCCTGATCACTCCGACCGAGCACGAGGCGCGCCTGGCATTGCGCGACTCAGCGTCGGGCTTGGTCGTACTGGCGGACACTCTCTTGAACAAGGCGAAGGCGGGTGGCGTGTTGCTGAAGATGGGGCCCGAGGGGCTGCTGATCTACGCCCCAGCCGAACCGAGCGGCGGTCTCACGACGGATCAGTTGCCCGCCTTCAACACGGCGCCCAAGGACGTATCTGGCGCCGGCGACTCGCTGCTCTCTTGCGCTTCGATGGCGCTCGCGGTTGGTGCCAACATATGGGAGTCCGCTTACCTTGGGTCGCTCGCGGCGGCCTGCCAGATCAGCCGCGTCGGCAATACTCCGTTGACCGCGTCAGAGATTATTCGGGAGTTGTCGATTTGAGGGCACTGCTTCTGGCTGCGGGACTTGGTACGCGCCTGAGGCCCATTACTGACCGTATCCCAAAGTGCCTGGTCCCGATCCAGGGCAAGCCCTTGCTGGGATATTGGCTCGATCGATTGGTGACCAACGGCATCGACCGCATTCTGATCAATACACACTATCTGCCGGCGCTCGTGCGGGACTATGTGTTGACGACGCCGTGGAGTGAGCGCATCGATCTGGTGCACGAAGAGACGTTGCTTGGGACGGGTGGAACTGTCCTGCGCAATCGAGCCTTCTTCTCGGATGGCGCGTTCCTCGTCGCGCACGCGGATAACCTGACCCGATTCGACGTGAGCGCTTTTCTGAAGGCGCATCACGATCGCCCGCCGGGTGTCGAAATCACGATGATGACCTTTGACACCGATACGCCTCAGACCTGCGGCGTCGTGGAGCTCGATGAGCGAGGCATCGTGACTGCTTTTCACGAGAAATCGGCCACGCCTCCCGGCAGGCGGGCCAACGCGGCGGTTTATATCTTCGACCCGTCCATCATCGATTTCCTGGCTTCGTTGAACAAGGAGGTCATCGATCTAAGCCTTGAGGTCATCCCGGGTTATCTCGGTCGGATCCACTGCTTTCACAATGCGGATTACCACCGCGATATCGGTACCCCGGAAAGCCTGCAATTGGCGAACCTGGAGTTCTAGTTCGATCGGTTTCGAATACCGGCAAGTGGCTATCCTGCAGATGTCCGATCGCAGGTCGCCATTCCGTCTGAGTTTCGCGAGGTTTGCTGGCGTCTTACGACCAGTTTGCGATAACATCGCGCCGTCCCGAAAAGCTAAAAGTTTTGTGTTTGGGGGATACGTTGGGGGACAGTACTGGGCTTGCGGGGTCTGGTCAGCGCGCAGCAGCGTGTCGGCCGCGCATCACGCTGTCGATTGTCAGTCACCGCAACGCAGCCGAAGTGCTGCAAGTCCTGGAGGACCTGGTCAGATCGGAACCGGAGCCCGAACGCATTCGGGTGCTGGTCACGATGAACGTGCCTGAGCCGGCCCGGTGGGTTCGCAGCGACTGGCCGTTGGAAGTCATCACCCTGCGCAACGCTCGTGCCAAGGGCTACGCGGCCAATCACAACGAGGCTTTCCGCCGTTGCGAGACGCCGTATTTCGGCGTGATGAATCCGGACTTGCGGCTGCCTGGCCCCGTGGTGACTGAACTATGCGACCGGTTGGCGGTTTCGGGGGCCGCGATGGCGGCACCGGTGATGACGGATTACGCCGGGGCCCGCGCCGACAACGCGAGGCCGCTGATCACACCGCTCGAAATCGGCAAGCGATTCGCGAGTCGGCATTGGGGTCGCAGGCGGATCGGTCACCGTTCTGAGGGCAGGTACGACTGGGTCGCCGGGATGTTCATGGTTTTCGATCGTGAAGCATTCGCGGCCATGGGAGGCTTCGACCAGCACTTTTACCTGTACTGCGAGGATTTCGATATCTGCGCCCGACTGCGCCTGGCGGGACGTACCTTCGATGTGTGCGAGGACCTGCGCGTTGTGCACGGTGCGCGGCGCAGAAGCCACCGCGACGTTCGCTTTCTTGCCTGGCACGTATCGAGCCTGCTGCGCGCGTGGACTTCCAGCACGTTCTGGGAATATCGCAGGATGCTGGTACTGGAACGCCGGCGCTTGGCCGAGCCACCTCGAACGGCACCGTTTATCGGGGACGGCCAGCAAGCCGAGGATTACCGCAGATCGCTGCAAACGGGCAGCGTTGCCGGGTATTCGGACGACGCGGACCAGGTCGGCGCCGAACACTCGGCATTGTGATACGCGGACCTCTAGCCGGGGTGAGGCGCTTGCCTTTACCCGAGCGATCGGGCCAGGAAATCCTGGTAGGCCTCCGCGATTCCCTCTCGCAGTCCGATGGCAGGCTGCCAGCCGAGCGCGGAGAGCCGGGACGCATCCAGCAGTTTCCTGGGCATGCCGTCGGGCTTTGACGTGTCCTGGACGAACCGGCCCCGGTAACCGACCACTGCGGCGACCGTGTCGGCCAGTTCCCGGATCGACTGGTCCTGTCCGGTGCCGAGGTTGATCAGCGGCATCTTTGTCGCATCAAAGGCCGCATCGAAGCGTGCGTCGTCCAGCTGCGCCAGGTACAGCACCGCTCGTGCCATGTCCCGGCAATGCAGGAATTCGCGGCGGGGTCGGCCGCTGCCCCACAGCACGACTTCCTGCTGGCCGGCCATCTTGGCCTGGTGCATCTTGCGGATCAGCGCGGGTAGCACATGGGAGGTGGCCGGATCGTAGTTGTCCCCCGGCCCGTACAGCCCGGCTGGCGTGACCGAAAGGTAGCGCGTGGCGAACTGTCGGTTATAGGCGTGGCACATTTCGACGCCGGCGATCTTGGCCACCGCATAGGGCTGATTGGTCGGCTCCAGCGGCCCGGTCAACAGGTGCGATTCGCGCATCGGCTGTTCGCAATCGCGCGGGTACATGCACGAAGACCCCAGGAACACCAACCGATCGACGGCGACGCGATGCGCGGCACGAAAAACGCTGGCCTGGATCAGCAGGTTGCGGATCAGGAAATCGACCGGGTACGAATCGTTGGCCACGATGCCGCCCACTTTGGCGGCCGCCAGAAATACGATCTGCGGTTTTTCGGCTTCGAAAAAGCGCATGGTCGCCGCCGGGTCTTCCAGATCCAGTTCCGCATGCGACCGGGTCAGCAGCGAGCGGTACCCCTGGGCCTGCAACTCGCGCACGATGGCGCCGCCGGCCAGGCCCCGGTGGCCGGCGACAAAGATCCTGGAGTCCTGTTTCAAAGCGCTGCTCATCGATCCATTGGAGCTAACGTCAATCCGTCGAAGTGACGCCCGCTTGAGTCGTTGATCGAGCCATCGGAGCCGTCGTCGAAGACCCCGTTCTGAGAGGGGGACGTGTATAGTAAGCGCCGCGATCGCAGGTTAGTAAACGCTTCGATCGCTGGTGCATCGTGATTCGTTGACGCGACCGCGCCGTATCGGACCGGTTGTCGCAATTTTGTGCCCTGGGCGGGTCTGTCGAGATCCCCCGAGCGATGCTTCGGGACGCGGGTTTCCTCCCCCCTTGTCAAGCCGCCCCGGATCGGAACGGTCCAGCGGCCCGCATCGAGGAGCCAGATGGTAACGGGTGACAGCAAGGTCGATGTCGTTTTGGTCAATCCGGGCAGCCGCAAAGCGGTATACCAGGAGCTTGGGGACGAATTTTCGGCGATCGAACCGCCGTCGCTGGCCGGTTTGTTCGCCAATTATCTGCGGCGCAAGCAGCTTTCGGTGGCGATCGTGGACGCCCCGGCCCACAACCTGAGCCCGGACGCGGTGGCCGACCAGGTCGCCCGCGACTACCAGCCGGTGCTGATCGTGATGGTGGTGTATGGCTTTCAGCCCTCGGCCTCGACTCAGAACATGCCGGCGGCGGGCGAGACCTGCCGCGCGCTGAAGGAGCGGATGCCGAACTGCCGGATCATGATCACGGGCACCCATCCGGCCGCGCTGCCGGAGCGCACCCTGTCGGAAGAGGCGATCGATTTCGTCTGTGATCGCGAGGGGCCCGAAACCATTCTTGGAACCGTGCGGGCCTTGAAGGCCGGCGCGAAATCGTTCTCCGGCATTCCCAGCCTGTGGTATCGGGTGGGTGGCGTTCCGATGTCGAACCCCGCCGGTGACCTGATGGACGAGCTCGATACCGAGATGCCCGGGGTGGCGTGGGACTTGCTTCCAATGGACCGGTACCGCGCCCACAACTGGCATTGCTTCGAGCACATCGTCGATCGCAAACCCTACGTATCGATCCACACCAGCCTGGGCTGCCCGTACAAGTGCACGTTCTGCTGCATCAACGCGCCGTTCGGCAAGCCGTCCTACCGGATGTGGTCGCCCGAGGCGGTGATCACCGAGATCGATACGCTGGTCGGCCGCTACGGCGTCAAGAACATCAAGTTCGTCGACGAGATGTTCGTGTTGAACGCCAATCACGTGCTCGGGATCTGCGACCGCATCATTGAGCGCGGCCATGACCTGAACATCTGGGCCTACGCGCGCGTCGACACCGTCAAGGACCAGTTCCTGGACAAGCTGAACCGGGCCGGGTTCCGCTGGCTGGCACTGGGCATCGAGTCCGGCAGCAAGCACGTGCGCGATGGCGTCGAGAAGGGCCGCTTCGGCGCCACCGACATCATCAAGACGGTGCGCAAGATCCAGGACGCCGGCATCAACGTGATCGGCAACTACATATTCGGACTGCCGGACGACACGCACGAGTCGATGCGGGAGACGCTCGACCTGGCGCTGGAGGCGAACTGCGAGTTCGCCAATTTTTATTGCGCCATGGCCTACCCGGGCTCGAAGCTGTACCAGATGGCGATCGAGAAGGGCTGGAAGCTGCCGGAATCCTGGATCGGTTACTCGCAGCACAGCTACGAGACGCAGCCGTTGCGGACCGACGCGCTCACCAGCGCCGAAGTGCTGAAGTTCCGCGACGACGCCTTTGCCCGCTACTTTACCGATTCATCGTACCTGGCCGGGGTCGAGAGGAAGTTCGGGGGGGACGTGGTGAAGCACCTCGGCGAAATGACGAAGATCCGGTTGAAGAGAAAGATTCTGGGCGACTGACCGATCGGGGCCGCCCGCGCAGAGGTGTGGGGCGCCGACACACCGTGTTTGCAGGGTCCGAGCTTCATGATCATCACGCGCACTCCATTTCGCATCTCGTTTTTCGGCGGCGGCACCGACTATCCGGCCTGGTACCAGGAGCACGGCGGCGTGGTGCTGGCCACCACGATCGACAAGTACTGCTACATCAGCTGCCGCTACCTGCCGCCGTTCTTCGAGCACAAGCACCGGATCGTGTATTCGCGCATCGAGAACGTGCGCGCCGTCGACGAGATCGAGCACCCGGCCGTGCGTGCGGTGCTCGGTTGGGCCGGGTGCGAGCAAGGCCTGGAGATCCATCACGACGGCGACCTGCCGGCGCGCTCGGGCCTGGGCTCGAGCTCCTCGTTCACGGTGGGACTGGTGCATGCGCTGACCGCGCTTTCGGGACGCTATATCTCGAAAGAGGAGCTGGCCCGCAACGCCATCCACATCGAGCAGAAGATCATCAACGAGGCCGTGGGTTCGCAGGACCAGATCTCGGCGGCGTTCGGCGGCTTCAACCGGATCGAGTTCAACCACGACGATTCATTCCAGGTCAGCCCCATCGTGCTCAGCAAGGAGCGACTGGCCGAGTTGCAGAGCCACCTGATGCTGTGCTTTACCGGTTTTTCACGGATTGCTTCGGAGGTCGCCAAGTCGA